>Ga0247818_10003216_pt1 | contig 10557 bp, 11 predicted proteins | sample 13C_Glucose_Day1_FD_192424 | JGI IMG/M metagenome (GOLD analysis project Ga0247818, IMG submission 192424) | Soil microbial communities from agricultural site in Penn Yan, New York, United States - 13C_Glucose_Day1 | ecosystem: Environmental > Terrestrial > Soil > Agricultural land | place...
CACGCGCTCTGCCACTTCCATCAAGTAGCTGCCCAAGGCCACGTAGACGACGAACTGCACCGCTACGTAGGCCTGCTGCGCCCGCCCCAGGGCTACCTCGAACTTGCGAAACAGCGCCAGGTCCGGTTTGGTCTGCGGATAGCGCCCCGCGACATCGGCCGGGCGCCAGCCCGTGGGCATGAACCAGATCCGCAGCTTGTCCCACACGCGCTGGGTACGCCGGGCATCGTTCCACAGCTGGGCATAGAACTGCAGGTTGGCCCACAACGGGTTCCAGCTGGCCAGTGGCGTGGTCACCCCGAATACCACCGGCTCGTCCGGGTCTTCTTCCTTGAACGTGCCGAACAGGCGGTCCCAGAGAATGAACACGCCGCCGTAATTGCGATCCAAGTAAACAGGATTTTGCGCATGGTGGACGCGATGGTTGGATGGCGTGATCAGTATCCACTCGAGCCAGCCAAGCTTGGGAATGTGCCGGGTATGCACCCAGAACTGGTACAGCAGGTTCAGCGACGCCACGGTGATGAACACCAGCGGCGGCACGCCGACCAGCGCCAACGGCAGGTAGAAGACCCACGCAAAGATGAACCCGCTGCTGGTCTGGCGCAGCGCCGTGGTGAGGTTGTACTCCTCGCTCTGGTGGTGCACCGAATGAGCTGCCCACAGCACGTTGCGCTCATGCCCCAGGCGGTGCAGCCAGTAGTAGCAGAAGTCGTAAAGCACAAAGGCCAGCACCCACACCCACCACGCCTGTTGCGGCAGGCGCAACAACGCCAGGTGCTCCCAGGCCAGGGCATAGGTCACCAGCCCTACACCTTTGGTCAGCAGGCCGGTACTGGTCGACAAGGCGCCCGTACTCAGGCTGTTGATCGAGTCGGCCAAGGTGAAATTGCGCTGGCCGCGCACGCGGTCGGCCACCAGTTCGGCGGCAATCAATACGAAGAAGAACGGCACGGCCAGCAGTATCAGGTCCATGGCAACGACCTCAGGCGTTATCCACCAAGATTAGGCCGCAACTGCGGGAACCCCTATGGCTACATCTGCCAAACTAGAGGACATTTAGCGCCTCGACACTGGAGTAATGAGCATGACAAAAAAAGTAGCGGTGATTCTTTCAGGCTGTGGCGTGTATGACGGCGCCGAAATCCACGAAAGCGTGATCACCCTGCTGCGCCTCGACCAGCGCGGGGCGCAGGTGCAGTGCTTTGCGCCGAACATCGCGCAGATGCATGTGATCGATCACCTGACCGGCGAGCCAATGCCCGAGTCGCGCAATGTACTGGTGGAGTCGGCGCGTATCGCCCGCGGTGAGGTCAAGGACATCCGCGAAGCCAATGTCGAAGACTTCGACGCACTGATCGTGCCCGGTGGTTTTGGCGCGGCAAAAAACCTGTCCAACTTTGCCGTCGAAGGCGCCAACTGCAGCGTCAACCCGGACGTGCTGGCCCTGGCCGAAGCCTTTGCCGACGCCTGCAAGCCGGTCGGGCTGATCTGCATCTCGCCAGCGCTGGCAGCGAAAATCTATGGCCCGGGTGTGGTCTGCACCATCGGCAACGATGCCGGTACCGCTGCAGCAGTGGAAAAAATGGGCGGCAAGCATGAAGAATGCGATGTGCACGATATCGTCGAAGACACCCAGCGCAAGCTGGTGACGACCCCGGCATACATGGTGGCGAAGTCGATAAGCGAGGCGGCGGGCGGGATCTACAAGCTGGTGGATCGCGTGCTGGAACTGACCCACGAGAACGACCAGTAACCCCCCGGCCTGCACCCTCTTTGTAGGAGCGGCCTTGCGTCGCGAGAGGGTCGCGGAGCGGCCCCGGGTTTTCGGGTGCCAGCAAGAACGTAGGGGGCCGCTCCGCGCCCCTTTCCGACCGGTCCGGCGCCCCGGCAAGGCCGCTCCTACAAAAACCAGAACCCGCGCGCGTCAGGGGCCCTTGGACAAGCGCGCGATGATGCGGTCCAGTGCATTGGCGAACGCCTGTTTCTCCCGCTCGCCATAAGGCGCCTGCCCTCCTCCAACCTGCCCCTGCTCGCGCAATTCGGTGAACAGGTTGCGCGCCGCCAGCCGATCACCCATGTTGCGCTCGTCAAACTCACGCCCCCGTGGGTCCAGCGCCGCCACGCCTTTCTTGACCAGCCGATCGGCCAGCGGCACGTCGCTGCAGATCACCAGTTCGCCAGGCGCGGCGTTGTCGACCAGGTAATCATCAGCCGCATCCATGCCGCTGGGCACCACGATCAGCCGCACACAGGCAAAGGCCGGCTTGCTTTGCGCCTGGCCCGCCACCATCACCACCTCGAGTTTGCGCTTGAGGGCAAACTTGACGATCAAGTCCTTGGCCGGCTTGGGGCAGGCGTCGGCATCGATCCATACACGCATCGGGAAACACCTCTAAATCAGCGAGACTACGCTCATGCCTCACATCATGCCCGAAGCGTGGCAAAAGCTGGAGCTGCCTGGCCTGCACAAGGCATACCGGTGCTTGAAAAATGGCGTCAACAATCCATTTAGCGCTTATCCGAGTGCGTCACTCAGGCTAAACTCGCCGCAGCCCCACTGGCCTGCCCCGAGTGTGCAATGAACCACCCCCACGAAATCCGCCCCGACCTGGACGAAGGCATCGACCGCAAGGTCCTGGCGACATTGCGGGCGCGGTTCCTGCAGCTCAATCAAGGTCGTTTGCAGCGTGCGAGAGAGGGGCTGTCGACGCGCCAGCAGCAGGTACTGACGTTGTTGCCGCTGCTGTTCCACGTCAATCACCCGCTGCTGCCCGGCTATGTCTCGAGCAGCACCCCTGCCGGGGTGGCCGGCTTCGAGCCTGGCGCAGAACGGGTCGCCGAAGCCCAGCGCCTGGCACGCTCGTTTGCCTACAAGGCTCGCCAGGGGCACGCACCGCGCCCGATCCATGGGCTGTTCCTGATGGGCAGCCTTGGCTCCCTGGCCCAGGCCGAACTGAGCGACATGGACTTCTGGGTCTGCCACGCGCCTGACCTGGGCGACAGCCAGCTGGACGAGCTTCGGCGCAAATGCCAGTTGCTGGAAACCTGGGCCGCCAGCCTGGGGGCCGAGGCACACTTCTTTTTGATCGACCCACAAGGCTTTGCTCAAGGCGAGCGGGATGGCCAGCTCGGCTCCGACGACTGTGGCACCACCCAGCATTACCTGCTGCTCGACGAGTTCTATCGCACCGCCATCTGGCTGGCCGGGCGTACGCCCCTGTGGTGGCTGGTGCCGGTGTATGAAGAGCACAACTACAAGGCCTACACCCAGACCTTGCTCAGCAAGCGCTTCATCCGCAGCCAGGACGTGCTCGACCTTGGCAACTTGGCGCATATCCCGCCCGGCGAGTTCGTCGGTGCTGGGCTGTGGCAGCTGTTCAAGGGCATCGACTCGCCTTACAAATCGCTGCTCAAGCTGCTGTTGACCGAAGCCTACGCCAGTGAGCACCCCGCCGTACGCTGCCTGAGCCTGGACTACAAGCAAGCGGTGTTCGCCAACCAGCTCGACCTCGACGCGCTGGACCCCTACGTGATGGTCTACCGGCGCATCGAGCAGTACCTGCACCAACGCGGCGAGCCGGTACGCCTCGAACGGGTAAGGCGCAGCCTGTACCTGAAGGTGAACAAGAAACTCAGCGACCAGGTGCGCGGCAACGGTTGGCAGCGCCAGCTGCTGCAGCGCCTGGCAGACGAATGGGGCTGGGACGAGCGCCAACTGGCCCTGCTCGATAGCCGCAGCCAATGGAAAGTCGGCCAGGTGGCCGTCGAGCGCCGCGAACTGGTGGCCGAACTGAACCACAGCTACCGCTTCCTCAGCCAGTTCGCCCAGACCCGCAACGCCAGCAGCCGCGCCGACCAGCGTGACCTCAATGTACTGGGGCGGCGCCTGTATGCCGCCTTCGAACGCCGAGCCGGCAAGACCGAGGTGATCAACCCGGGGATTGCCCCGGACCTGGCCGAGGGCACCCTCACCCTGGTCCAGGCCCCCAATCGCAAGGAGCCCGGCAGCCATCACTGGGAACTGTACACAGGCAACTTGAGCACCCACGAAGTGGAGCACTTCAGCCCGATCAAACGCTGCCGCGAACTGCTCGAACTACTGACCTGGGCCCATCGCAATGGCGTGATCGACAGCAGCACGCGCTTCGCCCTGCACCCTGGTGCCAGCGATCTCAGGGAGCTCGAACTGTTCAACCTGCTGGGCAGCCTGCAGCAGGCCATCGACCTGCCGCTGCCCACCGTCAGCGAAGTCCGCCTGCTGCAGCCCAGCGTGGCCGACGACATCCTGTTGCTGGTCAACGTCGGCGTCGACCCACTGCGCCACCACCGCGACCTGAACATCCTGATGACCACCGAGCGCACCGACTCGTTGAGCTACGCCGGCGTGCGCGAAAACCTGGTGCTGACGCTCGACCAGGTCACCCTCAACAGCTGGAGCGAGGTGCTGGTGCAGCGCTACGACGGCGAGCACGCGCTGCTGCGCTGCCTGCGCGACTACCTCAACAGCCTCGGCCAGCGTGGCCATCGCCCACGGCTGCGGGTGCGCTGCTTCTGCCACAACCGCGCGCAGGCCATCGAACAGCGGGTCGAGGACATTTTCGCCACGGTGCAACGGCTGCTCGACCAGGGTGCCAAGCACCGCTACGTGCTGCAGGTGGCCCAGCACACCCACGTGCTGGAGCTTCTGCCCGGCCAGGTCAGCCTGGCGACCCTGGGCGACCATGAGGCCGTGCTGGACTGCCTGAGCGAAGAGCGCAGCGTCTACAGCCCGCTGCACCTGGACGCCAATGCCCTGCAGGACCACGACCTGCCACTGGTACTGGAGCGCGGCCGGCCCGCTTGCATCCAGGTGTTCTATCGCCTGTTGGGTGACTGGGCCGACCTGTATGTGCTGGATGAGTACAACGCGTTGTGGCAGCAACGCTTGCCACTGCAGGATGAAGCCCACTTGCTGCTGCCGCTGCAACGCTTTTTGCGCTCGGTGCTGATGCGCCGCGATGCGCAACTGCCGCTCGACAGCCTGGGGGCGGCTTCGCTGGATATCCGCTATGGGCAGTTGCTGCCTTCAGGCACAGGCAAGGCCCGCAGCATCGAGCCGCGCCTGGCGCCGGTGGACGGCAGCGACCAGCCTTTCTATGAGGTCCAGGCCATCATTCAGGCCGGGGCAGCGGGCGCTGTGCAGGTCACCTTGTACTGTGACCAACAGGAGTTTTCCGAACTGGATCATGGTGACCAGCTGTACGCAGTGGTCGCGCGGCAGATCATCGGCCAACGGCGCAATGCCGGGCATTACCGCTGCTACATCACCGACCTGGATTTGTCCGAGCTACTGGGGGACGAGCTGGGGGCGACCGTATTGTATCTGCGCTACAAGCGGGAGCTGGAGCAGGCGTTGAACGAGGGGTTGGAGCAGGTGCAGGCGCTGGGTTTCTGAATAGTAGGGGGCGCTTTGCGCCCCCAAAGGCTCACAGGTCGAAATCACCCGCCGCTTCCGGCTGGTACTCAACCGCCACCAGCTTCAGTTTCAGCGTCTTGCCGCCGGGCGCCGGCCAGTCGATCTGCTCGCCCACCGTCAGGCCCAGCAATGCGCAACCAATTGGCGCCAGGATCGAGACCTTGCCTTCGCCGCCGGCATCCTTTGGATACACCAGGGTCAGGTGGTAATCCTTGCCACTGGCCTCTTCACGGCAGTGCACGCGCGAGTTCATGGTCACCACGCCGGCCGGTACTTCCTCATGACCGACAACCTTCTCAGCGCGGTCCAGCTCGTCCTGCAGGGCGAGCACACCCGGCGTACTTTCGTCGAGGCTGTCGATCAGACGCTCCAGACGTTGTACGTCCAATCGGGTGAGGGTGAGGGAAGGCTTGGTGCTCATGATCCAGTCAGACTCCATTGAACAGGCGGTTTTCTGTGGGCAAATAAAGCAAAACCCCGCCCAAGGGCGGGGTTTGTGAATGCTTTGGCGTCACCGACGCATAACCCGACACTACCACAGCCGGGCAAATACTCAAGCCCGCGCGCGCAAGGCCTCGGCTTCCTGGCAGATCTGCCGGCGCCGCTGGTCATCTGCAGAGCGCCATTCGCGGATGTGCTCCACATGGCGATGACAGCCGGTGCAGACGCGCTGCTCGTCCAGGCGGCAGACACTGATGCACGGCGATTTCACGGCGGTGCTGACATTGCTGTAAAGCGGCTTGGGCGGCCGCGGCTGCTCACTCATCTCAGATCTCGTCGAAGTCCAGCTTCTCGCCGGCGCGCTCCCAGACGATGCGTTCAAGCATCTCGCCGAGCAGCTCGTCGGTCTTCTCGCAGGTCCACTTCTTGCTCTCTTCATCGTAGTCGAAGTGGAAACCCCCGGACTTGTCAGCCAGCCACAACTGGCGCAGCGGCTCCTGACGGCTGAAGATCAGCTGGCTGCCGTTGTCGAACTTGATGGTCAGGACGCCGGCGGAGTTTTCCATGTCCAGGTCCAAGTCGCTGTCGTCGAACAGGTCTTCCAGCGCCTGTTGGGTCGCGTCGACCAGATCATGGAAACGCGCTTCGCTCAAACTCATTGCAGGAACCTCGAAATTGGCTGCGTGACAGGCAAGCCGGGCAAGATACGGGCGCTTGGCGCTGAATGCAAAGATTAGCCATTGAAGGCGGTAAGAATAGCCCGCCCGGCGGACCGGCCCTTGCATAGGCAATCCGCCGGTCGCTCGGTATACTCGGGCGCAATACTGCATATTTCAAAGGATTTCACCCAATGAAGCGCCTGATTTCCTCCCTCGCGGCGCTGGTCGCTGTTGCCTGCCTCGTTTCTGCCTGCGGCCAGAAAGGCCCCCTCTACCTGCCGGAAGACGGCAAGGACGGCAAGGACACCCGCAAATCGCACCAGCACCAGCCCAAAGCCAAGCCGGCCCAGACGCAAGAACAGCAGCCCGAGCTGCAATCCGAGCCCGAGCAGTCGCCAGCGCAGTAAGGAAATCAGATGAACGCTTTCAACTACCGCGACGGTGAACTGTTTGCGGAAGGCGTGGCCCTGTCGGCCATCGCCGAACGCTTCGGCACCCCCACCTACGTGTACTCGCGCGCCCACATCGAGGCCCAGTACCGCAGCTATGCCGACGCGCTGGACGGCATTTCCAGCCTGGTCTGCTTTGCCGTCAAGGCCAACTCCAACTTGGGCGTGCTGAACGTCCTGGCGCGCCTGGGCGCAGGCTTCGACATCGTCTCCGGCGGTGAACTGGAGCGCGTACTGGCCGCTGGCGGGCGCGCGGATCGCGTGGTGTTCTCGGGTGTCGGCAAAACCCGCGAAGACATGCGCCGCGCCCTCGAAGTCGGCGTGCACTGCTTCAACGTCGAGTCCACCGACGAGCTTGAGCGCCTGCAGGTGGTGGCTGCCGAGATGGGCAAAGTCGCCCCGGTCTCGCTGCGGGTCAACCCGGACGTCGATGCCGGTACCCACCCGTACATCTCCACCGGCCTCAAAGAAAACAAGTTCGGCATCGCCATCGCTGACGCCGAAGCCATCTACGTGCGCGCCGCGCAGCTGCCGAACCTGGACGTGGTCGGTGTCGACTGCCACATCGGTTCGCAGTTGACCACCGTCGAACCGTTCCTCGATGCCCTCGACCGCCTGCTGGACCTGGTCGACCGCCTCGCCGACTGCGGCATCCACCTGCGCCACCTGGACCTGGGTGGCGGCGTAGGCGTGCGCTACCGCGATGAAGAGCCGCCTTTGGTGGCCGACTACATCAAGGCCATCCGCGAACGCGTCGGCGACCGCGACCTGGCCCTGGTATTCGAGCCAGGCCGCTACATCGTGGCCAACGCCGGTGTCCTGCTGACCCGTGTCGAGTACCTCAAGCACACCGAACACAAGGACTTCGCCATCATCGATGCGGCGATGAACGACCTGATCCGCCCGGCCCTGTACCAGGCCTGGATGGGCGTCAGCGCGGTTACCCCACGCGAAGGCCAGGGCCGCGCCTATGACCTGGTCGGGCCGATCTGCGAAACCGGCGACTTCATCGCCAAGGACCGCGAGCTGAACCTGGCCGAAGGCGATCTGCTGGCCGTGCAGTCTGCCGGCGCCTATGGTTTTGTCATGAGCTCGAACTACAACACCCGTGGCCGCTGCGCCGAAATCCTGGTCGACGGCGACCAGGCATTCGAAGTGCGCCGCCGCGAGACCATCGCCGAACTGTATGCTGGCGAAAGCCTGCTGCCGGAGTGAGCCCATGCTGCTGCGTTTCACCAAGATGCATGGGCTGGGCAATGACTTCATGGTCCTCGACCTGGTCAGCCAGCACGCACATATCCAGCCCAAGCATGCCAAGCAATGGGGCGACCGCCATACCGGCATCGGTTTCGACCAGTTGCTGATCGTCGAGGCGCCGAACAATCCGGAAGTGGACTTCCGCTACCGGATTTTCAACGCCGACGGCTCCGAGGTCGAGCAGTGCGGCAACGGCGCGCGCTGCTTCGCCCGCTTCGTGCTGGACAAACGCCTGACCGCGAAAAAACGCATCCGCGTGGAAACCAAAAGCGGCATCATCGAGCTGGACGTGCAGAACGACGGCCAGGTGAGTGTCGACATGGGCCCTCCGCGCCTGGTGCCGGCCGAAATCCCCTTCGTCGCCGACGAGCAGGCATTGAGTTACCCACTGGAAGTCGACGGCGAGGTCTATTCGATCGCCGCAGTGTCCATGGGCAACCCACATGCCGTGCTGCGTGTCGATGACGTACATACTGCGCCCGTGCACGCACTGGGCCCGAAGATCGAAAACCATCCGCGCTTCCCGCAGCGGGTCAACGCTGGTTTCATCCAGGTCATCGACCGTCACCGTGCCAACCTGCGGGTCTGGGAACGCGGCGCGGGCGAAACCCAGGCCTGCGGCACCGGCGCCTGCGCCGCGGCCGTGGCGGCTATCAGCCAGGGCTGGATGGACTCACCGGTCAGCCTTGACCTGCCGGGTGGCCGCCTGCACATCGAATGGGCCGGTCCCGGCAAGCCCGTGCTGATGACCGGCCCGGCCGTACGCGTCTACGAAGGACAGGTTCGTCTCTAAGTGAGTAACCGCCATGACCGATCAGCCCAAGGTTGTACCCCAGCAATCCAGTGACCTCGATGCCGAGGCGGTGGTCGCGTACCTGCGTGCCCACCCGACCTTCTTCGCCGAACACGACGAGTTGCTGGTCGAGCAGCGCATCCCCCACCAGCGCGGCGACAGCGTGTCGCTGGTGGAGCGTCAGCTCAAGCTGCTGCGCGATCGCAACATCGAGATGCGCCATCGCCTGTCGCAACTGATGGACGTGGCGCGTGACAACGACCGGCTGTTCGACAAGACCCGCCGGCTGATCCTCGACCTGCTCGATGCCGGCAGCCTGGAAGAAGTGGTGATGGCGGTCGAAGACAGCCTGCGCCAGGAGTTTCAGGTGCCCTTCGTCAGCCTGATCTTGTTCGGCGATAACGTCGCTCCGGTGGGCCGCTGGGTCAGCAATGCCGAGGCACACCAGGCCATCGGTGGCCTGCTGGGGGGCGGCAAGACCGTCAGCGGCAACCTGCGCGAACACGAACTGGCCTTCCTGTTTGGTGAAGAAGAGCGACGCGAGGTCGGCTCCAGTGCTGTTGCAGCACTCGAATATCAAGGGCTGCACGGTGTACTGGCAATCGGCAGCCGCGACCCGCAGCACTACAAGAGCAGCGTCGGCACGCTGTTCCTCGGCTACATTGCCGAAGTGCTCGGCCGCGTCGTCCCACGCGTGACCCAGACCCTGCGCCAGGTGCGCTGATGGACCGCCAGCTGGAAGCTTATTGCGCGCACCTGCGCAATGAGCGCCAGGTGTCCGAACACACCCTGCTGGCCTATCGCCGCGACCTCGACAAGGTCGTCGCGTATTGCAACGAACACGGCATTGCCGGCTGGCAAGCGTTGCAAATCCAGCAATTGCGCCAACTGATCGCCCGTCAGCACCATCAGGGGCAGTCCTCGCGCAGCCTGGCGCGCCTGCTTTCAGCGGTACGCGGGCTGTACCGTTACCTGAACCGTGAAGGGCTGTGCCAGCACGACCCGGCCAACGGCCTGTCTGCGCCCAAAGGCGAACGGCGCCTGCCCAAGACGCTGGATACCGACCGTGCCCTGCAACTGCTCGACGGCGGTGTCGACGACGACTTCATTGCCCGGCGCGACCAGGCCATCCTCGAACTGTTCTATTCATCAGGCCTGCGCCTGTCCGAGCTGACCGGCCTGGACCTCGAATACCTCGACCTCGCCGCCGGGCTGGTGCAGGTGCTTGGCAAGGGCGGCAAGGCACGCGTGCTGCCGGTCGGGCGCAAGGCACGCGAGGCGCTGCAGGCCTGGTTGCGCCTGCGCGGCATCGGCGGCCCGCGCGACAGCGCCGTGTTCATTACCCGCCAGGGCAATCGCCTGAGCCCGCGGGCCATCCAGATGCGCGTGAAGGCGGCCGGCGAGCGCGAGCTGGGCCAGCACCTGCACCCGCACATGCTTCGCCATTCCTTCGCCAGCCATGTGCTGGAATCGTCCCAGGACCTGCGAGCGGTGCAGGAG
>Ga0247818_10003219_pt1 | contig 10555 bp, 7 predicted proteins | sample 13C_Glucose_Day1_FD_192424 | JGI IMG/M metagenome (GOLD analysis project Ga0247818, IMG submission 192424) | Soil microbial communities from agricultural site in Penn Yan, New York, United States - 13C_Glucose_Day1 | ecosystem: Environmental > Terrestrial > Soil > Agricultural land | place: USA...
ACACCGCAGCCCGCGCAGACGCCTCCGCCGGCACAGCCCGGCGTGCCCGCACCCCAGGGCGGCTACGGCTTCCCGCAGGCACAGCCCGGCATCCCCGCACCCCAGGGCGGCTACGGCTTCCCGCAGACCCCTCCTCCCGGGGGCGCTCCCCAGGGCGGCTACGGCTTCCCGCAGGCCCAAGCGCCCGCGCAGCCCGCACCGCAGCAGCCCGCACAGGCGCCGCTGCCCGCACCGCTGCCGGCCGCGCAGACGCCTCCGCCCGCGCAGCCCGACGCACCCGCGCCGCAGGGCGGTTACGGCTTCCCGCAGCAGCAGCCGCAGCCGCCGTTCCCCGCCCAGGGCGCGCCCCAACTGCCGCCTGCCGCCCCGCCGCAGGGCGGTTACGGCTTCCCGGCCCCGCAGACTCCCCAGCAGCCGCACTTCCCGGCTCAGGGTGCTCCGCTCCCGCCGCAGTTCCCGCAGCAGCAGGCTCCGGGCACACCGAACCTGCCCGCACCGCAGCAGCACCAGCCGCAGCCGCATCAGCAGCCGGAGGCCTACCAGCCCCAGCAGCCCGCGCCCCAGGGGCCGCCCGTCGACCCGCGTACCGGCGCCGCCTGGCCGACCCCGGTGACCCACGACCAGCGCGAGCGTTCCGTGCCGGGCGCACCGCTCGGTTACACGGCCGCCGTGGAGCTCTCGTCGGACCGGCTGGTCCGGGGCAAGCAGAAGGCCAAGAGCAGCCGCACCCCCTCCAGCGCCTCCCGCTTCAAGCTGGGCGGCAAGAAGGAGGAGGCGGAGCGCCAGCGCAAGCTGGACCTGATCCGCACGCCGGTGCTCTCCTGCTACCGGATCGCGGTCATCAGCCTGAAGGGCGGCGTCGGCAAGACCACGACGACCACCGCGCTCGGCTCGACCCTCGCCACCGAGCGGCAGGACAAGATCCTCGCCATCGACGCCAACCCGGACGCCGGTACGCTCGGCCGCCGTGTGCGCCGCGAGACCGGGGCCACCATCCGCGACCTGGTGCAGGCGATCCCGTACCTCAACTCGTACATGGACATCCGCCGCTTCACCTCGCAGGCGCCCTCCGGTCTGGAGATCATCGCCAACGACGTGGACCCCGCGGTCTCCACGACCTTCAACGACGAGGACTACCGCCGCGCGATCGACGTGCTGGGCAAGCAGTACCCGATCATCCTCACCGACTCGGGCACCGGACTGCTCTACAGCGCGATGCGCGGGGTGCTCGACCTCGCCGACCAGCTGATCATCATCTCGACGCCGTCCGTCGACGGTGCCTCCAGCGCGTCCACCACGCTGGACTGGCTGTCCGCGCACGGCTACGCCGATCTGGTGCAGCGCTCCCTGACGGTCATCTCCGGCGTCCGGGAGACCGGAAAGATGATCAAGGTCGACGACATCGTGCAGCACTTCGAGACGCGCTGCCGAGGCGTGGTCGTCGTACCGTTCGACGAGCACCTGTCGGCGGGCGCCGAGGTCGACCTCGACATGATGCGCCCGAAGACCCGCGAGGCCTACTTCAACCTCTCCGCGCTGGTCGCCGAGGACTTCCAGCGGGCCCAGCAGCAGCAGGGCCTGTGGACGTCGGACGGCAGCAACCCCCCGCCGCAGTACGCCCCGCCCATGCCGGGCGGGCAGACGCCGGGTCAGCAGGTGCCCGGCCAGGGGCAGTACGCGCCGCAGCCGCAGCCCGGACAGCCGTACCCCGCGCAGCCGCAGCAGCCCTACCCTCCGCAGCAGCCGTACGGGGGACAGCAGCCCTATCCCGGGCAGCAGCCGCCCCAGCAGCCGGCGTCACCCCAGCAGCCGTACCCGCCGCACCCGGGCCAGGGCGCGCAGAACAACAGCTGGCAGCAGACGCCGCCCGCCCAGCCGCAGCCCGGCGCGCACCCGGCCGGACCGCCTCCGGCGCCCGCGCACCACGATGGCCAGGCACATCAGCCCGGGCAGCCGGAACTGCAAGGTCCCGTTCCGCCCGCGGGCTGGCAGCAGCACCCTCCGCAGCCGCCGTCGGCGCCTCAGCAGTAAGGCAGTAGAGGTCTAAACCAATGAGGGCTCGCACCGTCCACCCGGTGCGGGCCCTCGTCGCATTCCCGCAGACCACACGCGGTTTCGCCGACCGTTGACGCGACTCGACCGCCGCTGATAGACCTTCGCTTCACCAGCTGGCGAACCAGAGATCTGCCCGCCTTCACCGTGCGAGTCATGACGCGAGGTCTACGTCCATGGTCACAAGATTGTCTCCACGCTCCTCCCGCCCACACGGCCGCCTGCGCGTCCTTCTCGCCTCCGGGGCCGCCGCCTTGGCGCTGGCCGCCGGGTCGGTCGTCCCCGGAAACCCGCTCGCCCCCGCCCCGCAGGAAGCGCGGGCCGACGACGGGAAGTCGACCCTCACGGTCGCGGTCGCGCAGAGCGTCGACTCCCTGAGCCCCTTCCTCGCGCAGCGGCTGGTCTCCACGAGCATCCACCGGCTGATGTACGACTACCTCACCAACTACGACGCCAAGGACAGCCACACCATCCCGGGCTTCGCCACCGCGTGGGAGGCATCTCCGGACAAGTTGACCTGGACGTACACCATCCGGGGCGACTCGAAGTGGTCCGACGGTGAGAAGGCCACGGCCGAGGACGCGGCGTGGACGTTCAACACGATGATGACCGACGAGGGCGCCGCCACCTCGAACGGCAGCTTCGTCGGCAACTTCAAGAAGGTGACCGCGCCCAGCCCGGACAAGCTGGTCATAGAGCTGAAGCAGCCTCAGGCCACGATGACGGCGCTGGACGTGCCCATCGTGCCCAAGCACGTCTGGGAGAAGGTCGGCGACTTCTCGAAGTTCAACAACGACACGAAGTTCCCGATCGTCGGCAACGGGCCGTTCATCCTGACGGACTACAAGGTCGACAGCTATGTGAAGCTCAAGGCCAACAAGGACTTCTGGCGGGGTGCGCCCAAGTTCGACGAGCTCGTCTTCCGGTACTACAAGGACCAGGACGCAGCCGTCGCCGCCCTCCGAAAGGGTGAAGTTTCCTTCGTCGCCGGCAGCCCCAGCCTGACGCCCGCCCAGGCGGACGCGCTGAAGAGCGCGGACAACATCAAGGTCAACGACGCTCCCGGCCGCCGCTTCTACGCACTGGCCACCAACCCGGGCGCGCAGACCAAGGACGGTCAGAAGTTCGGCGACGGACACGCGGCCCTGCAGGACCAGAAGGTCCGTCAGGCGCTCTTCATGGCCGTGGACCGCACGACCATCATCGACAAGGTCTTCCAGGGCCACGCCATAGAGGGCGAGGGCTACATCCCGCCGCGCTACGACTCGTACTTCTGGAAGCCGTCGGCCGAGCAGAAGCTCGCGCACGACCCGGCGAAGGCGGGCGCCCTGCTCGACGAGGCGGGGTACAAGAAGAACAGCGCCGGCAAGCGGACGGGCAAGGACGGCAAGCCGCTCGACTTCCGCATCCTGTGTCACGCCACCGACCCGAACGACAAGGCGATCGGCAAGTACCTCCAGGAGTGGTGGGGCGACCTCGGCGTCGGCCTGAAGGTCGACTGCCGCGACAACGTCTCGGACCCCTGGTACGCCGGCGAGTACGACCTCGCCTTCGACGGCTGGTCCGTGAACCCCGACCCCGACTTCGTCATGTCGATCCACACCTGCGCCGCGCTGCCCGCCAAGGCGAAGGAGTCCGCGCAGACGGACAACTTCATCTGCGACAAGCAGTACGACGAGCTCTACGCGAAGCAGCTGGCGGAGTACGACCCCGCCAAACGGGCCGATCTCGTGAAGCAGATGGAGTCGCGGCTGTACGACCTGGGGTACATGAACGTCATGGCGTACCCGAATGCCGTCGAGGCCTACCGCACCGACCAGATCAAGTCCATCACGACCATGCCCTCGGACGCGGGCAACATCTACGGCCAGGACGGTTACTGGAGCTGGTGGTCGGCGGTCCCCGCAGCCGGCGCGTCGGGCGACTCGTCCGACGGCGGCGGCAGCTCCACGGGGGTCCTCGTCGGTGTCGGAATCGCCGTAGTCGTCCTCGCCGGTGGCGGGCTGCTGTTCGCCATGCGTCGTCGTTCCACCGCGGAAGACCGTGAATAGTCCATGAGCACAGAAAGCACTCCCGCGCTCCTCAAGGGCGCGGCGGGCGCGGACCCTGTCGAGACCGACGGCCCGGCTCCGGCCGGGCCGTCGGCCCGCGGTCCACGCACCCGCAGCACGACCGCGTACCTCCGCTACGCGGCGGGCAAGCTGGCCGGTGCGGCCGTCTCGCTGTTCGCCGTGCTCGTCACCAGCTTCTTCCTCTTCCGGCTGATCCCCGGCGACCCGGTCAAGCAGATGACCGGGGGCCGGCAGGTGTCGACCGAACAGATCGCCGCGATGCGCAAGGAGTTCGGCCTGGACCTGCCGCTCTGGCAGCAGTTCACCGAATACTGCGGCAAGGCCCTGACCGGGGACTTCGGTACGTCGTACCAGTTCCGCGCCCCCGTCATGGACAAGATCACCGAGGCGCTGCCCGCGACGCTGCTGCTCACCGGCACCGCCTTCGTGATCTACACGGTCATCGGCATCTGGCTGGGGGCCAGGTCCGCCTGGCGCAACGGCTCGGCCGGCGACCGCTTCCACACCGCGTTCGCGCTGACGCTGTACTCCGTGCCGTCGTTCTGGCTGGGCCTGCTCCTGATCATCACCCTGTCGGTCGGCATCGGGCCGGTCCCCGGGCTCTTCCCGACGGGCGGCATGGAGTCCGGCAGCGAGAGCGGCTTCGCGTACGTCGTCGACGTCGCCCATCACCTGGTCCTGCCGGTCGTCACCCTCGTCGCCGTGGAGTACGCGCGCACCCTGCTGGTGATGCGCTCCTCGCTGCTGGACGAGATGGGCAGCGACTATCTGACCACGGCCCGTGCCAAGGGCCTGCGCGACGACCTCGTACGCCGCAGGCACGCCGTCCCCAACGCGATGCTGCCGACCGTGACCCTGCTCTTCGTCAACCTGGGCAACACGGTGGCGGGCGCCATCCTGGTGGAGACGGTGTTCTCCTGGCCCGGTCTCGGGGGCCTCTTCTACCAGGCGCTGAGCGTGCCCGACCTGCCCCTGGTGCAGGCGCTGTTCTTCATCTTCGCCGCCGCTGTGATCCTGATGAACACGCTCGCCGATGTGATCTATCCGCTCCTCGATCCCCGGGTGGGCCGATGACAGCCACGACCGACTCCGCGCCGGCCCTCAGCCCGCGCGCGCTCACCTGGACCCGCCGGCGTCAGGCGGCGGCCCGGTTCTGGCAGCAGTACCGTGCCCACCGGGCCGGACTGGCCGGCCTCACCGTGCTCGCGCTGATCGCCCTGGTCGCGCTGGCCGCCCCGGTGCTGGTGGGCAAGGACTCGCAGAGCGTCACCGAAGCACCCGGCGGCCCGCTGGAGGCGCCGAGCGCCACGTTCCCGCTCGGCACCGACCAGTTCGGCCGCAGCCTGCTCGCCCTGCTGGTCTGGGGGACACGGGTCTCGCTGACCGTCGGACTGCTCGCCGCGTTCCTCTCGGTGGCCATCGGGACCCTGGTGGGCATCACGGCGGGCCACTTCAAGGGCTGGTACGGCAACGTCGTCATGCGGATCACCGACTGGTTCCTGGTGATGCCGACCCTGGTGCTCGCCATCGCGCTGGCGACCGTGCTCTCGCGGTCCCTCTGGACGACGGTGCTCGCCATCGGCGTGACGACCTGGCCGACGACGGCGCGGCTGGTGCGCGCCCAGACACTGTCCGTGGAGTCCCGCCCGTACATCGAGCGCTCCAGGGCACTGGGCGGCGGACACCGCCACATCATGTCCCGTCATGTGCTGCCCAACGTGATGCCTCTGGTGCTCGCCCAGACCACGCTGGTGATCTCCACCGCCATCCTCACCGAGGCGACCCTCGCCTTCCTCGGGCTCGGCGACCCCACGGTCGTCTCCTGGGGCGGACTGCTCCAGGACGCCCGCGAGGCCGGGGCGGTCAGCTCCGGCAACTGGTGGTACCTCGCTCCGCCCGGACTCGCCATCGCGGTGGTCGCGCTCGCGTTCACGCTGTGCGGCCGGACGATCGAGTCCGTGCTCAACCCCAAGCTGGGGGTGTCCCGTTGACCGCGGTGAAGACCGAGAGCGTCGAGAGGCCGGAGGCCGGCCCGCCGCTGCTCGACGTACGCAATCTGCACGTCACCTACGGCTCCGGGGCCTCGGCCGTCCCCGCCGTGCGGGGCGTGGACCTACGGGTCGAGGCGGGCCGGAAGCTCGGCATCGCCGGGGAGTCGGGCTGCGGGAAGTCCACGCTGGCTCTGGCGCTGCTGCGGCTGCTGCCCGCGTCGGCGACGCTGAGCGGGCAGATCCTGCTGGACGGCGAGGACGTCCTCACCATGAAGTGGGGCCGGCTGCGCGCCGTTCGCTGGGCGGGGGCGTCGATCGTCTTCCAGGGCGCGATGCACTCGCTGAACGCCGTGCACCGGATCGGGGACCAGATCGCCGAACCGATCCTGCTGCACGGCAGGGCCGGCCCTGCCGCCGCGCGTACCCGCGCCGGTGAGCTGCTGGAGCAGGTGGGGCTTCCGGCCGCCCGCGCGGACTCCTATCCGCACGAGCTGTCCGGTGGCCAGCGCCAGCGCGTGATGATCGCCATGGCACTGGCCTGCGACCCCCGGCTGATCATCGCGGACGAACCGACCACCGCGCTGGACGTGATGATCCAGGCGCAGATCCTGCGGCTGATCGAGAAGCTCGTGGCGGACCAGGACCTCGGCCTGATCATGATCAGCCACGACCTCGCGGTGCTCTCCGACACCTGCGACCGGCTCGCGGTGATGTACGCCGGCCGGGTCGTCGAGGAGGGACCCGCCGAACAGGTCTACGAAAGCGCCCGGCATCCGTACAGCAGTGCCCTCTCGGCGGCCTTCCCGCGCATCGGCGACCTCTCCTCACGGCACGCGCCACGCGGTCTGCCGGGTGACCCGCCGGACCCGTCGGCGCTGCCCTCCGGCTGCACGTTCCATCCGCGCTGTCCGGCGGCGCTGGACATCTGTGCCACCGAGGATCAGGAGCTGCGGGTCGCGGGGCCGTCCCGGCGGGCCGCGTGCGTGCTGGTGGAGCCGGGCACTGCCGCGGCGCCGGGTCTGTTCGGCGGCGCCGACGAAGCGAGGAGCACCTCATGACCACCACTCCCCCCGCGCCTCTGCTCAGCGCCCAGTCCCTGGAGGTCGCCTTCCCGGGGCGGCGCGGGGCGGCGACCGCACGGGCGGTCGACGGGGTCGACCTCGACATCCGCCCCGGCGAGATCGTGGCCCTGGTCGGCGAGTCGGGCTGCGGCAAGACCACGCTGGCCCGTTCGCTGCTGGGCCTGGTACCGCCCACCGCGGGCCGGGTCACCTTCGGCGGTGAGCCCCTCGACTACGCGGGCCGGGCGCTCAAGGCGTACCGCAAGCGGGTGCAGCTGGTGCTCCAGGACCCGAGCGGCTCCCTCAACCCGCGCCACACGGTGTACGACGCGGTGGCGGAGGGCCTGCGCATCCACGGGTACGCGGGCGACGAGCGGGCGGCCGTGGCCGAGGCGCTGTCCCGGGCCGGGCTGCGGCCTCCCGAGCGGTTCTTCCTGCGCCATCCGCACGAGCTGTCCGGCGGCCAGCGCCAGCGCGTGGTGATCGCGGGCGCGCTGGTCCTGGAACCGGAGCTCATCGTCGCGGACGAGCCGGTGGCCTCGCTGGACGCGTCCGTCCGAGGAGAGATCCTGGCGCTGCTGCTGCGGCTGCGCGACGAGCTGGGGCTGTCGGCGCTGGTGGTGACGCACGATCTGGGGCTGGCCTGGAACATCGCGGACCGGGTCGCGGTGATGTACCTCGGCCGGATCGTGGAGACGGGGGACGTCGAGCAGATCCTCACGGCTCCCCGGCACCCGTACACCCAGGCCCTGCTGTCCGTGCTGCCTGAGGCGGACGGCGATCCGGTGATCCTGACGGGCGAACCGCCGGACCCCTCGAAGGTGCCGTCCGGCTGCCGCTTCCACGCCCGCTGCCAGGTGCTCGCCTCGGGCGAGGCGGAACGCGCGGGCGTCGCGGACGCGTGCCGCGGACAGGACCTGCCGGTGCTGGACGGAGGCGGGGCGGCCCAGGTCGCGTGCCACTGGGCGGCGGCCACCACGCAGGCGCCCGCAGCGGGCTAGGCCTCCCGGGTGTGGTGGATCGTGCCGGTGAGCTCCCCCAGGGGCCGTCCCGTGCCGCCCCAGCGGTGCTGGACGATCTCGGCCGCGATGGAGACCGCCGTCTCCTCGGGCGTACGCGCCCCGAGGTCGAGGCCGACCGGGGAGGCGAGGCGGGCGAGTGACGCCTCGTCCACCCCGGCCTCGCGCAGCCGGGCCGTCCGGTCGGCGTGGGTGCGCCGGCTGCCCATCACCCCGATGTACGCCGCGGGGGTGCGCAGTGCCGCGACGAGCAGGGGGACGTCGAACTTCGGGTCGTGCGTCAGGACGCACACCACCGTGCGCGCGTCCACCTCGGTCGACTCCAGATAGGTGTGCGGCCAGGCGCAGACCACCTCGTCGGCCGTCGGGAACCGCTCGCGCGTCGCGAAGACCGGCCGGGCGTCGCAGACCGTCACCCGGTAGCCGAGGAAGGAGCCGATCCTCGCGGTGGCGGCGGCGTGGTCGATGGCCCCGAAGACGAGCATGCGGGGTGCGGGGGCGTAGGTCTGGACGAAGACGGTGACGTCCTGCATCCGGCGCTCGCCGTGCGGACCGTAGCCGATGCTCTCGGTGGCGCCCTGTGCGAGGAGCCCACGCGCGTCGTCGGTGACGGCGGCGTCCAGTCCCTCCCCACCGAGCGACCCACGGGCGCGGCCGGGCAGGACCAGCCGCCGGGCCCCTAGCGGCCCCGCCCCGGAGACCACCGAGGCGAGCGCGGCGGGCCTGCCGTCGTCGAGCACGCCGAGGAGTTCCCGCAGCAGCTCCCGGTCGGCCCGGGCGGTGTAGGGCTGCACCAGGACGTCGATGGTGCCGCCGCAGGTCAGCCCGGCGCCGAAGGCCTCGTCGTCGCTGATGCCGTAGGTCCGCAGCAGCGGGCGGCCCGTGGTCAGGGCCTCGGTGGCGGTCTCGTACACGTCGCTCTCCACGCACCCGCCGGAGACGCTGCCCGCCACCTGGCCCGTGGCGGTCACCGCCATCACCGCGCCGGGTGCGCGCGGCGCGCTGCCCCGCACCGCGACGACGGTGGCCAGGGCGAAGGGCGTACCCGCGGTGTCCCAGCCGCGCAGTTCCGGCACCAGTTCACGCACGCGGACCTCCCGGCTCCTCGGCTGCTACCCCCGACGATGCCCTCGTGTCCGCCCGCGCACCACAGGAAGGCCGCACCACAGGAGGGCGTCAGCGGCGCTCGTACGCCGCGATCAGCTCGCTGGAACGCTTCACGTCGGCGGCCATCGCCACGAGCAGGTCGTCGATCGAGTCGAACTTCAGCATGCCGCGTACGTAGGCGAGGAAGTCCACCGCCACGTGCAGGCCGTACAGGTCGAGGCCGACGCGGTCGATCGCGTACGCCTCCACCGTGCGGTCCTTGCCGTCGAACTGCGGGTTCGTCCCGACGGAGATCGCGGCGGGCATCGCCTCGCCCTCGACGGTCAGCCAGCCCGCGTAGACGCCGTCGGCGGGGATCGCGGTGTGCGGCAGGGTCTCCACGTTCGCGGTGGGGAAGCCGAGCTCCCGGCCCCGCTGCGCGCCGCGCACCACGACGCCCTCCACGCGGTGCGGGCGGCCCAGGATCTCCGCGGCCCCTTCGACGTCGCCCTCGGCGACCAGACGGCGGGTGAGCGTCGACGAGAACGGCTCGCCGCCGCCCGCGTCACCGCTGACGAAGAGGTCGATGACCTCGACCTCGTAGTCGTACGTCGCGCCGAGCTCGGCGAGGAACGTCACGTCACCCGCCGCGCGGTGCCCGAAACGGAAGTTGGGGCCCTCGATGACCAGCCGGGCGTGCAGCTTGTCGACGAGGACCTTCGCGATGAAGTCGGCGGGCGAGAGCTGCGAGAACTCGGCGGTGAACGGCAGGATCAGCACCGCGTCCACCCCCAGCTCCGTCATCAGCTCGGCGCGGCGCTGGTGCGGGGCGAGCAGCGGCGGGTGCGTGCCGGGGCGCACGACCTCGCTGGGGTGCGGGTCGAAGGTGACGACGACGGAGGGCACGCCGAGCTCACGCGCCCGGTCCACGGCCCGGCCGATGATCAGCTGGTGCCCGCGGTGCACCCCGTCGTAGGAGCCGATGGTGACGACGCTGCGTCCCCAGCCCTCGGGGATGTCCTCCAAGCCACGCCAGCACTGCACTGTGACCGCTCCTCGCCCGAACCTGTGTACGTGTGTAAGTCCATTACGCAGGTCTAAGACTGCCATGCTCACGTCCCGCGGCCTGCATCGGCACCTGCAACCCCGGCCGCGCCCCTTCCATGGCCTCCATCGTGCGCCGGGCGGCGGCCCCCACCACGGCGGCCCACTCCTGCGGGGCGTCGGCCAGCCACCCGGTGACGAGTGCCGCGAAGCCGGGAACGTCCCGGGCG
>Ga0247818_10003220_pt1 | contig 10554 bp, 9 predicted proteins | sample 13C_Glucose_Day1_FD_192424 | JGI IMG/M metagenome (GOLD analysis project Ga0247818, IMG submission 192424) | Soil microbial communities from agricultural site in Penn Yan, New York, United States - 13C_Glucose_Day1 | ecosystem: Environmental > Terrestrial > Soil > Agricultural land | place: USA...
GTCTCTGCTGGCCATTGAAGAAGCGGATGTTGTTCTGTTCCTGGTAGATGCCAAGGCCGGTTTCACCGCGGCCGACCAGATGATCGCCGAGCATTTGCGCAAACGTAACAAGCGTTCCTACGTGGTGGCCAACAAGGTCGACAACATCGACCCTGAAATGGCCCGCGCCGAATTCGCTCCGTTGGGCATGGGCCACGCGATTCCTATCGCCGGTGCTCACGGCCGTGGCATCACCCAGATGCTGGAAATCGCCTTGGGCGACTTCCCGAAAGACGAAGAAGAGCCGGAAGACGGCGAGGAAGAGATCGTTGCCGAAGGCGAGGAAGCCAAGCGCATTCCTGGCCCGAGCGAAAAAGACGGGATCAAGATCGCCATCATCGGCCGTCCGAACGTTGGCAAGTCGACCCTGGTCAACCGCATGCTCGGTGAAGACCGGGTTATCGTTTATGACCAGCCCGGCACCACCCGTGACAGTATCTACATCCCGTTCGAGCGTAACGACGAGAAGTACACGCTGATCGACACCGCCGGTGTGCGCAAGCGCGGCAAGATCCACGAAGAAGTCGAAAAGTTCTCCGTGGTTAAAACCCTGCAGGCGATCAAAGACGCCAACGTGGTGATCTTCGTGATGGACGCCCGCGAAGGCGTGGTCGATCACGACCTCAACCTGCTGGGCTTCGCCATTGAGTCGGGCCGTGCGCTGGTCATCGCGATCAACAAGTGGGACGGCATGACCCCGAGCGAGCGCGACTTCGTGAAGGTCGAGCTGCAACGTCGCCTGTTCTTCGTTGACTACGCCGACATCCACTTCATCTCGGCGCTGCACGGCACTGGCGTGGGCAACCTCTACGCTTCCGTACAGAACTCGTTCAAGTCCGCGGTCACCCGCTGGCCGACCAACCGTCTGACCCAGATCCTGGAAGACGCTGTTGGCGAGCACGCGCCACCGATGGTCAACAATCGCCGGATCAAGCTGCGCTATGCCCACTTGGGTGGTGCGAACCCGCCGATCATCGTGATCCACGGTAACCAGATCGAGAAAGTGCCGAAGTCGTATGTGCGCTATCTGGAGAACACTTACCGCCGTGTGCTGAAGCTGGTCGGTACGCCGATCCGCATCGAGTTCAAGGGCGGCGAGAACCCGTACGAAGGCAACAAGAACTCGCTCACCGACCGTCAGGTCAACAAGAAGCGTCGCTTGATGTCGCACCACAAGAAGGCCGACAAGAAGCGCCGCGACAAGCGCTGATTTCTGAAGGCTGTCCCCGCTCTTGTAGGAGCTGCCGCAGGCTGCGATGTTTTGATCTTGTTTAAGATCAGAATAAAAGGATCGCAGCCTGCGGCAGCTCCTACAGGGCTCGGTCATAAGGAGGGCGCTCACTGGAGCGCCCTTTTTTTATGGGCGCCGTTTGGGCTATCCTCGGACTCCCCGCGCCGCCGTTAGAGCCGGGTGTAGAGCAGGGAATCACCGATGATCACCAGTAAGCTGCCGAATGTCGGCATCACTATCTTCACTCAGATGTCTCAACTCGCGGCACAAACCGGGGCGATCAACCTGTCCCAGGGTTTCCCCGATTTCGATGCCCCGCAGGCGCTGTGCGATGCGGTCGGGCGTCACGTGGCCAACGGGCATAACCAGTATTCACCGATGACCGGCCTGCCGGCATTGCGTCAGCAAGTGGCGGCGAAAATTGCGCGCAGCTACGGCGTCACTGTCGATGCCGACAACGAAGTGACCATCACTCCAGGCGCAACCCAAGCGATCTTCTGCGCGATTCAGGCGGTTATCCACAGCGGCGACGAAGTGATTGTTTTCGATCCGTGCTACGACAGTTACGAGCCGTCGGTGGAGCTGGCCGGTGGCCGTTGCGTGCATGTGCAGCTCGGGCTGAATGACTTCTCGATCGACTTCCAGAAACTCGCTGAGGCCATCACGCCGCGTACACGAATGATTGTGCTGAACACGCCGCACAATCCGAGTGGCGCACTGATCAGCCGTGCCGAGCTGGATCAGTTGGCGGATTTGATCCGTGATCGCGATATCTATCTGGTCAGCGACGAAGTCTACGAACACCTGGTGTTCGACGGCGTACCGCACGTCAGCGTGCTGAACCATGAAGAGTTGTATCAGCGTGCCTTCGTGGTTAGCTCGTTCGGCAAGACCTATCACGTCACCGGCTGGAAAACCGGCTACGTGGTCGCGCCACCGGCCCTGACGGCGGAACTGCGCAAGGTTCACCAATACGTGAGCTTCTGCGGTGTCACGCCGCTGCAATTTGCGCTGGCCGATTTCATGGCCTTGCACCCTGAACATGTGGAAGAGTTGCCGGGTTTCTATCAGGCCAAGCGCGATCTGTTCTGCGATCTGCTGGCGCCGTCGCGCTTCAGCTTCAAACGCGTGACCGGCACTTATTTCCAGCTGGTCGATTACTCGCAGATCCGCCCGGACCTCAATGATGTCGAGATGGCCTTGTGGATGACTCGCGAACATGGCGTGGCCAGTATCCCGATCTCAGTGTTCTACCAGACGCCGCCTGAAGGCCAGCGCCTGGTGCGACTGTGTTTTGCCAAACGCGAGGAGACCCTGCGTGAAGCAGCGGAAAAACTATGCGTGATCTGAGTGCACTGCCGAACCTGACCGTTGCGCTGATCCAGACTTCCTTGGCCTGGCATGATCGTCAGGCCAACCTGGAGCATTTCGAACCGTTGCTGGAACAGTCTCGTGGCGCTGACTTGATCATTCTGCCGGAGATGTTCACCACCGGTTTTTCGATGGAGTCCGAGACGCTCGCCGAGGCGGAAAACGGCCCCACCAGTAAATGGCTGCGTGTTCAGGCGGCGAAGCTGGATGCGGTGATCACCGGCAGCGTGATCGTTCAGGCGGCCGATGGCAGCCATCGCAATCGTCTGTTATGGGCGCGGCCGGATGGCGAAGTCTTGCACTATGACAAGCGTCACCTGTTCCGCATGGCCGGCGAGCACAATCACTACACCCCCGGCGAACGTCAGGTGCAGTTCGAGCTCAAGGGCTGGCGCGTGCGACCGCTGATTTGCTACGACTTGCGCTTCCCGGTGTGGAGTCGCGACGCTCAGGACACGGACCTGCTGCTGTACACCGCCAACTGGCCGGGTGCGCGTCGCCAGCACTGGAACCGTTTGTTGCCAGCGCGGGCAATTGAAAACCTGTGTTATGTGGCGGCGGTGAATCGCGTCGGCACTGACGGTAAGGGGTTTGCGTACACCGGTGATAGTCAGGTGCTGGATTTCCAGGGTGAAACGTTGCTCAGTGCGGGGGAGGCGGATGGGGTGTTCAAGGTGACGCTGGATGCGGCGGAGCTGGCGGCTTATCGCGCGCGGTTTCCTGCGAATCTGGATGCCGATACCTTCGAGTTCACCTGATGTTCGGGTGAGTCCAAAAAGATCGCAGCCTTCGGCAGCTCCTACAGGGGGGCGCGTTCCAACGTAGGAGCTGCCGAAGGCTGCGATCTTTTGATCTTAAAACCGCACCAGCAAAAAAGGCCCCGAGGTTCACACCCCGGGGCCTTTTGCATTTCTGCGATGCTTATGCCGCTTTCGCTTCCGGCTGGCTCAGCGACCGGTTCAGCGCACTGAACAGTGCCTTGAAGCTGGCCGTGGTGATGTTTTCATCGATACCCACGCCGTGCACCGCACGTTCGCCGTTCACACGCAGTTCAATGTAGGCCGCAGCCTTGGCATTGGTGCCCGCGCCGATGGCGTGCTCGTTGTAGTCCATGATTTCCACAGGGATCGGCAGACCGGCCACCAGTGCTTCCAAAGCACCGTTGCCCTTGCCGCGCCAGTGAAGATTGGTTTCGCCCTGACCTTTGCTGGCCACTTCCACTTCAACGGCGCTGTTGCCGTTTTCTTCCTGCAGGCGATGGCTGACCAGCGCGTACGGGGTGTTGGCTTGCAGGTACTCGCTGATCAACAGCGAGTGGATCTGCTTGGCGGTCATTTCCAGGCCCAGACGATCGGTTTCACGCTGCACGACCTGGCTGAACTCGATCTGCATGCGACGCGGCAGGCTGATGCCGTATTCCTGCTCCAGAAGGTACGCGATACCGCCCTTGCCCGACTGGCTGTTGACGCGGATGACCGCCTCGTAGCTGCGGCCGATGTCGGCCGGGTCGATCGGCAGGTAAGGCACTTCCCAAAGTGCATCGGATTTCTGCTGGGCGAAGCCCTTGCGGATAGCATCCTGGTGCGAGCCGGAGAACGCGGTGTGCACCAGGTCGCCGACGTACGGGTGGCGCGGGTGCACCTGGATCTGGTTGCACTCTTCGACGACTTTGCGCACGCCGTCGATGTCGGAGAAGTCCAACTGAGGGTCGAGGCCCTGGGTATACATGTTCAGGGCCACGGTCACGAGGTCGACGTTACCGGTACGCTCGCCGTTGCCGAACAGGCAGCCTTCGACACGGTCGGCGCCAGCCATCAGGCCCAGCTCGGTGGCCGCAACGCCAGTGCCACGGTCGTTGTGGGTGTGCAGGCTGATGATCACGCTGTCACGACGGTTGATGTGACGGCCGAACCATTCGATCTGGTCGGCGTAGATGTTCGGGGTCGCGCATTCGACGGTGGCCGGCAGGTTGAGGATCATCTTGTGCTCAGGCGTCGGGTTCCACACCTCGATCACCGCGTCGCAGACTTCCTTGGCGAACTCAAGCTCGGTGGCGCTGAAGGTTTCCGGCGAGTACTCGAAGGTCCATTCGGTGTCCGGCTGCATGGCCGCGTATTTGACGAACAGCTTGGCCGCGCTTACCGCGATTTCCTTGATCCCGTCCTTGTCCTGGTTGAAGACAATGCGGCGGAAGGAAGGGGAGGTCGCGTTGTACAGGTGAACGATGGCTTTCTTCGCGCCGCGCAGGGATTCGAAGGTGCGTTCGATCAGGTCTTCACGGCCCTGGGTCAACACCTGGATGGTGGTGTCGTCCGGGATGTGGTTGCCTTCGATCAGGGTGCGGACGAAGTCGAAGTCGGTTTGCGAAGCGGCCGGGAACGACGCTTCAATTTCTTTCACGCCGACCTGCACCAGGGTTTTCCAGAAGCGCAGTTTCTTGACGGCGTCCATCGGTTCGATCAACGACTGGTTGCCATCACGCAGGTCGGAGCTGCACCAGATCGGCGCGGCAGTGATGGTTTTCGACGGCCAGGTACGGTCCGGGATGTCGATGGTCGGGAACGCGCGGTATTTCGAAGACGGGTCTTTGAGCATGCTCATCGGGAAATCCTTATTGTGTGGGCCGAAAAAAGGCGGCCTGCCGGTGGATCAAAAGTTCTTGGGTAACGCTTGGGACGAGGCGCCGCGATTCAGCCCGGCAGTCGTGCGCTGACGAGGCACAAACTGCGGTGCTGGCGGAGCTGAATGAGGGTGTGAGAGGTTTTCATGCCTTCAACCCTAACCTCGGGGGTGAAGGATGGCAAGCAGTCGAAAAAAATTGAGAGGAATACTCGTGAGCGCTTGTTTATCGAGATTTTATTGCTCGTGATGCTCACGATCTTCGAGTTGTTTGCGCAAGGTTTGAACGATGCGCAATCGATACTTGCTGGGGTTGTGTGCGCGGGAGTTGATCACGGCTGAAGGTTTTCGCAGGAGACTCAGGAGTGGATCCAGCACTGCCTGGCGGATCGGGAGGTGCATGGGATCGAGGATTTGGAGGCTGAGTGAGGCCCTAAAAGATCGCAGCCTGCGGCAGCTCCTACGGGGTTATGCGTTGTAGGGCCTGCCGAAGGCTGCGATCTTTTGATCTTGCTTAAGGTTGAAACGCCCCAATAAAAATCGCCGGGTCCACCCGAGCATCATTCAGGCTGATATTCCAGTGCATGTGCGGCCCGGTTGCCCGGCCCGTCGCGCCAACCTTGCCCACCACGCCGCCGCGGGCCAGTTGCTGACCAACCTTCACGTCGATTTTCGACATGTGGCAGAACATGCTGATAAAGCCCTGACCGTGGTCGACAAACACCGTGTTGCCATTGAAGAAGTAATTGCCGATCAGGATCACTTTACCCGCGGCCGGGGTCTTGATCGGTGTGCCAGCGCCAACGGCGAAATCGAGCCCGGAGTGGGGGTTACGCTCTTCGCCATTGAAGAAACGGCGCACACCGAACTTGCTCGACAGGGGGCCGTTGACCGGCTTGTCCAGCAACAGGTTGCTTGGCGTGTTCGGGCTGAAGGTGCGATAGGCGGCAATTTGTTCGGCCAGCTCACGCTCGATGCGCTTGAGATTGTCCGGGTCCGGATTGACCTGCTGGGTGTTCTTCAGGGTGATGCGTTGTTCCGGGTATTTCTTGTTGCCGACCGTGAAACTCAGGCTGCGACCGCCACTGTTGATGGACTGAGTACCGGGTTTCACGGTCAACGGTACACCGACAATCGCCAGCCAGTTGTTCTGTTCCTTGACCACCAACACCGGTTTGCCTTGATAGCTGGCTTTCGGTGCTTGTGCCGACACACCCAGGTCCACGACGGCTACGCCACCCGGCACCGGTTTGTTCAATAGACGGGTGATGTAACTGTCGGCGTGGGCGTTGAAGGTCAGGCACAGCAACAGCAGCGGAGCTAGAAAACGCGGCATGGATCAATCCAGTAAAGAAAGGGTGACGGGCGTCAGGTGATTGTCTTCGACCCGCACTTGCAGTTCGCCTTCACCCAACTTGGCCTTCAGGCGCTGGCCGGTGTGAGTCTGGCTGGCGTTGCGGATCGCGTTGCCGCGCTCGTCGAGCAATATGCTGTAGCCACGACCGAGGGTCGCCAATGGGCTGACCACATGCAGCGTCTGCATCTGGCTTTGCAACTGCAAGCGACGGCTCTTCAAACCCTCGCGAATGGCGCGGGGCAGGCGTTCGGCGAGGCTGTCGAGGCGTTGGCGCAACATTGCCAATTGTCGACCAGGATGTTGCCCGGCCAGACGTGTCTCCAGACGGATCAGCCGCTCGCGACGGGTATTGAGGCTGCGTTCGAAGGCGCGGCGCATGCGCATGTCCAGATCATCCAACCGTTGCGCTTGCTGGCGCAGGCGTTCGCCGGGATGACGCAGGCGGCGCGAGATACCTTCCAGGCGCAGCCGGTCACGCATCAGGCGATCGCGCATGCGCATCACCAGTCGGCGATGCAGACTTTCGACCCTGCGCACCAGATCGCTGGAGTCCGGTGCCAGCAGCTCGGCGGCGGCCGACGGCGTGGGGGCGCGGACGTCGGCGACGAAGTCACTGATCGAGACATCGGTTTCATGGCCGACGGCGCTGACGATGGGTGTAACGCAAGCGTCGACGGCGCGGGCCACGACTTCTTCGTTGAAGCACCAGAGGTCTTCCAACGAGCCGCCGCCACGGGCCAGGATCAATGCATCGAAGCCGCGTGCATCCGCCAGTTTCAGTGCGCGAACAATCTGTGCGGTCGCTTCGCGGCCCTGTACGGCGGTGGGAATCAGCGTCAGTTGTATTTGCGGTGCGCGGCGGCGGAACACGCTGATGATGTCGCGGATCACCGCGCCGGTCGGCGAACTGATGATGCCGATGCGTTGCGGATGCGCCGGCAGCGGCACTTTGCGCTCGGCACTGAACAGGCCTTCGGCGCTGAGCTTTTCTTTCAATGCATCGAAAGCCAGGCGCAACGCACCGTCGCCGGCGGGCTCTACGGTGTCAAGAATCAGCTGGTAATCGCCACGGCCCTCGAACAACGAGACTTTGCCACGCACCTTGACCGCCAGGCCGTCCTTCAGTGCTTGACGCACCCGTGCAGCGTTTTGCCGGAACAGCGCGCAACGCACTTGGGCGCCGCTGTCCTTGAGGGTGAAGTACACGTGGCCGGACGCCGGGCGCGCGAGGTTGGAGATTTCGCCCTCGACCCAGATGTTGCTGAACACGTCTTCAAGCAACACCCGCGCGCGGCCGTTGAGCTGGCTGACAGTCAGGACTTCGCGGTCCAGACCGAGTCTTGCAAAGGGATCTTTAATCATGGGGCGCAGTTTAAAGGCATTTTCCAACTGAATGCACGATCCCTTGTAGGAGCTGCCGAAGGCTGCGATCTTTTGATCTTGCTTTCAAAGATCAAAAGATCGCAGCCTTCGGCAGCTCCTACAGGGATTGGATGAAATGTTGGTTGAATTGTTGGGTCAATGGAGTTTTGGCGCGGTCGGGTGGTTGGCAATCGGTGCAGGCATCGCCCTGGCCTACATCGTGTTCGGCATCGCCGGTTTCGGCACGGCGTTGGTTGCCGGGCCGATTCTGATTCTGTTCATGCCGTTGTCGAAAATCGTCCCGCTGCTGGTGCTGCTGGATTTTGTCGCGGCGTTCGGCAACCTGTTGCCCTCGCGCCGTGATGTGGCGAAACCGGAGTTGCTGCGCTTGCTGCCGTGCATGGCGGTAGGCTGCACGCTGGGCGTGATTTTCCTGCTGAACCTGAAATCCGACTTGTTGCTGCTGATGATGGGGCTGTTTATCAGCGCCTATGCGATCTACAGCCTGTGGATAAAAGTCCGTCCGGCGCAGTTATCCGCTGCGTGGGCGCTGCCGATGGGCACGATAGGCGGGATGTTCGGTGCGCTGTTTGGCAGCGGCGGTTTTTTGTACGCGATCTACTTGAACAGCCGGCTGCCCAAGGACGAGGCACGGGCGACGCAAAGCGCGCTGATCAGTTGCAGCACGGTGGTGCGCTTGAGTCTGTTCGCTGTGGCCGGCGTGTACGCCGAACTGCCGTTGCTGGTGTTGGCGCTGTGCTTGCTGCCGGCCATGGCGCTGGGGCTGTGGATAGGCCGGCGCCTGACCATGCGCTTGTCCCGCGAAGCCTTCGTGCGGTTGGTGACCTGGTTGGTGCTGGCCAGCGGGATCGCCTTGATCGGCCGCTACCTCAGCACCTGAAGGTCAATCGTTGTACTGACTCAACAACCGCTCAAGCCGTGCGCTCAAGCGCCGTTTGATTTCGGTTTCGATGTGCGGCGCGAAGTCGTCGATCACGTCTTGCATGATCAATTGCGCGGCGGCACGCAGTTCGCTGTCGAGGTACAGCAGCGCGTCAGCGTTCTTGTCGGCACTCGATGCCGGTTCGGCGGCAGGCTTGGCCGCAGGTGTCGGTGCGACGCTCGGCGCGGGTTCGCTGACGGTGTCGAACAACATTGGAATCTGTTCCTGGTCACCGTCTTCGACCGTGTCGGTCAGCAGGGGTGGTTGCAGGTTGTCATCGCCGAGCAATTGGCGGATCGACTCAAGGTCGTCCAGCAGGTGCGCGGACTGTTGCAGCGGTTTTGGAGTGTCCATCGGAATGCTCAGAGTCGCTGTAAACGGTGATCTTGCAGAGGATAGCCCTGTTCGCGGTAGAAACGGAAACTCTCCCGCGCGGCCGCTCTTATCGTCGGATCCTCCACCACCACTTCCGCCACTCTGGCGAACTTGTTGGCAAAGGCCGGGACTTTCAGGTCGAGGTTGACCAGTAAATCCTGATGCTGACCGCAATCGTCACCCAGGCCCAGAACGATCAAGCCGTCCGGCTCGCTGTCGGCGGGACCGTGGGGCACGAAGCTTTCACCCTTGAAGGTCCAGAGGCGTGCATCGAGATCATCGCGCTGGGCGGCGTCGCTGCAATGCAGGTAGACGCGATGGCCCATGCGCCAGGCTTTTTCGGTGAGCTTGCAGGCGAAGTCCAGGCGTGCCGACGGATCGGCGCTGGGCAGGATATAAAAGTCGACTTTGGTCATTGCGGTTCCTGAGCCGGGGCGGCGTCACCCGAAAGCAACGCCGCCCAGGTTCATTGGTTTCAGGCTTTGGCGCGGTCCAGCAGGTACTGGGTCAGCAATGGAACCGGACGGCCAGTGGCGCCCTTGTCCTTGCCGCCGCTGGTCCAGGCGGTGCCGGCGATGTCCAGGTGCGCCCAGTTCAGGTTCTTGGAGAAGCGCGACAGGAAGCAGGCAGCGGTGATGGTGCCGGCTTTCGGGCCGCCGATGTTGGCGATGTCGGCGAACGGGCTGTCCAGCTGCTCCTGGTACTCATCGAACAGCGGCAGTTGCCAGGCGCGGTCGTCTGCAGTCTTGCCGGCGCTGAGCAGTTGGCCGATCAGTTCGTCGTTGTTGCCCAGCAGGCCCGAAGTGTGGGAACCCAAGGCAACCACGCAAGCGCCGGTCAGGGTGGCGATGTCGATCACGGCTTGCGGCTTGAAGCGCTCGGAGTAGGTCAGGGCGTCGCACAGCACCAGACGGCCTTCGGCGTCGGTGTTGAGGATTTCCACGGTCTGGCCGCTCATGGTGGTGACGATGTCGCCCGGACGCGAAGCGTTACCGCTCGGCATGTTCTCGGCGCAGGCCAGGATGCATACCAGGTTGATCGGCAGCTTCAGTTCGAGCACGGCACGCAGGGTGCCGAACACGCTGGCGGCGCCGCCCATGTCGTACTTCATTTCATCCATGCCGGCGCCCGGTTTCAGGCTGATGCCGCCAGTGTCGAAGGTGATGCCTTTGCCGACCAGTGCGTACGGCTTCTCGGATTTCTTGCCGCCGTTGTATTGCATCACGATCAGGCGTGGCGGCTGGGAGCTGCACTGGC
>Ga0247818_10003223_pt1 | contig 10551 bp, 9 predicted proteins | sample 13C_Glucose_Day1_FD_192424 | JGI IMG/M metagenome (GOLD analysis project Ga0247818, IMG submission 192424) | Soil microbial communities from agricultural site in Penn Yan, New York, United States - 13C_Glucose_Day1 | ecosystem: Environmental > Terrestrial > Soil > Agricultural land | place: USA...
GGACAGCCGCAGTGTTTACGGGATTCGCCATTGGGGGGCCGGGTATTTCGCGATCAATGACGCCGGTCGCGTCGAAGTTCGTCCCAACGGTCCGAGCAGCTCACCCATCGATCTGTTCGAGCAAGTCGACCAGTTGCGCAAGAGCGGCCTGTCCTTGCCATTGCTGGTACGTTTCCCGGACATCCTGCAAGACCGCGTGCGTCAGCTGACCGGTGCGTTCGACGCCAACATCGAGCGTCTGGAATACCAGAGCAAGTACACCGCGCTGTACCCGATCAAGGTGAACCAGCAAGAAGCGGTGATCGAGAACATCATCGCCACCCAGAACGTCTCCATTGGCCTGGAAGCCGGCTCCAAGCCCGAGCTGCTGGCGGTGCTGGCGCTGGCGCCCAAAGGCGGCACCATCGTCTGCAACGGCTACAAGGACCGCGAGTTCATTCGTTTGGCATTGATGGGCCAGAAGCTTGGCCACAACGTGTTCATCGTGATCGAGAAAGAGTCCGAAGTTGGCCTGGTGATCGAAGAAGCCGCCTCGCTCAAGGTCAAGCCACAGGTCGGCCTGCGGGTGCGCCTGTCGTCCCTGGCTTCGTCCAAGTGGGCGGACACCGGTGGTGAGAAATCCAAGTTCGGCCTGTCGGCGGCACAACTGCTGTCGGTGGTCGAGCGCTTCCGCGCGGCCGGCCTGGACCAGGGCATTCGCCTGTTGCACTTCCACATGGGTTCGCAGATCGCCAACCTCGCCGACTACCAGCATGGCTTCAAGGAAGCGATCCGTTACTACGGCGAGTTGCGCAACCTCGGCCTGCCGGTCGATCACATCGACGTCGGTGGTGGCCTGGGCGTGGACTACGACGGTACGCACTCGCGTAACGCCAGCTCGATCAACTACGACATGGACGACTACGCCGGTGTCGTGGTCGGGATGCTCAAGGAGTTCTGCGACGCGCAGAGCCTGCCGCACCCGAACATCTTCTCCGAAAGCGGCCGCTCCCTGACCGCTCACCACGCCATGCTGGTGATCCAGGTGACCGACGTCGAGAAACACAACGACGACGTGCCACAGATCGAGAACAAGGAAGCGCTGCCGGAAACCGTGCAGTGGCTGGTGGACCTGCTTGGCCCGACCGACATCGAGATGGTCACCGAAACCTACTGGCGCGCCACGCACTACATGAGCGACGTGGCCGCCCAGTACGCCGATGGCAAACTGACCCTGGCTGAAAAAGCCCTGGCCGAGCAATGCTACTTCGCTGTATGCCGTCGCCTGCACAACTCGTTGAAGGCGCGTCAGCGTTCCCACCGCCAGGTGCTGGACGAACTCAACGACAAGCTGGCCGACAAGTACATCTGCAACTTCTCGGTGTTCCAGAGCCTGCCGGACACCTGGGCCATCGACCAGGTACTGCCGATCATCCCGCTGCACCGCCTGGACGAAGAGCCTCTGCGCCGCGCGGTGCTGCAGGACCTGACCTGCGACTCCGACGGCAAGATCAACCAGTACGTCGACGAGCAGAGCATCGAGACCAGCCTGCCGGTGCACGCCTTGAACGAGGGCGAGGACTACCTGCTGGGCGTGTTCCTGGTCGGTGCCTACCAGGAAATTCTCGGCGACATGCACAACCTGTTCGGTGACACCGACTCGGTGAACATCTACCAGAATGCCGACGGCAGCATTTATCACGCCGGTATCGAGACCCACGACACCATCGAAGACATGCTGCGCTATGTGCACTTGTCGCCGGAAGAACTGATGACCCACTACCGCGACAAGTGCGCCAGTGCCCGCATCAGTGCCAGCGAGCGCACCCAGTTCCTCGATGCCCTGCGCCTGGGCCTGACCCGTTCGTCTTACCTGTCTTCCTGAGGTAAGCACTGCTCTCATCAGGTTGTCTGAAAATTTACCGTTTGCGTCGGAAATTTCAGATGACCTGGTGCGACATTTCTCTTTTTTTCAGCGAAATGGACCGCTTCTCGGCTATCCAAGTTATTTCGTCCTCTTTTCGCGTAGGCCTTTTCCTAAGTTGTATTTCGCCTCTCTACTCGGCCATGTCTCTCGGCGAGAATCCCCGGCTGTCCCTCCTGTAGAGAAACGCCCATGGTCGATCCAGTCAACGAGCCGTCATTTCGTCTGGACGTAGCAGGTCTGTCCAACGCCTTCGAGGTTCTGTCCTTTGCCGGTAGAGAATCCATCAGCGAGCCTTTCGTGTTCGACGTGGACCTGCTGATCGACGACCCGTCGCTCGACCTCGCCAGCTTATTGTACCGTTCGGCATCCTTGCTTTTCGGGCCGGCGGGAAACGCCATTCATGGACAGTTGCATGAACTGGTCCAGCGCGATCACGGCCTGGGAATCAGGCTTTGCCAGGTGCGGCTGGGGCCGAAGTTCGCCTGCCTTGCCCAACGCTTCAGCCAGCGCATTTTCAGCGGCCGCTCGGTGCCGCAAATGCTTGAGCAGGTACTCAGGGAGCATGGCATCGTCGATCAGGATCGGCGTTTTGAACTGGCTGGCGATTACCCGCCCCGTGATTTCTGTACGCAATACCAGGAATCGGACCTGCAGTTTGTTCAGCGCTTGTGTGCCCAGGAGCGGCTGCACTATTACTTTGAACACCAGGCTGGCAGGCATTGCGTGGTGTTCGGCGAGGGCCTGGGGAATTTTCAGATCGCTGAAGCGGCGTTCTTCCGTGCGGCGGGAGGGCAACCGGCCGTGCGTCGATTCGAGTTCAAGCGCAGCACCGACGGCGCGGCGCAACGCGTGGAGTGTGGCACTGACCTGACAACGCTGCGCAGCGGCCAGTGCATGCCGCTGTGCGGACATCCGGTTGCCGAATGGAATCAGCTGTGGCTGTTGACCCATATCGAGCATCAAGGCGCCCAAGGTGCAAGCCAGGTCTACAGCAACAAGGTGCGGGCCGAGCACTGGGTAATGCCCTTTGAAACACCGATCATGGCGGTGAAGCCAAGGATGCACGGCCTGCAGCGAGCGTGGGTGGTCGAGGTCGATGAGCCGCAACCTGATCCATCCAGGCCGGTGGCGGTGCAGTTTGACTGGCTTTATCAGGGGGAAGGCGCGGCGCCCAGCCATTGCTGGTTACCCTTGGCTGCGCCATTGAAGGTTGCAAGCAGCGCGCAGTTGGTTGAAGGCACGGAGGTGGTGGTGAGCTTTACCGAAGGTGATCCGGACCAACCGCTGATCACCGGTGTTCTGCATGGCCTCGCAGCTGTCGAAGCCGTCGAGGCGCCGGATGCGGTGTCCGCCACTTCGGATTTCGAAGATTGCCCGCTTGAAGGCGTGCAACAGTGGCTGGGGTCGGGCGAGCCCCTGATGTTGTTGTGTCTGCTGCCCGGTGGCGGCAGTTTTAATCATTGCGTGCAGACGCCCTGCATCTGCCGCACGGCGACACGCCTTGGCCAGAGCGGTGCGGCATGACTGTGGTACAGGCGTCCGAGGCGAGCCCGCAATGGTTGTTACTGGACATGCCAGGCGCGCCGCAGGCGGGTGTGACCCTGCACGACACGTTTGCCCACGCCCGTCGGTTCCGACTGTTCGAAGACACGGAATGGCAGGCATTGCAGGCGCTGGGGCCGATACTCATTGATCTGCGGACCTGCCCCGCCCTGGTCGATCTGTACCGCGTCGACGGGCAATACTGGCGCGGCTTGCTGGTGTTCAGCGAAGCGTCGGCGTCGACCTTGCTGGCGCATCTGCGGCGCATGCTCAGCGTCTCCTTCAACCTGCATCACCGCGCCTTGTTGAGTTACTACAACCCGAACACCGCCAGTTATTTTTTTGATGCCTGCGATGCCGAGGAGCTCAGTCGCTGGTTGGGGCCGATCAGCCAGTTGCGCTGGTTCGGTGGGACCTGGGCGGACCGTGCGCTCGGCTGTCAGGGCTGGCAGCAGTTGCTCAACCCGGGGCTTGCCGTGCGCCCTCTGGCAGTCGAGGAAGATCTCAGCCCCCGGCAACGGGAAAAACTGCAGACCTGCCTGCTCGAGCAGCATGCCTGGCGCTGGAGTCAATCCACGGGGACGGATTTCATGCGTGTGTGGGGCCATCTGGAAGAGGGCCTGGGGTTGGGTTTCAGCGAGCGCCCGGTGCTTGATGGCTGGATGTGGCTGCGCTTGCAATACCCCGATGCCTGGCTGGTGCAGCCACTATCGGGGGATACCCAACAGGAACGCCTCGAAAGCCTGCGCCATCTGTGGCAGAACGACGCCCCCTGAGCTGGCGCTTTATACCACCAGGGCTTTCAGTGAGCACGGGCGAACCAGCCATCATTCTGGCGCAGGCGCCAGGCAATCAGGCCGAGCGTCAGGCTGCGCAGCAACATGAACAGCAGGAAGGTGATCCACAGGCCATGATTGCCATATCCCTGCAACACCCAGGCGAATGGCACCAGCAAGGCCACCGTCAACAGCATGCCGTTACGCATTTCCCTGGCGCGGGTGGCGCCGATGAACAGCCCGTCGAGCAGGTAGCTCCAGACCGCGATCAGCGGCAACACGGCAAGGTATGGCAGGTACAGGAACGCGGTGTCGCGCACGCTGCTGATGTCGGTCTGCATCTCGATGAACAGGTGCCCGGCAAACAGGAACAAGCCGGCGAAACCCAGGCTCGCCAACAACGACCAGCCGCAGGCCACCACCAGGGAGCGGCGCAGGGCATCCCGGTCGCGCGCGCCGATGGCGTGGCCGCACAGGGCTTCCACGGCATGGGCCAGGCCGTCGAGCGCGTGGGCGGTCAGCAGCAGGCCGTTGAGCAGCAGGGCATTGGCGGCAACGGTCGCATCACCCAGGCGGGCGCCTTGCACGGTGATCAGGAAAAACACCGATTGCAGCGCCAGGCTGCGGATGAAAATGTCGCGGTTGACCGCCAGCAGCGGTCGCCAACTCTGCCAGAGCGCCAGGGCGGCCCAGGCGATATGCCCGGGATAGGCGCGCAGGGCATGACGGGTCAGCAACAGGCCGATCAGCGCACCGGTCCATTCGGCGATCACCGAGGCCCGGGCCGCACCCACCACCCCCCACTCCAGGCCAAGGACAAACCACAGGTTAAGGGCGATGTTGACCAGGTTGGTGCTCAGCAGGATCACCAGCGGCGCCCGAGCGTTCTGCGTGCCCAGGAACCAGCCGACCAGCGCGTAGCTGGCCAGCGCCGCCGGCAGGCCGAACAACCGCGTGTGGAAAAACTCGCGGGTCATCTGGTCCAGTTCCGCCGACGGTTGCATGAAGTGCAGCGCCACCCCGCTCAGCGGCACGCCCAGCGCACCCAGCACCAGCGCCAGCCCCATGGCGAGCAGCAGGCCCTGCAACAGGATCTGCCGCAGCGCCGCGCCATCTCCGCGCCCCGCGGCCTGGGCGGCAAAACCGGTGGAGCCCATGCGCAGAAAGCCCATGGCCCAGGCGAGGAAGGTATAGAGACTGGCCCCGACCGCCACGGCTCCCAACTGATGGGCATGGGGCAAGTGTCCAATGACGGTGCTGTCGACCAGCGCCACCAGCGGTACGGAAATGTTCGAGAGAATCATTGGCGCGGCCAGCGCCCAGACCCGACGATGGGTTGGACGGTCGCGCCAATCGGCGATCAGGTTGGACATGCAGGCTCCTTGGGGAGCAGGCATTGTAGCGAGCCCTGCAGAATCTGCAGCGCTCCATTGCAGGGGGTGTCAGTGCATGATCCAGCTGAGCAGCCACAACCCCAGCATCAACCAGATGATCCCCATGATGATCGAGGCGTTCATGAACGCGCGGATCGCCGACCACAACAGCATCAACCCGAGGATCAGGGTGATGATGCTGATGATCGATGTGTCCATGCCCAGCGCCTCGGACAAGCCTTCGACAAAATGGCTGCTGGCACGACTCACCAGCTGGAACAGACCGCTGAGGGCATCAACGATGAAACGGATGGCTGTCCCCAGGATCTGGCCAAGCCATTCGAAAAAACCTTCTACCTGCATGGAATGAACGTCCTGTCTGTTGGAGCTGCGGTGCGGCGACCCGACTTGCCGCGCATTTTTTTCAGGCGCCATGAAGCACGCCATCGAATGATTATGGAGCAAAGACCGACAACGCTGCCAGGCACTTGCCTTCCCCCGTCATCCCCCCGAAGCTATACGCCTTCAGGAGAGCCCGATGAACCTTGTTGAACTGACCGAACGCCTGCACGCCATCCGTGATCGCAATGACTGGCGGCAATTTCACAGCCCGAAAAACCTGGCCATGGCCGCGAGTGTCGAAATGGCCGAGCTGGTGGAGATTTTCCAGTGGCTGACCGAGGACCAGTCGCGGCAGCTGCCGGCCGAAAAGCTGGCCCATGCCGGGCAGGAAGTTGGCGATATCGTGCTCTATCTGCTGTTGCTGTGCAGCGAATTGGGCCTGGACATGAATGAGGTTGTGCGCAGCAAGCTGGCGGACAGCGAGCGGAGGTTCGGCTGATGAGTGACCGTCATTTCGATCAACTGGCGACACGCTTCGCCGAAAAAATCTACGGCGGTGCCAAAGGCGCGATTCGCCTGGCGGTGCTGCAGGCCGATCTGGCCGAAGCCCTGCCGGATCGCCCGTTGCGGGTCCTGGATATCGGCGCCGGCCTTGGCCACATGTCGTTGTGGCTGGCCCAGCGTGGACACCAGGTGACCCTGGCCGAGCCCGCCGAACCCATGCTCGAAGGCGCCCGCCAGCGCTTTGCCGACGCGGGACAGAGTGCGACCTTTATCCAGGCGCCCTGGCAGGAACTGCTCGGCCAACTCACCGAGCCCTACGACCTGGTGCTGTGTCATGCCGTGCTGGAATGGCTGGCCGAACCGCACGCGATCCTGCCGGTGCTGCATCAGCTGACCAAGGCCGACGGCTGGCTATCCCTGGCCTTCTACAACCGCGATGCGCTGATTTACCGCAACTTGCTCAAGGGCCATTTCCGCAAGATGCGCAAGAACGACATGGCCGGCGAGAAGCAGAGCCTGACCCCGCAACAGCCGCTGGACCCACGGGAACTGGCGGCGCAACTTGAGGGGCTGTGGCAGGTCGAAAGCCAGAGTGGCGTGCGAGTTTTTCACGATTACATGCCGGTGGAGTTCCAGGCCCGCGCCGAACTGTCGGACCTGCTCGAGATGGAGCTGGCCCACCGTCGCCATCCAGCCTTTGCCGGGCTTGGACGTTATTTGCACTGGATGTGTCGGCCGGTCTGATCGGAGTTCGAAATGAAAAGTCGTTCAGGGTTGCTGGTGATCTGCCTGGGCCTGGCTGCCTGCGAGGGCAGCAATCCGTACGTGGCAAGTTCCAGGCCCTTGCCGCCAGCGCCGCCTCAGGCGGCCCACACCTTTGACCGCAGCGCCTACCCGGCACCACCGCGAGACTACGGGCGTTATCGCAGCTGGGCCTGGCTCAACGGGCAACTCCCGCCGGGCACCACGTGGGCGGATTCGGCGCAGGTCGCCGAAGCGGTCAGCAGTGCGCTGGATCAGCGCGGCCTGCGGCCCCTGCATGACAATCGGCCGGCGGACCTGTTCGTGAGCGCAGACCTGCGTCTGGAAACCCGCTTGCGTCAGGTCCAGGACGATTACGGGTACTACGGCGGTTACGGCGGCTACAACCGCTACGGCTATGGGCCGGGTTACGGCATGTACGGCAGCGCGCCGATCGTGCGCACTTATCAGGAACAGGTGGTGGTGGTTCACGTCGAACTGTACGACGCGCAAAACGGTGAACCAGTCTGGAGTTCCAGCGCCGAAACCAGCAACCGGGGGAGCGAGGGCGAGCAAGTCGATGCCATACGGGAGGCTGTAGAAAAGGCAATGTCGGCGTATCCTCCCAGTTAGCTTCCTGTGGTCAAGAAGCATTTCGCAGGTTCATGTCTTCTACCGGAGAATCATCATGTTCCGCCGTCTCGCTTTACTGGCAGTGGCCGTATTGCTCAGTGCCTGCGCCGCCAACCAGGTCAATCATGACTTCGATGCCAGCCGTGATTTCGCCGCGTATCACAGCTGGAGCTGGAAAGAGCCTGCGCTGCAATACCGTCCCGATGACCCCAGGATCAAGAGCGACCTGACCGAACAGCGCGTGCGCGAATCGATGGTCGAACAGCTCGAACAGCGTGGCCTGCGCCAGGCCGGCCCTGGCGCCAAGGGCGACTTGAGTGTGCAGACCTACCTGATTGTCGAGGATCGCCAGCAACAGGTGACAACCAACTACGGCGGCGGTTGGGGTAACCCCTGGTACGGCTACTACGGCGCGCCGATGTACAACGAAACCCGCCTGATCTCCTACAAGGTCGCGACGATCCAGATCGATCTGCTCGACGGCAAGGACGGCAAGCTGGTGTGGCGCGGCAGTGACGAGCAGATACTCAGCCGCACACCCAACCCGGCGGACCGCAGCAATGCGATACACGAGACGGTCACGCGGATTTTGGCCAACTATCCCCCTCTCCGATAAAAATCTGTAACCCCTCCCTGTAGGAGCTGGCTTGCCAGCGAAGACGGCCTCCAGAACACCGTAAATCCTGAGGGCCTCTTCGCTGGCAAGCCAGCTCCTACAGGGGATTTGTTGTTGCGGGGAGTGGCGAGTTGCCAGCAATCGCGCCATCCCTTGTCTACACTGCCTTACACCCACGGAGGCCACGTTCGGCAGTGTGCCGGCAAAGGAGTGCGTGATGTCGCCCCGCATGCAGTTTCGCGGCCCGGCCCGGCAAAGGGGGGCGATTGGCTTGATGGCGGCGGTGACGCTGGCACTGGCGCTGGCGTTCACGCTGCTGGTCATCGACAGCGGTCGTCTGTACCTGGAAAAACGCAACCTGCAGCGCATCGCCGACATGGCCGCACTGGAAGCCGCCACCCGGGGCGGTGATTGTGCCAGCGGTGCCACCGCCACCAGCTATGCCACCGCCAGCGCCCAGCGCAACGGCTTCACCCTGCCTGGCGACGGGCGCGCACTGGCGGTGAGCTGCGGCGGGTTGAGCCTGGATGGCAACAACCTGCGGGTGTTTGCCGTCGACCCTGCGAAAAGCGAAGCCATCCAGGTCATCGCCAGCCATGTCGTGACGCAAAGTCTTGTCGGCGGCATTGGCGCCCTGTTTGGCGGTGCACCGGCGGGCGCGACCCTGACCCTCAAGGCAACGGCGGTCGCCGCGCTGCCGCCGCCGCTGGCCGCACTGACCATCCGCAGCACTGTGCTGACCTTCGATACCAGCAAGGCCGCCATCACCAGCTTGCTGTTCGGCGGCTTGCTGGGCGGCGACGTGATGATCAATGCCGCCGGCTGGAATGGCCTGGTCAACAGCAACATCAGCCTGCTCGCCTACCTCAATCGCCTGAAAGTCGACCTCGGTCTGACCGCCGCGGGTTATGACCAAGTGCTGGGCAACAGCGTCAACGTCAGCCAGTTGATCCAGGGCGCCATCAATGTCCTGGATCCCAATGGCACCCTGAGCGCGAGTGCCACGATCATCGGCCTGCAGGCGCTGAAAGTGGCGGCCGGCACCACCCGCGTGGTGCTGGGCGATTTGTTGCACGTCGAAAGTGGCAGCGACATCTCGGCCCTGGCGGTGAACCTGAAAGTCTTCGACCTGATTGAAGGCGTGGTGCAGTTGGCCAACAAACAAAACGGCCTGGTGGCGACCCTGCCGATCAACCTCGCGGGCCTGGCGCAGATCACCGCGCGGGTGCAGGTCATGCAGCCGCCGCAACTGTCGGCCGTGGGCAATCCGAAAAACGCCGCACTGGCGCCCCTGGGGCCTAACCGCATCTATGTTCGAACGGCCCAGGTCAAGACGTTATTGTCGATCAACCTGCCGGTGCTGGACGCCATCACGCCCCTGGCCAATGCCGTACTGGACCTTGCGACGTCGCTGACCAGCTTCCTCCAGGACCTGTTGGGACTGCGTGTGGACAAGTTGCTGACCTGCGGCTTGGGCGCCCCCTGTGACACGCCGGAAACCAAGCTCTTGCCACCGCCGATACGGCTCGATGTCGCTTTGGAGGCGGGCGGTGCCTGGAGTTATGTCACGGCCTACAGTTGCATCAGCGCGACCAGCAAAAGCCTGACGACCAACACCACGACCACGCTGATCGGATTGAAAATCGGGCAGATCGACCCCGCCGATGTATTTGGCTCCGCCACCGTCCCGCCGACCAATGTCGTGAACCCGCTACAGCTCATCTATGTCGGGGTGCAGACCTGCCAACGTCTGCTGTTTTTACCGGCGGTCTGCTACAACCATCGGCCCACCGGCGGCATCGCCATCCGGGTCAACACCTCGGTGGCGCAAAACCCCAACATGCCCCACGTGTATTCCGCCCCAGCCGCCGCCAACCTGCCGGAAATCAACCAGCCGCCGTTTTTCTACGCCTATACCACCAACAACATCGTCAACAGCCTGAGCACCACCGTCAGCAACCTCGGGGTGAACATGTATGGGACGTCGGGCAGCATCATCGGAGGACTGGGCAGCCTCTTGAACGACGTTACCACCGCGTTGGTGAATGCGATCAACAGCGTGCTCAGCCCGCTGCTGGACACGCTGATCAACACTTTGCTGGCGAGCCTGGGCATCGA
>Ga0247818_10003225_pt1 | contig 10550 bp, 1 predicted proteins | sample 13C_Glucose_Day1_FD_192424 | JGI IMG/M metagenome (GOLD analysis project Ga0247818, IMG submission 192424) | Soil microbial communities from agricultural site in Penn Yan, New York, United States - 13C_Glucose_Day1 | ecosystem: Environmental > Terrestrial > Soil > Agricultural land | place: USA...
CGTTAAACGTGGTCTGCCCCCCTTTACCCCTGTCTAAATGTGGTCTGTCCCCATTTCCATTCAACTAGTAAGTCCCCGCAACCTTTTAATCTCTTTCTTAGCCAAGCCTCTGTTTCTTTGAGAAACTTTTTTGTCCGCGGATATAAACTTCAACTCTTCGAAAAACTCAAGAGCCTCTTTAGAATTTAATTGACTCACCCAATTCAGGGCGAGATCAATCCAATAATCAGACTCGTGCTTCAACCCCACGCCTATCAGTGCAAAATAAGGAAAGTCGGACCCCAATTCCAACTTTACTTCACTAAAAGGAAGTTCAAGTAATGAAATCACGCGTTTAAAGTCTGAGTCATCCGCCAAATTAAAGGAAGCCGAGGCTCCATCAAGTCGCCAACCTCCAAATTCATCCTGACAAATGAAGAAATCGCCACCTAGAATTTTTTTTCCTGACGAGGTACTCATACTTCAAATCCCCGGATTATGCTTCACATTGATTCCATACTGCTTCATTGATTCCTCAAAATTAAAACGAACCTCTGGAGTCCAGTTTTTCCAATAATGCCCACTATGCTCATTGGTTAGAATCTCTCCGCTTGGACCTCGCTTAAACATCCCGCCCACCAAAGTCGCTGGATTAGCACCTATGGTAGCGCCTAGCTGCTCATGAGGAGAACCCCCCAGATTTGTACTCGGCTTACCAACAGCGAAATAATTTGTTTTAGGGTCAAAAACAAATTCAATCGCTCCACTTCTGGTTGACGGATAATAGTTAGTTATAGCCTTGGAGGAAGATGAGTTTGGCTGCAAACCTAAAACCCCGGGTATTGGTCCTGACCCGGCCCAGCTAGTGCTCGACTTCGTACCGCCACCGGGGATTTTAATGCCAAGTATAGGCCCCGCGATGATCGGACTTAAACCCGGATCAATCGGGATCGTGAAGTCACCCATCGCTTCCTGCTCTTGCAGCGGAATATGCTCTCTGAGCGTGTGCCTTAACTCTTCATCCACTTCCTGTACAGAATTGTGACCCTGCATTTGGTCTATGTGTGAATGACCCTGTTGGTTGTATACCGTTGCGTTTTTCGCAATTTCCGAACCTAATGAGAGATCTCCACCCACAGCTGCAGCACCAATCAATCCGGTAAGTTGAGAGAGAGACTTTTGAAGCTCTTGATTGCCGTCAGCCATGAAAAGCAGCGCATTCATCGCCGCTTCGTTCAGCCCTGCGGCGGCCGCGCCTGTAGCAAAATCTCCACCCATGACTTGGGAGATCAAACCACCCATCAACGCATGTGCTACGACCTTTTCAACGCTGCCATCCGGAAACTTGATCGTCTTGTCACCAACCCAGTTGAACCCGGTCGCCATGGCGACACTGCTCGCCTCACCCAGCAACGCCGCTCCGAAATTGTCACCAAAGCTACCGCCGCCAATAGTGGTCGAAATACCGCTGGAGATAATCGCGCGCCCCGTCGTGCGGATAGCGACATCAGTAATATTGCTGGTGGTCAGGATATTTGCAGTTTTACTGCCCCCAGCCGCAAACCAGTTGGTGTCTGCATAGTCGAGCATGCCCGCCGTAAAACCGGCGATAGCCGCATTTTTCAAGCTTCCGGCACTGAAGGTCTCCTTGAATGCGGCCCCGAGATCACCCTTGTTATTAATGGTGCTGGTAACGCCCGTGGTTGCCAGACTTGTGGCGACTGCCCCACCGAAGCCACCGCCGACCAGGCCCAGCCCTGCCGGTCCCATCACGAAGGACATCATGATGGCGATTGCGATTTGTGCTGCCGGACCCAGTCCCGAGTTTTCGTATTTGAAAGACTCGTGAATCTCCTTCACCCGCTGCCAATCCACGTCCCCCCGGGCCTCAGCATCTTTCAACCATGCCAACTGCGGATCCGCCTTGACCATAGCGTCGATGGTCTGGCTGACGGACTGCTGATTCACATCTTTGATGTCGATTTTCAGGCCATCGACCGCCTTGATAACGATATTGCCCTTGGCGATCATCTGGGTTTGGCGCAAGGTCTCGTCGGTATTGCCGCGACCTTTGGAGGACACCCAGCCAGCGCTGTTGTTGGTCTTGGTATGGTTTTCGTCATGGAGGTCCTTGACCCCCTGAAAAGTAATCGCCCCGCCACTGTCCAGCGTGATGTTGTTGCCACTTTCCAGTTTGGCGACCTGATACAACTGATCACCCTTGCTCGACAGCGTCAGGTTGCCACCGGCCTTGATTTCGGAGCCGACGTGCTTAATGTCGGTCACCTCGTCGTGCTGCATCTTCAGCTTGCCAAAGCTGCCTTTTTTCTTCATGTCATACAGTGAGTAATCCGTATCTTGCGCGGCCAGGAGTTCTAGGCGGTCTCCCGCAACCAGGTAGGCTTCATCACCCGCAGTAACGCGGCTGGAAATCACACTGAGGTCTTTGCCCGCATCCAGTTTGACGTCGCCGCCCGCCGTGATGCCGGACATGACCTGAGTGACATGGTCTTCCTGACGGGTCATGTGCTTGTTTTTTGAGAGCGAGTGCTCTTCATCCGCCGCCGAGGTGATGACCAGGTTCTCGGTGGCTTTCATCGAGACATCACGCTTGGCTTCTATGTCACTGGCAATGACATTGATGTCACGCTTGGCATCCGCCTTGAAATCACGCCCGGCATCAATATCGGCGCCCAGTTGCGTGACGCTGCTAACAGCTCCCCTCCAACCCAGCGACGCGCTGTCGTTAACCTGCACAGAGACCACATTGACATCACGCCCGGCATTCAACGCCATGTCCTGACCGCTTTTCATCACGCCGCCGATGACGTTGATGTCCTTGGCCGCTTTGACGGTCAGGTCGTTGGCGGCTTCAATCCGCGCTGCGTTATCGGCAAAGTCCTGATGCCGGGTGACGGAGCCGTATTGGTTGTCCATCGAAGTGATGGTCCGTTCGTTGATCACATCGCCCGTGCGGGTAGTCAGGCTGACGTCCTTGCCGGCAATGATGCCGCCGGACTTGTTGACGATGTTATTGGTTGCCAGCAGATCGAGACGATTGCCTGCCTCGATCGAACCACTGTTGACCAGGTCCTTGCCCGCCGTGGCGGAGAGGTTGTTGGTGGCTTTGAGCGTGCCGACGTTGTCGAGGTTTTCCCCCGCAATAAGCGTCACATCGTTACCGGCAATCAATGCCCCGGTCGGGCCGAGACGGCCGCTGGCCTGCGCCAGATACACCACCGGCACCAGCACTTTTTCACCATTCACTTCGTGCTCTTCGAGCCAGACGATGTCGTGGGTCAGTGCCGCGACTTGCTGCGAGGTGAGGCCGACGCCGACCGACAGGTTGAGTGCGTCCTTGCTGGCGATGGCGTTGTTCATCAGGTACTTGAACATGCCCTCGTTGGAGGTCTGGCCGTCGATGAAAGCCTGGCCGGTGCGTGCGGTGACGGCTTGCTGGATCAGGCGTTGTTCGTAGAGGCCGTCGCCCAGACGTTTGGCGCTCTGGTCGGGGTTGTAGCCGAGCTTCTCCAGCAGATAATCCGAGCTCATGAACGACTTGAGGTCGGTCAGCACCGGGTTGGTTTCGATCAGGTATTTATGCGGGTTCGAGGGCGCCGTGGTGTCCGGCAGGCCAGTGACACGCGTGACCGGACGAGTGTCGATCGACTCTTTCATGTCGTTACCGCGGCCCGGGTTGCCCGTGCCTGCAGAACTCTCCGGCACTTTCACGTCGACCGTACTGGCGACTGTCTGCACCATGCTTGGCGTACGGTGGAATGTATCCACGGCGCGTGTGCTGTCGGACACCGGCGCCGGCGCATCGATAAACAGGTTGCGGGGCCCGCCGCTGCTGTCGGCGACCGTGTGGTCCTGGGCATTCACCGACTCACTGGCGACTGTCCACGTTGGCGCTGGCCCGGTGTTGCCGGCTGTGGCGCCACTGGTGCCCTGCCCGCTCAGACGGAACAAACCGTTCTCGCCCGTCGGCAGCGAGAAGCCAGGCAAGCTCAGCGGATTGACTTGCTGTTGCGCAAGATCCGGCGGCAGTTGGCTGTTGATGCGCACAACGACAGTGCCGCTGTTGCCGACCGAGGTATCGGCGACCTTGTTGGTGCCCCCGGTGGCGCTGTAGTCCTGATGGATAACGCTGTTTTCAACTTCCCGGGTCGCGGTAATCGAGACATTGCCACCGGCCTGAATCACTGCATTACGCGAGTTATTGGCATCAGCAGCACCGGTGCTGTTCACCGGGGTTTCAACCGCAAGACGGCTTTCGTAAGGCGCCAGTTCGCTCGGTAATGCCAGCAGATTATTCGGGTCATACATCGATGGCGTTGACGTCTCAAAGCCGGCGCTGAATCCAGACATGGCCCGGCCGTATTTACGACTGCCGACGTTTTCGCCCGTCTCGGCGTCGACGATGACGATGCCATTGCCCACGGTTGTGGCGATCGCTTTACGGATCAGACCTTCCGGTGCGATGACGTAGTACACAAACGGGAAATCAGGGTTGTTGCGCTGGTTGTACGGCATGATCACGTTGGCCATGAATTGCGCCGTGGTGCCTGTGCCCATCTCGAAGTTGTACTGACGCGTGACTTCGACAGTCCCGCTCTTGGCGCCGATGTTCTTCAGGCTGTCCGCGGTAATGGTGATGTTGCCGCCCGCCGCTACCGTGCTTTTGCTGTTGAGGAACGTGCCACCCGTAAACGTAAAATCCTTGCCGACGTTGAACATCGCCGAGGCGCTGGTATCGGTGTCGAAGAATTGGTAGGTCTCGCGGCTGGCAAGGAAGTTGTTGAAAGTGCCGCCAACGCAGTCACCGCACGTTGCTGCAATGAACCCGGAAATGAGCTTGCGTTCAACCGACGCCGTCGGCCCTTCTGTGCGGTTTTCAAACACGTCGGCGCTCAGCGTGAACCCGCGTCCGCTCTCCATCGAGCCGGAAATGTTGTACACCCCCGCTGCCCGCGCTGCGCCGCCATACCCGCCCATCACCACATCGCCCAGACCGTAGAAATCACCGTGCTGGTTGGTCAGCGTGCTGACGCCGAGGGTCATGTTGTTGCCGCTGAAAATCAGCCCGCGATCGTTGAGCAACGAGGGCGTGTTGATGATGAGGTTCTGCGCCGCACCCAGGGTGCCGTAGTTGGCAACACTGCCCGCGTTGATCGTCAGGTCTTCACTGGAGGTCATGCGCCCGGCGTTGCTGAGCTGCCCGCCGATATTGACGGTCGACGTGGCACCCACCGCGAAGCTGCCGCCCGCCGCAACGTTCATCTGCGCGACGGAAAGGTAAGCGCCGCGCTGACTGGTCAAGCGGCCGCTGCCGGCGTAGGTTCCGCCGATTTGCATATCGAGGATGCCATCACTGGCGATCAAGCCATCGTTGGTCCAGTTGCCGCCACGGATCTGCAGAGAATCGGAAGCCAGCAATTTGCCGCTGGCGGTCTGGCTGAATTGGCCGACATTGACGTTCAGGCGACCGGCCTGAATGACGTTGGAGTTGCTCCAGCTATCGGCATTGAGTTCCAGCAGCCCGCCGGTGACGATGCTGCCGCCAGCGCCGATGACATTGGCGGTGGAGATGTCGAACTTGCCGCGCCCGACGTGGTTGAGTTGCCCGCCGGCATTGAGCAGACCGCCAACGGCCAGGGTCATGTCGACGTTGGCGGTTTCCAGCACGCCGTTGCGGTTGTCGAGCAAACCGCCGATCTGGAACAGGGTCTTGCCGGTATTGCCCAGCGAACGCAGACGACCGTTCTGGTTGTCGACACTGGCAGCTTTTACGCTCAGTTGGGTATCGCTCTCGATGACACCCGTGCCGTTGCGCAACGCACCACTGAGACCGAAGTCGATACGGTTGGCAGCGATCTGCCCGCCAGCATTTTCCAGACTTGTGCCGGTAACGCCCAGCAGACCTTTCGAATAAACCACGCCAGCGCCGTTATCCAGCGCTGCCGTGGTAATGCCAAGGTCTGCCCCTCGTGCAGAAATCTGCCCGCCATTGTTGTTCAGTCCGGCCAGTGCCGTCAGGGTCAGCCCCTGCGCCTGAATGATGCCGCCCTGGCGATTGTTATCGAGGTCGAAACCGTTGCGCAGCACACCGACGGTGCGCGCTTCCAGGGCACCTTTGATGCTGGAAAGCGTGCCGCCACGGTTATCGATGTTGGCCGCTTTGACCACGACATTGCCGCTTTGCGCGATGACCTTGCCGCTCTGGTTGTCGAAGTCACCGCTGACTTCGAGGCTCAACGCGCCTTCACTCTGGATCGAGCCTTTACCGTTGAGCAAGCTGGCGGCGGTCAGTTGCACACCGGCATTCTGGCTGAAGATCAGCCCGTCCGCGCTATTGTTTACCGCGCCCGTTGCTGTGATCTGCAACTGTTCATTGGCTGCCAGGGTGCCCTTGTTGCTGTTGTCCAGCGTACCGGTGCGCACTTGCAGCGTGTTCTGGCTGGCGATTTTGCCGTTCTGGTTGCGCAGATCGGTGACGCCCTTGATCAACATCGCGCCGCTACTCGCCAGTTTGCCGGCGTTGTTGTTCAGGTCTGCGCTCAGGTTGAGGGTAAGCGCGGCGTTGCTGGCGATCTGGCCGCCGTTGTTGTCCAGACGTGTGGCCGTGGCCGTGAAGGCCTGTTCGGCATTGATTGAACCACCGGCGTTGCTGAACGCAGTGCTGACGATATCCAGAGCCGCACCACTGAAAATCAGGCCTTGGCTGTTATCGAGTGCGCCGCCCAGCATCAGGACTTGCCCTGCGCCACTGCTCAGATTGCCCTTGTTGCGGTTATCGAGGCTACCCACCTTGACGTTCAGGTTGCCTTGGGCGACGACGGCCCCGGCGTCGCTGTTGAGCAGCGCACCCTTGAGGTCGGCGGAGACATCGGCGAACTTGCTGGAGAGCGTGCCGCTGTTGCGGTTGTCCAGGTTGTCGGCGTTGACGGTGAGTCCTTGCCAACCGGAGATCAGGCCTTTCTGGTTGACCACCTCGGTGCCACGCAACAGCAGTTTTTCACCGCTGATGATTTTGCCGGAGCTGTTGTTCACGGCTCGGGCAATCAGCTCGAAACCGAGGTTGCTGGAAATCTCGCCGCTCTGGTTGTTCACCTCACGCAGACGTTTGAGCGTCAATGGCCCCTGAGCCGTGAGCACGCCGCGCTGGTTGTCGAGATCACCATTGGCCAGATCAAGGGTGACGCCTTTGTCACCCACCAGGCGTCCGCCGTTCTGGGTCAGGGACGTCAGCTTCAGATCGATGTCACCGCTGGCGGATACTTCGCCGCCGTCGCTGGAGTCCAGCCCGCTGGCGTTCAGCGTCAGTTTGCCCTGACTGTTGATCAAACCACTGTCGCGGTTGTTCAAATCGGCAGCGGTGATCTCAAGGGTTTGCGCCGCACTGATCAGCCCATGGCCGTCATTGCGCAGCAGCCCGTCCACGGTCAGGCCGAGGTCGCCCCGGCTGACCAGGTTGCCGCTGCTGTTGTTCAGGCTTGCGGCATGCGCGTCGATGGTGGCTGCGCCGATCATGCCTTTGACGTTATCGAGGGCAGCTGCGACGCGCAGGGTCAGGCCCTGATTGCTCAGGAGCTTGCCATTGCTGTTGTCGAGGCTTTGCGCGGTCAGGGTGAGCGCTTCGGCGCTGGAAATTGTGCCGCCCTGATTGTTGACGCCGTTCAGTTGCTTGAGCAGCAGCGTGCCCGGAGCGTTGATCAATCCACCGATGTTGTTCAACTGGCCGTGGTTCAGGTCCAGGCTCAGTTGCGTGTTGCTGAACAGTTTGCCGCCCTGTTGATCCAGCCCGCTGACCGAAGCCGTCAGCGCGTTCTGACTGCCGATACTGCCATCGCCACTGTTGGTGACCTGGCCGGCAGTGAGGTTCAGGGTGTCGGCGCTGGTCAGTCGACCATTGCTGTTATCAAAGGCTCCGGTGATGACCGTGACTGCACCTTTACCACTGAGCGTGCCCTGCTGGCGGTTGTCGAGGCTGGCGCTGTTCAGTACCAGCACGCCGTCGGTGACGATCTGGCCACCCTGGTTGTCGACGCTGGCCTCGCTGTCCAGCGTCAGGTCCGCAGCACTGGACAGGCTACCTTTGACGTTGGTCAATTGCGCGCTGTTGACCGTCAGCATGCCTTCGCTGCTGACCTTGCCCGAGGTGTTATCAAAGGCGCCGGTGAGGTTCAACAGCATGCCTTGCTGACTGAGCAATTGGCCGCCCTTGTTATCCAGCGAGCGCCCCTGCAGATTGAACTGCGAGCCCGCATCGAGCAGACCTTTAGTGCGGTTGAGCACTTCGTCGACGGTCAGCGTCAAGGCCTTGCCAGTGAAGATTTTTCCGCCGTCGCTGTTATCGAGCTTGTTACCCGTAACGCGCAAATCGTCTTTGCTGCTGATCTCGCCGCCACGGTTGTCCAGGTCAGCGACGGTCAGGGTCATGTCTTTGCTTGATCCCAGCAGACCGTTCTGCCGGTTATCGAGTTGATCACCCTCAAGCTTGAGCACACCGATAGCGATCAACTGACCCTTCTGGTTGTTGACGGTTTTTGCCTGCACGCTGGCATCGGCCTTGCCGGTGATATTGCCTTCACGATTGTCCACGCCATCAGCGTTGACGGTCAGTTGGCCGTCGGCGATGACAGTACCGAGCTGGTTATCCAGCGTCTTGTCGGTGGTAAGCAACAACTCGCCGCGACTGCTGATCAGCCCTTCGTGGTTGTCGAGACTATCGCTGTGGCTATCCAGCGTGGCGCCGGAAATGACGCCTTTGAGGTTGTTCAATGCCGCCGCAATGCGCAACGTCAGGCCTTGCTGGCTGAGCAGTTTGCCGTTGCTGTTGTCGAGGTCGTGCGCGGCGAGCGTGAAGGCTTGCTGGCTGGAGATTTCCCCGCCCTGGTTGCTCACGCCGCTGAGGTTTTTCAACAGCAGCGTGCCGGGCGCATTGATCAAGCCGCTCTGGTTGTTCAACTGGCCGTGATTCAGATCGAGGGTCAGATCAGTCTTGCTGAACAGCTCACCGCCCTGCTGATCCAGCCCGGTGAGCGAAACGTCCAGCGCTTGCTGGCTGGCGATGCGTCCAGCGGCGTTGTTGACCTGCCCTGCCTTGAGCGTCAGCGCCGCGCCGCTGGTGAGTTTGCCACCCTGGCTGTTGTCGAATCCGCCGGTCTCGACCCGGCTGAGGCCTTGACCATAGATCACGCCTTTGTGGCTATTATCAAGACTGCCGCTGTTGAGGGTCAGTGCGCTGTCGGTGTTGATCGAGCCGGCCTGATTGAGCAACGCGCCAGTGCTGGTCAGTTTCAGGTTGCCGGCACTGCCGAGGCTGCCGTTGCTGTTGTCGATGCGCGCAGCATTGACGGTCAGCGTGCCGTCACTGCTGATCGTGCCGAGCGAATTGGTCAGCGCGTCATCAAGGGTAATCACCAGACCGTTGAGGCTGCTGAGATTGCCGCCGCTGTTGTCCAGCGTGGTGCCGGTAACTGTTACCGCGCCCTTGGTGGCGGCGATCAACCCTTTGCTCTGGTTGATCAGCTTGGTGACGCTCAGCCCAATGTTGCTGCCGGAGAGGATTTTGCCGCCGTCACCGTTATCCAGACGCAGGCCTTTGACGTTCATCAGCAAGCTACTGGAGATTTCGCCACTGCGATTGTCGACGTCGTCTACCGAGAGTGTCAGCGCTTTTGTCGTGCCGACCAGGCCACCGTTGCGGTTGTCGAGTGTCTTGCCAGTCAGGCTCAGATTGCCTTGGGCAACCAGCGCACCGCCCTGTTGTTGCAGCAGGCCGATGGTTGCCAGCAGGTCGCCCTGACTGGCAATCCGTCCCGCAGCGTTTTGGATTTCGGCAACTGTGAGGTTGACGGGGCCGACCGCGCTGACAAGACCACCGCTGTTATCCAGACGAGTGCCAACATAGGTCAGGTCTTGTTTGCCGCTGATCACGCCTTTTTCGCGGTTATCCAGTTGCGCGATATTCAGGGTCAACTGTTGGTCGGCCTGAATCACCCCACCCCGGTTGTCGACCATGTCGCCGCGCAGGGCCAGCGTGCTGTTGCCAATGACTTTACCTGCGCTGTTCAGCAGCGTGCCGGCCTGCAGATCAATCGCGCCCTTGGCCGAGATGGCACCCTTGTTACGGTTGTCGAGCGTGCCGCTGATGCGTGCAGTCAGGCTGCCATCGCTGACCAGCGCACCGGCCTCGCGGTTATCCACGCCGGCCGCCTTCAGAAACACCGTGCGTGCTGAACCGAGAACGCCGTCACGGTTGTCCAGCACACCGCTGAGATCGATATTCAGGCCCAGGTCACCGAGAATCTCCCCGCTGCGGTTATCGAGCATGCCGCTGGTGACGGCGATATTCTGCCCGCTGAGCGAACCGCCCTGGTTGTTCAGGGTTTGCGCGGTGTTGACCGTCAGGTTGCGGCTAGCGGTGAGCGTTTTACCGGTGTTGTCGAGGTTTTGCGCGGTGATACTCAGATCACCGCTGGCATTGCGGCTGCCATCGGCGTTGACGCCCGCTTCGATGGCGCCGGCGTTGGTCAGTTGGCCGCCGGCGCTGAGGCTGATGCTGT
>Ga0247818_10003228_pt1 | contig 10547 bp, 6 predicted proteins | sample 13C_Glucose_Day1_FD_192424 | JGI IMG/M metagenome (GOLD analysis project Ga0247818, IMG submission 192424) | Soil microbial communities from agricultural site in Penn Yan, New York, United States - 13C_Glucose_Day1 | ecosystem: Environmental > Terrestrial > Soil > Agricultural land | place: USA...
GTGTTTGTGCTGATAGGTTCCGTCGGCGTCCTCGCCCCGCTCGTGGTCTACCTGTTCGCCGGGGAGGGCGCGGCCAGGACCCTCGACAGCTGGAAGACATGGGCCGCCACCAACAACGCGGCCGTGCTGGCCGTCCTGTTCCTGGTCTTCGGCTTCAAGCTCGTCGGGGACGGCATCGCCGTCCTGTTCTGAAAGGGGAAGTGACCGTGAGCGACGTGCCGATCCCGGACCAGGTGGCCCGGCTGGAGTCCCGCGACGCCATCCGCGGGGTGACCCGGGCCTGGTGGCTGTTCCTGATCATCGGGGTGGTCTGGATCCTGTTCGGGATGTTCGTGCTGTCCTACAACGCGGGCAGCCTGCTCGTCCTGGCCATCTTCGCCGGGGTGACCTTCATCATGACCGGGATCAACCAGTTCCTGTCCTTCGGCCGGGTCGAGGGAGGCTGGCGCTGGCTCTTCCTGGTCGGCGGCGCCCTGTCGATCATCGCCGGGATCATCGCCTTCGTCTGGCCGGGCCGGACGCTGCTGGTGCTCTCGGTGGTGCTGGCCTGGTTCCTGGTCTTCAAGGGCATCGTCGACATCGTCGCCGCCTTCTCCAACCACGGGCGGCCCTGGTGGTGGGTGACGCTGATCCTGGGGATCCTTGAGCTGCTGCTCGGCATCTGGGCCGCCGGCTACCCGGGCCGGTCGCTGATCGTGTTCATCAACCTGGTCGGCATCTACGCCATCTTCTACGGCTTCACCGAGCTGTTCGCCGGCTTCGAGCTGCGCGGGCTGGGCCGGCGCCTGGACCGGCTGCCGCCGGGGCAGCCGGCGGTGTGAACCTGGGTGATCAGAGCAGCTGGAGCTGGCGGGCGCGCTTGACGGCGTCCCAGCGCCGGTTGGTGTCGAGCTTGCGGTAGATGCTCTTGATGTGCGTCTTCACGGTGTTGAGGGAGACGTACAGCTCGTCGGCGATCTCGCCGGCCGACAGCCTGCTGGACAGGTAGTGCAGCACCACCTGCTCCCGCTCGCTCAACGGCACGACCAGCGGCACCGGCGCCTCGGGACGGCCGCCGGGCTGGTCGGCGCCGGCCACCGCCCGCAGCCGCTCCAGCAGCGAGGCCACCAGCGGGCCGTGGGTGCCGTCCCAGTGCAGGTGGTCGGTGAGCAGCACCCGCACCGGCATCCCGCCCTCGACGAACACGCGGCGGTAGCCTTCGGGCGCGGCCAGGTCGAGGGCCGAGCGCAGCGAGCGGAGGGCGGCGGCGCGGTCGGCCAGCTCCTGACCGGCCAGCGCGTCGACCAGGTGCGCCTCGATGGCCAGGGGCAGCTCGGGTGCCGCCGGTCCGGGACCGCCGGCCAGCAGCGGGGCCAGGGTGCGGGCGGCGGCCGCGGGGTCGCCTCCGGCGAGCTGGAGCCGGGCCGACACCACCGCCTCGACGGGCGGGCGCGGCTCGTCGGCGGGGCCGAGGGCGGCCGACGCCGCCGCCTGGTCGCCGACCGCGGCCAGCAGCTTCGCCCTGGCCGCCCTGGCGGCCGCCCTGAGCAGCCGGGGCGGCCGCCCGCGGGTGGCCAGCTCGGCGGCGTCCAGGCGGGCCAGCGCCGCCGCGGCCGCCCCGGCCCCGGTCCCGGCGGCCAGCCAGGCGGCCAGGATGGCCGTGGCCAGCAGCACCGGGCGGTCGCCGGCGGCAGCGGCGGTGGCCCGGTCGAGGGCGGCGACGGCGGTGACCAGGTCGTCACGGTGGTAGGCGCACACGGCCAGGGCCAGGTCGGCGCAGGCCAGCTGGGAGCTCGCCGACCAGTCGACCCGCCTGGCCTGCTCGGTGGCCAGCCGGCCCAGCTCGCCGGCGCGGCCGAGCCGCCCCAGCACCGCTTCCAGCAGGGCCAGGTGGGCGGTGGCGGCGAGGGCCACGACCTCGCGGCCCCGCCGCCCGGCGTCGGCCCTGGCCAGCTCCAGGTTGGCGGCGGCGTCCTCCAGCTGGCCGCTCCAGAGCTCGGCCGCGCCGAGCAGGGCCTGGGCCAGCGTCCGCTGGTCGTCGTCGCCGGCGGTCCCCTCGACGGCTGCGTCCCCGGCCCGGGCCAGCAGCACCCGGGCGGCCGGCCCGGCGTCGGCGGCGTCGCCGACCAGCCGGGCCCGGTACAGCCGGGCCAGGTGCAGCGCCGCCCCGGTCAGGGGATGGCGCGTCCAGGGTGGCCCGCTCCGGCCGCCGGTCCCGGCGGCCTCCCGGGCGAACCGCGGCTCGGAGGCCAGGGCCAGCCCCAGCCAGGCGTCGGCCTCCTCCAGCTCGCCCATGGCGAGGCGGCTCAGGGCGGCCACCACGGCCAGCTCCGGGGTTGCCCGCACCCGGTCGCCGGGCAGCCGCGACACCAGCTCCCGGAGCACGGCCGCCTGTCCCTCGACCAGCATCGGGGCCCAGCTCGCGGCCAGGAGGGCGGACGCCTGGTCGAGGTCGCCGGCGGCCAGGGCGTGGCGGACGGCTGGCACCGGCTGGCCGTTGCCGGCGTGCCAGGTGGCCGCCCGGCGATGCAGGTCCGGCAGCTCGGCGTCGTGCTCGTAGCGCAGCTCGGCCCGGAGCAGCTCGGCGAACAGCGGGTGGTAGCGGTACCAGGTCCGGTTGGGGCCGGTCGCGGAGGTGAACACGTGCTCGCGCTCCAGCCGGGCCAGGACCCTGGCCCCGTCGGAGCCGCCGGTCAGGGCGTCGGCCAGGTCGCCGCAGAGGCGCTCGGCCACCGACGTCCGCAGCAGGAACGCCCGCAGCTCGGGGGGCTGGGCCGCCAGCACCTCCTCGACCAGGTAGCCGGCGATGGCCCGGTCGTCGCCGGCCAGGTCGGCCACGAACCGCTCCGGCCGGGGATGGGCCCGCAGCGACAGCGCGGCCAGCCGCAGCCCGGCCGCCCAGCCCTCGGTCCGGCGGCGCAGCGTCTCGAGCTCGCCGGCGGACAGCGCCACCCCGTGGTCCTCGAGCAGCCGCCGGGTCTCCTCCAGGGTGAAGGCCAGCTCGGCCTCCCGGATCTCGCTGAGCTGCCCGGCCACCCGCAGCCGGTGCAGGGCCAGGGGCGGGTCGGCGCGGGTGGCCACGACCAGGCGGAGCTGCGGCGGGGCGTGGCGGAGCAGGAACCGGAGCTGGCCGACCACGGCCTGGCCGGTCGCCTCGTGCAGGTCGTCCAGGATCAGCACCACCGGGCCGTCGAGCTCGGACAGGCCACCGACGATTGCGCGCATGAACCCGTCGCCGATCTCGAGCTGCGGGTTGAGGCCGGCCAGGAGCCCATCGGGCCGGACGACCCCGGCCCCGTCCAGGGCGGCCAGCACGTGGGCCCAGAACTGCGGCGGATGGTCGTCGCCCGGGCCGACCCGAACCCAGGCCACGGGGCCCGGCGGCCCCCCGGACCCCCCCGTGGCCCAGGTGGTGAGCAGCAGGGTCTTGCCGTAGCCGGCGGGCGCGGCCAGCAGGGTCATCGGCCCCTGGGTCCCGTCGTCCAGGAGGGCGAACAGCCGTTGGCGGGCGACCGGCCGCCAGCGGGGCACCGGCACCATCAGTTTGGTGGTGAGCAGCCCCGCGGTGTCCGACTCCTGCGTTGCGTCCGTGCGTTGCTCCCGGCTCGCCCGAACCCCACTCGGCTTGCTGTTGACAGGCCGGGAAACTGTAGAGGGAGGGACGCAAGCAAGACGCAAGGCCGCTGCAATCCCATGTCACTGCGGATCACCCTGACCGGCCAGCTGGCGGCCGAGGCCGACGGCAACAGGGCCGACGCGACCCACCTGCCCGGGCGGCAGGCGTCGATGGTGTTCGCCTACCTGGTGGCCGAGCGTGACCGGCCGGTGCCGACCGAGGAGCTGGCCGAGGCGGTGTGGGGCACGGCGCTGCCGCCCACCTGGCGACCGGCCCTGCGCGGGGTGATCAGCAAGGTCAGGGACTTCCTGGACCTGCTCGGCATCCCCGCGGCCGCCGCCCTGACCAGCTCGTCAGGCTGCTACCGGCTGGTCCTGCCCACCGACACCTCGGTCGACGTCGAGGCGGCCGGGGGTGAGGCCGACGCCGCCCGGCGGGCCCTGGACCAGGGCCGGCTCGGCCAGGCGCTGGCGGCGGCGGAGCGGGCCCGGGCCGTCGCCGGGCGGCCGCTGCTGCCCGGCCTCGACGGCGCCTGGGTCGAGGACCGCCGCGCCGCGCTCCACCTGGTCCACGTCAGGTCCCTGGAGCTGCTGGTCGACGTCCACCTGGCCGCCGGCCGCCCCGCCCTGGCCGTCGGCCCGGCCGGCGACCTGGTCGCCCTCGAGCCGTTCCGGGACTCCGCCTACCGGCGGCTGCTGCGCGCCCACACCGCCAGCGGCGACCGCGGGGAGGCGCTGCGCTCCTACGACCGGTACCGGCGGGTGCTGGCCGAGGAGCTGGGGGTCGGCCCCTCCCCGGAGCTGGAGGCGGCCTACCTGGAGCTGCTCCACGCCGAGCCGGCCGGCGAGGCGCCGGGCGGCCCGGCGGCCGTGTGGGCGGGCCTCCCCGGCCCGGAGCCGTCCGTCAGCGTCTTCGTCGGCCGGGGGCCGGAGCTGCGCCGGCTGCACGCCGCCTGGTCCGACGCGGCGCAGGGCCGGCGCCGGACCGTGCTGGTGGCGGGCGAGGCCGGCATCGGCAAGACCCGGCTGGTGACCGAGCTGGCCACCCTGGCCGAGCGGGACGGCGCGGTGGTCCTGGCGGGACGGTGCGACCAGCACCTCGCCGTCCCCTATCTGCCGTTGCGGGAGGCGGTCGGCCGCCAGCTGGCCGCCTACCCGTCCGAGCGGCTGCGGACCCTGCTCGGCCCCCGGGCGGCGGCGCTGGTGCGGTTCTGGCCGGAGCTGGCCTGGCGCCTGCCCGCTCTCCCGGCCCAGCCAGCGGTCGGCTCCGAGGCCGACCCGTACCTCCTGTTCGACGCGCTCACCGGGCTGCTGGAGGCGATGGCGGTCACCGGCCCGCTGCTGCTGCTGGTCGACGACCTGCACGGCGCCGACGAGGCCACCCTGCTGCTGCTGCGCAGCCTGGCCCAGGCCTGGCGGCCGGCGCGGCTGCTGACCGTCCTGACCTACCGGGACGACCAGCGGGCCCCCAGAGCCAACCTGGCCGCCGCCCTCGGCGACCTGGTCCGCTCGCCCGGGGCCGAGCTGCTGACCCTCAGGGGACTGGACGGCGACGAGGTCGCCGCCATGGCCGCGGCCACCGCGGCCGGGCCGCTCGGCCCGGGCGGCCCGGCCCTGGCCCATGTCCTCCGCGAGCGGACCGGCGGCAACCCGTTCCTGGTCGCCGAGCTGCTGCGGCACCTGGTGGAGACGGGCGCCCTCGGGGGCGGCCGGGACGTCGCCGAGGTGGCCGCCGGCCCCGCCGTCGACGACGTGCCCGAGAGCGTGCGCTGGGTCGTCGGCCAGCGGATGGCCCGCCTGGGCGGCCCCGTCGAGCACGTGCTCGGGGTCGCGGCCGTGATCGGCCAGCAGGCGGACGTGGCCGTGCTCGGGCCGGTCGCCGACCTCGGCTACGACAGCCTGCTGTCGGCGCTGGACACGGCGGTGGCGGCGGGGCTGCTGGAGGTGCGGCCGGGCGACCCGGGCCGGTACGCCTTCCACCACCCGATCGTCCGCGACCTGCTGTACCGGAGGCTGGCGGCCGGCGAACGGGCGCGCATCCACCGCCGGGTCGGCGAGGCCCTCCAGGAGCTCACCGGCGGCGCGGGCCGCCTGGGGGAGCTGGCCGACCACTTCGCGCTCGCCGGGGCGCCCTTCACCGACCGGGCGGTCGGCTACGCCCGCCTGGCCGGCGAGGAGGCGTTCGCCACGGGCCGGTACGAGGAGGCCGCCCACCGGCGCGGGCAGGCCCTGGCCGTGCTCGACCGCGCCGGCGCCATCGACCCGGAGCGCCGCGGCGAGCTGCTGCTCGGGCAGGGCGACGCCTGGGCCGCGGCCGGCCAGGCCCGCCTGGCCACCCAGGCCTACCTGCTGGCGGCGGCGACCTCCCGTTCGGCCGGCTCGGCCGGCGGCCTGGCCCGGGCCGCGCTCGGGCTGGGCGGCCCGACCGGGATCTGGTCGGTCGAGCTCGACCAGGCGGTCCCCACCGGCCTGCTCGGCGAGGCGCTCGAGGCCGCCGGCCCGGGCGACAGCAAGGCCCGCGCGCTGCTGCTGGCCAGGCTGGCCGCCTGGCGGACGGCGGGCGCGCGCCTCGGGGCCGGGGACGGCCCGGCGGCCGGGTTCGGCGAGGCGGTGGCGATGGCCCGCCGCACCGGCGACCGCGAGGCCCTGGCGGCGGTCCTGGCCGACCAGGAGGTCGCCTGGAACGGCGTCCTCCGGCCGGACGGGCCGGGCGCGGCCCTGGCCGCCTCCGCCGAGCTGGACGGCCTGGCGGCCGAGCTGGGCGACGAGGGCCTGGCCTACCAGGCGAGCCGGGCGCGGGCGGGGGCGCTGCTGGCCGCCGGCGACCTGGACGGGCTCGACCGGCTGACCGAGCGGGAGGCCCGGGTCGCCCGGGAGCGGCGCGCCCCGCACCGCGGCTGGCTGTCGCTGCGCCTGCGCTCGGCCACCGCCATGCTGCGCGGCGAGTTCCGCGACAGCGAACGGCTGGCCGAGGCGGCGCTCGACCTCGGCCGGCGCCCCGTGGGCGCGGCCGCGAGCCTGGCCCACGGCGCCCACCTGGTGTTCCTGCGCTGGCTCCAGGGCCGCCCCGACGAGGTCGAGGCGCTCCTCGAGCGCCTGATCGCCCAGCAGGCCTGGGGGACCCACGCCTGGCCGAAGCTGCTGCCCCTGGCCTACGCCGGCCAGGCACGGGAGGCCGACGCCCGCCGGCGGCTCGACGCGGCGATGGCCGCGCTGCCGGGCGGCCGGCCCAGCATCACCGAGCTGGTGGCCGCGGTCGCCGCCTGCGGCCAGCTCGGCGACGGCGACGCCGCCGGCCGGCTGTGGCCGCTGCTGGATCCCTGGGCCGGCCACCACCTGACCGCCGGCCACACCTACCTGGGCGCGGCCGACCACCACCTCGGCATCCTGGCCGCCACGGCCGGTCGCTGGCGGGAAGGCCAGCGGCACTTCCAGGCCGCCCTGGCCGCCCACGAACGCCTCGGGGCGCGACCCTGGCAGGCGCTGACCGCCCAGGCGTACGCGGGCCTGCTCCGGGGCCGGGACGCCCGCGGCGACCAGGCCCGGGCGGACGGCCTCGACGCCACGGCGCGGGCCGCCGCCGCCCGCGTCGGCATGGACCTGCCAGGATGGGGCCGCCCGACCCTCGGCCCCCGATGAGGTCGCCCATGCTCCTGGCCGCCGAACGCCGGCTGATCGCCGACTTCGGACGCCGGATGACCGCCGACCGCCTGGTCGTGGGGACCTCGGGCAACCTCAGCATCCGGTCCGGCGACCTGCTCGCCGTGACCCCGTCCGGGCATGCCTACGCCACGCTCACCCCCGAGCTGGTCGGGGTCCACCGCCTCGACGGCACGGCGGTCTCCGCGGCCATCGCCCCGACCAGCGAGCTGGCGATCCACCAGCTCATCTACGCCCACACCGACGCCCTGGCGGTGGTCCACACCCACTCCACCGCCGCCACCGTCGTGTCCACGCTGGCCGAGGAGCTGCCGGCGATCCACTACATCCTGGCCGTGCTGGGCGGCCCGGTCCGGGTCGCGCCCTATGCCACCTTCGGCACCCCCGAGCTCGCCGCCAACGTGCTCGCGGCCCTCGACGGCCGCTCCGGGGTGCTGCTGGCCAACCACGGGGCGGTGACCTACGGGCCCAGCATCGAGGTCGCCTATGACCGCGCCCTGTACCTGGAGTGGGTGGCCGAGGTCTGGCTGCGGGCCAACGCCCTGTCCCCCGCCTTCACCCCCCGCATCCTCGGCGAGCCCGAGATGGCCGAGGTCGACGCCCGGCTCGGGGGCGCCTACCCGACCACCGGCCGGTCTCCCGACACCGCCTCCGACGGCGCCGCCGGGGGCGGCTGAGCGGGCGTGTCCGGCCGCCGCGACGGTTCCACGGCGACGATGATGCGGGCGTGGCGGTCGTAGGTCAGGTAGCTCCAGATCCAGTTGACCAGCACGCTGATCCGGCTGCGGAAGCCCACGATGTAGGCCAGGTGCAGCACCAGCCACATGTACCAGGCCAGGACCCCCTTGAAGCGGGCCCCGCTGGGCAGCTCGGTCACCGCGGCGTTGCGGCCGATGGTGGCCATGATCCCCCGGTCCTTGTAGGTGAACCCCTCCCTGGGGGTGCCGTCCAGGGTGTGCTGGATCTGGAGGGCGGCGTGCTTGGCCTCCTGGATGGCCGGCTGGGCCACCTGGGGCAGCAGCCCGCCCTTGCCGTCGCCGGCCCCGGCCAGGTCCCCCACCACCAGCACCTCGGGCCGGCCACCGACGCTCAGGTCGTCGCCGACCACGATGCGTCCCCCGCGGGTCTGCTCCAGCCCCAGCACGTCGGCCAGGGGGTTGGCCCGCACCCCGGCCCCCCACACCAGCGTCCTGGTCGGGATGACGGTGCCGTCCTTGAGCTTGACCTCGGTGGGGGTGGCCCGCTCCAGCGCCTGCCCCAGCCGCACCTCGACCCCCCGCTTGCCCAGGATCTCCAGGGCGTGCTTGCGGCTGCTGGGGTGGAAGGGGGCCAGCAGGTGGTCGGTCGCCTCCAGCAGGACCACCTTGGCCTGGTTGATGTCCAGGTCGGGGAAGTCGTGGACCAGCACGTGCTTGAACAGCTCGTGCAGGGCCCCGGCCATCTCCACCCCGGTCGGTCCCCCACCGACCACCACGACGGTGAGCGCGCCCTGGTCGATCACCGACGGGTCGTTCTCGGCCAGCTCGAACTGCCGCAGCAGGTGCGCCCGGAGCTGCAGGGCGTCCGGCATCGTCTTGAGCGGGAAGCTGTGCTCGGCCACCCCCGGGATCCCGAAGGTCGCCGTGGTCGCCCCGGCGGCCAGGATCAGGTAGTCGTAGCCGAAGCGCCCTCCCTCGTCGGTCAGCACCTCCCGGGCGTCGAGGTCCACCCCCGACACCGTGGCCATCCGCACCCGGGTGCGCCGGTAGCGGCGCACGATGCCCCGCACCGGATGCGCGATGTCGGCCGGCTGGACCAGCCCGGTGGCCAGCTGGTACAGCAGCGGCTGGAACAGGTGGTAGTTGTGCTGCTCCAGCAGCGTCACCCGCACCGGCGGCTTGACCTTGGACAGGGTCTTGACCGCGGCCAGCCCGGCGAACCCACCCCCCACCACCACGACGTGGGGCAGTCCGTCACGTTTCCTGGCGCCGGCCATCGACCAGCCTCCCTCCGACCAGATCGTTCAACCCGAGTATGCCCGGTATGGTCGTCACCGGAACAGTTTGGAGGTGACCATGACCGGAACATCGGCCGAGGGCCTGGGCGCCAACCCCTTCGGCGAGATCGCGCGGGCGACCGTTGCCGCCCAGGAACAGAGCATGGAGCTGGCCAAGGCGTGGTCCGACTCGCTCCAGGAGCTGCTGGCCGACCAGGCCGAGGGGGGCAGGGCGACCCTGGAGGCGCTGGCGTCCAGCCTGACCGCGGCCGAACGGGCCCTGGCCAGCCAGGAGGAGGCCAACCGGGCCCTGCGCCAGAGCCTCGAGTCCTACCGGGAGGTGATCGAGCGGGCCACCGCCACCCAGGAGCGCAGCGCCCGGCTGGTCCAGACCGCTCTGGACGGCTTCGCCGCCACCACCCAGGCCCAGCAGGAACTGGCCAGGGCGTTCCTGGCCCCCATGGGCGCCCAGCCGGAGGCGTTCGGCAGGCTCGTCCAGGGTTGGAACGACGCCTTCCTGCGGCTGCTGGAGGCGGCTCCCGGCGCCCAGCCGAGACGGCCGGAGCCGGAGTGAGATCACCCCGACCGGGTGAGGACGGCGGCCGCCGCCCGGTCAAGGACATGGTGTGGGTGGACGGCGGGCGGTTCCTGATGGGCTCCGACGACTTCTATCCCGAGGAGCGGCCCGTCCACCAGGTGGAGGTGGACGGGTTCTGGGTCGACCGCCACCCGGTCACCAACGCCCAGTTCCGCCGCTTCGTCAAGGCCACCGGCTATGTGACCGTGGCCGAGCAGCCCCCCGACCCGGCCGACTACCCCGACGCCGACCCGGACCTGCTGGTCCCGGGGGCCCTGGTGTTCCAGCCCAGCGCCGGTCCGGTGGACCTGCGCGACTGGCGGGCCTGGTGGGCGTGGGTCCCCGGGGCCAGCTGGCGGAGCCCGGAAGGTCCCGGGTCGACGCTGCACGGCCGCGACCTCCACCCCGTCGTCCAGGTCTGCTACCAGGACGCCCTGGCGTACGCCGCCTGGGCCGGCAAGGCGCTGCCCAGCGAGGCCGAGTGGGAGTACGCGGCCAGGGGCGGCCTGGAGGGCAAGGTGTTCGCCTGGGGGGACGAGTTCGCCCCCAAGGGCCGCCAGATGGCCAACACCTGGCAGGGCGAGTTCCCCTGGCAGAACCTGCTGCTGGACCGGTACGAGCGGACCTCGCCGGTGGGGTCGTTCCCGCCCAACGGCTTCGGGCTGGTCGACATGGCCGGCAACGTCTGGGAGTGGACCAGCGACTACTTCGCCCCCCAGCACGCCGTCCCCGACCCCGGCG
>Ga0247818_10003229_pt1 | contig 10542 bp, 11 predicted proteins | sample 13C_Glucose_Day1_FD_192424 | JGI IMG/M metagenome (GOLD analysis project Ga0247818, IMG submission 192424) | Soil microbial communities from agricultural site in Penn Yan, New York, United States - 13C_Glucose_Day1 | ecosystem: Environmental > Terrestrial > Soil > Agricultural land | place...
GTTGTCCACAGGCGCTGCCCCGGTAGTTGTCCACAGGGGACGACGGCTGCGGCAGGACAGTTGTACGGTCGTCCGAAGTTGATGTCGGTCGGACGGAACGGCTGGACAAGGGCGGGGGAGGCGGCGCTCCATGGGCGAAGTCAGGACGACGGTGCCGGAACAACGGGCAGCGGGGGACGGGCGCATCCCGGTGGTGCCCGGCTTCGCGCCGCGGGTGCCCGCAGGGGCGCGGCAGACAGGACCCGCTCCGGTCTCCCCCAAGGATGCCGGCAAGGCCCTGCGGCGTAAGGTCCCCAGGTCTTCGCACAGTTCACTGGTCCTGCCCGCCGGCCGGCCGGACGCGGTGCGGGCCGTCGAGGAGTCGAACCAGGGCCGGGTGCCCGGTCTGACGCCCATCCGGGTGGGGCGCATGGCTGCGACGCCGTTCGCGTTCCTGCGCGGGGCGGCCGGGTTGATGGCCCATGACCTGATGGGCACGCCGGTCACGGGTGTAGGTGCCCAGCTCTGCGGCGACGCGCACGCGGCCAACTTCGGTCTGTACGGCGACGCGCGCGGCAGCCTGGTCATCGATCTCAACGACTTCGACGAGACCGTCTTCGGCCCGTGGGAGTGGGACCTCAAGCGGCTCGCCACCTCGCTGGTCCTCGCGGGCCGTGGAGTGGGGGCGGACGAGGCGACGTGCCGACAGGCTGCCTACGACACCGTCGGCGCGTACAGGCGCACGATGCGTCTTCTGGCCGGGCTGTCGGCGCTTGACGCGTGGAACGCGATCGCCGACGAGGAACTCGTCTCCCACACGGACGCGCGTGACCTGCTGGGGACTCTGGAGCGGGTCTCGGCCAAGGCACGCAACAACACGAGCGCCCGATTCGCGGCCAGGTCCACGGAGGTCTGCGAGGACGGCGGCCGTCGCTTCGTGGACGCTGTGCCCGTACTGCGCAGGGTGCCCGATGCGGAGGCCGCAGCGGTTGCGGCAGGGCTCGAGGGCTACCTCGGGACGATCTCGGAGGACAGGGTTCCGCTGCTGGCTCGCTACGCGATCCACGACGTCGCCTTCCGGGTGGTCGGCACCGGAAGCGTGGGGACCCGGTCGTACGTGGTGCTGCTCCTGGATCACCGAGGCGAGCCGCTGGTCCTGCAGGTCAAGGAAGCCCGTCCTTCAGCCCTGGCGCCGTACCTTCCGCAGGCCGGCTTCGACGTTCCCGATGTCGTGCACGAAGGGCGCCGGGTGGTGCTCGGGCAGAAACGGATGCAGGTCGTCAGTGACATGTTGCTCGGCTGGGCCGAGGTCGACGGCAGGCCGTATCAGGTGCGCCAGTTCAGGAATCGCAAGGGGAGCGTGGATCCGGCCGCACTCTCGGCCGACCAGGTCGACGACTACGGGCGGATGACCGGGGCGTTGCTGGCGCGGGCCCACGCGCACAGCGCCGACCCCCGGCTGCTGGCCGGCTACTGCGGAAAGAACGCGGAGCTGGACTCGGCGGTGGCCGACTTCGCCGTGACGTACGCGGACAGGACCGAGGCGGATCATGCCGAGCTCGTCCGGGCCGTCCGAAACGGACGAATAGCCGCCGAGCTCGGCGTCTGAGCGGTTTCGTGTCCGCCGCGTGTCCTCACAGGTCGGGCATGGCCATACGCTGGACGGGTGACCCACGAAGCCGCCGGGGTGCCGACCACCCGGAACGACGAAAACCGGCAGGACCAGGACCAGGACCGGCAGGACCAGGACCAGGACCGGCAGGAACAGCCGCAGCATGCGCAGGGAACGCCGGAGGCGACCCAGGGTGATCTGCGGTCAGGGCCTGCCGCGGGTGACGGGGCCGGTGAGCCGAACTCGGACGCAGCCGGTGAGGCGGGGACTGGTGGCGCACCGACCGGTGAGGCGGGCGCGCCCCGGCCGGAGGAGCGGCTCGCGAAAGCTGTCCGCGTGGCCGAGCAGGCACTGATCGAGTTCGAGATCGCGGTCGAGACCTTCCGGGTCGAGGTGGAGAACTTCTCCCGGCTGCACCACCAGAAGCTCGGCCCGATGTACGCGCGCCTGGACGAGCTCGATGCGCAGATCGCGGAGGCGCGGGCCGCGAGGACCGGTGATCCGGAGGATGTGCGCAAGGCTCAGGAGGCGCGCGCGATCGTGATGCCTATGCCGGGCGTCGACGAGCTCTTCCACGACTGGATGGACTCGGACGGGCTCTCGCCCGAGGCATCGGCCATGCTCACCGAACAGCCCGTCCGGCCGCCGAAGCGGGTCAGGCCGAGCGAGGAGGCGCGCAAGCTCTATCGGGAGCTGGCCCGCCAGGCCCATCCGGACCTGGCGCCGGACGAGAAGGAGCGGACGCGGCGGGACGAGTTCATCGCTCGTGTCAACGCGGCCTACGGGCGTGGCGACGTGGCCCTGCTGAGGGAACTGTCCACCGAGTGGGAGGCAGGGCCGGTGGCGCCGCAGCTGAGGCTGAGCGAGAGCGAGGAGCTCTATGCGCGGCTGGAGTGGCTCACCCGGCGTAAGGAACTGCTCACGGTCCTGGCGCAGGAGCTGGAGGGGAGTGCCATCGGTTCGATGCTGCGGATGGCGCCTGAGGACCCCGACCGGCTGCTGGACGACATCGGCGAGCAGCTTCTGGCGACGGTGGCAGAGCGTGAGGCGGAGCTCGCGGGCCTGGTGCAGTAGCGTTTCCGACAGCCCTGGCGCGTATCTGCGACAGCCCTGGCGTGTATCTACGAGAGAAGGCATGACCCATGAATTTCGCTCCGCTGCCCTCGGTTGATGCCGCGGCGGTTCCGTCGGACGGCTTCGTGCTGGATGTCCGGGAGAACGACGAGTGGGCGGCCGGGCATGTCGAGGGCGCGCTGCACATTCCTATGAGCGACTTCGTGAACCGTTTCGGCGAGCTGACCGAGGCGGCCGACGACGGTCGGCGTGTGCACGTGATGTGCCGGGTGGGCGGTCGGTCCGCCCAGGTCACCCAGTACCTGGTGCAGCAGGGCATCGATGCCGTGAACATCGATGGCGGCATGCTGGCCTGGGACGGTGCAGGCCGTCCGATGGTCACGGACACCGGGAACGCGGCTTTCGTCCTCTGACGGACGGCCAGACGGTCAGACAGCGAGACGGACCGACGGTCGACGGTCGACGGACCGACAGACCGAGTGACCGACCGTCGGTCCACCGGGGCCGCCTGGCCGTCTCGCCGTGGGTGCCCGGCCGTTGGTCACTCGATCCGTCGGTCACTCGGTCACTCGGCCTGTCGGTCCTTCGGTCCGTTGGTCACTCGGTCCGTCGGTCACTCGATCCGTCGGTCACTCGATCCGTCGGTCACTCGGTCTGTCCAGACGGGCCCACGGGCGGGTGGTCAGGCGGGCGGGTGGTGCCCCCCTGATGCCGACGGGAGGCACACCAGAGACGGGTACAGGCCCGTGCGGCCGCAGCGGCGTCTCTTCGGCCCTTATGTCCGAGGCCGCGTCTCGGGCGTCGGAGGGCGCACCCGCCCGAGAGGTTCGCTCTTGCCGGGCCTGCCTCACGGGCGAGCTTCCACGGGCGAGGCCGTGGGGTGCCGCCCGTGATGCCCGGCGGTGGTGAAGCCGTCAGCGGTCGAAGTCGATCTCCACTTCCGGTGTGACGGGGTGCGACTGGCAGGCGAGCACGAAGCCGGCTCCTGTCTCCTCAGGTTCCAGGGCGAAATTGCGGTCCATCCTGACCTCGCCCGCGACCAGGAAGGCCCGGCAGGTTCCGCACACTCCCCCCTTGCAGGCGTAGGGAGCGTCCGCGCGGCTTCTCAGCACGGTGTCCAGCAGGGATTCGCCCGCCGCCACCGGCCAGCTCCCCGACCTGCCGTCGAGGGTCGCCGTCAGCGTGCTCTCCGCAGGGGCGTCCCCTCTGGCGGCAGGCGTCCGTGCCGCACCCTCGTCGGCGACGTGGAAGATCTCCTGGTGGATGCGTGAGCGGTCGGCGCCGAGTTCACGGAGCGCGCCCTCGGCCGCCTTGACCAGCCCGAGTGGCCCGCACAGGAACCAGCCGTCCACGTCGGGCACGGACAGCAGCGCGGGCAGCAGCCCTGTGAGGCGCTCGCGATCCAGCCGACCGGAGGGGAGCCCGGCTGCCTGCTCCTCACGGGACAGTGCGGTGACCAATTGGAACCGGTCCGGATAGCGGTCCTTCAGCTCTGCCACCTCGTCGAGGAACATCGTCGAGGCCGCCGTACGGTCGCTGCGGATCAGGCAGAAGCGCGCCTGAGGCTCCCGCGCCAGGAGCGTCGACGCGATCGACAGCACCGGTGTGATTCCGCTGCCGCCGACGATCGCGGCAAAGTGCCCGGGACGCGGGTCGAGGATGAAACGGCCCATCGGGGCCATCGCCTCCACCTGGTCTCCGACGGCCAGCTCCTTGAGGGCATAAGTGGAGAACGCTCCACCGTCGACCATGCGAATGCCCACCCGCAGGGCGGGATCGGCCGGCGGTCGCGCCGCTGGTGCACAGATCGAGTACGACCGCCGGATCTCCTCGCCGTCGGTCCGGTAGCGCACATTCAGGTGCTGGCCGGGCCTGTGCCGGAAGGTCTCGCGCAACTCTGGGGGCACGGCGAAGGTGACAGCGACCGCGTCGTCCGTGATCCGTTCGATCGCGCTGACCCGGAGCGGATGGAACATCTACAACTCCTTGAAGTGATCGAAGGGTTCGCGGCAGGCCACGCAGCGGCGCAGTGCCTTGCACGCCGTCGAGGAGAACTGGCTCAGCAACTCCGTGTCCGTGGAGCCGCAGTGGGGACAGCGGACCGAGAGCGTGAGCGGAACCGGTCCGCCCGCTCGGCCTCCGGGCCGTGGCGGCGCTATCCCGAACTCCGCGAGTTTGCGGCGTCCTTCGTCACTGATGTCGTCCGTCGACCATGCCGGGGCGAGCACGGTGACCACGGACACCTCTTCGACACCGTGGGCGCGCAGGACGCGCTCGATGTCGCTGGACATGGCTTCGATGGCGGGACATCCGGTGTAGGTGGGGGTGAGCCGCACAGTGACCCTGTCCCGCCCGTCCGCCCGCACTTCGCGGAGCACACCGAGCTCGTCGAGGGTGAGAACCGGGAGCTCGGGATCGGGCACGGATCCCGCCAGCCGGTGGAGCTCCGCTTCCAGTGGGGTCTCGGTCACCATGACGCCCCCGGGTGGCTGCGGTGCAGGTGCTGCATCTCGGCGAGCATGCGCCCGAACGGCTCCGTGTGCAGACCCTGCCGCCCCGCTCCGGCCGTCCAGGCGCCTGCCTGCGGACCCGACGGGACGGTGAGGGTGGCCCGCTCCACCACGGAGGTCACAGCGGCCAGCCAACCGTCGCTCAGGGAGCGGTGATCGACATCGATGCCCTCGACGGGCTCGAACAGCTCGCCGGTGAACCTCCACAGCGCGTCCAGAGCGCGCTGTGTGCGTTCATGGCTCTCCGGGGTGCCGTCACCGAGTCGCAGGATCCACTGTTCCGCGTGGTCGCGGTGGTAGGCCACTTCCTTGACGGCCTTCGCCGCGAGATCCGCGAACTCGCCCTCCCCGGCCGCCAACTGCTCGTACAGCAGGTGCTGGTACACGGAGAAGTAGAGCTGGCGGACGATGGTGTGAGCGAAGTCGCCGTTCGGCTGCTCCACCAACTGCACGTTGCGGAAAGCGCGCTCCTCGCGCAGAAAGGCCAGCTCGTCCTCGTCCCCCACGAACGAGAACAGCATCCGGGCCTGTCCCAGGAGATCCAGGGCGATGTTGGCCAGAGCCACCTCCTCCTCCAGGACGGGAGCGTGACCGGCCCACTCCCCCAGGCGGTGCGAGAGCACCAGTGCGTCGTCGCCGAGGGCGAGGGCAGCGCTCACAGGTGCTTCACCCCTTCCGGGATCTCGTAGAAAGTGGGGTGGCGATAGGGCTTGTCACCGGCGGGCTCGAAGAACGAGTCCTTCTCGTCGGGCGAGGAAGCGGTGATCTCCGTCGAGGGAACCACCCAGATGGAGACACCTTCCGAGCGCCGGGTGTACAGGTCGCGTGCGTTGCGCAGGGCCATCTCGGCGTCCGGCGCGTGCAGGCTGCCGGCGTGGGTGTGGGACAGACCGCGCCGGGAGCGCACGAACACCTCCCACAGGGGCCAGTCGGTCGAGCTGGTCATGCGGTGGCCTCCACTGGCTGGGCGGCCGGTCCGGCTGTGCCGGGCCGTGCCGCGTGCTTGTCCGCGTATGCCGCTGCCGCCTCGCGGACCCAGGCGCCCTCTTCGTGAGCCGTGCGCCGCTGGGCGAGCCGCTGTTCGTTGCAGGGGCCGTTGCCCTTGAGGACCTCCTGGAACTCCGTCCAGTCGATCGCGCCGTAGTCGTGCTGCCCGAGCTCCTCGTTCCACCGGATGTCCGGATCGGGGAGCGTGAGGCCCAGGGCCTGGGCCTGGGGGACGCAGATGTCCACGAAGCGCCGGCGCAGCTCGTCGTTGGAATGCCGCTTGATCTTCCAGGCCATCGACTGCGCCGAGTGCGCCGACGCGTCGTCGGGCGGGCCGAACATCATCAGCGACGGCCACCACCAGCGGTTCACCGCGTCCTGTGCCATCTCGTGCTGGGCAGGCGTGCCCCGGCTGAGGGCGAGAAGCAGTTCGTACCCCTGGCGCTGGTGAAAGGACTCCTCCTTGCAGATCCGGACCATCGCGCGGGCGTACGGGCCGTAGGAGCAGCGGCAGAGCGGCACCTGGTTGGTGATCGCGGCGCCGTCCACAAGCCAGCCGATCGCTCCGACGTCCGCCCAGGTCAGCGTCGGGTAGTTGAAGATCGAGGAGTAGCGCTGGCGGCCGGCGTGCAGTTTGTCGAGCATCTCCTCGCGGCTGGTCCCCAGCGTTTCCGCCGCGCTGTACAGATACAGCCCGTGCCCCGCTTCGTCCTGGACCTTCGCCATCAGGATCGCCTTGCGGCGGAGCGAAGGCGCCCGCGTGATCCAGTTGGCCTCGGGCTGCATGCCGATGATCTCGGAATGTGCGTGCTGCGCCATCTGGCGGACGAGCGAGGCCCTGTACGCGTCGGGCATCCAGTCTCGCGGCTCGATGCGGTCGTCGGCGGCCACGGCGGCGTCGAACACCGCCAGGCGTGCCACATCCGCCGCATCCGCGGTGCCTGCCGTCCTCTGCGTCGTCTGGTCCGCAGTCACTGCCGCCATCCCGGGCTCCCTACCGACCGATCGTTCGGTTCCTTGACTTCAATGGTGGGTCGCAGGCCCGTAGGGTGTCAACCCTGTGGATAACTGAGCGGTGATCGACGGCGATCGGGGCGGGATGGACGCGGACCGCGGTGGGCGCACCGAAAACGAGAAAACCGCCTGGCCCGGCGTGACGAGCCGCCCGTACGCCGATCAGGACGAGAGGGCCGCGCCGGTAGGCATACCGGACGCCCGGACCGGCGCTCCGGGCCCTCCGGCCGCCGAGACGCCGCCGGGCGCCGCCGAAGGTCACGGCCCGGCCTTCCTCCCGGGCGGCGGTATGGCGGCTCTCCCGCTTCCGTACCAGGTGGTCGCGGCCCTGGCCCTGTCCGTCATCGGGCTGCTGGCGGTGGGGCATCTGGCCGTGATCTTTCTGCACGTCGCACCGTCCAACACGCTGACGAAGCAGCACGGCGAGGTGGTGGACGACTGGGTCTACCCCGAGTTCGAGCAGAACTGGAAGCTCTTCGCTCCCAATCCGCTCCAGCAGAACATCTCCGTCCACGCCCGCGCCGAGGTGTGGGGGGCCGAGGGCCGCACCACCACACGATGGATCGATCTGTCGCAGCAGGACGGCGAGGCGATACGCGGCAACCTCCTCCCCAGCCATGTGGACCAGAACGAACTCCGACGCGCCTGGGACTTCTACACCGCCTCGCACGACGGCGAGAACCGCCCCAACGGCCTGCGCGGAGAGCTGTCCGAGCGCTACATCCGCCGCATCGTGATGCTGCGCCTCCTCGAAGGCGGCCACGGCGGCACGGTCGAGCGCATCCAGGTGCGGTCCGCCGTCCGGTCGGTCGGCGCTCCTGCGTGGAGCGACGAGAAGATCAGCACCCGACCGGACTACCGGGTACTCCCGTGGTGGACCGTCACGCCCTCCGATCTCCCGGATACGCCGGGCGCGGATCGGACATCCAGGGCACAGGGCGGGCAGGCCGGGAAATGAGCGCATCCGCACAGTTCCGGAATGAGGTCGGAGCCCGCCGCCGTTCGCTCGCCGAGGCCGTCCAGCACATCACCGCTTCGCCGCTCGGTGCCCACCAGAGCGCCGTGGTGCGGATCGGTGTCTCCGCCACGTATCTGCTGTTCCTGCTGCGCGAGCTGCCGCACCGGCACGAGTTGTACGGCCCGGACAGCCCGTGGCGCTGGGACATGGCCCGTCGGCTCATCAGCAACAACGACGCCTTCACCGCCCTCATGTGGTCGGACAGCAGGCTCTGGTTCGAGACCGTCTACGCGCTGACGCTCATCTCGGCCGCGCTGCTGATGGCCGGCTGGCGGACCCGTGCGACCTCCGTGCTGTTCATGGCCGGTGTGCTCTCCCTGCAGAACCGCAGCATCTTCATGGGAGACGGCGGCGACAACGTCATCCACCTGATGGCGATCTACCTGATGCTGACGCGCTGCGCGCGCGTGTGGTCCCTGGACGCGCGCCGTGCCGCACGAAACGCCGCGTGGCACTCGGAAGGCGGCGGACGCCCCCGGGACATCGCTGGGCCGGTCCTGTGGGTGGTGCTGGGGGCCTTCCTCCTGCCCGCCTCGCTGACGGGAGGCCTCGGCGGCACGTGGTGGCTGCCGTCCCTGCTGTGGGTCCTGTGGCTGGGGAACGGAGCCTGGTGGGCGGCGAACAGGTACGCGCCGGACCGCGAGCTGCAGGCGCTCTTCGACGTGGTGGCCAACCTCGCCCACAACGCGGCATTGCTCGTGATCATGGCCGAGGTCTGTCTGATCTACGCGACCGCCGGCTGGTACAAGATCCAGGGCTCCCGCTGGCAGGACGGGACAGCTCTCTACTACCCGCTCAAGCTGGACTACTTCACGCCGTGGCCCGAGCTCTCAGGCATCCTCGCGTCCAGCGCGATGGCGGTCCTGGTGCTGACGTACGCCACGGTGATCGTGCAGGTCGCCTTCCCGTTCACGCTGTTCAACCGGCGCGTCAAGAACGTCCTGCTGGTCCTCATGATCGGTGAGCACGCGGGGATCGCCGTTCTGCTGGGGCTTCCCTTCTTCTCGATGGCGATGATCGCCGCGGACGCCGTCTTCCTGCCGACGGTCTTCCTGGTGTGGGTCGGACGGAAAGTGACCCTCGGCCGGCAGCGGCTCCTCTCGGGCGCGGCGGGCAAGCTGCGTGTTCCGGGCCAGCGGCGGGCGGAGGCCGGCGAGGAGGAGGCCCCGCGCAGCGATGACGGCAGTGGCCATACGCTCGTCAGGTGAGCAGCGAGACCGGCAGTACAGAAGAGCCCAGGGCGACAGCGGCCTCCGATCCGTCCGCGGAACCCGTCCAGTACGACGACGGATACGGCGAACCGGTCGGAGTGGGGCCGCACCCGCGGCCGTGGCCCGAGGGGGAGCGCTACGACCCCGAGCTCCTCGCGGCGGGTGACCGGCGCAACGTGGGGGACGCCTACCGGTACTGGACGCGGGAGGCCATCGTCGCCGACCTCGATCTGCGACGGCACGACTTCCACGTGGCGGTGGAGAACTGGGGCCACGACTTCAACATCGGCTCGGTGGTACGCACAGCCAACGCCTTCCTCGCGAAGGAGATCCACATCGTGGGTCGCCGCCGCTGGAACCGCCGCGGCGCGATGGTCACCGACCGTTACCAGCATGTCCGTCACCACCCCGACACGGCTGATCTGACGGCCTGGGCGGAAGCGGAGGGACTGCCGATCATCGGGATCGACAACCTTCCCGGTGCCGTCCCTCTGGAGCGCACGGAACTGCCGCGCCGGTGTGTGCTCCTGTTCGGACAGGAGGGGCCCGGGCTGACGGAGGAAGCCCGCCGACACGCTGCCATGGTGTGCTCGATCGCGCAGTTCGGCTCCACGCGGTCGATCAACGCGGGAGCGGCTGCCGCCATCGCGATGCATGCCTGGGTGCAGCGGTACGCGGACATCCCGGATCCCCGGACACCGTGACGGGCGGGCGAGCGCGGTGCCCGACGGCCCGGGCGCGGTGATCGACGGGGCCCGCGCGTGGTCACCGGTGGAGCGGAAGCCCGCTCCACCGGGTCTGTACCCGCCCGCCGGAGAGCCCGCGTCTCAGGCCTGGCGGCGCACCTCCACCACGCGGAAGCGGTTGGAGACGAACGCCCCGTCGCAGAGCGCCGCGTTCGCCGCCGGGTTGCCGCCGGATCCGTGGAAGTCGGAGAAGGCCGCCGTCTGGTTGACGTAGACGCCGCCGGTGAGGTTCAGCGACAGCTGAGCCGACTCATCGAAGCAGACATCCTCGACCGCGCGTTCCACCTCGGGGGATGTGGTGTACGCGCCGACGGTCATGGCGCCCTTCTCGCGGACTGTACGGCGCAGCAGACCCAAGGCGTCGGCGGTCGAGTCGACGGCGACCGCGAAC
>Ga0247818_10003230_pt1 | contig 10542 bp, 10 predicted proteins | sample 13C_Glucose_Day1_FD_192424 | JGI IMG/M metagenome (GOLD analysis project Ga0247818, IMG submission 192424) | Soil microbial communities from agricultural site in Penn Yan, New York, United States - 13C_Glucose_Day1 | ecosystem: Environmental > Terrestrial > Soil > Agricultural land | place...
CTTCAAAGGACTGCATCTTCAATGCAGTCGTTGATCCTGAGGGCTTTCCGAGCGCAGTGATGCCAAAAACTCCCGATACAGACGCGCTGAACCAGCAGGTACTTCGACCATGGGCATGTGGCCGACGCCGTCCCAGATTTCCACGCGCAGATCGGCGATGCCTTTACTCCAGATGGCCACGCTGCTGACATCGATCAACCGGTCCTTGCGGCCCCAAAGCAACAGCGCAGGGGCGGTGATGTCGGGGAGGTGGGGCTCCATCGGCGGACTGGCACGAAAATCCCGGAAGATTTCTTCGAGCTCATCCCTGGACTGTTCGTAGCGCTGTGCAACAGCATCCAGCACCAGTTTCGGCACCCATGGCGGCGCTGCCATGGTCATGGCGTAGAAACGCTGGAACTCTTCTCGCGAGTGAATCAGGAACGGGTTGTGGCCTTTGGCCAAATGACGCTCGAGATCGCTCTGTTCGGGCGAAGTGACCCCGGCCGGGTCGAGCAGCGCCACCGAAACAATTCGATCCGGGTAATGGGCTGCCAGCCACGCGGCCATGTAGCCGCCCATCGAATTGCCGATCACGTGGACTTTCTCGACACCGCAAACATCCAGCAACTGGATCATGCGCTTGGCCTGCAACGGGATGTCATAGCCGCCACCGGCCTTGAAGCCGGTTTCGCCATGGCCGGCGATGTCCGGGATGATCACCCGATGGGTGCCGACAAAGTGCCGGGCAAAACGCAGCCAGAGGTTCTTGTCGGCACTGAAACCGTGGAGCATCAAGACACTGCTGGTCGCCTCGTAAGGCCCGCCTTGCCAGGTCGAAACGGTCATTTCGGGTATTGGCACGACGATTTTGTGCAACCGGTACAGCTTGGCTTCGACCGCCATGTTCAAGTCATAGACCCAGTAGCCGATGGCCGGGTAGGTCAACCAGCTCCAGGCCAGGAAAACCGCAATAACGACGACCAATAAAAGCATTTCGCGTCTCCCTACTGCTGATCAGGACAAAATGTGATCGGCGGGTTTCAGTACCCGGGTCAAGCGATGAAAGCTGAAGCTGAACCCTGGAAACATGGCGATCACATGACCGCTCTTGCTTTGATACCAACTGTGGCAACCTCCTGACTTCCACACCGTGCGTTCCATTTCACGGTGGATCATTTCAGTGTAGGTACGTTCTGCTTCGGGTCGAACTTCGATGCTGCTTAAACCTTGTGCGTTCAAGGTACGAATGCAATCGAGGATGTAATTCATCTGGGATTCGATGATGAACAGCGCCGATGTATGGCCGATTCCGGTGTTGGGGCCGGTAACGATGAACAGGTTGGGAAAGTCCGGCAGGGCGGTGCCGAGGTAGGCCCGAGGGTATTGCGCCCACACATCCTTGAGTCGGTTGCCGTTTTTTCCCGTTACCGGGTAGGAAATCACCCCGTCAGTAGCATCATAGCCGGTGGACCAGACGATCAAATCCACGTCGATGTGCTGGCCATCCCGGGTGACGATGCCGGTCTCATCGAGGGAGGCGATGCCTTGTTCCTGGTTGTGCAGCGTGACGTTTGACCGGCCCAGCGCCGGGTACAGCGTGCTGGACAGGATCACCCGTTTGCAGCCGATGGTGTAGTCCGGTGTCAGCTTGCGCCGTAGCTCGGCGTCCGGCACCTGGCGCTTGAGGAAGCGTAGCGCTTGATGCTGGACCATGCGCACGGCCGGTTTCGAATACTTGAAGGCAATGACCCGCGTTTCGAATTGCCAGTAGATCATCCAGCGCAGCAGTGTGTAGGCCGGTTTGAGCCCGAGCAGCCAGCGCTGGAAACGACCGAAGGTGCGGTCGGCTCTGGGCAGTACCCAATGCGGTGTGCGCTGGAACACGTGCAAGTGCTCGACGTCCGGGGCAATGGCCGGAATCACTTGGGCAGCGCTGGCGCCGCTGCCGATGATCGCCACGCGCTTGTGGCGATAGTCGTAGGCATGGTCCCAACGGTTGGTGTGAAATGTCTTGCCCTGAAAACGCTCCCGGCCCTCGAAGTGCGGAATGACCGGTTGGCTCAGCGGGCCTGTGGCATTGATCAGGAATCGCGCGCAAAACATGCCTTTGCCCGCAGTGCGCACAGTCCAGTGCTTATTGGCGTCGTCCCATTCGATGCCTTCGACGTTGGCGCCCAGCTCCACCTTGTCCCGCAGGCCGAAGTGTTCCACGACATGATGTGTGTAGCGGTGCAGCTCTGCCTGCCCGGCGAACATTTGCGTCCAGAGAAAAGGCGCAAAGGACAGCGAATACAGGGGGGAGGGGACGTCGACGGCTGCACCGGGGTAGGTGTTCTGGCACCAGGTGCCGCCGAAGAAATCCCGCCGTTCCAGCAGGCGAAAATCATCGATGCCGGCCTTGAGCAAATTGATCGCGGCGCACTGCCCGCCAAATCCGCTGCCGATGATCAACACTTGAAAGGTCTGCATGCGCCTCCGCCTATCGTCATTGATCAACCCTTCCTTCATGTATAGCTGCTTCTGCGTGCATCGGCAGGCACCTGTGCCTGGCGAAATGCCCGGGTATTCAGCCCGTCTGATCGGTGATGGCTATTTAAATTCGCCCTGATAGACTCCAGCACACACGCAACCCCGGTTTTATCGGATTCCGTTCAGTGGCACAGAGGCCCTATGGAAAAAACGGGAGGAAAGGGACTTTCACTGGCCAGGAGGCTCTACACATCGCGAATCCTGGGGATTGCCCTCGGTTTGGTGTGCGTGAGCGCGGCGATGTATCCACTCGACCCGGCACCGTGGGTCTGGGGATTGATGTTGTTCAATGGCCTGCTGTGGCCACATCTGGCTTACCAATGGGCGCGTCGGGCCAGGGTGCCGTATCACGCCGAATACCGAAACTTGCTGATCGATTCCTTTCTTGGCGGCTTCTGGATCGCTGCCATGCAGTTCAATCCGCTGCCCAGCGCCACCACCGTCTCCATGATGGCAATGAACAATGTCGCCATTGGCGGCCCGCGCTTTCTACTGGTGGGCACGGCTGCGCAGCTGCTGGGTATGGGCGTTGGGGTTCTGATTTTCTCCCCGGCCTTTATACCCGCCACTAGTGCGCTGCAGCTCTATGCCTGTTTACCCTTGTTGTGCCTGTACCCGCTGGCACTGGGCTGGATCTGCTTCCGGCAGGCGCACACCCTTGGCCGGCAAAAGCGTGAACTGCTGGCACTGAGCCGCACCGACAGCCTCACGGGGTTGCTCAATCACGGGACCTGGAAAGATCAACTGGAAGTCGAGTTCCAGCGCTGCAAACGCCAGCAAAAAGGTGGGGCGATTGCGCTGATCGACATCGACCATTTCAAAGCCATCAATGACACCTACGGCCACGTCGCCGGAGATATCGTGCTGCGCCAGCTGAGCAAAATGCTCAAGCAGAACCTGCGGGCAACCGATGTGGCCGGGCGTTATGGCGGTGATGAGTTCTGCGTGATCCTTCCGGATTTGCCGCTGAACCGAGCCGCGACGGTCATGGATGCACTGCGCGACCGATTCTCCACCCTGGGCTATGAGCAGAGTCCGGCGCTGGAAGTCAGCTTGAGCATTGGCCTGGCAGCGTTCAATTCCGACCATACTGACGCGACGCTATGGCTCAATGACGCCGACCAGGCGCTGTATGAGGCCAAGACAACCGGGCGCAATCGGGTTATCTGTTGCGATTGTGACTGGCCGCGACATGAAGTGACGGATTCGGTGTGAGCAAAAACCAGGCTCCAACGATCGCCATTACTCTTTGACTTGCATGAATTCCTCTGCCCAGCGGATGTATTCCTCAGGCTGCGTATAGGTATGGGTAAGCTCGGTCGCGCTCAGATCCGCCCCCTGAGTGAAGATCTGTCGTTGCTCACGCAGGCTGTCGTAAGTGGCCTTGATCGCGGCGAAGTAGGCGCCGTGGCCGTCGATGGTCACGCGTACACCCAGTTCTGCCAGGCGTTGATCGTCGCGTAGCAACGGATTGCCGTAGGTCACCAGCATCAGCGGGACGCTCAGGTGCTCGGCGATCTGCTCCAGGTGATCGAAATCCTTGACCCCGACCATGCAAATCCCGTCCGCCCCGGCAGCCTGATATTGCTGGGTGCGGCTGATGATTTCCTGGACCGGCAGAATGCCCGCGTGGGTTCGGGCGATGATTGCCATTTCCGAGTCGACCCTGGCTTCCAGCGCGGCGCGAATCTTGCCGACACCCTCGGCGACGGTGATCAGGTCAGTGGATTTGCGGCCGAACTGGGCGGGCAGCAAGGTATCTTCTATGGTCAGGGCGGCGATGCCGGCGCGTTCGAGTTCGACGATGGTGCGCATGACATTGAGTGCGTTGCCGTAACCGTGGTCGGCATCGGCAATCACCGGCAATTGAGCGACGCGGCCGATGCGGGTGGCCTGCTCAGCGAATTCGCTGAGGGTGATCAAGGCAAAGTCAGGAGCGCCCAGCACTTGTAACGAGGCGACCGAGCCGCCAAGGATGCCGACTTCGAACCCCAGGTCCGCCGCAATACGGGCCGACATCGGGTCGAAAACCGAGGCGGTGTGGTAGCAGGTTTTGGAAGCGAACAGCTGGCGAAAATTGCGGCGCAAATCTTGATGAGAAAGCCTGGACATATGAGTTCCACCAATGGAATGGAAGGGCTTGAGCAAAAGTGTCAACGCCGAAGGAACAAAAGGCTATCACGCGAACGGGTGGAGAATGATGACGAATTTGCAGGCCGGGACAGATTGAGACCGATGCCGGCTGGTTACGCCGCCACGGCCCGGGGCTGTTGCTTGAGCAGCTGTACCGCGCGCACCGAGTCCCCCGGTTGCAGTTGCAGGCGCTTGGCGGTCAGTCGGTCAACGATCAGCGTTCCGCCCGCCAATCGTGCCCGGGCGCTGGTGATGCGGCAGTTTTCCAGGCGCCGGTTGTGGATGAGCCACTCCGGTGCCTGATCGTCCGGAGTGCCGATGTCCAGTATCAGGTTTTGACTCTCGCGCACGGTGCGGATGCTCGAAATCGGGGCTTCGATGACGGGGCCGGCGTCGAAAATATCGATGTAGCCCTTATGGGCAAAACCCTCGGCGGCGAGGATTTTCAAAGCGTGTTCTGTATGTGGGTGGGCCTTGCCGATCACCGCCTGGGCTTGTTCGGTCAGCAGGCAGGTATAGAGCGGTTGGCGCGGCATCAGTTCGGCGATGAAGGATTTGTTGCCCAGTTCTGACAATTGCTCGGCGTGGCCGAAATCCATCTTGAAGAAGTGGCGGCCCACGCTGTCCCAGAACGGTGAACAGCCGTGTTCGTCAGCACTGCCCCGCAGTTCAGCGATCAGTTTGTCACCGAACAGGTGTGTAAATTCGGCCACAAACAGTAAGCGCCCCAGGGAAAGCAAACGACCGTTACTTCCACGGCGTTCATCGGGGTGCAGGTACAACGAATGGATTTCCGATTGCCCGGTCATTTCATTGCTCAGGAACAGGGTCGGGAGCTGGCGCTGGATGCCAAGGTCGGGTGACTCACTCACCGTGAGCCCGACCCGATAGTTGTACCAAGGCTCTCGCAGACCGATTCCACCCGTCAACGCGCTCACGCCCACGACTTGCTGATCGTCATCTTCGAGCACAAACAGGTAGTCGGCATCGGCACGATCGACCTGCTCGGCGAAAGCCCGCTGGGCCCAGCGGATCTTGTGGGCCAGGCGTTCTTCGTTGAACGGCAGGTTGCTGAGCCCTGTTTCCGCATGACCCACCAACGCCATCAGAGCGGGCAGGTCGGTGATCTGAACCGGGCGGACAATCATGCTGAAGTTCCTTTTTCATGCGTGCTCGGGTGTCGGGAGCGGTCCGTAATCACAGCGGGATCAGCCTGATTTCACTGCCTTCGGTGGCCTTCAGCGCTGAGCACATGGCCGCATCCAGAATGACAGGCTGCCCGGCGGTGTAGTCGAGCTCGGCGACGATGGCACGGTAGTTTTTCAATGAATCATTACTGACCAGATAGTGACCCCGGGCATCAATGCAAGTACCCGGTCGGACAAGCCCCGAGGTGCTCTGGACGATTGAGCGGATCGTCAACGTGCGCGCGAACAGCGTTGGACCTGCGTCGAAAAGGTCAACGTAGCTGTTGGTCTCAAAGCCTTCTCGTTCGAGGATATCGAAGGCTTCCTGGCCATCGGGATGGATTTGACCGATGCAGTCCTGTGCCGCCTGGGGCAGCATGGGTACGTAGAGGGGGTAATGCGGCATCAGTTCGGCGAGAAAAGACCGGCTTTCCAGACCGCAAAGCCGTTCGGCCTCGACGTAGGGCAAATCGAAGAAGTGTTTGCCGATGGCATCCCAGAACGGCGAGTGCCCTTCATCGTTGCTGTAGCCGACAATTTCAGTGATCACTGCGGCGGCGAAACGTTGCGTGTGGGCGGCGATAAACAACAAGCGCGCACGCGACAGGAGCTCGGAATGTGGCGTGCGTTCCAGGCTCCTGTCGATGTGGAAACCGCGTAAGAGGGTGTGGCCACTCAGATCCTGGCACAACGACAGCGTCGGTACGCCATGCTCGATGTTCAATTCACGCGAGGCGCTGGTGAATGGCCGGTTGCGCAGGCTATAGAACGGTTCGTTGAACCCGGCGATGGCGAGGATTTCCGAGCAGCCCACCAGGCGTTGCTGCGCAGGGTCTTCCAGGACGAAGAAATAATTTTCCTGGCCTGGGCTCTGGACGTTTTTTTCGAATGAGGCACAGGACTGCCGAATCTTCTCGTGCAATTGTTCGTAGTCGTCGGGCAGGGACGTTACACCCACGAGGCTTTCACGAGCCAGGCGCTGCAATTGGGGCAGGTCGGCTAACTCGACTGGACGCAAGACCAGCATGGAGACACTCCTTGTATCAATGGATTCGGCGCCGGGCCAAATCTGACGATCACTGTCGGTTTTTTACTCACGTCAAATCGGCGGTCATCTGTTCTTGCTCAGGTGCCGCTGTTTTTTTAAGTGTTTTTTGCGTTTAACGGTGTTGGCGCGGATTGATAGTTTTGGTCAGATTGAACACCACCGCCTGATCGATATTCCGGGGTTGCAGAGAGGGTGCCGGGCTCTTGCTGGATGGCGTGATGGGTGCCTCAATCGTTCATTGAAAGCAGTATTTATTTATCGAGTATGGCCTGTCTAGTTAATTTTTGCAGGGTTTCTCCCTGCCCAAAAATGGGGCGAAACCCCCGGTGCCACGGGGAGTCAGTCAACGTAGATCAGCCTTGTAGGGTATTGCCTAAATTGGGGTCGGACATAGCCGAGTCAGTGGCAAGTAGCCGGTACCTGCGAACGCTGAAAAGACGAAGGCGATTACGCCCGGATGACCATTTCTGCGGCACAATTGCGCACGCCCCGTCGCGTGAAGGCGTTTAACGTCCGTTTATAGAGTGATGACCTGTGCAGGCAACCCGTTTGACTCTGATGTGCCACGCTCGAACCGTCGCACAGAAATTGGCGCGTTTTCCTACCGACGAGCCGTTGGAGATGGATTGGCAATCGGCGCGGCAATCCCGATGCACTCAATTCAAGGGAGCTCCGCGCCTGCTGTGCGGCCCGGAATTGCGAACCCGGCAAACCGCCGAATTGTTCGGCAGCGCGCCGCAGATCATCGAAGCCCTGAAGGATTGCGATTTCGGGCGCTGGAGCGGTGTGCGCATCGGTGAACTGCAAAACACCGAACCCGAGGCCCTTCAGCACTGGCTGGAGAACCCCGATTCGGCACCCCACGGTGGCGAGTCGGTGACCCGGCTCTGCGAACGCGTGAGTGCATGGCTGACGTCAGTGCAATCGACACCGGGACACATCGTTGCCATCACCCATCCCTTTGTCATTCGTGCTGCGCTGACGCACGTGTTGCAAGGCGCATCGTTCAATCTGATCGATGTAGAACCGCTGTCGGCTGTGGAATTGCGATTCCAGGGTCGTTGGCGGCTGCGCTTGGCGGGCACGGATCCCGGGGAGTCGCTTGAATGAAAAAGCTATTGGTCATTGGCATCGGTGCGGGCAATCCGGACTACATCACGATGCAAGCCGTAAAGGCGTTGAATCGGGTCGATGTGTTCTTCCTGATGGAAAAGGGCGAAAGCAAAAACCAGTTGATCGAATGGCGCCGCGAGATCTGCGAGCGCTACATCTCCGACCGTGACTACCGCGTTGTCGAGGCCCATAGCCCGGAAAGAGCGCGCGGTGACGTGGACTACAAGACCAGCGTCGACGATCTGAACCTGGCCAAACAGCAAACCTTCGAACGCCTGATCAACGAGGAAATGGCTGACGGTCAGTGCGGCGGTTTCCTCGTTTGGGGCGATCCGGCGTTGTACGACAGCACCATCCGTATCTTGCAGGCGATTCTGGCGTCAGGTGTCTGCGCCTTCGAGTTTGAGGTGATCCCCGGCATCACCAGCGTCCAGGCCCTGACGGCGCAACACAAGGTGCCGCTGAACCGGATCGGCCAATCCGTCGAGATCACCACCGGGCGACGACTGGCGGCAGGGCGGGCTGGAGAGGCCGACAGTGTGGTGGTGATGCTGGATGCTCAGGATGCCTACCGTCAGGTGGCGGACCAGGAGACAGACATTTATTGGGGCGCCTACCTGGGCACCCCGGATGAAATCCTGATCAGCGGCAAGCTCAAGGACGTGGCGGACGAAATAGCGCGGGTACGCCACGCTGCGCGAGAGGCCAACGGCTGGATCATGGATACCTATCTGCTGCGCAAACCCGAGAAATAAGGGCCACCTCACGATAGGGTTTTGACACCGCGCCCGAATCGCTCCCGATACACCGACGGCGGTACGCCAACCACAGAACGGAACGCCACCCGGAAGCTTTCCACCGAGCGATAACCGCAGCGTTGGGCGATCTGTTCGGTGTTCTGATCGGTGCTTTCCAGCAGTTCGCGGGCGCGGCCCAGACGTTCATGTTGCAGCCAGGTTTTCGGGGACTGGCCGCTGGCCTCGGTAAAACGGCGCAGGAACGTACGTTCGCTCATGGCCGCTTCGCTGGCCAGGTCGCGCACTTCAAGCGGTTCGTGCAGGCGCTCCCGCGCCCACTGCATGATGCGGGAAAGATCGCTGCGCGGTGTAGGACTGACCGGCGTCGGAATGAATTGCGCCTGGCCACCGGTGCGTTGCGGCGACATCACCAGCCGCCGCGCCACGGCATTGGCCACTTGCGTGCCGAAATCCCGCGCCACCAAGTGCAAACATGCATCGATGCCCGCAGCGCTGCCGGCGGACGTGATCAATTGACCCGAGTCGACATAGAGCACGTTCGGGTCCACCAGGATGTTGGGAAAACGTTCGGCGAGCTCCGTGGTGTAGCGCCAGTGCGTGGTGGCGCCATGCCCGTCGAGCAAACCGGTTGCGGCCAGCACGAACACGCCGGAACAAATCGACAGCAAACGCGCGCCTCGGGCATGAGCCTGGCGCAGCGCCGCGATCAGCTCCTCGGGCACCGCCGCACTGCGGTCGCGCCAGCCGGGAATGATGATGGTCCGGGCGTCTGCGAGCAGTTCCATGCCGCCATCGGCCAGCACCTGGATGCCGCCCATGGCGCGCATCGGGCCTTGGTCGACGGCAACGATGCGATGGGCATACCACGGGAACTCGAATTCCGGGCGTGCCAGGCCAAAGATTTCCACGGCGATACCGAACTCGAAGGTGCAAAGGCCGTCGTAGGCGAGAATCGCGACCAATCCTGGGTTGGGTTGCATTTGGCGGAAAACTCCCGGTAAGTGTCTCGTGCGCCACTGTAGCGGGAAGAGATGCGCGGATAAAGTCTTCTCACACCTGACGACACTTTGGAGTACAACCCATGCCCAGCCTGGTTCGCGACATTCCCGCCGCCCCATCGGCCATCGCCCTGATGCATTTCAGCAACCGTCTGACCTTCGAAACCGATTGTTCCGACGTCTATACCAGTCAGCAGCAAGGTGAAGTCGATTTCATTCTGGTGGATGTGCGTGGGCCGCTGGCGTTCGAGCGCGGTCATGTGCCGGGCGCGATCAATATCCCGGGCCGTCTGCTCACGGCCGAAGGGTTGGCGAGCTACACGAAAAACAACCTGTTCGTGGTCTATTGCGCCGGGCCTCACTGTAATGGTGCCAATAAGGCGGCGGTGAAACTGGCGGCATTGGGTTACCCGGTCAAGGAGATGATCGGCGGCGTAACCGGGTGGCTGGATGAGGGGTTTGCGTTGAGTACTGAACTGCTGAAGTCGCCCGTTGCTGCAATCGGTTGCGAATGCTGATCTGAAAACACCGCACAAAATACTGTTCTCATCCCTGTAACTTTTTGTCGCTTCAACACAATTTACCCTCCCGTTGCCACTCTAGACTGCCGGCCACTTCGGTTTTCGCCCATAAAGCGGTCACCGAACGCTGCCAATCGAAGCTGCCAATAAAAGTCTCCGCACACGGGAGTTATAAATGAAGAAGCTAGTGATGTTCGGTGCCCTGGCACTGTCGATGTTGTCCCTGACCGCCGTGGCCGAAGACGCCAAGCCGATCCGCATCGGTATCGAAGC
>Ga0247818_10003231_pt1 | contig 10542 bp, 11 predicted proteins | sample 13C_Glucose_Day1_FD_192424 | JGI IMG/M metagenome (GOLD analysis project Ga0247818, IMG submission 192424) | Soil microbial communities from agricultural site in Penn Yan, New York, United States - 13C_Glucose_Day1 | ecosystem: Environmental > Terrestrial > Soil > Agricultural land | place...
CCTCGAAGCCTCCGTCGGCGACGTCCGCCGGGACGGTCCGTGTCTGGGCCGAGGCGGTCGTGGTGGAGGCGGCGGTCAGCAGGAGGGCCGCGGCGAACACGGCGGCGGACAGCTGGAGCGGGCGCATGGAGGGCCTTTCGGTTCACGCGACGCCAGGGGCGGGGCTCCCGGCCGGAAGCCCAATCGGAGTGTGCGGCCCCCGGCATGCCCCGCCAAGAGGCCGGGCCACGGCGCGTGAGGCGTGCTGAGCAGGCAGAACACCGCGAAAGCACGCCCCCGGCGCGCGGCCGGGCGCCGAGTGCTCCGGCACACGCGAAGAGCGGGCCCTGTCGAGGGAGCCGTCTTCGTGCCTGAGGAGGGGCGGCACCGCTCGGACCCCTGCCCCCGCGCAGGGCCGCACTTCCGTCCGGTGAGCGAACACGCCTGTCCGGATTCCACCTTGACGGTACGCGGTCATCTGCCCGAGCATCGGGGGCGCACATCCAGCCCCACCGCTCCAGGCCCAGGGCCGTGCACGGCCCTGAGACCCCCCGCACGTTCCGTCAGTCCCCGAACGGAATCCGGAGCCATCGATGAGACCTGTCCGCCTCAGATCCTTCTCCGCCGCCGCACTCGCCGTCGCGGCGCTGCTGGCGACCGCGGCACCCGCCGTCCAGGCCGCTCCGGCGGCCGCCGCCGCGGCCCCCGACATTTCCCTCGCCAACGTCAAGGCGCACCTCACCCAACTCCAGTCGATCGCCACCGCCAACGGCGGCAACCGTGCCCACGGCAGGGCCGGTTACAAGGCGTCCGTCGACTACGTGAAGGCCAAGCTCGACGCCGCCGGATACACCACGACGCTCCAGCAGTTCACCTCCGGCGGCGCCACCGGCTACAACCTGATCGCCGACTGGCCGGGAGGTGACCCGAACCAGGTCCTCATGGCCGGCTCCCACCTCGACTCGGTGTCCTCCGGCGCGGGCATCAACGACAACGGCTCCGGATCGGCAGCCGTGCTGGAGACCGCCCTCGCCGTCTCCCGCGCCGGGCTCGCACCGGACAAGCACCTGCGCTTCGCCTGGTGGGGCGCCGAGGAGCTGGGGCTCGTCGGCTCGAAGTACTACGTCAACAACCTGGCCACCACCGAGCGTTCCAAGCTCTCCGGCTACCTCAACTTCGACATGATCGGCTCGCCCAACGCCGGCTACTTCGTCTACGACGACGACCCGGTCATCGAGCAGACCTTCAAGGACTACTTCGCCGGGCTCTCGGTACCCACCGAGATCGAGACCGAGGGCGACGGCCGCTCCGACCACGCGCCGTTCAAGAGCGCGGGCGTGCCCGTGGGCGGCCTGTTCACCGGGGCCAGCAACACCAAGTCCAGTGCCCAGGCCCAGAAGTGGGGCGGAACGGCCGGCCAGGCCTTCGACCGCTGCTACCACTCCTCGTGCGACACGACGGCGAACATCAACGACACCGCCCTGGACCGCAACAGCGACGCGGTGGCCCACGCGGTGTGGACCCTCTCCGCGGGCACGGTCACCCCGCCGACCGGGACCGTCTTCAGCAACGCCGCCAACGTCAACGTGCCCGACAACGCCGCCGCCGTGACCTCCTCGGTCGCGGTCACCGGCCGTACGGGCAACGCTCCGTCCGCACTCAAGGTCGGGGTCGACATCAAGCACACCTACCGCGGTGACCTCGTCGTCGACCTGCTCGCACCCGACGGGACCGCCTACCGGCTGAAGAACTCCAGCAGCAGCGACTCGGCCGACAACGTGATCACGACGTACACCGTCGACGCGTCGAGCGAGACCGCGAACGGGACCTGGAAGCTCCAGGTCAGGGACGTCGCCGCCCAGGACACCGGCTACATCGACAGCTGGCAGCTCACCTTCTGAACCGCCGGGGAGGCGCCGGCGGGCGCCTCCCCGTACAGCTGTCAGAGGTACTTCTTGATCTCACGCCGCGCCAGCGACCTCTGGTGCACCTCGTCCGGACCGTCCGCCAGCCGCAGCGTCCGCGCCGAGGACCAGAGCTCGGCCAGCGGGAAGTCCTGGCTGACGCCTCCGGCGCCGTACAACTGCACCGCCTTGTCGAGGATGTCCACCACCGCGCGCGGGGTGGCGATCTTGATCGACTGGATCTCCGTGTGCGCGCCGCGGTTGCCCACCGTGTCCATCAGCCACGCCGTCTTCAGCACCAGCAGCCGCAGCTGCTCCACCGTCACCCGGGCGTCCGCGATCCAGTTCTGCACGACACCCTGCTGCGCCAGCGGCTTGCCGAAGGCCGTACGGGCCACGGCACGCCTGCACATCAGCTCGATCGCGCGCTCGGCCATGCCGATCAGCCGCATGCAGTGGTGGATCCGGCCCGGCCCCAGCCGGGCCTGGGCGATGGCGAAGCCGCCGCCCTCCTCGCCGATCAGGTTCGCGGCGGGCACGCGTACGTCGGTGAACACGACCTCGGCGTGACCGCCGTGGGAGTGGTCCTCGTAGCCGTACACCTGCATCGCACGCCGGACTTCGAGGCCCGGGGTGTCGCGCGGGACGAGGATCATGGACTGCTGACGGCGGATGTCGTCGTTGTCAGGGTCGGTCTTGCCCATCACGATGAAGACCGCACAGTCCGGGTTCATCGCCCCGGAGATGTACCACTTGCGCCCGTCGATGACGTAGTCGTCGCCGTCCCGCCTGATCCGGGTCTCGATGTTCGTCGCGTCCGACGAGGCCACCTCAGGCTCCGTCATCGCGAAGGCCGAGCGGATCTCACCGGCGAGCAGCGGCTCCAGCCACTGCTTCTTCTGCTCGTCGGAGCCGAACTGGAAGAGCACCTCCATGTTCCCGGTGTCCGGGGCCGCGCAGTTCAGCGCCGTCGGAGCCAGATGCGGGCTGCGGCCGGTGATCTCGGCCAGCGGGGCGTACTGGAGGTTCGTCAGGCCGGCGCCGTACTCCGCGTCCGGCAGGAAGAGGTTCCACAGTCCCTGCCTGCGGGCCTCCGCCTTGAGGTCCTCCATGATCTGCGGGGTGTCCCAAGGAGACGCCAGCCGCGCGCGCTGTTCCTCGGCGACCTGCTCGGCCGGGTGGACGTGCTCGTCCATGAACGTGAGGAGCCTGGTGCGCAGCTCTTCGGTCCGGGCGTCGAATGCGAAGTCCATAGGGGTGTTCAGCCTTCCTGGAGGGTGGTGAGGCCGTGCGCGATGAATACCGGGACCAGGTCGCCGATGCGGTCGAAGCCGGCGCCGACGGTCTGGCCGAGGGTGTAGCGGTAGTGGATGCCCTCGAGGATCACGGCGAGCTTGAACCAGGCGAAGGCGGTGTACCAGGAGATGGCGGAGGTGTCACGGCCGGAGCGGGCGGCGTAGCGCTCGATCAGCTCGGCGGGGTCCGGGTGACCCGGGGCGCCGCTCGTGGTGGACACGGGTGACTCGGGAAGGCCCAGGTCGGAGCTGTACATCACCAGCAGGCCGAGGTCGGTGAGCGGGTCGCCGAGCGTGGACATCTCCCAGTCCAGGACCGCCTTGATCCGGTCGTCCTGACCGATGAGGACGTTGTCCAGACGGTAGTCGCCGTGGACGACGGTGGGCGCGGGGGAGACGGGGAGCTCCCTGCCGAGTGCGGCGTGCAGCTCGTCGATCCCGGCGAGATCGCGGTTGCGCGAGGCGTCCAGCTGCTTGCCCCAGCGCCGGAGCTGCCGGTCCAGGAAGCCGTCCGGACGCCCGAAGTCGCCGAGCCCGACGGATGCCGGATCGACGGCGTGCAGGTCCACCAGGGTGTCGACGAGCCCCAGGACGACACCCCGGGTGCGCTCGGCGCCGAGCGGGGCGAGCTGCTGGGCGGTGCGGTACGGGGTGCCCTCGACGTACTCCATGACGTAGAAGGGCGAGCCGATGACCGAGTCGTCCTCGCAGAGCAGCAGGGTCTCCGGTACCGGGACCGCGGTGGGGTGCAGCGCGCTGATCACCCTGTGCTCACGCTTCATGTCGTGCGCGGTGGCCAGCACGTGCCCCAGCGGGGGCCTGCGCACGACCCATCGGCCCGCACCGTCGGTGACGACGTAGGTGAGGTTCGACCGCCCGCCCTCGATCACCCGGGCGTCCAGCGGTCCGTTCACCAGCCCCGGCCGCTCGCGGTCGAGATGGCCGCGCAGCAGGTCGAGATCGAGACCTGGCGGATGGACTGGGCTCATGGTGCGCACCTCCGGGGCGGTTGGACGTCGGGACCATGATGCCGACCAGTCGGTATGTCGTCCAGTGTCCTTCCGGAATCCGGGAGGTGATCTCCGGCTCCCCGCCCCGGCCGTGGGTCAGTCGTCCCAGCCCTGCGCGGCCACGAACGCGTCCCCGTGCGCCGCCGACCAGCGGCCCAGCGCCTCGATCGGCTCCAGCAGCGTCCGGCCGAGTTCGGTCAGGGCGTACTCCACGCGCGGCGGCGCCTCGGCGTAGGCCCGGCGCTCCACCAGGGCGTACTCCTCCAGCCTGCGCAGGGTCTCGGTCAGCACCTTGGAGCTGATGCCGCCGATCTCCGTACGCAGTTCACCCGGCCTCCGGGGCCCCGCGCCGAGCGCGTACAGCACGACGGGATTCCAGGTGTTGCCCAGCAGGTCGAAGCCGAGCCGCGCCCGGCAGTCCGCGAGCAGTCGGTCCATGAGCTCCCCTTCCCTCGCCCGTCAGGCACCGAACGGTGCGTAACGGGTCCCCTAACGTCCCCTTCGGTACGACGCTACGTGACGGGTGTTCAGGGGAGAGAGACATGCGCATCGGCATCATCGGGACCGGCAACATGGCGGAAGCGCTGGGCGGACGCTGGGCGGCGGCCGGCCATCAGGTGCTGTTCGGCGGGCGGTCCGCGGAACGGGCCGGGGCACTCGCGGACCGCACCGGCCAGAGCGCCGGCACCCTGCGGGAAGCGGCCGCCTTCGGCGACGCCACCCTGCTCGCCCTGCCCTACGACGCCGTGGCGGGCGTCCTCACGGCACTCGGCGCTGCGGACGGGGCGCTGCGCGGCCGGCTGCTCGTCGACTGCACCAACGCCGTCGGGCCGGGCTTCCGGCTCACCACCGGCACGGGCCCGGGGGCCGCCCGCACCATCGCCGGCCTCACCGGAGCACGGGTCGTCAAGGCCTTCAACCACCTGCCCGACTCCGTGTGGCGTCTCGACCCGCCCGCCTTCGCCGAAGGGCCCGTCGCCGTCCCGCTGTGCGGGGACGACGCCGGCGCGCTGGAGGCGGTCGGGACCCTGGTCCGGGACCTCGGCTGTGTCCCGCTGCCCGTGGGCGGGCTCGACCGGGCCGCGTACCTGGAGGCGACCACGGCGTTCCTCATCGGGCTCTGGCACTCCGGCCACGACCCGCGCACGCTGCTGCCGCCCTTCGAGGCCGTCACGGCCTGAGTTGCGGGGACCCCGGCCCACGCCGATCGTCGGAGGATGAAGGCGATCAGCTACAGCAGATACGGAACGGCCGACGTCCTGGAGTACGGCGAGCGCCCCGACCCGAAGGTGGGCCCCGACTCGGTCCTGGTGAAGGTGCGGGCCGCGGCCGTGAACCCCGTCGACTGGAAGGCACGCGAGGGCTACCTCCAGGCCGGGCTCGAAGCCGTCTTCCCCGTGATCCCCGGCTGGGACGTCTCCGGGGTCGTCGTCCAGCCCGGCGCTGCCGTCGACGAGTTCGAGGTGGGGGACGAGGTCATCGGCTACGTCCGCGAGGACTTCCTCTCGCGCGGTACCTTCGCCGAGTACGTCGCCGCCCCCGTGCGCACCCTCGCCCGCAAGCCGCTGAGCCTGAGCTTCGAGGAAGCCGCCGGCCTGCCGCTGTGCGGTCTCACCGCACACCAGGTGCTGCACCGCACCCTGAAGATCCAGGAGGGCGAGACCGTCCTGGTCCACGCGGCGGCCGGGGGCGTCGGCTCGCTCGCCGTCCAGCTCGCCCGGCACGCGGGCTGCCGGGTCGTCGGCACCGCGGGGCCCCACAACCACGACTACGTACGCGAGCTGGGCGGCGAGCCGGTGGAGTACGGCGACGGACTCGCCGCCCGGCTGCGGGCCGTGAACCCCGAGGGCTTCGACGCGGCCTTCGACACCGTGGGCGGGGAGGCCCTCCGGGTCTCCGCCGAGACCCTGGCCCCCGGCGGCCGGCTCGCGTCCATCGCGGACGCCGAGGTCTTCTCCTACGGCGGGCGCTACGCCTTCGTACGGCCCGACGCCGCCGACCTCACCCACCTCGCGGAACTGGCCGAGCAGGGGGTCGTCTCCGTACACGTGGACCGGGTCTTCCCGCTCGAACAGGCCATGGACGCCTACCGGCTCAACGAGCAGGGGCGGACCAGGGGCAAGATCGTCGTCACCGTGGACGGGGACGGCTGAGACCGTACGGCCGGGCGCCGGCTCAGAACACGGTCGCCGCAGCGAACACCGCGAGCGCGACCGTGCAGCCCGCGGCCGTGACCGCGAGGCGCGGCGACAGCGTGGCCGGCTCGGACGCCCCCATGGCGGACACCCGGCGGTGCGCCGCCGAGAGGAACCCCAGCCACGCCAGCAGGCTCAGCGCGACCGCGAGCACCCCCACCGCGCTCGTCCCGACGTACAGGCCCTGGCGGACCGCGAGCAGGCCCACCACCGTGCACGCCAGGGTCGTGCGCCGCCAGGCCAGCCGTGTCCGTTCGGGCTGGAGACCCGGGTCGCGCACCGGGCCGGTCACCTGCCCTCCCAGCCGAACAGCACGACCACCACCATCGCGACGGCCACCACGGCGACGACGAGGCTGATCAGCGCGGGGAAGCGGGAGACCGGCAGATCCTCACCGCGCCGCATCGCCCGCTCGCACCGCACCCAGTGGTTGACGGCCCGCAGCGCACAGAGCACCCCGGCCGCCAGCAGCCCGAGGGCCAGCCCCGTCCGGACGCCCCAGGCCAGTCCCGGCAGGAACTGGTCCACGGCGAAACCGCCGCCGATCAGGGCGAGAGCCGTCCGGATCCAGGCCAGGAAGGTGCGCTCGTTGGCGAGGGAGAAGCGGTAGTCCGGGGTGTCGCCCTCCTCGCGTATCCGCCCGGGCGCGAACCACAGCCGCAGCCCCCGCACGAAGTCGCCGCTCATACGGTGCCCCCCGCTCCGCCGCCGGCCCGGAACTCCCGCAGCCGGTGGTAGGCGTCCAGCCCGTCCGGCACCCACTCCCACTCGTCGAGCCGCTCGCGCAGCTCCGCGTCGCTCAGGAACGTGTGCCAGGCGACCTCCTCCGCCTGCGGGTCCACCGGGAGTTCGCAGCGCACCTCGTAGACGTACGACCACCAGCTGTGCCCAGGACCCTCGTAGAGGAACTTGAAGAGCGGTACCGGCCGGGGGAGGCCGGAGACCCCCAGCTCCTCCTCCGCCTCCCGCAGCGCCGCCTCGTCGTACGACTCGCCCGCGCCCACGACCCCGCCGACGAACATGTCGTGGTGCGAGGGGAAGACCAGCTTCGACGGCGTCCTGCGGTGGACGAAGAGCCGCCCCTCCGCGTCCCTCGCCTCGATGAAGACGCAGCGGTGGCGCAGGCCGCGTGCGGTCGCCTCACCGCGTGGCGCCTGCCCGACGACCTCGTCGTTCTCGTCGACAATGTCCAGGATCTCGTCAGCCGGAGTCATGGGGTCCATCCAACATCAACCGGTCGGCGGCCGTTGATCCGTGCCGGTCCCTCCCCTCCGGCATCGCCGGGTGCAGCCCCAGCAGCACGATCCCCGCGACGACCGCCGCGAGCCCCACGGCCTGCCAGGCCAGGGCGGCCGGGTCGGTGCGTACCTGGTCGCCGAGGAAGCCGATCCCGCAGACGATGCCCGACAGCGGCTGCGCCGCGGTGAGGGCGGGCAGGGACTCCCGCAGAGGCCCCGCCTCGAACGCGCTCTGAACCAGGAGCAGCCCCGTCAGCCCCATGACGAGGACGGCGTACGGCTGCCAGCTGGTCAGCAGCGCCCCCCACCCGTCCTCGGTCAGCCGCTCCCCGCTGACCCTGGTCAGCGCGTCCTGCAAGCCGTACAGCAGCCCCGCCGCCAGGCCGAGCATCACGGGGGTCCCACGGGTCCGGGGGTGTCTGGCACACGCGGTCAGGAGCAGGGCGAGCCCCGCCACCACACCGATCACCAGCCAGTGCCGCAGGGCCGCCGTCACCGCGTCCCCGCCGCGCGGCTGTCCGGCCAGCAGGAACGCGGTGACGCCGCCCGCCAGGAGGGCGAGGCCTCCCCAGCCCTGCCTGCCGAGCGGCTGGCCGGTCCGGTGGCGCGAGAGCGCCATCGCGAAGAGCAGGTTGGTCGCCAGCAGCGGTTCCACGACGGACACCTCGCCCTGACCGAGCGCCAGCGCGCCGAGGACCATGCCACAGACCATCAGGCCGATCCCGACGAGCCAGCTCGGCACCCGCATCAGGTCGAGCAGCAGCCGGGGAGAGAGGAAATCGCGCAGCGGCGCGCGCCGGGCGGCGTCCTGCTGGAGGACGAAGCCGAAGCCCAGACAGCAGGCGGCGCCAACCGAGAGGACGATCACCAGCACCGACACGGTCCGACGATAGCCCCGAGGCCGTGCCGGATCGGTGAGGGCGCCACCGGGCGGACGGTTGACGTGGGCGCGGCGCGTACCGAAGATCTGACCCACAAGTAACTTGTCGCCCCCGCCCGCCGCTGCGCGCGACCGCCCCCGAAGGATGGAACCCATGGCGTACGACGCCGACGTGATCGTGATCGGGGCAGGACTCGCGGGGCTCGTGGCAACCGCAGAGCTTGTCGACGCCGGCCGCAGGGTCATCCTGCTGGACCAGGAGCCCGAGCAGTCCATCGGCGGCCAGGCGCACTGGTCCTTCGGCGGGCTCTTCCTCGTCGATTCGCCCGAGCAGCGCCGCATGCGGATCAAGGACAGCCACGCGCTCGCCCTCCAGGACTGGTACGGCACGGCCGGCTTCGACCGCGAGGAGGACCACTGGCCGCGGCAGTGGGCCGAGGCGTACGTCGACTTCGCGTCCGGGGAGAAGAGGTCCTGGCTGCACGCACAGGGCCTGCGGTTCTTCCCCGTCGTCGGCTGGGCCGAACGCGGCGGCTACGACGCGAACGGCCACGGCAACTCCGTCCCCCGCTTCCACATCACCTGGGGCACCGGCCCCGGCGTCGTCGCGCCCTTCGAGCGCCGGGTGCGCGAGGGCGTGGCGAAGGGCCTCGTCCAGCTCCGCTTCCGCCACCGGGTCACCGGGCTCGGCCGGTCGGCCGGGGCGCTGGACACGGTCACCGGCGAGATCCTGGAGGAGAGCGGCGCCGAGCGGGGCACGGCGAGCAGCCGTGAGGTCACCGGCTCCTTCGAGCTCAAGGCACAGGCCGTGATCGTCACCTCGGGTGGCATCGGCGGCAACCACGACCTCGTCCGCGCCCAGTGGCCCGAGCGGCTCGGCACCCCGCCCGAGAAGATGCTCTCCGGCGTCCCCGCCCACGTGGACGGGCTGATGCTCGGCATCGCCGAGAAGGCGGGCGGCCACCACATCAACCGCGACCGGATGTGGCACTACACCGAGGGCATCGAGAACTGGAACCCCATATGGGACAAGCACGGCATCCGGATCCTGCCCGGCCCGTCCTCGCTCTGGCTGGACGCCCGCGGCAAGCGGCTGCCCGTCCCGCTGTTCCCCGGCTTCGACACGCTGGGCACCCTCGACCACATCATGAAGTCGGGGCACGGCTACACCTGGTTCGTCCTCGACCAGAAGATCATCGGCAAGGAGTTCGCGCTCTCCGGTTCCGAGCAGAACCCGGACCTGACCGGCAAGTCCGTGCGTGACGTGATCGGCAGGGCACGCGCCGACGTCCCCGGCCCGGTGAAGGCCTTCATGGACAAGGGCGTGGACTTCGTCGTCGAGAAGGACCTCGGCGCGCTCGTCCGGGGCATGAACGCGCTCACCGGTGAAGCGCTGATCGACGAGGACGCCCTGCGCCGCGAGATCACCGCCCGCGACCGCGAGATCGCCAACCCCTTCACCAAGGATCTCCAGGTCACGGCGATCAACGGCGCCCGCGCCTACCTCGGCGACAAGCTGATCCGCACCGCGAAACCGCACCGCATCCTCGACCCGGCCGCGGGTCCCCTGATCGCCGTGAGGCTGAACATCCTGACGCGCAAGTCCCTCGGGGGCCTGGAGACGGACCTGTCCTCGCGCGTCCTGACCGGCGACGGCACCCCGTTGCCCGGGATGTACGCGGCGGGGGAGGCGGCGGGCTTCGGCGGTGGCGGCGTCCACGGCTACCGCTCGCTGGAGGGCACCTTCCTGGGCGGCTGCATCTTCTCGGGCCGCACGGCGGGCAGGGCGGCGGCGAAGGCGACCGGCTGAGCGGAGCTACCGGCTGGGCGCGGGCGTTCCCGCTGGGCGCGCGCCCCGGCCGGGCGGCGCGCGGCGCCCGGCCCGGCGCCCGGGTCGAGGGACCACGGCCGGCCGGCCCGGGCCCCGGTCCGGGGGACCAGGGCCAGCCGGCCCGGCGCCCGGATCGAGGGACCACGGCCGGCCGGCCCGGGCCCCGGTCCGGGGGACCAGGGCCAGCCGGCCCGGCGCCCGGATCGAGGG
>Ga0247818_10003233_pt1 | contig 10536 bp, 7 predicted proteins | sample 13C_Glucose_Day1_FD_192424 | JGI IMG/M metagenome (GOLD analysis project Ga0247818, IMG submission 192424) | Soil microbial communities from agricultural site in Penn Yan, New York, United States - 13C_Glucose_Day1 | ecosystem: Environmental > Terrestrial > Soil > Agricultural land | place: USA...
GAGTTACTGGGTGCTGCGCCTGGCACCGTCTTTCGTCCAATCCCTGGAGCCCAGTCCCGACCAGGGTTTTCACCCGACCTGGGTCATTGAAAACCGCCTGAACCAGAAAACCCTCAGCCGCGACGACGGCAGCAACACCCCGGTGAGCACCGACGACATCGCCAACAGCGTGCTGGTCGCGCCACTGGGCAATAGCGACTGGCAATTGCGCGGCCTGTTCGACGAGCGCGCGGTGATCGAGCAACTGTTGCCGGCGTTTATCGCCAAGTGCCTGCTGGGGTTGGCGTTCTCCCTGCTGCCGGTGATTGCGCTGCTGAACATGCGCCGCCGCCAGCGTCAGTTGCACGAAGGGCGTCGGCGCTACCAGGATATTTTCGAAGGCACCGGGGTCGCCCTTTGCGTCCTGGATATCTCCGGGCTGCCGGCATTTCTCGACAAGGCGCAACTGCACGACAGCGAACAGCTCAAGGCCTGGCTGGAGCACAACCCACAGCAGCGCCAGCTGCTGCTGGAAGAACTGCGCGTCACCGAGGTCAATCAGGTAGCCTTGCGGCTGCTCAACGTCGACTCCTGCGAGCAGGCCTGGAAACTGCTGATCGAAGGCAGCCCGCTCCACAGCAGCGCCATCGGCAACCAGCTGCTGGAAACCGTGATCAACCAGCACAAACAGCTGGAGCTGGAAATCCGCCTCAGCGACGCCCAGGGCCATGACCAGCACTTGTGGCTGGTGCTGCGCCTGCCGGAAGACCCGGCCGACTACCGGGCGGTGATCCTCAGCATCAGCGACATCACCAGCCGCAAGCTCATCGAGCTGTCGCTGCTGGAGCGCGAGGGCTTCTGGTCGGACGTGGTGCGCACTGTGCCGGACCACCTTTATGTGCAGGACGTCATCAGCCAGCGGATGATCTTCAGCAACCACCACCTGGGCCAGACCCTCGGCTACAACAAGACCGAACTGCACCAGATGGGCGAGTACTTCTGGGAAATCCTCCTGCACCCGGAAGACGCCGACCTCTATCACCGCCTGCGCCAGGAACAGCGGCATGCCGGCTACCTGCAATTGCTGCAGTGCCATTTGCGCTTTCGCCACCGCAGCGGCCAATGGCGCTGTTTCGACATCCGCGAACAGGCCCTGGCGCGGGACAAGTACGACCAGGTCACGCGCATCATCGGCGTAGCCAAGGACATCACCGACCAGATCGAGGCCAGCGAATCCCTGCGCGACAGCGAACGGCGCTATCGCATGCTCGCCGAAAGCATCAGCGACGTGATTTTCTCCACCGACAGCCAGATGGCCCTCAACTATGTCAGCCCCTCGGTGCAGTCGGTACTGGGCTATGACGCCGAGTGGATCTTCCAGAACGGCTGGCAATCGACCATCGCCAACCCGCAACAGCTGACCGGCATCTATGCCCTGATGGAGCGGGTCAGCAAGGCCCTGGACAAACCCGAGCAACTGGCGCGATTGCGCAACCAGGTGCAGACCCAGTTGTTCCTGTTCGACTGCCTGCGGGCCGACGGGCGCAAGATTCCGATCGAGCTGCGTCTGGTGCTGGTGTGGGACGAACACGGCGCCTTCGAAGGCGTGCTCGGGGTCGGCCGCGATATCAGCCAGCAGCGCCGCGCGGAAAAAGACCTGCGCATGGCGGCCACGGTATTCGAGCACTCGACCTCGGCGATCCTGATCACCGACCCGGCGGGCTACATCGTCCAGGCCAACGAAGCGTTCAGCCGGGTCAGCGGCTACGCGGTGTCCCAGGTGCTCGACCAGTTGCCGAACATGCTCACCGTCGACGAACAGCAGGAAGCCCACCTGCGCTATGTGCTCAAGCAGCTGCACCAGCACAGCACCTGGGAAGGCGAAGTCTGGCTCAAGCGCCGTAACGGCGAGCACTATCCGGCCTGGGTCGGCATCACCGCGGTGCTCGATGACGAAGGCGACCTGGCCAGCTATGTGTGCTTCTTCACCGACATCAGCGAACGCAAGGCCAGCGAGCAGCGCATTCACCGCCTGGCCTACTACGACGCCCTGACCCACCTGCCCAACCGCACACTGTTCCAGGACCGCCTGCATACCGCCCTGCAGTCGGCGGAGCGGCAGAAGTCCTGGGTGGTGCTGATGTTCCTCGACCTGGACCGCTTCAAGCCGATCAACGACTCCCTGGGCCACGCCGCGGGCGACCGCATGCTCAAGGAAATGGCCACCCGCCTGCTCGATTGCGTCGACGATGACGACACCGTGGCGCGCATGGGTGGCGATGAGTTCACCTTGCTCCTGCAACCGCGGACCAGCCGCGAGATAGCCCTGAACCGGGCGATCCACGTCGCCGAGCAGATTCTCGCCAGCCTGGTGAAGCCGTTCGTGCTCGAAGGCCGTGAGTTCTTCGTCACCGCCAGTATCGGCATCGCCCTCAGCCCGCAGGACGGCAACGAGCTGAGCCAGCTGATGAAAAACGCCGACACCGCGATGTACCACGCCAAGGAACGCGGCAAGAACAACTTCCAGTTCTACCAGGCCGACATGAACGCCAGCGCCCTGGAGCGCCTGGAGCTGGAAAGCGACCTGCGCCACGCCCTGGAACAGCAGGAATTCATCCTGTACTACCAGCCGCAGTTCAGCGGCGACGGCAAGCGCCTGACCGGTGCCGAGGCCCTGCTGCGCTGGCGCCATCCGCGGCGCGGGCTGGTACCGCCGGGAGACTTCATCCCGGTGCTCGAAGAGCTGGGGCTGGTGGTGGATGTCGGCGACTGGGTGATCAGCGAAGCCTGTCGCCAGCTCAAGGCCTGGCACCAGGCCAAGGTCCGGGTGCCGAAGGTCTCGGTGAACATCTCGGCCCGCCAGTTCTCCGACGGCCAGCTGGGCATGCGGATCGCCACCATCCTCAAGGACACCGGCCTGCCGCCGGCCTGCCTGGAGCTGGAACTGACCGAAAGTATCCTGATGCGCGAAGTCAGCGAAGCGATGCAGATCCTCGACGGCCTGAAGAACCTCGGCCTGAGCATCGCGGTCGACGACTTCGGCACCGGCTATTCATCGCTGAACTACCTCAAGCAGTTCCCCATCGACGTGTTGAAGATCGACCGCACCTTCGTCGACGGCCTGCCGTCCGGCGAACAGGATGCGCAGATCGCCCGCGCTATCATCGCCATGGCCCACAGCCTGAACCTGGCGGTGATCGCCGAGGGCGTGGAAACCCATGAGCAGTTGGACTTTCTGCGTGAGCACGGCTGTGACGAAGTCCAGGGCTATCTGTTCGGTCGGCCGATGCCGGCCAACAGCTTCGAAGGGCAGTTCAGCAACGACGCGCTGTTCATGTTCGACTAAAAAGCAGCGGCAAGCTTCAAGCGACGAGCGGCAAGATAGAAGCTGTTCGCCTGCAGGCTTCTAGCTTGCGGCTTGCAGCTTTCCACTTGAAGCTGATTTGCGTGCGACATGATGTCCTTTCATATGCCATCTAAAACCCGTTGGGTTAGAATGCCCCCCTTTTCTGCCCCGATCCTTGAGGACCGCCATGTTCAGCCGTGATTTGACTATTGCCAAGTACGACGCCGATCTCTTTGCCGCCATGGAGCAAGAAGCTCAGCGCCAGGAAGAGCACATTGAGCTGATCGCTTCGGAAAACTACACCAGCCCTGCGGTGATGGAAGCTCAAGGCTCGGTACTGACCAACAAATACGCCGAAGGCTACCCGGGCAAGCGCTACTACGGTGGTTGCGAGTACGTCGACGTTGTTGAGCAGTTGGCCATCGACCGCGCCAAAGAGCTGTTCGGCGCCGACTACGCCAACGTTCAGCCGCACGCCGGTTCCCAAGCCAACGCCGCTGTGTACCTGGCCCTGCTGCAAGGTGGCGACACCATCCTGGGCATGAGCCTGGCCCACGGTGGTCACCTGACCCACGGTGCCAGCGTTTCCTCCTCCGGCAAGCTGTACAACGCGGTGCAGTACGGCATCGATGCCAACGGCCTGATCGACTACGACGAAGTCGAGCGTCTGGCGGTTGAGCACAAGCCGAAAATGATCGTGGCCGGTTTCTCTGCCTACTCGCAGATTCTGGACTTCCCGCGCTTCCGCGCAATCGCTGACAAGGTCGGCGCCTACCTGTTCGTCGACATGGCTCACGTGGCCGGTCTGGTCGCCGCTGGCGTCTACCCGAACCCGGTGCCTTTCGCTGACGTGGTCACCACCACCACTCACAAGACCCTGCGCGGTCCACGTGGCGGTCTGATCCTGGCGCGCGCCAATGCCGAGATCGAGAAGAAGCTGAACTCCGCGGTATTCCCGGGCGCCCAGGGTGGCCCGCTGGAGCACGTGATCGCCGCCAAAGCGATCTGCTTCAAGGAAGCACTGCAGCCTGAGTTCAAGGCTTACCAGGAACAAGTGGTGAAGAACGCCCAGGCCATGGCCGAAGTGTTCATCGAGCGCGGTTTCGACGTGGTGTCCGGCGGTACCAAGAACCACCTGTTCCTGCTGTCGCTGATCAAGCAGGACATCTCCGGTAAAGACGCTGACGCCGCGCTGGGTAAAGCGTTCATCACCGTGAACAAGAACTCCGTACCAAACGATCCACGCTCGCCGTTCGTCACTTCCGGCCTGCGCTTCGGTACTCCGGCTGTGACCACTCGCGGCTTCAAGCAAGCAGAGTGCAAAGAGCTGGCCGGCTGGATCTGCGACATCCTGGCTGACCTGAACAACGAAGCGGTCATCGACGCCGTTCGTGAGAAAGTCAAAGCCATCTGCAAGAAACTGCCGGTATACGGCGCTTGATGCGACGTTAAATCCGCAGCATGAAAAACCGGCCAGAGATGGCCGGTTTTTTTTCGCCTGAATAAATATCGCAACCATTGTCTGGGCAACACACTTAAAAAGCCTGAAACAATAAGCGCCGGCAAAAACAGATTCACCAGGCAACTTAGCTGGTACTGTTACTCCCACACGACACAACAAAAATCTCCACCAAAACCAACTAACAAAATGGCAACCCCATAATTAAACCGGATCAAACCATACTCTAAAAAGTTGATCACAAGGAATTCAAGGATGAGTTCATGATTACCGACAGGCAGAATTCTTTTATTGCGACACTGGAACTTGACGATCAACACGTCGATTTTCTTGGCCAACTGCATGGCACTCCGGCCCTGCGCAACGATAAAACGTTTTCAGGTGGTTTCTTTACCGGAACTCCAACAGTCCGGGACGATTCCCATCTGCTGGGATGTCGTCCCGCTCACGAGATTGCGTTGCATGCACCATTGACGGTTTATTTTCGCTGCACGGACGATTACTACCATCTCTATATCCGCTCGCACCCGACTTATACCGGGCACTGCATCAGCAAGAGTGCCCAAAAGGTACTGGGCGCCTATCTGCCGGACGGCGGTGCCACGACATCCTTCAACCTGATGAGCCTTGAAGGCCGGATTCTCACCCTGCAGGAGATGAAGGGCGGCATCCAGCATGTTCGACTCAAGGCCCGTCATTCCCAGGCCATCGGCATTATCCGCCGCAAGGGCGCGCCCTATCACTATCTGGCCGAAATCGACGGTGAGGGTGTGATTTTCAAGTTACGCATCATCGAACGCAACGCATCGTTCCTGAGTAATCCGGACGAGATCTGACGGTTCACAGGAACACTCCATCACGTTATGGCTTATTGGCCATTCAGCGTTAACTCCCAATACTTGACAAGGCAACATCATGAGTACAAATCAGGAAAAATCATTTACGGCAACATTGAGCACTCGGTTTGGTTATCCACACTTTCCGAGACTGACCTATGGTAGAAAAATCACCTCCCCTCGCCCCGACTACGAGTTCTTCAGCTTCTCCCACCAAATTGATGTTTCCAACTATCTGTTCTTGAAGCCTGATGTTGAGCCTGACGCGCTGACATTCTATTTCAGGTGTATCGATGACTATTACACGATGTATATATTTACCCCTGGCACTTATCACTACATGACCGTCAGCAAAGAGGAGGAGGATTTCCTTAATGCCTATAGCCCTGACGACGGTGACCAGACGACTTTCAATCTTCTGGATGCCAAAGGCAAAATCATCACGCTGGATGAAATCGACAGCAACACCCCCACCGTCAGAATCCAGACCCGAAGCGGCCGCTTGCTGCAGGCAGGTCTGAGCCGCAACAAGTACGACCCGAAGGTTGGCACCTTTGTGCGGACCCTTGCGTCCCGCAGCGCCGCCGTCCTGGATTTCAAAATGAACATCCTGCAACGCAACGTTCCGTACTGACAGCGTTGTCACCGGTGCACGCGGCGCGCTGGCGCTGAACATCTGCTGCCACCCCAGGCGCCCGGCAAGATAGCCGGGCGTCTTCACCTGCCAACAACTTCATCGCATGACGGATCACCACTGGTCAGACCGGTCATGCCAATTACATGATTTTCACTTGTCATCCCGAAAAAACCGAGCGTAGACTGCACCCGCACTGGACATACCGGTAAGACCACAATAATTAAGTCCTGAATCTGATGTGCACCGCACACGGCAGCCAGGACACCGACCAGGATTCCTCCCATGCTCAGATGGTGCTCGCGTTCAATCTTCCTCCAAGTGGTTCTCGGACTGGTGCTCGGCATCGTCTGCGGGCTGACCCTTCCCGAATATTCCGCTCAGCTCAAACCGTTGGGCGACGGCTTCATCAAACTGATCAAGATGCTCATCGGCCTGATCGTGTTCTGTGTGGTGGTCAGCGGTATCAGCGGCGCGGGCGACCTGAAGAAGGTCGGGCGAATCGGCCTCAAGTCGGTGATCTACTTTGAAGTGCTCACCACTATCGCCCTGGTGATCGGTCTGGTATTCGCTTTCAGCACCGGGATCGGCAGCGGCGCGAATATCCATCTGGAGCAGCTGTCCGCCGCCGACATGGGCGACATCGCCGAACGCGGCCAGCACATGCACACCACCACCCAGTTCCTGATGGACCTGATCCCGACCTCAGTGCTCGGTGCTTTCGCCGACAACAACATTCTGCAAGTGCTGCTGTTCTCGGTGCTGTTCGGCAGCGCGCTGAATCTGGTGGGCGAAGCGGCTTCCGGGATCTCGCGGCTGATCAATGAACTGAGCCATGTGATCTTCCGGATCATGGGCATGATCGTGCGTCTGGCGCCAATCGGCGTATTCGGCGCCATCGCCTTCACCACCAGCAAGTACGGCCTCGACTCGCTGCAACACCTGGGCAGTCTGGTCGGCCTGTTCTACCTGACCTGCATGGCGTTCGTCAGCGTGATCCTCGGCGTAGTGATGCGCGCCTCGGGCCTGCGTCTGTGGCCGCTGCTCAAGTACCTGCGCGAAGAATTGCTGATCGTCATGGGCACCGCTTCTTCCGACGCCGTGCTGCCGCAGATCATGCGCAAACTTGAACACCTGGGGATTGGCAGCTCGACGGTCGGCCTGGTGATTCCCACCGGCTACTCGTTCAACCTCGACGGCTTTTCGATCTATCTGACCCTGGCCATCGTGTTCATTGCCAACGCCACTGGCACGCCACTGGCGATGACCGACCTGCTGACGATTCTGCTGGTGTCGCTGATCACCTCCAAGGGTGCGCACGGCATCCCCGGCTCGGCGCTGGTGATTCTGGCGGCGACGCTGACGGCGATTCCGGCGATTCCGGTGGTCGGCCTAGTGCTGGTATTGGCGGTGGATTGGTTCATGGGCATCGGCCGGGCGCTGACCAATCTGATCGGCAACTGCGTCGCCACCGTGGCCATCGCCCGTTGGGAAAAGGACATCGATGTGCAACGCGCAAACAAAGTACTCAGCGGTCAGCAGGGCTACACCTTTCAACCGCGTAAAACCGGAACTCCGGCGCACCAGCAAGAGTTCTGATTTTCAACCCCACAGGAGCTGCCGCAGGCTGCGATCTTTTGATCCTGTTTGCGGCATCCCCAACGGGCTTACGGAGCAAGACAAGTGATCACCACATCAACCGTCGTCAACTCAGTCGTAGAAAAACTGCGCGCCGCCCTCGCCCGCGGCCAGTGGCGCTCCGGCGACATGCTGCCGGGCCAGCGCGAACTGGCCGAACAACTGGGCATCAGCCGCCCGAGCCTGCGCGAAGCGGTAATCGTCCTGGAAACCCTTGGCCTGGTGCGTTCGATGCCGGGCAAAGGCGTGGTGGTGCTCGACGCCCAGCTCAGTGACCGTCAGAGCCACGACAGTGCAGTGGTCGGCGCCAGCCTCGAAGACGTGCTGCAACTGCGCTACACCCTTGAGCCGTTCATCGTCGGTCTGGTTGCGCAGTCGATCAGCAGCAAGGAAGTCGGCCAGTTGCGCCTGACGTTGATGGACATGCGCGAAGCCCTTGAGGCAGGCGACAGTGAAGCTGGGGTCAGCGCCTACATCGCCTTCCACGAGGAGCTGTTCACCCTGACCTCGAACCCGATCTTCCAGAGTGTGGTGCAGCAAACCAGCAATGCCCTCAAGCAAAGCGCCGAAGTGCTGCGCAATTCGCCTGAGCATCTGGCTGAGCGTCTGGAAGAAAACGAAGCGGTGGTGCGCGCAATCCGCAGCAAGAACAGCGCCCAGGCCAGCGCCGAAATGCGTCGGCACATCCTGTGCGAAGGCCAGCGCATGGGCATCGAACTGAACATTCCGGAAGACAACCTCAGCCACTGAAGAATTCATACTGGAGACCGGCCATGAACAGTCTTGCCACGTCGCCGCACACTCGTCAGATGTCGGCACCCCTGCCCTTCTCCCGCCTGCAGGCGCCGGCAGATGATCTGTACCCGCGGCTGTTCGACGCGATTCTGGACCGGCGAATCGACCCGGCCAGCCGCTTCACCGAAGACAGTCTCAAGCAGATGTTTGGCGTCAGCCGCGCCGATGTGCGCCGGGTGCTGACGCAGTTGTCCCATGAGCAGGTGATTGTGCTGCGCGCCAACCATCGGCCACGGGTGGCCGCACCGGATGCCGAGCAGACCCGGCAAACCCTGCACGCCCGGCGCCTGACCGAAGCGACGCTGGTACGCCTGGCTTGTCAGAATGCGTCAGCGGAGGGTTTGAAACGCTTGCGCGCACTGATCGAACGCGAACGCCTGGCCGTGGTTCAGGAACGGCGGGCGGCGGCGATTCGTTTGTCCGGCGAGTTTCATCTGCAGTTGGCGCAGATGGCGGGGAATGCACCGTTGGCGCATTTTCTCGGCAGCCTGGTGCCGTTGACGTCGCTGGCGATTGCGCGGTCTGATGGATCGACGCCAGGTTGCTGCGCGTGGCAGGAGCACCTGGCAATTGTCGAGGCCGTGGAGCTGGGAGATGTTTCCAAGGCTGGTTTGTTGATGAATCAGCACCTGGATCATCTTGAGCAGACCCTGCTGGGTTCAGCCCTTGAGCATTGCGCTGTCGGTTAGATCGTCTTCGCGAGCAGGCTCGCTCCCACCGTGAACTGCATTCCTCCTGACAGAATGCGAATTACTGTGGGAGCGAACCTGCTCGCGAAGAGGCCATCGCTGACAACCAGGATCCATCAGGCAGAAGTCACTTTGGCAAACCCGGCCCGAATCTTCTCTTCCGGCAGATCATCGGCAATAAACACGATCACACTTTCCCGCGCTTCACCCTCGGCCCACTCGGTGTCCCAGTCAAAACCGTAAAGTTTCAAAACCCCCTGAAACACCAGGCGCCGATCCTCGCCAGCAATGCTCAGCACACCCTTGTAACGCAGCAATTGCTTGCCGTGCTCTTCCAGCAGCTCATTCATGAACTCGCTGAGCTGATCGATATCCAGCGGCTGGTCTGTGCGCAGCACCAGGCTGGAGATACGGTCGATGGAGGGCGCCTTGCTCACCGGACGCAGACTCACTCCGCCGCCAAGGTCGGCGTTGAGGTTGAAGCCACGCACGTCGAGCAGTTCCGCCAGATCGATGTTGCCGTGCTCGACCACGCGGATCGGCGCGCGCCGGTTGATCCGCGTCAGGCGTTCGCTCAGCGCGCTGAACGTCGCCTCATCCACCAGATCGGTCTTGCTTACCAGCAAACGGTCAGCGAAACCAATCTGCGCCTGGGCAATGGTCTGGGTCAGGTGCAGGTCGGCGTGGGCGGCATCGACCAGCGTGATGATGCCGTCGAGCAGATAGCGTTCGCGCAGTTCTTCGTCGATGAAAAAGGTCTGCGCCACAGGCGCTGGATCGGCCAGACCGGTGCATTCGATCACCAGCCGATCGAAAGAGATTTCACCGCTGTCCAGGCGTTCGAGCAGCAGGTACAGGGCCTTGGTCAAATCCGTGTGGATGGTGCAGCAGACACAGCCGTTGGCCAGGGTCATGACTTGCACCGGTTCGTCGCCGAGCAGCTGGGTGTCGATGCCGGCGTCGCTGAATTCGTTCTCGATCACGGCGATCTTCAGGCCGTGCTCGGCTTTAAGCAGATGGCGCAGCAAGGTGGTCTTGCCGGCACCGAGGAAACCGCTGAGTACCGTTACAGGTATGGGAGAAGACAAAACTGATCCCCTTCACAAAATGAATGAACAACACAAAAACAAATGTGGGAGCGAGCCTGCTCGCGAATACGG
>Ga0247818_10003236_pt1 | contig 10534 bp, 9 predicted proteins | sample 13C_Glucose_Day1_FD_192424 | JGI IMG/M metagenome (GOLD analysis project Ga0247818, IMG submission 192424) | Soil microbial communities from agricultural site in Penn Yan, New York, United States - 13C_Glucose_Day1 | ecosystem: Environmental > Terrestrial > Soil > Agricultural land | place: USA...
GACGGTGGCGGAGCCGTGACGCTGCCCGCGCCGGGCCGCCCGGCGCCCGAGGTGCCGCCGGCCGAACGGCCCACGGGGAGGCTGTCGAGGACCTGCTTGGCCTGCTGCGCGCGGTCGCCGCACGCGGCGCACGCCGCGAGCTCGCGCAGCGTGGCGACCTGGCCGGCACCCAGGAGGTCGCGCAGCCGCTGCCACGCCGGGAGCGACGCGGCCGGGACGCGCGGTCGCATCGCGTCGACCTGCGGGATGGCCCTGGTGTAGAAGTCGGCCAGCTCGGACAGGGCGTCGGCGCGGCCCTCGCTGCGGTAGACGTCCATGAGGATCGTCTGGGCGCGGCCGGTGGCGTCGGCCGCCGAGTCGTATGCCGTGTCGAGGTCGTGCGTCGACGGGTCGCCGCGGTCGATCAGGTTGCGCGCCTCGGTGATGTGCTCCTGCGCCTGGGCCAGGTAGGTCAGGCCCTGGTCGTACCGCGAGCCGGCGAGCTGGACCGCCGCGCGGTCGAGGAGCTGCTTGACGCCGTAGAGCGCGTCGCCTGGCACGGCCGACCGTGAGGCGAAGCCGAGCGCCCCGCCGATGACGAGGACGGCCGCGGCCGCGGCGGCGAGGAACTTCAGGGGCCGTGCAGCGACCCGCAGCACCGAGACGGTGCCGCCTTCGTCGGGTCGCTCAGGGTCATCGGCAGGCTCGGCGTCGGCGGTCTCGGGAGGCGTCGGGGGCACGACCGGGAGGGCGGCCGTCGAGTCGTCGGCGAGGAGTCTGGCGCGCAGGTCGGACACGAACTCGGCCCGCGGGGCGAGCCCCGCCTGGTCGACCGACTGGACGGCGTGGAGCACGGCGACGAGCTCGAGGATGCCGGGGTCGGAGACCCGCTCGCCGTCGAGGGCGCGCTGCAGCAGCTCGCCGTCGGCGTTGGCGCCGAGGTCCATGGTCCCCTCCTTCGGTCTCGGGTGCTGGTGGCTGGTCTGTGGTGCTGCTGGTCTGTGGGGCTGACTGTGCGGTGCGGGTCAGGCGGGTGCTGGGGTCTGCGAGCCGCCACCCGTCAGGGCGTGCGGTGGCCGCGCACCGGGACCCGGGGGCCCGAGCGGGCCCGCCGCGACACGGCATACCTCAGGGAGAACGGTGAGGGGTGGGTCGTGCAGGTTGGTCGTCAGGGGCTCCAGCACCGTCGTCGCTGCCATAGAGCCGCCTGCGTTCACGCGATCCACGGTCGCGCCGGTCAGCGCGCCGAGCGTCGGTCCGGGCCCACACGCACCGTCCCTACGTCGTGAGAACGACGCTGGTGCCGGTGGGGTTACGCGGATCACAGCTCGACTCCGTCCAGGGACTTGCGCAGGGCCCTCGTCGCCCGCAGCTGGAGCTGCTTCACCGCACCCTCGGACTTGCCGAGCACCTTCGCCGTGTCGGCGAGGCTGAGGCCCTGGAGGAAGCGCAGGGTGATGCACTCCGCCTGGTCGGAGCCGAGGTCTCTGATCGCCGCGACGAGCTTCTCGTCGCGCAACCGGGTCAGCACCTCGGTGTCGGGGGCGTCGACGCGCTCGTCGGCGTCGCGCATGTCGGCCGTCGCGACCTCGAAGCGGAACTTCGCCGACTTCACGTGGTCGGCGATCAGGTTGCGGGCGATCGTCACGAACCACGCCGCGATGTCCTTGCCCTGCCAGGTGAAGGAGTCGATGCGACGCATGGCCCGGAGGAACGTCTCGGACGTGAGGTCCTCGGCCAGCGAGCGGTTGGCCACGCGGACGAGGACGTAACGGAACACCGTGTCGACGTAGACGTCGTAGAGCTGCGCGAACGCCTCCTTGTCACCACCCTGGGCGAGCTCGACGAGCGCCGCGATCCGGGCCTGCTCCGCGGCACTCCGCTCCGGGTGCAGGCGCCGCGGGCCCGAACCGACCGGTCCGGGTGCCACGGGGGTCACGTCGACGTGCTCGGCACTCTCGTTCGTGAGAGCCGCCCACAGCGCGTCGAGGGCCGAGCGCCAGGTGGGCAGCGTCGGCGCGAGGCCGGGGCCGCCGGACCCGACGAGGGCAGGCGTCATCGACACCACCGCCGGCATCGTCCCCGGCGCGGAGACAGGGCCCTGTCGGCGGGCCGACGTCCTGTTCGAGCGCATTGTGGACAGTCTGACGGAACGCGGACCCGCGTGGGAGATCGTTCGGCTTTTGTGGCGCATCGAACTACCGGCGGGTAGGTCTGCGCGGCGAGCCTAGAGTGGACGGCATGACGAGCGAGCAGCCACAGAGTGGAGCTGCCCCTCGGGTGGTTCTGCTGGGTCGACCCGGCTGCCACCTGTGCGAGGACGCCCGTCAGGTCGTCGAACGCGTGGCCGGAGAGCTGGGCGTGACCTGGGTCGAGCGGTCGATCGACGACGACCCCGAGCTCCTGCGCCGCTATGCAGAGCAGATTCCCGTGACCTTCGTGGACGGCCGTCGTCACGACTTCTGGCGCGTCGACGAGGTCCGGCTGCGCGCGGCGCTCCGCTGACCTGCCAGCCATGTCGGCCGACCTGCCTCGGGTACGCATCCCATGCCGTGGTAGGCCGCCGAAAGTCAACTTTGTGCATGGGTTCACAAACGTCTAGCCTGATCAGGTCCCAACGTGCTCCGCGTTCGGGAGAAAACGCCTCGTTGAGAGGAGCCGGTGAGCAAGCGTGTCCGCCGAGCCTGCACTGCGTCGAGAGATCCCCGACGCGACCGTTGCGCGGCTTCCGGAGTACCTTCGGACGCTCTCGCGCCTCGCTGAGGACGGAGTCCTGTCGGTCTCGTCGGAGGAGCTCGCGGCCGAGGTCGGGGTGCGCTCCGCGCAGCTGCGCAAGGACCTCAGCCACCTCGGGTCCTACGGCGTGCGCGGCGTCGGCTACGACGTCGAGACGCTCGCCCTCGAGATCTCGCGGGCGCTCGGTCTCACCGAGGACTGGCCCGTCGCGATCGTCGGCATGGGCAACCTCGGGCACGCGCTCGCGTCCTACTCCGGCTTCGTCACCAAGGGCTTCCGCATCGTCGGTCTCTACGACGACGACCCGGCCCTCGCCGACGAGCGTGTCGTCGGCGTGCCGATCCGGCCGCTGCGCGAGCTCGTCGACCACCACCAGGTCGACCCCATCGCCATCGGCGTCATCGCGACCCCGGCCCCGGCCGCGCAGGCCGTCTGCGACGCCCTCGTCGGCGCGGGCATCAGCTCGATCCTGAACTTCGCTCCTGCGGTCCTCGCGGTGCCGAACGGCGTCGACATCCGCCGCGTCGACCTCTCGACCGAGCTGCAGATCCTCGCCTTCCACGCCCAGCGCAAGTCCCTCGCCGCGGGCGACCTCCGGTCGGCGGTGGTCGCCCCGTGAGCCTGCTCGTCATCGGACTGTCCCACCACACCGCGCCGCTCGGCGTGCTCGAGGCGCTGTCGGAGCGCCCCGACCGCGCCGAGGCCATCGCGTCGTCGGTGCTCGGCTCGGCGACGGCCACCGAGACGGTCGTCCTCTCCACGTGCAACCGGCTCGAGGTCTACGCCTCGGTGCCGGCCTTCCACCCTGCCGTCGCGGCCATCGGCGAGGCGCTGGCGCTCGCGGCCGGCCTCGAGGAGCCCGACGGCCTCCGCGAGCGCGCCGAGCTGTCGCCGGGCGACCCCGCCGACGCGCTGGCCGCGCGCGCCGAGGCCCTGGCCGACCACCTCTACGTCCGCCACGACGACGCAGCCGTGGCCCATGCCTTCACCGTCGCCTGCGGCCTCGACTCGATGGCCGTGGGCGAGGCCCAGGTCCTCGGGCAGATGCGCGACGCCCTCGCCGGCGCCCAGGACCGCGGCCAGGTGGGGGAGACCCTCAATGCGCTCTTCCAGCAGGCCCTGCGGGTCGGCAAGCGCGCCCACACCGACACCGACATCGACCAGCACAGCGTCTCGCTCGTGCAGATCGCGCTCGAGGAGGCGACGGCGGTGCTCGGCTCGCTCGAGCACGTCCCGACCGCAGTCGTGGGTGCCGGTGGCATGAGCGGTCTCGCAGCCGCGACGACCGCCAGGGCCGGCGTCGGCTCGCTCACCATCGTCAACCGCACCCCCGAGCGCGCCGAGCGCCTCGCGGCGGCCACGTCCGGCACCGCCCGGGCCTGGGCTGAGCTGCCGGACGTCCTCGCCGAGAGCGACCTCGTCATCACCTGCACCGGCGCCGTCGGGCACGTGATCACGGCCGACCTGCTCGCCGAGGGCGCGGCCCGGCGCGACGGGCGTCCGCAGGTGGTCATCGACCTCGCGCTGCCGCGCGACGTCGAGCCGGCCGAGACCTGGAACCGCCCGGTTCCGGGTGTCACGCTCGTCGACCTCCAGACGCTCGGCCTGCTGCTCGAGGGTCGGGCCGACACCACCCAGGTGGTCCGCGTCCGTGAGCTCGTCACCGGTGAGGTCGCCGACTACCTGTCGCGACGCATGGAGAAGTCCGTGGGTCCGACGGTCGCAGCCCTGCGTGCCCGTGCCGCTGCGCTCGTCGCCACGGAGATGGACCGCCTCGACCAGCGGCTCCCGGGCCTCGACGAGACCACGCGTGCCGAGGTCGGCCTCGCGGTGCACCGCATCGTCGAGAAGCTGCTCCACACGCCGACGATGCGCGTCAAGGAGTTCGCGATGGAGGGCAGTGGTGACGACTACGCCGCCGCCCTGCGCGAGCTCTTCGACCTCGAGCCGAAGGACGTCGCCAACGTGTCGACCCCGCCGAAGCGGGCGCAGTCATGACCACCCTGCGCCTCGGCACGCGCCGCTCGGCCCTCGCCACCACCCAGTCCCGCTGGGTGGCCGACCGGCTGCGCGAGGCCGGCCACGAGGTCGAGCTCGTCGAGATCACGACCGAGGGCGACGTCTCGGGTGAGCTGCTCACCGCGATCGGCGGCACCGGCGTCTTCGCCGCTGCGATCCGCCGGGCTCTGCTCGACGGCCGCATCGACGTCGCCGTCCACTCGCTCAAGGACCTCCCCACCGCGCAGGAGCCGGGGCTCGTCGTCGCCGCCGTGCCGGTGCGCGAGGACAGCCGCGACGTGCTCGTCGCACGCGACGGGCTGACCCTCGGAGAGCTGCCGGCCGGCTCGGTCGTTGGCACCGGCTCGCCACGACGCACCGCGCAGCTCGCCGCCCTCGGCCTCGGTCTCGACATCCGCCCCATCCGCGGAAACGTCGACACGAGAATCGGATTCGTCACCTCGGGCAAGCTCGACGCCGTCGTCCTCGCCCGAGCGGGGCTCTCCCGCCTCGACCGTCTCGACGAGGCGACCGAGGTCATCGACCCGATCCAGGTGCTGCCCGCACCCGGGCAGGGCGCCCTGGCCGTCGAGTGCCGGTCCGACCGCCGCGACGTCGTGACCGCCGTATCCCGTCTCGACGACCCCGACACCCGCGCGTGCGTCCTCGCCGAGCGGTCGCTGCTCGCGACCCTCGAGGCCGGCTGCACCGCTCCCGTCGGTGCGCTCGCCGAGGTCGTCGAGGGCGACGACGGCCTGGAGCTCTCGCTCCGAGCCTTCGCCGGCACCGAGGACGGCTCCGTAGAGCTGCGCCGCTCACTCGTCGGGCCCTACGACGAGCCGGAGGCACTCGGCTCGCGTCTCGCCCGGATCCTGCTGGAGGACGGCGCCGCCGGCCTCCAGGTCGCACCGTCAGCTGGACCTGCACCAGACCACGCCCCACACCAACCGGAGCAAGTTTCGTGACTCCTTCTCGCCAGCCGTCAGAGCAGACGGTCTCGACTCCCACCCATGCGACGACACCCGCTCGCGTCGCCTTCGTCGGCTCCGGTCCCGGTGACCCCGGACTGATGACGTTGCGCGGTCGCGACCTGCTCGCCGCCGCCGACGTCGTCGTGACCGACCGGATCGCCGGCGAGGACGTCGTGCTCGAGCACGCGCGCCCCGACGTCGAGATCATCGACGCCGGCCACGGCGAGCAGGGCCAGGAGCTCACCCACGCGGTGCGCGCCAAGCTCGTCGTCAAGGCCGCGAAGGCGGTCGGCCCGGGCGGACTCGTCGTGCGCCTCATGGACGGCGACCCGGCCACCTTCAACGGCCTCGTCGAGGAGGTGCGCGCCTGCCGCAAGGCCGGCATCACCTTCGACGTCGTGCCGGGCGTCTCGGCACTGACAGCCGGACCGACGTACGCCGGGGTGCCGCTGACGTCGAAGTCGACGGGTGCCGTGCACGTCGTCGGCGTCGACCGCTCGGGCATCGACTACGCCGCGTACAGCACGGACGACGACACGCTCGTGCTGCTCGGCGGCACCGACGGGATCCGGAGCGCGCTCGCCGCGCTCCTCGCTGCCGGCCGCTCCGCGGACGCCCTCGTGGCCCTCACGGCCAACGGCACCACGGTGCGTCAGTCGTCCGTGGCGACGACCCTCGCCCAGGCCGACGCGGTCTTCACGGGCAAGGAGCCCCTGGAGGTCTCCCTCGCCGTCGTGTCGCCGAACGTCGGTCTGCGCGACGAGTTCTCGTGGTTCGAGAACAAGCCGCTCTTCGGCTGGAAGGTCCTCGTGCCGCGAACCCAGGCCCAGGCCGGCCCGATGGTCGACCGCCTCGCCGGCTACGGCGCGACGGCCGACGTCGTGCCGACCATCTCGGTCGAGCCGCCTCGCACGCCGCAGCAGATGGAGAAGGCCGTCAAGGGCCTCGTCACCGGCCGCTACGAGTGGATCGGCTTCACCTCGGTCAACGCCGTGCGGGCGGTGCGCGAGCGGTTCGAGGAGTTCGGTCTCGACGCTCGGGCGTTCGCCGGGCTCAAGGTCGCCGCCGTGGGCGGCGTCACCGCGGACGCTCTGCGCGAGTGGGGCATCAACGCCGACCTCGTGCCGACCGGCGAGCACTCGGCTGCCGGCCTGCTCGAGGTGTGGCCCGAGTTCGACGAGGTGCTCGACCCGATCAACCGGGTCCTGCTGCCCCGCGCGGACATCGCGACCGAGACGCTCGTCGCCGGGCTGCGCGCGATGGGCTGGGAGGTCGACGACGTCACGGCCTACCGCACGGTCCGTGCGGCCCCGCCCGCGGCCTCGATCCGCGACGCGATCAAGGGTGGCGACTACGACGCCGTGCTCTTCACGTCGAGCTCGACGGTGCGCAACCTCGTCGGCATCGCCGGAAAGCCCCACGCCGCAACGGTGGTCGCTTGCATCGGACCGGCCACGGCCAAGACGGCCCAGGAGCACGGCCTTCGCGTCGACGTGCTCGCACCGGAGGCCTCTGCCCTCAGCCTTGTCGATGCTCTCGCCGGTCACGGCGTCGGGCTCGCCGTCGCGGCGGCCGAGGCGGGCCAGCCCGTCCAGCGACCCAGCGACAAGCGTCCGGCCTCGCGCCGCCGAGCCCGCTGACCGGGGCGCCGATGATCGAGCGTCCTCGCCGGCTGCGGCAGAGCCCGGTCCTGCGGTCCCTCGTCGCGGAGACGCGGCTGCACCCGCGCGACCTCGTGCTACCCGTCTTCGTCGCGGAGGGCATCGACGAGCCTCGCCCCATCGCCAGCATGCCGGGCGTCGACCAGCACACGCTCCAGAGCGTCGTCGAGGTCGCCCGGCGCTGCGTCGCGGCCGGCCTCGGCGGGATCATGCTCTTCGGCGTGCCGCTGGAGAAGGACGCGACCGGCTCGGGCGGCATCGCCGCCGACGGCATCCTCAACCTCGCGCTGCGAGCCGTGCGCGACGCCGTCGGTGACGACCTCGTCGTCATGGCCGACACCTGCCTCGACGAGTTCACCGACCACGGGCACTGCGGCGTGCTCGACGAGCAGGGCCGCGTCGACAACGACGCCACCAACGAGCTCTACGCCGCGATGGCCGTCGCGCAGGCCCGCGCGGGCGCCCACGTCGTCGCCCCCTCCGGGATGATGGACGGCCAGGTCGCGGTCATCCGCGAAGCCCTCGACGCCGAGGGTCTTACCGACACGGTGATCCTCGCCTACTCGGCCAAGTATGCGTCGGCGTTCTTCGGACCGTTCCGCGAGGCCGTGCAGTCGAGTCTGGAGGGCGACCGCCGCACCTACCAGCAGGACCCGGCCAACATCGTGGAGTCGCTCCGTGAGATCGACCTCGACATCGCCGAGGGCGCCGACATGGTCATGGTCAAGCCCGCGATGTCCTACCTCGACGTCGTCGCGGCTGCCGCCGAGCGGTCGTCGGTGCCGGTCGCGGCCTACCAGGTGTCGGGCGAGTACTCCATGATCCAGGCGGCCGCGGCCAACGGCTGGATCGACCTGCGGGCCGCGGCGATCGAGTCGCTCACCTCCATCCGCCGGGCGGGCGCGCAGGTCGTGCTCACCTACTTCGCCCTCGACGTGGCGGACTGGACGGCCTGAGACCACTACCATCTGGTCTTGTCGCAGGAGGTGACATGGCAGGTACAGGGGATGACGGCGTGCAGTGGCTGACTGATGCGGAGCAGGCGTCGTGGCGCGCCATCCTGAGGGGGACCCGGCTGCTCGAGCGGGCGCTCGACGACGCTCTGGGTGACGCCGGGCTGCAGCTGAGCGAGTACGAGATCATCTCGATGCTGTCCGAGAGCCCCCACCACCGGCTGCGCATGTCGGAGCTCGCGGCCATGGTGGTGCAGTCGCGCAGCCGGCTGACGCACACCGCGAAGCGCCTCGAGGACCGGGGCTGGGTCACCCGCGAGCAGTGCGCCGACGACCGTCGAGGCGTCGAGCTCGTCCTGACCACCGGGGGCCTGACCGCCGTCGGCGAGATCGCCCGGGTCCACGTGCAGAGCGTCCGTGACAACCTCGTCGACATCATGTCGCCGAAGGAGTTCACCGCCATCGGGGACGCCATGGCGATCGTGCGCGACCACCTCGACCCGAACGGCACCAGCGACCGCTGAGGGACGCCTCGCGGCCCGGGGCCTCAGGTGGACCTCAGAGGTCGATGCGCACGACCGCGCGCCGCAGGCTGGGGCGAAGCACCTCGGTGAATCCGGCGTCGAGGTAGGTCGCGAGGGTGCCGACGTGCAGCTCCTCGAGGAGCGCGCCCGACGTCGTCGTCATCGGGTAGCCCTCCAGCGCACGCGCGCCACCTTCTCGGGCGAAGTCGACGGCCGCGCGCACGAGGGCGCGACTGATCCCGCGTCGACGGAAGCCGGCCCGGGCGAAGACGCAGGTGACGGCCCAGACGGAGTCGTCGGAGCGGTCCTCGTCGCGCCCCACCCAGGCCGCCCGGCTCGAGTTGCGCACCAGCCCCTCGTACGCAGGCCGCGGCTCGACGGCGCACCACCCGGCCGGCTCACCGCCGAGGCGTGCCACGAGCCCACTGGTCGACTCCGCGCCCGGGTCGCCGCACGCGGTCTGGACCCGGAGGCGGTGGGCACGCTCCTCGACGGGGACGGAGCCGAAGGACTCACGGCGGGCCAGCTTGAAGCGCTGGCACTGGCATCGAGCGGCGGGGCCTCGCGTGCCGAGGATCGTCTGCAACTCCTCCCACGTCGCCTCGTTGGCCGGCACGACGGAGATCTCGGGACTGGCGGCGCTCATGTCGACGATTGTGCAGCCTCCCCCCGCGTCGCGAGTGGACCTGGCCCGACGGCACACATGCTCTCGGGTCCCCTGGTGGCCGGGACGGGACGACCCGGGAAGCGTGGGGGCGGCGCCGGTTGAGAGGATGGGGTCCATGAGCTCGCAGCCCGTCACCGTCCAGACGACCCCCGACGCCCCGGCGTCCGCGGCGCTCCTCGCGCGCGCCAGCGAGGTGATCCCCGGAGGCGTCAACTCGCCGGTCCGTGCCTTCCGCGCCGTCGGTGGCACCCCACGCTTCATGGCGAGCGGGTCGGGCCCGTGGCTCACCGACGTCGACGGCAAGCGCTACGTCGACCTCATCTGCTCGTGGGGTCCCATGATCTTGGGGCATGCCCACCCCGACGTCCTCGCCGCGGTCAACGAGGCTGCGGCACAAGGCTTCTCGTTCGGCACGCCGTCCGAGAACGAGGTCCTGCTCGCCGAGGAGATCGTCTCGCGGGTCGAGCCCGTCGAGCAGGTCCGCCTCGTCAACTCCGGCACCGAGGCGACGATGTCGGCGATCCGCCTCGCGCGCGGGTTCACCGGGCGTGACGTCATCGTGAAGTTCGCCGGCTGCTACCACGGCCACGTCGATGCGCTGCTGGCGTCGGCCGGCTCAGGAGTCGCGACCTTCGCTCTGCCCGACTCCGCCGGAGTGCCGCGTTCGAGCGCCGGCGAGACGATCGTGCTGCCCTACAACGACCTGGAGGCCGTCGAGGCGGCCTTCGCCGAGCGCGGTCACGAGATCGCCGCCGTCATCACCGAGGCCGCCCCGGGCAACATGGGCGTCGTGCCGCCCGCCCCCGGCTTCACCGAGGGACTGCTGCGCCTGACCAAGGCGCACGGCGCACTGCTCGTCTCCGACGAGGTGATGACCGGGTTCCGCTGCAGCTCCTCCGGCTTCTACGGCGTCGAGGCGCCGTATGCAGCAGGCTCGCCCGACCTGTTCACCTTCGGCAAGGTCATGGGTGGCGGGTTCCCGACCGCGGCCTTCGGTGGCCGTGCCGATGTCATGGCGCTGCTCGCGCCGCAGGGCCCCGTCTAC
>Ga0247818_10003238_pt1 | contig 10532 bp, 9 predicted proteins | sample 13C_Glucose_Day1_FD_192424 | JGI IMG/M metagenome (GOLD analysis project Ga0247818, IMG submission 192424) | Soil microbial communities from agricultural site in Penn Yan, New York, United States - 13C_Glucose_Day1 | ecosystem: Environmental > Terrestrial > Soil > Agricultural land | place: USA...
TGGCAGTGCCTGTTCACTGATGTGCTGCGCCAGTGCCGCTTGCAGTTGGTGCTGGAAGTCGGCTTTGCTGGCTGCGGTGAAGAACGCCATCTGTGGTACTCCGCTTGGGCTTGTTATTGATGGAAGCTTCGCGTGCAAAACCCCTTGCGGGGCGGGTCCGTCACCCGGCTCCTGATTCTCGGGCAGAGGAAACAGGGTGACAGGTGGGTGAAGCTGAACAAGACACTCGGGTCACATTCACTTTACCTGGATGGGCATCTGCAAAAACGACTGGCCGCGTGCAGCACAATGTCTTTACAGGTGTTCATCCGTTGCGCAGCTTAACGAGAGCGGCAAGGCCCATGCTTGCGGTGCTGCGACATATTCGGTCAACGGTACGCAGCTTCAGGTGCGGGCATCGATTAACACTAGCAGTCGCACAGAAAAATGACGGCTTTACGTCAGGTTTTACGGCACGTACGTACTAGAAATGACCAGTAACACTCTCATTGGTCACGACAGCCTCATAGACAGCCGAACGAGCAGAAATTCCTGCGGGCTGGCAGAATTGTCCTTCACTGCGTCCAACACGCTCGCCGAGCCAGGAAACTCCCATGAAAATGAAAACCGCCCTCTTGATCGTCAACCCGTGCGACGACGAAGAAGACAACATGGCCATGCTCTGCTGCCACAGCGAAAAGGGCGAAATGTTCCTGATGAGTCGCTATCCGGATGAAGATGAACTGGAGATCACCCTCGATGGCGAGCCTTCGACCCTGGATGGTGTGAAAGTCACCCTGAGCGCTACCCTTTTGAAGATTGAAATTGCTGCGACGGATGCCGATGTGCTCAATGGCGACGATGTGCTGGAGATCACCTTCAACCCTGACATGGTGGAAATGGCCGAAGTTGAAGAAACCTTGCAGAACATTCTCAAAGGCACCGGCACTTATATCAGCCAGCTCTAAATCCCGGCGTTTGAGCGGACGCCTTCGCGAGCAAGCCCGCTCCCACATTTGATCATTCTTACTGGAAGAACAGGGTCAACTGTGGGAGCGGGCTTGCTCGCGAATAGGCCCGAGAGAGCACCGCCACCCTGTCACCCGTAGAACATTCCTACAGCCATTACCCATCATTTCCCACACATTGCACAAAATGCCGTTAGTCGCCGCCCCCTGCGATGGATTAAAGTAACGCCCCCAGCCCTGGCGTATTTCGAACGTCCTCGGCCACCCTTTTGCAGGAACAGTCATCGATGGAACATCGTGAAGCGCTGCTAGCGCTGCGAACCTTTCTTTCAACGCAGATTCTCGGCCAGGAAAAGCTCATCGAGCGCTTGCTCATCGCCCTGCTCGCCGACGGCCACATGCTGGTCGAGGGCGCCCCTGGCCTGGCCAAGACCAAGGCCATCAAAGAACTCGCCGAAGGCATCGAAGCCCAGTTCCATCGCATCCAGTTCACCCCCGACCTGTTGCCGGCCGACATCACCGGCACGGAAATCTACCGTCCGGAAACCGGCAGTTTCGTGTTCCAGCAGGGCCCGATCTTCCACAACCTGGTACTCGCGGACGAAATCAACCGTGCCCCGGCCAAGGTTCAGTCGGCTTTGCTCGAAGCCATGGGCGAGCGGCAGGTCAGTGTCGGGCGCAGCACCTATGAGCTGTCGCCGCTGTTTTTGGTGATGGCCACGCAAAACCCCATCGAGCAGGAAGGTACCTATCCGCTGCCGGAAGCCCAGCTCGACCGCTTCCTGATGCACGTGAAAATCGGTTTCCCGGACGCGGCGGTTGAACGCAAGATCCTGCAACAGGCCCGCGGCGAAGCCCTCAACGGTGAAGCCAAGCCTGAGCGCAGGGTTACCCAGCAGACGATCTTCGCCGCACGCAAGGAAATCCTCGGTTTGTACATGGCCGACGCCGTGGAGGAATACCTGGTGCAGTTGGTCATGGCTACCCGCACGCCGGCCAAGTTCGACCCGGAGATGGCCGAGTGGATCGCCTACGGCGCCAGTCCTCGCGGCTCCATCGCCCTCGACCGCTGCGCCCGGGCCCACGCCTGGCTGGCCGGTCGCGACTTCGTCAGCCCGGAAGACATCCAGGCGGTGCTGTTTGACGTCTTGCGTCACCGCATCATTCTTTCCTTTGAAGCCGAAGCCGCCGGCATCGATCAGGACCGGGTCGTCCAGCGGATTCTCGACGTCGTAGCCGTCGCTTGACCCCGATGAACGCCAGCCTGCCGCCCGAGCCGGGCATCCGCGTCAGCCTCGCCGATCTGATCGAGATGCGTCATCGCGTGCGCGAAGTACAACTGTTCGCAGGACCAGGCCAGCGCAGCCCGCTGATCGGCCTGCACCACTCCAAGCTGCGTGGCCGTGGCGTGGACTTCGACCAGGTGCGGGTCTATCAGGCCGGTGACGATGTGCGCACCATCGACTGGCGCGTCACCGCCCGGACCCAGGAGCCCCACACCAAGCTGTTCCATGAAGAACGCGAGCGGCCGATTTTCATCATGGTCGAACAAAGCCGCCGGCTGTTTTTCGGCTCGGGCCTGATGTTCAAATCGGTGCTGGCCGCACAGGCGGCCAGCCTGATCGGCTGGGCAGCCCTGGGTCATAACGATCGGGTTGGCGGGCTGGTTTACGGTGACAACGAGCATTACGAAATCAAACCCCGGCGCAGCAAACAAAGCCTGCTGCAGTTGCTCAACCGCCTGGTGCGGGTCAACCAGTCGCTGCACAGCGAAAGCGTGCCCGACCGCGACGCCTTTGGCATCGCCCTGCGCCGTGCGCGGGAGGTATCGCGTCCGGGCAGCCTGGTGATCGTCATCTGCGACGAACGCGCGCTGTCGGACAGTGCCGAGCAACAGCTGAGCCTGTTGTCGCGCCATTGCGACCTGTTGCTGCTGCCACTGTCCGATCCGCTGGATCACGCCCTGCCCGCCGCCGGCTTGTTGCGCTTCGCCGAGCGCGGCGCACAGCTTGAGCTCGATACGCTCAACTTCGAACTGCGCCAGACTTACCGCGCCCAGGCCGAACAGCGCATCGCTCGCTGGGAACTACTCGCGCAAAAGCTGCGGGTGCTGCTGATGCCCTTGAGTACCCAGAGCGAGATGGTCGAGCAATTGCGCGAATACCTGAACCCACAGAAGCCGGGGAAAGGACGATGAACGGACTCGAACAACTGCAGCCTTTGATTTCCCCTCCCCCCATCGGTTTCTGGCCGCCGGCACCGGGCTGGTGGTTGCTGCTGTTGTTACTGCCATTGATCGGTTTCGGCTTGTGGAAGTTGCGGCATTTCATTTCGATCAAGCGCCCCGTGGTCCGCACCGAACAACCCCTGGACCCGGTGCGCCTCGCCGCACTGGCGGAACTGAAGGCGATGCCCAAGCCCTATGACGGCGCACCGGCCGGTGCCTGGTTGCAGCAAGTGAACGGGTTGCTCAAGCGCCTGTGCCGCAACCATTACCCCTACAGCCAGAGCCATACCCTCAACGGCCGCAAATGGCTGGCGTTCCTCGACAACCGCTGCCCGGCGGCCGGCCTGACCCGCTGGATGGTGCTGGTCGAAGGTGCCTACAAACCAGAATGCAAACTCGACGACAAGGCCATCGCCGGCCTGACCCAGGCCGTCGACACATGGATTCGCAAGCATGTTTGAATTCGCCTGGCCGTGGGTTTTTATCCTGTTGCCATTGCCGTGGCTGATGCGCCTGGTGCTGCCGGTGGCCGACAGTGGCGAACCGGCACTCAAAGTCAGCTTTCTCAGTGATCTGGAAGGCCTGGCACGCCGCCGCGCCCGTGCCAACCTGCCAGCCTGGCGCCAGCAGGCGCCGTTCATCCTGCTGTGGTTGCTGTTACTGGCGGCGACGGCACGCCCGCAATGGCTGGGTGAGCCTGTGCCGATTGCCGCCAGTGGGCGCGACCTGCTGGTAGCGGTGGACGTCTCGGGGTCCATGGATTTTCCCGACATGCAATGGCAAGACGAGGACGTCAGTCGCCTGACACTGGTCCAGTTGTTGCTCGGCGACTTCCTTGAAAGCCGTGAAGGTGATCGGGTTGGCCTGATCCTGTTCGGCAGCCAGGCATACGTCCAGGCGCCGCTGACCTTCGACCGGCGCACCGTGAGGGTTTGGCTCGATGAAGCGCGCATCGGCATCGCCGGCAAAAACACTGCCATTGGCGACGCCATCGGCCTGGCCCTCAAACGCCTGCGTCTGCGGCCGGCCCAGAGTCGAGTGCTGATTCTGGTCACTGACGGCGCCAACAACGGTGGCGAAATCGATCCGCTCACGGCAGCGCGGCTGGCCGCCAGGGAAGGTGTGAAAATCTACCCGATCGGCATCGGCGCCGACCCGGAAGAAAGCGGCACCCTGGGTTTGCTTGGCCTCAATCCCAGCCTGGACCTCGATGAACCTTCGCTGATAGAGATCGCCGAGGCCACCGGCGGCCAGTATTTCCGCGCCCGTGATGGCAAGGAGCTGCAAGCGATCAAGGACACCCTCGATCAACTTGAGCCCGTGGCCCAGCAACCAACCCAGGCGCGCCCGGCGCAGGCGCTGTATCAATGGCCGCTGGCCCTGGCCCTGCTGCTGAGCATACTGTTGGTAGCCCGGGTGCTCTGGCCGGATCACCCCCTGCAACGTCTGTTTAACAAGGACCTGTTTTTGCAAACGCAATTGCTGCCGGACTGGCGCCAGCGTCTCAAACGCCTGCGTCTTCGGAGGCGACGATGAGTGCGCTGTGGCCGTACTGGTTCCGTCCCTGGTGGCTATTGTTGCTGCCACTGCTTGGCTGGTTGTTCTGGCAACTTTGGCATCGGCAAAAGCGCGCCGGGCGCTGGCAGATGATTCTGCCACCGGCCTTTCATGCCGCGCTGCTCAGTGGCGGCAGTGGCCGCGAAAGCAAGCTGCCCTGGATCGCCCTCGGTGTCGCGTGGATGTTGGCCATGGGTGCGCTGCTGGGCCCGAGCTGGCAGCGGGTTGAACAAACCAGCCAGAAACCTGCCGACCCCATGGTGGTGCTGCTGGAACTGACCCCGGAAATGCTCGCCACCGACGTGATGCCCAACCGCCTTGAGCAGGCTCGGCGCAAGCTCTTCGACCTGCTGCAAGTGCGCAGCGATGCGCAGACCGCTATCGTCGTCTACGCCGGTAGCGCGCACACGCTGGTGCCGTTGTCCGATGACCTGGCAACCAGCCGCAATCTGCTGGAGGCGCTCAAACCGTCGTTGATGCCCCAGGCCGGACATCGCGCCGATCTGGCGGTGACCAAGGCGCTGGCGTTGCTGGACCAGGCTGCGCTGGGTGACGGTCGAATCCTTCTGATCGGCTCATCCTTGACCGAGCAGGAACGCCAGGGGATTCGCCGCGCCTTGGCAGGCAAATCCACGCAGTTCCTGATGCTCGGCATCGGCACCGCCGAAGGGTCGCCGATCACCCAGGAAGACGGCAGCTTCCTCAAGGACGAACAGGGAGCGATTCTGGTACCTCGTCTGGACGAACCCGGCCTGAAAGCATTTGCCAATGACCTGGACGGTCGCTATCGCCACGCGCGCCTGAGTGATGCCGATCTGCGCGCCCTGGGCGTGCTCGACGGCCCAAGCCACTTGCGCAACGACGGCCAGACCTTGCGCCTCGACACCTGGGCCGACCAAGGCTATTGGCTGCTACTGCCATTGTTGCTGCTGGCTGCCTGCGCCGGCCGTCGCGGCTGGCTGCTGTGCCTGCCGCTGTTGCTGGTATTGCCGCAACCGGCCCACGCCTTCGACTTCCAGGACTTGTGGTTGCGTCCCGACCAAAGGGGCCTGCATTTGCTCAAGAAAAAACGCCCGGCCGAAGCGGCGCAACATTTCCAGAATCATCAGTGGCAAGGGGTGGCCCTCTACGAAGCCGGTGATTACGCCGGGGCCGCCGAGCGGTTCGCGGAAGGCAACGACGCCCACGCCCACTACAATCGAGGCAATGCCCTGGCCAGAAGTGGCGAGCTGGAAGCGGCCGTCGACGCGTATGAACAGGCACTGGAGCAGCAACCGGACCTGCGTCCGGCATTGACCAACAAGGCCTTGGTGGAAAGTCTGCTCAAGCAAAAAGCCAGTGCCCCGCCCGAGCCGGAGCCGACCCCGGGCGCCCAGCCCGAAATCGAAACGCAGGCGCCCCCGCCGGGCGCCACCAGCGAGCCGTCCAGCAGCAACGAAACGGCATCCGAAAGCCCGCAGGCCGAGCCAGGCGACCAGCAACCGCCGGATACACCTCCCGGGCCCGGCGCCAACGAAGTCCCTGGCAGCGAGTTGGGCGACGAGCAACACACCAGGCCGCCCATGCGTCCTGCCACTGACAGCATCGAAGGCGAACAGCGCCAAGCGCTGGAACAGTGGCTGCGGCAGATCCCGGACGACCCCGCAGAATTGCTCAGGCGCAAATTCTGGTACGAACAGCAGCAACATCAGGATCAGGAAGACATTCGATGACCCGCTTCACCGCCTCATTATTCGCCCTGCTCCCGGCCCTGTTGCTCTGCACCCTGCAGGCACAGGCAGCGGAGCTGGTCGCCAGTGTCGATCGCAGCCGCCTGAATTCCGGCGAGACGGTCGAGTTGACCCTGGAATCCAGCGACGTGACGCAGTTTGGCAAACCTGACATGACACCGCTGGAGCCGCTGTTCGAAGTGCGCGGCACGCGCCAGGTCAACCAGTTGAACACCCTCAGTGGCGACAATCGCGCGACCACGCGCTGGATCATTACCTTGCTGCCCCGGCAGAACGGCAGTGTGGTGATCCCGCCCCTGCAATTGGGTGAGATCCAGAGCCAGCCAATCACCCTGCAAGTGGTCGAGAGCGCAACGCCGGACAACCCGAACAAACGCGCTGCAGTATTCATCGACGCCAGCCTCGACCAGAGCAGCGTGTACGTGCAGGCACAGGCCATCCTGACCTTGCGCATTTACCATTCGGTGTCGCTGTACGACGACAGCAGCCTGCCCCCCCTGCAGATTCCCGACGCGCGCATCGAACAACTGGGCGAGTCGCGCACCTACGAGAAGGATATTGACGATGTGCGCCATGGCGTCATTGAAATGCGTTACGCGATCTACCCGCAACACAGCGGCGAACTGATCATTCCGGCACAGGTCTTCAATGCCGCGCTGGTCGAGGCGCAACCTGCACCGAACGCCGCCAGCCAGGGGCCCAAGTCCGGCAAGCTGATGCGCATCAGCTCCACCGAGCTGCTGTTGACGGTCATGGCCAAGCCCCTCACCTACCCGGCCGATGCCCCTTGGCTGCCCGCCCGCAGCCTGACGCTGAGCGAGAGCTGGAACCCGGAGCCCGATCACGCCCAGGTCGGCGATTCGCTGACGCGCAGCCTGACGGTAAAAGCCGAAGGCCTGGCCAGCACGCAACTGCCGCCGCTGCCGGGCACCGAGGTCGCCGGTCTGCGGCGTTATCCGGATCAGCCGGTAGTGGGCCACCAGAACAGCGAACGCGGCCTGGTCGGTAGCCGTGAGGACCGCGAGGCCTTGGTGCCGACCCGCACCGGCGCCATTGAGCTGCCGGCCGTCGAAGTGGTCTGGTGGAATACCTTTGAAGACCATCTGGAACACAGCAGCCTGCCGGCGCGCACGCTGCACGTAGCCGCCAATCCGAGCCTGGTGGTCGACACTCCGGCGGGTGCGGCACCGGTCGAGGCCAGCGTTGACAGCGCTACCCTCTGGCGCTGGCAACTGAGCACCCTGGTTCTGGCCTGTACCACCCTGCTCGGCTTCGGCCTGTGGTGGCGCGGTCGCTGGCAACCGGCGGTGCTGCGCACGGCACAAACCGGACCGAGCCCGCGCACCGTGCTGGACGATCTAAAGCGTGCCTGCCAGGCCAACGACTCCCACGCTACCCGCCAGGCCCTCGATGCCTGGGCCCGGCAACAACCGGAAACCCTGGCTGACATGGCGGCGCGCTTCGTGCCGCTGTCCGACGCCCTCGACGGCCTCAACGGCGCGCTGTACAGCGCAACCGGCCAGCACTGGCAAGGCGACGAGTTGTGGCGGGCGATCAAGGCGATACCGATTGCCGAACGGGTTCAGGACCCGGTCGGCGACAGTGGCCTGCCGCCGCTTTACCCCAAGTAAATATCGCAGCGCCAGACCGCGATCCCGGGCTGTCAGCGGTTCACATCGACCACCACCCGCCCGCGCAACTGGCCAGCGAGCAAGCGCGGAGCGGCGTCGATGGCCTCGCTCAAACCGATTTCATGGCTGATCAGCGACAACAGGTCGAAATCCAGATCCTCGGCCAGGCGATTCCACGCCTCGATCCGTTTAGCCTTCGGCTGAGTCACGCTGTTGATGCCGGCCAGGGTCACGCCGCGCAAAATGAAGGGTGCGACGGAAGCCGGAAAGTCCATGCCTTGGGCCAGGCCACAGGCAGCGACGGTGCCATTGGCTTTGGTGCTGGCACAGGCGTTGGCCAATGTGTGGCTGCCGACTGAATCGATGACAGCTGCCCAACGCTCCTTGGCCAGGGGTTTGCCTGGACCGGACAAGCTCGCGCGGTCGATGATTTCGCTGGCGCCCAGTCGCTTCAGGTAATCGTGTTCCGACGTACGCCCGGTGGACGCGACCACTCGGTAGCCCAGTCGGCTCAGCAGCGCGATGGCGAAACTGCCGACACCACCGTTGGCGCCAGTCACCAGTACTTCGCCCTGTTCCGGCGTCACACCGTTATGCTCCAGCGCCAGAATGCACAACATCGCCGTGTAACCCGCGGTGCCGACGGCCATCGCCTGCGCGGCGGTGAACGCCTTGGGTAGCGGGATCAGCCAGTCGCCGTTCAGGCGGGCTTTCTGCGCCAGGCCACCCCAGTGCCCTTCACCCACGCCCCAGCCATTGAGCAGGACACTGTCACCGACCTTGTAATCCGGATGCTCGCTGCTTTCGACAGTCCCTGCCAGATCAATCCCCGGCACCATCGGAAACTTGCGCACCACCGGACTGCTGCCGGTAATTGCCAGGCCATCCTTGAAGTTCAACGTACTGTACGTCACGCGAACCGTGACATCGCCCTCGGGCAGTTGATCGTCATCGATCTCTTGTACGGTGGCCCGGTAACCGCTGTCGTCTTTGTCGACCAGAATGCCTTTGAACATCACTGCCTCTCAATGGAATCAATCAGGGGGTGGTGCAATTGAAATAACACAAAAGCAACATTTTTCCGCCATCGACTTTAAGCCAATCGGTCGAACCGACGGATGTTTTTCCCGGCTCTAAAAAAGCCGGCTTAGGCGAAAAACCGACTGGCCTTGCGCCGGTCGATGCGTTACAAATCCTGCTCCAGCGTCCCCTGCCCGGTTTTACCGTCGGAGAACATCGCACATGAACCAATGGCCAGACACCCGCATTCTTGACCTGCTCGGGATCGAGCTGCCGATTATCCAGGCGCCCATGGCCGGCGCCACAAACTCGGCCATGGTGATTGCCGCGAGCAACGCCGGCGGCCTGGGTTCGATGCCAGCGGCGATGCTCGGCAGCGAGCAGTTGCGCGAGGAGTTGAAGACCATTCGCCAACACACCCGGCACCCGATCAACGTCAACTTCTTCTGCCACCCATCGCCACCGGCGGACGAGCAGCGGGCACAGGACTGGAAAAATCTGCTGCAACCCTACTATCAGGAACTGGGCGCCGATTTCGATGCACCAACGCCGGTCTCCAATCGCGCGCCCTTCGATGATGCGGCCTGCGCGATAGTCGAGGAGTTCCGTCCCGAAGTCGTGAGCTTCCACTTTGGTCTGCCGGACAAAGCCCTGCTGGATCGGGTAAAAGCCACGGGGGCGAAAGTGCTGTCGTCCGCCACCACCGTCGAAGAAGCGCTATGGCTGGAGCAGCACGGATGTGATGCGATCATCGCCATGGGGTATGAGGCCGGTGGGCATCGCGGGATGTTTCTCAGTGATGGCCTGAGCATCCAGGTCGGCACCTTCGCGTTAGTGCCGCAAATCGTCGATGCGGTGAAAGTGCCAGTGATTGCCGCTGGCGGCATCGCCGATGCACGCGGTGTTGCAGCGGCATTCATGCTCGGGGCGTCGGCGGTGCAAGTCGGCACGGCGTACCTGTTCACGCCTGAGGCCAAGGTCAGCGCCTCGCACCATAAAGCCTTGCGCACGGCTCGTGAAAGCGAGACAGCGCTCACCAACATTTTCACCGGTCGCCCGGCCCGGGGGATTCTCAATCGGGTGATGCGCGAACTCGGCCCCATGAGCGCCAAGGCCCCGGCCTTCCCGCTCGCCGGCGGTGCACTGATGCCTCTGAGGGCCAAGGGCGAGGCCGATTTCAGCAATCTGTGGGCCGGACAGGCATTTACCCTCGGCGCTGAACTGACCTCGGCAGAACTGACCCGGCATCTGGCCGATGAAGGCCTGGCCAGATTGCTCCGTCGTTAAGTGATCCCCGCTGTAGCAGCTGCCGTGGGCTGCGGCAGCTGCCGTGAAGTTGCTCATCAACGAAGATTCCACGTTCCGTTTGCAGCTTATTCGCTATATATTCTTGTACATAGCGATCCCCCCGCTTGCTGCA
>Ga0247818_10003240_pt1 | contig 10531 bp, 8 predicted proteins | sample 13C_Glucose_Day1_FD_192424 | JGI IMG/M metagenome (GOLD analysis project Ga0247818, IMG submission 192424) | Soil microbial communities from agricultural site in Penn Yan, New York, United States - 13C_Glucose_Day1 | ecosystem: Environmental > Terrestrial > Soil > Agricultural land | place: USA...
CCGCGACTGGATGTGCACCCTGAACAAACCCGGCAGCCGCTTCGGCAAACTCGCCGGCGTTACGGCGATGACCGACGTCACCGGTTTTGGTCTGCTCGGGCATCTGGTGGAAATGGCCGATGGCAGCAAGCTCACTGCACGCATCGCTTATGACCGCGTACCGCGTCTGGACAGCGTCGAGTATTACCTCGATCAGGGTTGCGTGCCCGGCGGTACGCTGCGCAATTTCGACAGCTACGCGAGCAAGGTCGGCCGTGTGCAGGAGCTGCATAAACGCGTGCTCTGCGACCCGCAAACCAGCGGTGGTCTGCTAATCGCCGTGACGCCTGAAGGCAACGAAGAATTCCTCGCCGTCGCCGCCGAACTGGGCCTGAACCTGGCGCCAATCGGCGAACTGGTTGAGCGACAGACGAACGCAGTCGAGGTGATTTGATGCTCCGCGACTGCACTGACTACCGAGACATTTTCCTCAACGACCGGCCGCTGATGGATGCCCGTGCGCCTGTCGAGTTTCACAAGGGCGCGTTCCCCGGTGTGATCAATCTGCCGCTGATGAACGATGTCGAGCGGCAGAAGATCGGCACCTGCTACAAGCAGCACGGCCAGCAGGCCGCCATCGAGTTGGGCCATCAACTGGTGTCGGGCGCGGTGAAAGCCGAGCGCATCCAGGCCTGGGCCGATTTTGCCCGCGCCCATCCTGAGGGTTATCTGTATTGTTTTCGTGGCGGCCTGCGCTCGCAGATCACCCAGCAATGGCTGCGTGACGAAGCCGGTATCGACTATCCGCGTGTCGGCGGCGGCTACAAGGCAATGCGCAACTTCCTTATCGACACCCTTGAGCAGGCCATCGCGCAATGTGATTTCGTCCTGCTCGGCGGCATGACCGGTACTGGCAAGACTGAAGTGCTGGTGCAACTGCAAAATGGCCTGGACCTTGAAGGTCACGCCAACCATCGCGGCTCCAGCTTCGGCAAGCGCGCCACCGGGCAGCCGTCGAACATCGATTTCGAAAACCGCCTGGCCATCGACATTCTCAAGAAACGCGATGCGGGTATCGCGCAGTTTGTACTGGAAGACGAGAGCCGGGTGGTGGGCAGTTGCGCCTTGCCGCTGCCGTTGTATCAGGGCATGCAGCAGTACCCGATGGTCTGGCTGGAAGACAGTTTTGACGATCGCGTCGAGCGGATTCTGCGGGATTATGTGGTCGATCTATCGGCGGAGTTCGTGGCCGTGCATGGGGAGGAGGGTTTTACCTTGTTCTCCGAGCGCCTGCTGGAAAGCCTCAATAATGTGCAAAAGCGCCTCGGTGGCGAGCGTCATCGGCGGATGCTGTTGTTGATGGAAGAGGCGTTGATCGAGCAGGGGCGAAGCGGGGCGGTGGACTTGCATCGCGGCTGGATCGAAGGGTTGCTGCGTGAGTATTACGACCCGATGTATGTGTTTCAGCGCGAGAAGAAGGGCGGGCGGATCGAGTTTGCCGGGGAGCGTGGGGCGGTGCTTGAGTATCTGCGTGAGCGGGCCAGCCAGAAAGATTGAGGTTGTAGCGGCTGGCCTCTTCGCGAGCAGGCTCGCTCCCACAGGGGATTTGTATTTCACGCAAATCCAATGTGGGAGCGAGCCTGCTCGCGAAAGGGCCGGGCCAGGCCACACAAAACTCAGGTCGGGCAGGTTTCCTTGCCATGATCCAGCCCCTGCTTGTAACTGTGGCTCTGCAGACTGGCCTTGCCGTTGTGCCAGGTCAGGGTCAGTACGTACAGCGAGTCAAAATCGTTGCCCGCCCAGTCCTCGGTGATGTTCTGTTTTTCGCCGAGCGCTTTGCCAGCCACCTTGTTGATCAACTCCGGCAGATAGCCGTGGGACCACGCGGTGTAAATCGTCGAATTGTGATACTTGTCTTCCAGCAGCTCGCGGGCCAGATCGCTGGTGTCGTTGGCCGAGAACTCGATGTTCACCGGCAGGCCGAGCTTGATCGCCGCCGGGCTGATGGTCATCAACGGACGGATGTAGCTGTAGGAGTTGTCCAGCTCACCTTCCTCGACATTGCGTGTCGGGTTGGCGGCGAACACGTAATCGGCCTTGCCGAATTTTTCCGGCAGCAGCGTCGACAGGTCGATGGCGCGGTTCAGGCCCTGACAGTTGAGCTGGCCGAGACCGCCCTCGGGCTTCTCCGCATGGCGCAGGAACACCAGGGTCTGGGTGCCATCCGCCGGTTGCGCGCGGCTTTCGCTGGACTCAAGCGACAGGAACAGCGCACTGACGGCCAGCAGGGAAGGCAGGGCCACATACGCACGGTGTTTGAAGCGTTTGGCGAATCGCATAAGGTTCGTCATCAAATAGAAAGTTCTTCAGCTGATTCAATTAAGGCTGACAAACCTTTACACCACGGGCTCCCAGCACCGGGTGTTTTCCCTGTCGTGAACGGCTTCCTCTGCAACAAAGGCATAGCTCAGAGTCCCCTGAGGGCCATTGGTTCGATCGCCCGAGTGCGCAGCACTCTAACGGCAACGTTAAGCGGCCTGGTGGCAGGTTAACGACAGGATGTTGCGGATTTAAGTAGGTGCAACGACGCTGGCAAAAAGAACCCGCGCTAGAGCGTGTGATCCTGGATTATGCTCAGGACTTTAATTTGTGACTGGATGCTTCCCATGACCGATCTGTCCGCGTTCCCGATCACCCAGAAATGGCCGGCGCAGTACCCTGACTGGATTCAGCTCTATTCCCTGCCGACGCCCAACGGCGTCAAAGTCTCGATCATGCTCGAAGAAATCGGCCTGCCGTACGAGCCACACAAGGTTGCCTTCGATACCCAGGATCAGTTGTCCGCTGAGTTTCTGTCGCTGAACCCGAACAACAAGATCCCGGCGATCCTCGATCCCCATGGTCCCGAAGATAAGCCGCTGCCGCTGTTCGAGTCGGGGGCGATCCTGATTTACCTGGCCGACAAAAGCGGCCAGTTGCTGGCGCAGGAAGGCGCGCTGCGTTACGAAACCATTCAGTGGCTCATGTTCCAGATGGGCGGCATCGGCCCGATGTTCGGTCAGCTCGGCTTCTTCAACAAATTTGCCGGCAAGGATTACGAAGACAAGCGTCCGCGCGATCGTTATGTCGACGAAAGCAAACGCCTGCTCAAAGTGCTCGACGGTCGGCTCGAGGGCCGTGACTGGATCATGGGCGAGCGTTACACCATTGCTGATATCGCCACGTTTCCGTGGGTACGTAATTTGATCGGGTTTTATGAGGCCGGTGATCTGGTGGGCATCAGCAACTTCCCGAATGTCACCCGTGTGCTTGAGCGATTTCTCGCCCGCCCGGCGGTGGTTCGCGGCCTGACCATTCCTTCCTGACACCACACATAACCCCTGTGGGAGCGAGCTTGCTCGCGAATTCGGTGTATCAGAAACAATTGGGTTGACTGATACGACGCCTTCGCGAGCAGGCTCGCTCCCACAAGGGAATTGGTGTTGCGGCGCATAGATTATTACACCCCCGGTAATGCACTCTTGATTGATCCAGGTTTGTACCCCGCCCTCCGCAAGGCATAAGCTTCGCCCCCTACGACTTTCGTCTCATCTGCTGTTTTCAGGAAAGGCCCCCCATGTCCAGTCAGTTCCCCGAAGCACGTCCCCGCCGTCTGCGCCGCAATGCGAGCCTGCGCAGCCTGTTCCAGGAAACCGAGTTCAGCCTGAATGATCTGGTGCTGCCGATTTTCGTCGAGGAAGAAATCGACGACTTCGTGCCGATCAAAAGCATGCCGGGGGTGATGCGCATTCCCGAGCGCAAACTGGCCAGCGAAATCGAGCGTTATGCCCGTGCCGGCGTCAAGTCGGTGATGACCTTCGGCGTGTCCCACCATCTGGACAGCAACGGCAGCGACACCTGGCGCGAAGACGGTCTGGTGTCGCGCATGTCGCGCATCGCCAAAGATGCCGTGCCGGAGATGATCGTGATGTCCGACACCTGCTTCTGCGAATACACCGATCACGGCCACTGCGGCGTGATGCACAACCATGAAGTCGACAATGACCAGACCCTGATCAACCTCGGCAAACAAGCCGTGGCAGCGGCGCGTGCCGGTGCTGATGTGATCGCGCCGTCGGCGGCGATGGACGGTCAGGTGCGGGCGATTCGTCAGGCCCTGGATGCGGCCGGATTCACTCAAATTCCGATCATGGCCTACTCGACCAAATTTGCCTCGGCGCTTTACGGCCCGTTCCGCGAGGCCGGTGGCAGCGCGCTGAAGGGCGACCGTAAAAGCTATCAGATGAACCCGATGAACCGCCGCGAAGCCCTGCGCGAATCGCTGTTGGATGAGCAGGAAGGCGCCGATGCGCTAATGGTCAAACCGGCCGGCGCGTACCTCGACATCATCCGCGACATTCGTGAGGCCTCGAACCTGCCGCTGGCGGCGTATCAGGTCAGCGGCGAGTACGCGATGATCAAGTTCGGCGCTCAGGCCGGGGCGATCGATGAAGATCGTGTGGTACGTGAAAGCCTGGGTGCGATCAAGCGTGCGGGTGCTGATTTGATCTTCACTTACTTTGCGATGGATCTGGCCCTGGCCGGGATCTGACCTTTCACCGCATAACCCTGTGGGAGCGAGCCTGCTCGCGAAAGCGGTCTTTCACCAGACATCCATGTTGACTGACACGACGCATTCGCGAGCAGGCTCGCTCCCACATTTGGCATTGTGGTGGGTCAGGGGCAGTTGAAGTAAGGCCGGATCCCGTGATCGCGGAAGTAGCGTTCAATCACTTTCGGATCCGCACTGTTCTCGGCAATCGCCACATACGTATCCGGGCGCAGCAGATAAAAGCCATTACGCCCCAATCCAGCCGTTTCAAACGCCGGGCGCCAGTCGAACACATGCAGCGGCAAATGATGTTCGTGGCACCAGGCAATCATCTCGTCGCTGGTGTCGCCGTAGACATGCACCTGCCAGCACGGCTGCCTGAGCGGTTCGTAGTTATCCCCCTCACCATCATGCGCCCAGGGCAAACGGTCACCGCCGTGGACGTGGCCGGCTGCGCCCTGGCTCAGCGGCATGCCGCGGTAGTTGAGGGTGACTTGCGACACCGTGCGAAACAGGAACTCGCGACTGGCCTCGAACGAAGCCATTTTCGGGATCAGAAACGGTGCCACGCGCATGCGCAGCAAGTCAGCCATGCGCCCCTCGGCGGTGACGAAGCTGAAGACTTTATCGGTGGTCGACACCAATCGGCGGGCGAAGGCCATGCGTTCGGTTTCATAGCTGTCGAGCAGGCCTGGTTCGGCAGCGCCGCTGAGCACGCCGGCAAGTTTCCACGCCAGATTGATCGCGTCGCCGATGCCGGTGTTCATGCCCTGACCGCCCGCCGGGCTGTGCACATGTGCGGCATCGCCGAGCAGAAACGCGCGGCCACTGCGAAAATGCTCGGCCACGCGGTGATGCACGCGGTAGGTCGAGAACCAGTGCACGTCTTCGATGTGCACCTTGAGATGTTCGATGGCACGGCTGCTGACATCGGAAAATTCAAGGGTTTCGGCGCGATCAGCACGCTCGTCCCGCACGGTGCCGATCAACCGTGCGCGGCCTTCGCCGGCCAGTGGAAACACGGCGAGGAAGTCCGCTTCATCCAGATCCAGATGCAACTCGCCGTTCATCGCCGGGCCGCTGGCCTTGACGTCGGCGACGTAGAAAATCTGCTGATAGGTGCCGCCGGGGAACCCGGTGTCGAGGGTTTTGCGCACCACTGAGCGGGCGCCGTCACAGCCGGCCAGATAACAGGCCTGGCAGATTTCCTGCTCGCCATCGGGCAGGCGCAAATGCGCGGTGAGGCCGTCGCCGGTTTCTTCGAAGCTTTCCAGCGTGGTGTTGCGTTCGACCGTGACGCCATAGTCTTCGAGACGTTCGATCAGCAGCCGTTCGTGCTCGTCCTGCGGAAATATTTCGACGAACGCGTAGGGCGTCAGGCCTTCGCCGATGCGGTTCAGCGGTAATTGCGCGACCGCTTTGCCGTTGACCCAGAAATTCGCCGCCGCCACCCGATGACCATTGCGCACCACGGTGTCGGCGAGGTCCAGTTGCCGGTACAACTCGAGGGTGCGAGCCTGCACCGCCAGCGCTCGCGAAGTGGTGCCGGGCGCGGAGGTTTTATCGATGATGCGCACGCGCACACCGAGTTTGCTCAGCCACAGGGCCAGCACCAGCCCGGTCGGGCCGGCGCCGATGATCAGGACGTCGCTGCGGTTCATGGGCCTGTCCTCCGTTTGCTGTGCAGCAAGTATGGATCAGCAGGAGAGGGTGGCCAGTTCATCGGCCAGACGGAAAAAGGCCCCGCAGCGGTGAGGCTGTGGGGCCTTTTTCGGGTGTTCGGCGGGAGATTTTGGTGACAGTGAAATTTACCCCCTCACCCCAGCCCTCTCCCCCAGGGGGGCGAGGGGGAAAGGGAGCCGATTTGTGTGTTTTTCAAAAGCTGAGTACGACTCGGTGGCACATGTCGGCGTAACTCGAAAGAACACCCCGGTCAGTCCCCTCTCCTTTAAAAGGCGAGGGGGAAAGGGAGCCGATTTGTGTGTTTTTCAAAAGCTGAGTACGACTCGGTGGCACACGTCGGCGTAACTCGAAAGAACACCGCAATCAGTCCCCTCTCCCTCCGGGAGAGGGCTAGGGTGAGGGGCTTTTCAGCGTTAGAAATCAATAGTCCCGGACAACTTCGCCACCCGCGGCTCACCCTGAGTCAGATACCCGCCCTGAGCCGATTCCCAATACTTCTTGTTCGCCAGATTCTCCACGCCCAGACGCACGGTCACGTCCTTCTCCGAGACCTTGAACGCATAACGCGCACCCGCATCGAAGCGGTTCCAGGTCGGCAGGCTCAGATTGTTCGCCGCGTCGGCGTATTGACCGCCGGTACGCAGCATCCGCGCATTTAGCGCTACGCCTTGCAGGCCCGGCACGTCCCAATCCGCACCAGCGTTGAACTGGAAGGTCGGCACGCCGATCGCACGGTTGCCGTCATTGGCGCCGTTTAGGGTGTTCTTCAGTTCGGTGTCCATCAGGGTCAGGCCGCTGATCAGGCGCAGGCCCTGAACCGGCTCGCCGAACACGTTCATTTCCACGCCTTTGTTGACCTGCTCGCCTTCACGCACGTAGGTGCAGGTGGTGGCGCTGTCGATTTCGCAGTAACCGTCGCTTGGCTGTTCGATGCGATAGACACCCAGGCTCGCGCCGTAAGTGCCCATGTCGACTTTCACCCCGGCCTCGGTTTGCTTGGAGCGGGCCGGTGCGTAAACCTCGTTGCCGTTGGTCACACGGAAACCACCGGAGCTGGTCGGCGAGGTCGGACCCTGAGCCAGGCCTTCGATGTGGTTGGCGTAGAACGACACATGTTCCCATGGCTTGAACACCACGCCGTACACCGGCGTAGTGATCGACTCGTCGTAGCTCGAGGAGCGCGGGCCGCTGCCATAGCTGGCGTAGCTGTAACCCTGCACGACCAACTGCTGGCGACGCAGGCCGGCGGTGACCAGCAGGCGATCATCGAAGAAACCGAGGGTGTCGGAAATCGCGATGCTGCGGTTGAAGGTCTTGCCGACGATGCCCGGATCATTCAAGTCGCCACCGGCAAAATTGCCCACCGGCGACGGTGTTTGCACCGGGTGATAGATGTTGTTGGCGTATTGGGTCAGGTCGAAATCATAGGCGCTGCGCTGTTCGGCCCAGATACCGGTCAACCCGAAATTGACCTTGTGACTGATCGCGCCGGTATTGAATTTACCGTTGAGGCCAGCCATGACGCTGGTGTTGTCTTCATCGTGGGGGACGAACGAACCCGTGGTAAACGACGCACCGCTGTTGCCAACCAAAGTGGTCGAGTTGTAGCGCCCGACTTCGCGGGTGTGCTTGGCGCCGCCGGCCGCATAAGCGGTCCAGTTGTCGTTCAGGTCGTACTCGGCGCGAAGCATGCCGAAGGTGTCTTCGATGTCGGTGTAGCCCCACTTCGGCGCGTAGTTGGTGTCGGCCGATGGCGCATCCGGAATGTGTGTGGTAGTGCCAAGATTGACCGAGCTGCGGCCACCGTTGACGCGTTCTTTCTGGTAGGCGAAGTCACCGGAGACGCGCAGGGCGTCACCGCGATAGTCGAGGCCGATGGCGAACAGTTTCGAGCGTTGATTCTCGTGATCGATACCGGTGTCGCCTTCGCGCTGGGACAGGTTGATCCGGGCGCCGAAGCGGTTGTCTTCACCGAAACGCTGGCCGATGTCGAAGTGATGACCGATACGGCCTTCGCTGTTGATGTCGGTGGTGTATCGACGCAGCGGCACATCGCCGGCGCGTTTCGGTTGCAGGTTGACGCCACCGCCGATGCCGGAACCGGTCGGGGTCACGCCGTTGATAAAGGCGTTCGGGCCTTTGAACACTTCCACGCGCTCCAGCGCATCGGTGGAAATGATCTGACGAGGCAGCACGCCGTACAGGCCGTTATAGGAAATATCGTCGCCGTTCAGCGGCAGGCCACGGATCATGAAGACTTGCGCCTGGTTGGAGAAACCCGAGGCCTGACGCACCGACGAATCGTTGAGCAGCACGTCGGCGACGTTTTCGGCCTGTTGATCCTGAATCAGCTGTTCGGTGTAGGACGCGGCGCTGAACGGTACGTCCATCATGTCCTGATTGCCGAGCACGCCGAGTTGACCACCACGGGCGACCTGACCACCCGCGTAAACCGGGGGCAAAGCGTTGGGCGTCGGGGCCTGAGCATTGACGTTGACGTCGTCCAGCACCAGCGCTTTGGTATCGCCTTCAGCGGCGTGGGCGGTGACAGTCAGGGAGCACAGCAGGGCGAGAAGCGTCGGGCGAAACGGGACGGCGAGTCGAGCTGGAGCGGGCATGTAGATACCTGGAGGCGCACGGCCGGTGAGAAAAATAAGGGCGGCGCGGGAACTCCTTGCGCAAATGCGACTCCAGGTGCAAATGATAGGTTTTCTCAGTAACGTTTTGCAATCAGTTTGTCATCAGTCGTTGGAAGCTCTATTTCGGGGCGATTGGCGGCTCAGGAAAATGAACATCAAGGGAACAGGGCCAGATCACCGCAGTCCTAGCCTGCGCCATACCATTGAACGTATGGTGAACCCGGCACAACGGACTGGATGAAGCGTCATGTACAACTTTCAATTACCGATCCTCATCGCCGCACTGCTGGTGCTTGCCGGTTGCGCGGGCCAGCGCAGCCAGGAACCGGTGCCGCGTGCGCCTGCCGAAGTGAAGGCCGAGATCGTGCGGCTGATGCCGGCCAAGACTGCCGATCGCCAAGGCTGGGCCACCGACATCTACGCCGCATTTGCCGCGCAGAACATCAGCACGACCACGCAGAATCTGTGTTCGGTGCTGGCCGTGGCCGAGCAGGAATCCACCTTCCAGGCCGACCCAACCGTGCCCGGCCTGGGCAAGATCGCCCGCGACGAAATCGACCGCCGTGCCGCGAAAGTACACATCCCCAGCCTGTTGGTCAGCGGCGCTCTGCAGGTGCGTTCCACCAACGGCAAGACCTACAGCGAACGCCTGAACGCGGCGCGCAGTGAAAAAGAACTCAGTGGCATTTTCGACGACTTCATCGGTCGTGTGCCGATGGGCCGCACGCTGTTCGGCGGCTTCAACCCGGTGCACACCGGCGGGCCGATGCAGGTCAGCATCGAATTTGCCGAACAGCACGCCAAGGATTATCCGTACCCGGTAGACGGCACGATCCGCCGTGAGGTGTTCAGCCGGCGCGGGGGCATGTACTTCGGTATCGCCCATTTGCTCGGTTATCCGGTGAGTTATCGCGAGCCGTTGTACCGTTTTGCCGACTTCAACGCTGGCTGGTACGCGAGTCGCAACGCTGCGTTTCAGAATGCCGTGAGCCGCGCCTCGGGCATTCCGCTGGCGCTGGATGGCGACCTGATCCGCTACGACTCGATCATGCCCGGCGGCACGGAGCTGGCGGTGCGCACCCTCGGCAAGTCATTGGGCATGCGCAACCCGACCATTCGCGATCAATTGGAGAAGGGCAAAACCCTGGAGTTCGAAGAGACCAGACTCTATCAACGGGTGTTTGAACTGGCGGAGCAAGCGGAGGGGAAAAAGCTGCCGCGTGCGGTGTTGCCGGGGATCGTGCTGCAAAGCCCGAAGATCACCCGCAAACTGACGACGGCGTGGTTTGCCAAACGCGTGGACGAGCGCTACAAGCGCTGCATGGCCAAGGCCGGATAAAACAACCGGGCATAAAAAACCCGGCTGAGGGAGCCGGGTTTCTCTGGGGTGTTGCGCTTGCCGCCATTCATCAGGCAACGCGGCGTTCAATCAGACGATCCGCACCACCTTCGGCAACGCGACGTTCGATCAGACGATCCGAACCACCTTCGGCAACGCGACGTTCAAGCAGACGATCCGAACCACCTTCGGCAACGCGACGTTCAATCAGACGATCCGCACCACCTTCGGCAACGCGACGTTCGATCAGACGATCCGAACCACCTTCGGCAACGCGACGTTCAAGCAGACGATCCGAAC
>Ga0247818_10003242_pt1 | contig 10522 bp, 10 predicted proteins | sample 13C_Glucose_Day1_FD_192424 | JGI IMG/M metagenome (GOLD analysis project Ga0247818, IMG submission 192424) | Soil microbial communities from agricultural site in Penn Yan, New York, United States - 13C_Glucose_Day1 | ecosystem: Environmental > Terrestrial > Soil > Agricultural land | place...
CACGCTGGTCCTGTTCGTGGTGGTGTATTTCGCGCTGTTCGGCGCCGGTCTGGGTTACATGATGCGCCTGGTGCGCAAAGGGCCGAAGCTCGACGAAGGCAAGGAAACCAACGAAGGGGGGCCTGGCCAGAAACGCACGCCGGCCCGTCCGCTGTCCGCTGCCGACGAAGACAACGACGACGCTGACAACCGCCCCAGCCTGACCAAGGAGATTTGAATCATGGGTATCGATCTTCCGCTGATCTGGGCCGTGATCATCATCTTCGGCATCATGATGTACGTGGTCATGGACGGCTTCGATCTGGGTATCGGCATTCTCTTCCCGTTCATCAAGGGCAAGACCGACCGTGACGTCATGATGAACACCGTCGCGCCGGTCTGGGACGGCAACGAAACCTGGCTGGTTCTGGGGGGCGCGGCGTTGTTTGGCGCGTTCCCGCTGGCCTATTCGGTGGTGCTCTCGGCCTTGTACCTGCCGCTGATTTTCATGCTGATCGGGTTGATCTTCCGTGGCGTGGCGTTCGAGTTCCGCTTCAAGGCCAAGGACGACAAGCGCCACCTCTGGGACAAGGCGTTCATCGGTGGCTCGATTGCCGCTACGTTCTTCCAGGGGGTGGCCCTGGGTGCGTTCATCGATGGGCTGCCGGTAGTGAACCGTCAGTTCGCCGGCGGCTCGCTGGACTGGCTGACGCCGTTCACCCTGTTCTGTGGCGCGGCGCTGGTGGTGGCTTATGCGCTGCTCGGGTGCACCTGGCTGATCATGAAAACCGAAGGCAAGTTGCAAGAACAGATGCATGACCTGGCGCGACCATTGGCGTTTGTGGTGCTGGCGGTGATCGGTATCGTCAGCATCTGGACACCGTTGGCGCACGCCGATATCGCCGCTCGGTGGTTCACCCTGCCAAACCTGTTCTGGTTCCTGCCGGTGCCGATCCTGGTGCTGGTGACCATGTACGGATTGATTCGCGCCGTGGCCCGCAATGCGCATTACACGCCGTTCCTGCTGACACTGGTGCTGATTTTCCTCGGCTACAGCGGTCTGGGTATCAGCTTGTGGCCGAACATCGTGCCGCCCTCGATCTCGATCTGGGACGCCGCAGCCCCGCCGCAAAGCCAGGGCTTCATGCTGGTGGGGACGTTGTTCATCATCCCGTTCATCCTGGGTTACACCTTCTGGAGCTACTACGTGTTCCGCGGCAAGGTCACCCACGAAGATGGCTACCACTAGTTCCCAATTAACCTGTGGGAGCGGGCTTGCCCGCGATGGCGTCGTTAGCGACGCCGTCGATCTAACGGAGGATCGAAGTAATGACCGGCAAACATTCCTTGCAGGAAATCGAAGCAGCAGAGAAGAAGCCGCTTTGGCAGCGGCTGGGCTGGCTGGCGATGATCTGGACCGGCAGCGTCGTGGCGCTGTTTATCGTCGCCAGCCTGATGCGCATGTTCATGAACGCCGCGGGCTTGTCGACTCACTGATTGCGCAACATCCCGTCCCGTTGCCTTGCGGCACGGATTTACGACCCTCCACTAGCGGAGGGTTTTTTTCGGGATTATTTTCGGGCTTTGAGGATCACGAACTTGGGTGTGGCGGCCACTTGTTCGACGCCGCGAAACAGGCGCGCGAGCTTGCTGTGATAACCCAGGTGACGATTGCCGACGATGTACAGCGCGCCACCGACCACCAAGGCTTCACGTGCCTGCTGGAACATCCGCCAGGCCAGGAAGTCGCCGACCACTTGTTGCTGGTGAAACGGCGGGTTGCACAGCACCACGTCCAGAGACTGGGGTTCCTGCCCGGCCAACCCATCCCCGGCACGCACGGTGACTGGCCGATCACCCAAGGCCTTTTGCCAGTTTTCGGCAGCCGATTGCACGGCCATGTACGACTCGTCCACCAGTGTGTACAGGGCTTGCGGGTTTTGCAGAGCGCTGGCGATGGCCAGCACACCATTACCGCAACCGAGGTCGGCAACCCGTGCCGCGCCGAGGTTCCCGGGCAAGTGCGGCAGAAATGCCCGCGTGCCGATATCCAGCCCTTCACGGCAGAATACGTTGGCATGGTTAAGCAGTTCGATCGCCGGCTCGTCGAGTCGATAGCGCGTCGGGTAGGGGGAGACGGCAGGCACTTTGGCCTCAGCGTCAGCGATCAACAGCCGGGCTTTCTTCACCGCCAGCGAGGCGTGCACCGGCCCGATGTAACGCTCCAGAAGGTCGCCCGCCGCGCGGGGCAAATGCTTGATCATGGCGCCGGCAATCACTTGGGCTCCCGGTGCCAACTGGCCCTGCAGGCGGATCAGTTGCTCCTCCAGCAGGGCCAGGGTTTTCGGCACCCGGACCAATACCCGGTCAAAGGGCCCGGTGAGCGCTTCGCTGGCAGGCACGCCCGGCACCGCATCAAATGCCTGGCCGTTACGGATCAGGTTCTTTTCCAGCCCTTGAAAGGCCAGGAACGAATCGCCGCTGCTGATCACCCGGACCTTGCCCTGCAGGCTGGCGGCCAATGCGCCGAAGCTGTCGTTCAGCACCAGCACTCGAGAGTCTGCGCCCGGTTGCTGTTCGGCCAGATAATTGAGCAGGTATTCATCCGCGGCATCAAACGCCTGCAGCGGTTCGTTCTGCTGTTCGGGCTGGCGGATCAGGTCAAGTCGGGCGAAAGGTGTTTCGAGCAAGGGCATGGCGCGGGAACTCTGTGAAATCAACAGGGGCAATCAACAGGTCTCCCGCGACCCGGGGGCTTTTGTAGCGCGCGAGACCATCCGAGCGTACTTCGTCGTGAGCTTCGCACGTCATCACTCAGGTAGGACCGCAAATGGTACGTTTTTTTCTTTTGGATTACTCGCAGGTTTTATCGATCATCGCATCGCATTGCTGTTCAGATAGCCTTCCTTGGCAGCGGTGATGACTGCCGCAATCTTGTTGTTGACGCCGAGTTTCACAATCGCGCTTTGCACATGAAAATTGATGGTGCGCGGGCTGAGGTTGAGGATTCTGGCGCTCTCATACGCGGTCTTGCCATCGGCTGCCAGTTTCAATACGTCGATTTCCCTGGCGGATAAGTGCGAAGGGGGCGGTGTCTCGGCTTTTTTGGGCAAGGTCTGCGTGATCAACGCATGCAGATGGCGGCCCATGAATACTGAAAAGCCAAGATTCTCATACAGCTCGAACGCAGTGATCGGACAGTGGCTTCTGGCCAGACTCAGGATGCTGCAGAACCCGCTTCTTTCGTCATGAATGGCCTGTGACCATCCATGCTGCAAACCTTGGGTTTCAAGCGCTTCCCACAACGTTGGAACATGAGCGAAGAGCTCTTCGCTCCAAAGAATCGGCAACATCGAATGATTGCAATGAGCCACTACAGGATCTACTGCTTTCATTTGCTGTTGTTCATAATCCTTGTTCCAGGCAGCCGGGTAGTTGTTAAGTTTGATAGTTTCGTATTGATCGAGTTTCGTCTGATAAGTTGTTGAAAATGCGAAAAATTTGAATCCTATATTTTTCGCAAAGCCCAGTGCGATACGGTAGGCGGTATCTATCTCCGTAGTGCACGACAGTTGGTTTAATTGTGACTCCATCCACCTTTCCATCATGGGTCTCCATTCTTTTTTCGTTTGGTGCCAAATTGGATCCGAGATCCGGCACGTCCCGAGTGTAGGACGAATCCTACTTTGTTGTGAGATTTTTTAGCTTGTCGGCGCATTAAAATCTAAATATCCAGTTCTAATACAACACGGAGTTTGAATGTCGGGTTTAATATGATTTGCCTGTTACCGCGGGGATGCAGGTAGTTGTGAAAAAAATGTGAATTGAGCTAGTTGGTCATCCTGTGTAAAGGCACTACAAATCGTAGGTGTTAACTTCCCGTGCTTTGCGGGACACTGGACGCTATCAGTTGTATGGAGCGACCCATGACCGCCAGTGTAGAAAAATTTACGCGCCAGACATTGCTGGACGTTCAGCCGTTGACCCCGAACCTGTTTACCCTGCGGACCACCAGGGATCCGGGGTTTCGCTTTCGAGCAGGGCAATTCGCCCGGTTAGGCGTGACCAAGGCCGATGGCGGCACGGTATGGCGCGCTTACTCCATGGTTTCGTCACCTTATGACGAATTCCTCGAGTTCTTCTCAATCGTGGTGCCGGGGGGGGAATTCACCAGTGAGCTGAGCCGGCTGGAAGTCGGCGATACGCTGCTGGTGGATCGTCAGGCCTTCGGTTACCTGACACTGGATCGCTTTATCGACGGGCGTGACCTCTGGTTGTTGTCCACCGGTACCGGGGTGGCACCGTTCCTGTCTATTCTGCAGGATTTCGAGGTCTGGGAAAAATTCGAGCGAATCATCCTGGTCTACAGCGTGCGCGAAGCCCGGGAACTGGCTTACCAGGCGCTGCTTGCAGGCCTGGCGCAGCGTGACTACTTATCGGAGCACGCACACAAATTGCGGTTCATCGCTACTGTCACGCGCGAACAACATCCTGGTGCCTTGAATGGCCGGATCACCACCCTGATTGAAAATGGTGAACTGGAGCAGGCGGCGGGGGTGAAACTGACAGCCGAGCATTCCCGAGTTATGCTTTGCGGCAACCCGCAGATGATCGATGACACGCGAAAGCTGCTTAAACAGCGTCACATGCATTTGAGTCTCAGCCGGCGACCCGGCCAGGTCGCGGTGGAAAATTACTGGTAACAAACGGCGCCTGTAGGAGCGAGCTTGCTCCGGGCGGCGTTCCGACGATGGACTAAAGAGCGCCGCGTTTAACCAATAAGCACGCGTTATCGTTAACGTCCATCGTCGGAACGCCGCCCGGAGCAAGCTCGCTCCTACAATGGGCCGCACTACGCCAGGCGCCATTTTTGAATGCCCACATCACGAAGGTCGATTGTTCTGGGCCTTCAGCAGGTCGCGGATCTCGCCCAGCAGCACTTCTTCCTTAGTCGGAACCGGCGGCAGGGTCGGTGCAACGGCTTCTTCGCGCTTCAGGCGGTTGATGGCTTTGACGCCCATGAAGATCGCGAAGGCGACGATGACGAAGTCGATCAGGGTCTGGATGAATTTACCGTACGCCAGCACCACCGCCGGGGCGTCCCCGTTGGCGGCCTTGAGCGTGATGGCCAGGTCGCTGAAATCCACCCCGCCGATCAACAGGCCGATGGGAGGCATGATCACGTCGCCGACGAACGACGAAACGATCTTGCCGAAGGCGGCGCCGATGATGATACCGACAGCCATGTCGATCACATTGCCTTTGACCGCGAAGGCCTTGAACTCACTGATCACGCCCATTGGATATTTCCTTGTTACAGATGAGGTAGGTGCCAGCAGTGTAATTCAGCAAAAAGCTTCTTGCTCGAAACACCTGCTAACAGTGTTCGTTTGCTATCGACCGGGGCATCGGTAAAAAGTTTACAAAACGCCATCATTTGTGCGCGAGCAGAACCCGTGGAGCGGATCGTCCCCAGTAGTTTCCCGCCTGCCCATGCGGTCATCTGTCCTTCGGTTAATGGCTCCTGCTGGCCGCAGCGGCTCGATAGATAGAACTTGATTATGTAGGGGTGAGTGCAAGTGATGTTTCACTGATTGCTATGCAGGGTTTCGATAAAGGATTCCTCGCAATGTTCACGAGGGTCAGAGATCAGGATTACTGTCATATACCGATTAGCATTTATCAATTCGATATAGTGTGCCGAGATTGTACGCTCGGAATCGAGGGTGTCAGGGTTTGTATAAGTATGATGGGTGTTTTATGGATAAGCTGCGGCTTGTATAGGGCGCAAGCGCAATACTGTATAAGTTTTGCCGGGCTGTAATCGAATTGTAATATGGCACATGCATCCAGGATGCCTGCAACTTGCTGTAGCCAATCCGCTGGGCAACTGTATCGCGCTGATCCAGTCCAGCTGAGCTATCATCGCGGTTTTTGCCGGGAGTTCAGATGGCCAAGGCCAAGCGCATGTATGGCTGCACCGAGTGCGGCTCAACCTTTCCCAAGTGGGCCGGCCAGTGCGGAGAGTGCGGGGCCTGGAACACCCTGACGGAAACCATGGTCGAGAGCGGCGGCGCCGCGGCTCCCAGCGGTCGCACCGGCTGGACAGGGCAGCAGGCGCAGATCAGGACCCTGGCCGAAGTCAGTGTCGAAGAAATCCCGCGCTTCTCCACCGCTTCCGGCGAACTTGATCGTGTCCTGGGCGGGGGCCTGGTGGACGGTTCGGTGGTATTGATCGGCGGCGACCCCGGCATCGGCAAATCGACCATTCTGCTGCAGACCTTGTGCAATCTCGCCAAGAGCATGCCCGCCCTGTACGTCACGGGCGAAGAATCCCAGCAACAAGTGGCCATGCGTGCCCGACGTCTGGGCTTGCCTCAGGATCAATTGCGGGTCATGACCGAAACCTGCATCGAAACCATCATCGCCACGGCCCGGCAGGAAAAGCCCAAGGTCATGGTGATCGATTCGATCCAGACGATTTTCACTGAACAACTGCAATCGGCGCCGGGGGGTGTCTCCCAGGTTCGCGAAAGCGCAGCGTTGCTGGTGCGCTATGCCAAGCAGAGCGGCACGGCGATTTTCCTGGTGGGCCACGTGACCAAGGAAGGCGCATTGGCCGGGCCGCGCGTGCTGGAGCATATGGTCGACACTGTGTTGTATTTCGAAGGCGAATCCGATGGGCGCTTGCGTCTGCTGCGGGCGGTGAAGAACCGGTTCGGCGCGGTCAACGAGCTGGGGGTGTTCGGCATGACCGACAAGGGCTTGAAGGAAGTCTCCAACCCGTCGGCGATTTTCCTGACCCGTGCCCAGGAAGAAGTGCCTGGCAGCGTGGTCATGGCGACCTGGGAAGGGACCCGGCCGATGCTGGTGGAAGTCCAGGCCCTGGTGGATGACAGCCACCTGGCCAACCCGCGTCGGGTAACGCTGGGGCTGGATCAGAATCGCCTGGCGATGTTGCTGGCGGTGCTGCACCGTCACGGCGGCATTCCGACTCACGATCAGGACGTGTTCCTCAATGTGGTCGGTGGGGTGAAGGTTTTGGAAACAGCCTCCGACCTGGCGCTGATGGCGGCGGTCATGTCCAGTTTGCGCAATCGGCCACTGCCGCATGATTTGCTGGTGTTCGGTGAGGTGGGTCTGTCGGGCGAAGTGCGTCCGGTGCCGAGCGGCCAGGAGCGCTTGAAGGAAGCCGCCAAGCACGGCTTCAAGCGTGCCATCGTGCCCAAGGGCAATGCGCCGAAGGAAGCGCCACCAGGATTGCAGATTATCGCCGTCACACGCCTGGAACAGGCCCTGGACGCGTTGTTCGAGTAGTTGACTGGTTGAACACAATCCCTGTGGGAGCGGGCTTGCCCGCGAAGGCGGTGTGTCAGTCAACATCGATGGTGGCTGATACACCGCCTTCGTCGGAATGCCGCCCAGAGCAAGCCCGCTCCCACATTGGGATGGCCGTCAGATTTCGATGAGTGCGCCCAGCTCCCGCTCCAACTCCTGCGGATCCCCCAGATTTAACTCGATCAACCGCCGCAGACGCTCGATAGACTCCAGGCTGATGTTCTTGCAGAGAAATCCGAGCTGGCCGTAATCTTCGTGGGTCAGCTGCACATCCATCCTGATTTCGACGTCTTCGCTCAGATGAATATCGACAAAAAAATCCTGTTCCCGATTTCCCAGCCACGGCTCCGGCTTTTCGATCAGCAGCCCCTTCAGTGACAGGTCGATCAGCTTCACCGGCCAGATAAATTCCCCCTGGCCCAGTTCGGTTCGGGCATCGAACTCAATACGTTTGAAGTGGCGGCGATCAGTGTGCTCGCTCATGGCGCAATCCTCGAAATGTCCGCTGACTATAGACCTGTAATGTCACAGCCTGCGAACAGGGCAGGCGTCCAGCCCCCTATCGGGGTATGGCCTTTGCTGTCAGGCGAGCTAAACTCGGGATGGCTGTCTTTCTTGTCCACCCTGGCTGGAATCATAAAATGAAAAATAATAATAGCCTGCTACGCCACATACCCTGGCTGCTGCTGGCAATTGTGGGAGCGTGCGCCCTTGGTGTCGTGGCATTGCGCCGAGGCGAGGCGATCAACGCCTTGTGGATTGTGGTCGCCGCCGTAGCTATTTATCTGGTTGCGTACCGTTACTACAGTTTGTTCATCGCTAACAATGTGATGCAGCTCGATCCGCGCCGGGCCACCCCCGCCGTGATCAACAATGACGGTCTGGACTATGTGCCGACCAACAAACACATCCTTTTCGGTCACCACTTCGCGGCGATTGCCGGCGCGGGGCCCCTGGTCGGCCCGGTCCTGGCGGCACAGATGGGCTACCTGCCCGGTACGCTGTGGCTGATTGCCGGCGTGGTGCTGGCTGGCGCAGTCCAGGACTTCATGGTCCTGTTCCTGTCCACTCGGCGCAACGGTCGTTCCCTGGGCGACATGGTCCGCGAAGAAATGGGCCGTATCCCAGGCACCATCGCGCTGTTCGGCTGCTTCCTGATCATGATCATCATCCTCGCGGTGCTGGCGCTGATCGTGGTCAAGGCCCTGGCCGAAAGCCCGTGGGGCATGTTCACGGTGATGGCGACCATCCCGATCGCGATGTTCATGGGCATCTACATGCGCTACATCCGCCCGGGCCGCATCGGTGAAATCTCGGTCATCGGCGTGGCGCTGCTGCTCGGTTCGATCTGGCTCGGCGGGCAGATTGCCGCCGATCCGGTCTGGGCCAAGGCGTTCAGCTTCACCGGTGTGCAGATCACCTGGATGCTGATCGGCTACGGTTTCGTTGCGGCGGTGTTGCCGGTGTGGCTGATCCTGGCGCCCCGTGACTATCTGTCGACCTTCCTCAAGATCGGTACCATCGTCGCCCTGGCGATCGGCATCCTGGTCACCATGCCCGAGCTGAAAATGCCGGCCCTGACCCAGTTCATCGACGGCACCGGGCCGGTGTGGAAGGGCGGTCTGTTCCCGTTCCTGTTCATCACCATTGCCTGCGGTGCGGTGTCGGGGTTCCACGCGCTGATCTCTTCGGGCACCACGCCGAAACTATTGGCCAATGAAAGTCATGCCCGTTACATCGGGTACGGCGGCATGTTGATGGAGTCCTTCGTGGCGATCATGGCGATGGTGGCCGCTTCGGTGATCGAACCGGGTGTGTACTTCGCCATGAACAGCCCGGCGGCGATCGTCGGCAGTGACGTGGTGTCTGTGGCTCAAACGGTCAGCAGCTGGGGTTTTGCAATTACCCCGGAAGCCCTGCAAGCGGTGGCCAAGGACATCGGTGAAACGACCGTCCTGGCTCGCGCCGGTGGTGCGCCGACCCTGGCGGTGGGCATCGCGCAGATCCTGCACAGTGTCCTGCCGGGTGAAAACACCATGGCGTTCTGGTACCACTTTGCGATCCTGTTCGAAGCGCTGTTCATCCTCACCGCGGTAGACGCCGGTACCCGTGCCGGCCGCTTCATGCTCCAAGACTTGCTCGGCTCCTTCGTGCCGGCGCTGAAACGCACCGAATCCTGGACCGCCAACCTGATCGCCACCGCCGGTTGCGTAACCATGTGGGGTTGGTTGCTGTATCAGGGCGTGATCGATCCGCTGGGCGGCATCAACACCTTGTGGCCGCTGTTCGGTATTTCCAACCAGATGCTGGCGGGAATCGCGCTGATGCTGGCGACCGTGGTCCTGATCAAGATGAAGCGCCAGCGCTACGTCTGGGTCACCATGCTGCCTGCGGTCTGGCTGCTGATCTGCACCACCACTGCCGGCTTCATCAAGCTGTTCGACGCCAACCCGGCGATCGGCTTCCTGTCGCTGGCCAAAAAATACAGCGATGCCCTGGCCAACGGCCAGATCCTCGCCCCGGCCAAGGACATCACCCAAATGCAGCACGTGATCTTCAATGCCTACACCAACGCCACGCTGACGGCGCTGTTCCTGTTCGTGGTGTTCAGCATCCTGTTCTATGCGCTCAAGGTCGGCATTGCCGCCTGGGGCACCAAGGAACGTACGGATAAAGAAGCACCGTTCCAGGCCCAGCCCGATGCTTGATCGAGGATTGCAAACATGTTCAATGACCTGAGTCGCCTCGGTAAATACCTCGGTCAGGCCGCGCGCCTGATGGTCGGCATGCCCGACTACGACAACTACGTCGAGCATATGCAGAACAAACACCCGGACAAGCCGGTGATGAGCTACGAGATGTTCTTCCGCGAACGTCAGGAAGCCCGTTACGGTGGCAAGGGTGGGCCCAAGTGCTGTTGAAGCAACAGCCGGCTTGATGCAATCCCTGTGGGAGCGGGCTTGCCCGCGATGACGGACTATCAGTCAGCATTGATGTTGAATGGTAAATCGCTATCGCGGGCAAGCCCGCTCCCACATTTGTTATGTATTCCCATTTGAATTTTGTGAAAACAGGAGACTTGCGTTTGTCCTCCCCCATTCCAGTAACGATCCTCAGCGGCTTCCTCGGCGCCGGCAAGACCACCTTGCTGCGCCATCTGCTCAAAGCCGAACACGGCCTGAAAATCGCTGTGATCGAAAATGAA
>Ga0247818_10003245_pt1 | contig 10514 bp, 5 predicted proteins | sample 13C_Glucose_Day1_FD_192424 | JGI IMG/M metagenome (GOLD analysis project Ga0247818, IMG submission 192424) | Soil microbial communities from agricultural site in Penn Yan, New York, United States - 13C_Glucose_Day1 | ecosystem: Environmental > Terrestrial > Soil > Agricultural land | place: USA...
CGACCGACGCGGTAATGGCGAACTCCAGGCCGCCCGGCGTGGTCGGCTTTACCCCCATTGCAGAACCTATACCCCCCTCTCCGCCCAGGCCGATAAAGTCCACCGTCACCTCTTCACCCGGATCGATTTCCGTGCCAGCCACCACCACAGTCACACCTGATATACCCAGGAAAGGATTCAACACGCCCGTGCCGTTTTGCGAATTGGTCGCCTGCTTGACGGTCGGGAACTTACGCGGGGTGGGTGGGCGGATATTGACGCTCAGTTTCTCGTCAACGGAGAGGGTCGACTCACTACCGGCTCTGTCGCGCACCCGATAGGTCGCGTAATAATCCACATTATTGGTGCTGTTACGCAGCAAGTCGCCCTTGAAAAAGACTTGCACGGGCTTGCCTATGTCACCCGGCTCGAGGGTCCTGGTACCGGCTATCTCCCGTCCACCCGGGGAGCGCTCCCAGTACGTGGTGATGGCATCCCCGACTTTTGGGCTGTAATCGGGGAGTGTTACCACTACCTGGTCCTGGTGAGCGGGGTCGGCAAGATAGGCAGCGGTGATCTGGTTGGGGGGGAGAACTTCGGGAGGAAAGATCAACTTGCTATTGGTGGGCAGCATCGGTGCCTGGGTATCCAGCGTCATCACCAGATCGGATGATTCTTCTGTTTCGTCATTGTAAATCGTCACCTTGTATTTGAACCGGCGTTCCCCATCGTTACTGCGCAACCAGGCTTGGGGCACTGCAAGATACCGGTCCGAGTCCTCAATGGGCTTGTTCCACTTACGGGTGACCAACGCAGTGACGCTACCATCAACGAACAGCTCAACGGTTTCCTCCGCCAGTTCGGGGCTGGAGTTTAGCGGCACTGTAAACCAGACCTTCAGATCGGCATGGGTCAATGCCTCCGGCAACAGATTGGTTTGACCACCTGGCACATTCGGGAGCAAGCCGACAATCTCAGGCGGTGGTAACGTAGTGCTGGAAAAACCGGTACCTTTGAACTGGACCATGAACAGAACTCCTCGAATTAAAGCCAGCAAGGGAAACCGGAATCCGGCTTCCCTTGCTGGCGTCATGAAAAGAACATTGATCTGCTGGTGCAACGCCAAGGGTTCGAAGAAATCAAGCCAGCCAGTTACCAGCTGTAGCGGGCACCCACATTGATGCCCCAAGGCTGCTCGATCTTGTCGCCATTGCTGTAATCAACGTCCAGGTGCATGGCAACCTTGTCAGTCACCGTCATGGCCACGCCCGCGCCCAACTCGCCGCGAGATCCCGACAGGTCGCTGCGGAAACGGTTGTCGTTGACCTCAATGTCACTGTTTTTGGCGAACTCGTGGACATAGGCGGCGCGCAAATACGGCTGTACCGTCTTGCCTTCGGCCCAGGTGAAATTGCGACCGACAGTCGCACCGGCTTTACCCAACAAGGAATGCGCACGATCCCCGTCGGCGGCCAGGCCGTTATCCAGGTCGTAACTCGCGCCATCGATCATCACGCCCGACAGTTGAGCATAAGGCTCGACGTAGTAGTCATCCGCCAATTTGATGTTTCGCCCGAACTCCAGCGATGCACCGATGCCGTTGGTGTCGTAATTGCCTTTGGTTTTTTGGCCGTCACTGAGACGAACCGTTGATTCATTCTGGAACCGGTTGTACTTGAGCACGCCGTCGAAGTAATAGCCGCTCTGCATATCCAGCCACGTGGTGTAGGCACCCAGGTAGTAACTGTCGACTTCGCCAGTCGTGCCATGGCTCAGGTCCAGGTCGGACTTGCTGTAACCGCCCAACAGGCCGACCAGCCATCGCCCATCGCCCATGGGCAGCGGCGCATCGGCACCCAACGAAATGCCCTGCTGGGTTTGCTTGTAGGCAACCCCGGAACTTTCACTGACGTTGTATTTGTTGCCATAGGCACGGATCCAGCCACCGGCCTTGCCGTGATCCATTCGCACTTCGCCCATGCGCGAACGCAGGGTGCTGAGTTCGCCGTACCAGACGGTGGGCGCGGCATTGAACAGCGCCATCACCGATTGGGTACCCGGGCTGATCACACGGCTGGCGGTGTCCAGGACCCAGTCGTTGTTACCCTGTTGGATCAAGTCATAGGAAAATGCGCCCAGATCCACGGAGCCTCCGGCCAGGGCGAAGGTGGCGTCACCCGAACCGATATGGACCACGGACTTCGAACCCGCCCCCACCGGTTCAGTACCCTGGCTGTCGAGCGCGACCAGATGGTTGCCACTGGCATTGCCGGTCACGGTGAGGGTATCCACTTCACCCGTGGTGAAATTGTTGTGCATGTAGAAGGTCCCGCCCTCGCCCGCGAGCGTTTCCACCGACAGATTGAAGAACTGGCCCGGATTGCCGAACTGCACACCCCCGCCATTCAACGTCAGGTTCTGCACTTGACCGTCACCGACCATGACCCAGCGAGCATCGTTGCTGATCGACAGGTTCTGGACGTTTTCCAGGCGCCCGGTCAGGGTTGCAGACTGGTCGAGTGCGACGTTGGCATTGCTGTCATCCGCCACAATGACATCGCCCACCAGGTGACTGTTATTGACGTTGAAGTTCGCCGAAGAACCGTTGATGACCTCCAGTAGCGTGCCGTTGCCGCCCTTGAGCGTGGAGCCGTTGTTCACTTCAATATTGGCCCGCTCGGTGTTGGTCTGGGTCAGGCCATCGACAATGATGGCCGACCCGCTCAGGCCTTCGACATGGGTACTATCGAGAACCAGCGCATTGTCCGCGGGCAGGTTGTTGGCGGTGAACACGCTGACACCATGGAGCCCGCCGACGATCTTGCTGCCCGTTGCCAGGACCTGGCCGCCGAAAGTCTGTACGCCGATGCCATCGGCATTGGTGGCGGTAACGGTGGTGCCGGAGTCCAGCGTCAAGCGCGATTGTGCGCTCAGGCTTGCACCAAACTGGCCGCCGGTGATCTGGCTGTTGCCGACCCTCGCGGTGGACCCACCGACTGCCGTCGCTATCAGGCGCAAGCCCGTGCGATCGCTGACGACACGACTATTGGTAATGGTTGCATCACTGTTGGACAACTCAACGCCATTGCTTGTACCTAAAGCAGTTGTAGTTGCGCCGTTGAGCACAAGCCTTGATCCCGCCTGCGCGCGAATCTGATGGGTGGTAGCGCCATTGGCCGTCAGGCTTGAACCGTCACGCACCAGCCAACTGTCTCCAACTGTCTCGGCATTGATCGTCTTTGAACTACCATTTTCAACCACCGATTGCGCCAGCGCACACGGCCCCATCAACAGCGCCGGCGCCAGTATCGAAAGCTTTAGCATCCGTGCAAGCGGTGACACTGAAAAAGAATGGCTGACGTACATGGGTCTCTCCTGAGTCTGTTGGCTATAGGCAAAATCACCATCTAGCGGAATCTTTCAGATCTGTGTCTGAAGGGCCCGCGATCCTATGAAATTTCCTACATCCGAGATGTAGGACTTATCCGAATGAGCGCGGGAATTCTCCCTGGTAACTAGGTGCCCAGTGCATAAGCGCTGTTTGAAACAGAACTCGACACGGACGGAAAACGTCTGTGTCGACTCTGGAGGTGTAACTAAGGGGTAATCGGGCACTGATCGCTCGGACCATGGAACGCCGTACGGGTGACTAACGGCTCGGAGAAGACATCTTCCGTTCCGTCATTGAAGAAATAATGGATCTTGGCGCGCCCCCTGCGATTTGGATTCTGGTCATAAAGTGGTTGGATATAAGTGCTGTAAGGCGTGACAACAAATTCGAAACCGGTGAGGGGCAACCCCGGATCTCCCAATGTAAAATCCTTCTCGAATTTCACACTTGGAATCGGCACCTCGGGGCTTGTAAGATCGTCGCCTATCATGGGGATGAACTCGAAGCTGATGGTATCTCCGTCCTTCAGCAGCCCCGTCAGGTCGGGTATCCGAACCTTCAGCGATCCATCAGGTTCCAGCGACTGGCAACCCGGATACCCAGTGGGATTGGGAATTTTCGGGAAGCTCGCGGGGGGCAGTTCAACCGCTACCGCGTCGACGTCAACCTCGATAGCCTCTGAATGCAGATCATTTTCCACACCGGGTCTGTGGACCTGATAGTGCACAGGAATGGCATCACCGTTGTTTCCCGCCTTGATGTAGTTCCAGGGGATGTCAGCGATGTGATCTTCACCAGGAACGTGGGTTGTATCGTCAAAAATGACCTGCGCCTCGACGACCCGCAGCCCATTCCAGAAAACGTCGACGACATCATCGTTCTGTGCAGTGGCGAACCAGGGGAATGTGAATTTAGCGTCATGCCCCTTGTCGTCCCTCGTCAGCTCATTGGTTCTGCTCTCGTCGAAGTTCTTGACTTCTCCTGCGGGCAGGGCTGGATGAACAGGATCAGGCCAGTCGATGGGAGGCCAAGGCACCCATGGAATGGGCACTTCGAAGTTGACTGGAAAGTTGGCGGATTGCGGACCGAACGGGCGCCCCTTGCGAATAATCTGATAACTGACCGCGGTCGGTTTGATACCGGTGGTGGCTTGTCCGTACTCTTGCAACATCAGGACGGCAGGTAACACCTTAACTTCCATGGTGAGCATGTTGAGAAAGTCGAGATCCGGCTGTACGCGAGTGCTGCCCCAATGCAAACGAACCTTGTCACCGGCTTTCCAGTTATCGTACATATCGATCCAGGCACTCACGCCCACCCGAACATGCTCGTTCACCAACGGCCCGGGGACAGCTTGTGGAACTTTCGGTGGTCTCAAATTATCGGGAAGCGGACCGAAGGTCAGGCCGACGGTTTTATGCACCGACACTGCACTGGGGTTTTGTGCCGCATCAAGCAACACATAAAGAAATACGCATTCCGCATCACCGAAGTCCCGGATCGTCTTGGCAGGGATCTGCACCGGTGTATCGGTCACACCGGGCGAAGGAACAGTGCCGAAGAACACCAACGGGGCGTTTGTCGGATCGTCAGGAATCTCTGCGGCATCCACCAGGTAAATGGCAAGCTTATCGGTGGCTTTCCAATCCACATAACCGGGGAGCGTAAGTGTCAGGTTGCCCCCTACCGGCAAGTTGGAATCATCCAGATAATCGGCAATCAGTTTCAATGCGTCGGGCGGCGCGTGCTTGTACGGCGGCAAGCGATCGCAAATCACCGTGGTCACTACTGAAGGAGTTTCGTAATTGGTGTAATCGGTAATGACGTACTGCAGGCGGCACGTCGCATCATCCGGCAGAAAATTGGTATCGATTGTCATGAGATACGGGAAGGTTTCCGGAAAAGGCCCTCCGTCAGCCGGGCGAGTGAACTCGTGTTCAGCGACCTTATCCCACCGCCCCGATCCGGTATCCAGAAAAAGTTCGACTTTGTCACTGATACGCGGCGGGGGCAGATTTTCCCACAGCGGAATGTAAACTTTTAGCCCATCCTTTAGCCTGGGACCGTTGAGAAGGCCGCTCGCCTTGTCGGCATAATCCTCATCCTTGATCTCAATCACCAGATCGGCAAGGTTCGCCTGATGCTCAGTGCGCTTTTTTAAATAGGCCGCGTTGGCCTGATGTCGTTGCAGTTTGTTTGTTTGCGTCGTCATTTACGCTCTCCGGCCATGCCATTGATGCCATAGACGGTGCTATGGCGCTGCGTCGGTCGACAACATGGGGGCTGAGGATAAGCGGATGACTCTCGCCATACAGCTGGCCGAACTGACCTCTGGGCGAATTAAGCGCTGATGAGAGAAAAAGCGAAACTGTCAAAGTTGACAGGTGGGTATTGATACAGGGATCCGCAAACCCGTGACAACCGGCGATACCCAAGCACGTTCAAGTTAGATAACGACCGGTCGCCACAGGTTGAGTCAGCGCTGGCCGGTAGCCGTCCGCCAGACCCGAGCAATGTCTGTCGCCCGTTCACGCAACAAACGCGGAGCCTCGGTACACGCCTGCTCCAGTGTCATTGGCCCGCTCGTCAAAGCGAACGCGGCGTCGATGCCATGTTCGTACAACGCCTGGTAGCCTTCGCCCAGTGTGCCGGCGATGACGATGACCGCAACGCCCTGTTCTTGAGCGATGCGGGCAACACCAAACGGTGTCTTGCCGCGCAATGTTTGCGCATCGAAACGACCTTCACCGGTGATCACCAGATCGGCACCCACCACCGCCTCGGCCAGACCCACCAGCTCCGCCACCACTTCAACCCCTGCCATGAATTGCGCCCCGAGAAACGCCTTGGCGGCAAACCCAAGGCCGCCCGCCGCACCGCTGCCCGGTTCGTCGCGTACGTCTTGTGCCAAGGCGTTTGCGCAGTGATTGGCAAAGTGCCCGAGGGCTCGGTCCAGTTGTTCGACCTGTGCAGGCGTTGCGCCTTTTTGCGGGCCAAAAATGGCGGAGGCTCCGTGAGGACCGCAGAGTGGATTGTTCACGTCCGCTGCAATGTCGAAGCGCACTTCGGCCAGACGCGGATCGATGCCGGTCAGATCAATGCGGGCCAGTTGCGCCAGCGCCAGACCACCGGGTTGCAATTGCTGGCCCTGTGCATCGAGCAGCCTCACGCCCAAGGCTTGCATGGCACCCGCACCGCCGTCGTTGGTGGCGCTGCCGCCGATGGCCAGGATCACCCGCTGCGCACCCGCATCCAGTGCCGCACGAATCAACTCGCCGGTGCCGAAGGTGCTGCTGATGCAGGCATCGCGGCGGTCGAGGGGCACCAACTGCAAACCACTGGCCTCGGCCATTTCGATGATCGCGGTGTGGTTTTGGGGTAACCATCCCCATGCGGCATTGACCGTTTCGCCCAGTGGCCCGCGAACGTCGGTTCGGCGCAGCTCGCCATCGCATGCCGCGAGCACTGACTCGACCGTCCCTTCCCCGCCGTCGGCCATTGGGCATTTGATCAATTGTGCATGGGGCCAGACTTCGGCCAAACCCAGGGCAATGGCATCGGCTACGCCTTGGGCGCTGAGACTGTCTTTGAACGAATCGGGGGCGATGACGATTTTCATGGGCGTTCTCCAGTTCCAATGCGCTCATCCTGCCAGCCGGCCGGAACAATAACGCCGGGCTGCTGCACAAGCGGCACTGAGGATTATTGTTCATTCACACAAACCCGCTGCCTACTGTAGGAGCGAGCTTGCTCGCGAAGGATTCAAGGGCGTCGCGTTTATCCAGGTATTACGCGTTATCGTTAACGTCCATCGCGAGCAAGCTCGCTCCTACGGGGGCTGGTCGTTTCTTTACGGGAGGGCTTCGGTCTGGGGGAGCAGTTGCACGCCGAGGTAGAGCGCGAGCATGCCGTCCAGCTTCAGTGGATCTACGCCGCTGAGTTCGGCAATGCGCTCCATCCGATAGCGCAGGCTGTTGCGGTGAATGCCCAAGGCGTCGGCACAGGCCTGGCTTTGCCCATCGTGTTCACACCAGCTGCGCAGGGTCGCCAGCAGTTGGCCGTTATTGTCCCTGGCGATGACCTGGCGCAACGGGTTGAGCAGCTCGTCCAGCGCATCGTCGTTGCGATGACGCCAGAGCATCACCGGCAATCGGTAGCGATCAAGGGTCAACAAGCGCGACTGCGGCAACACCTCGCGCCCGTAGGCAAGCAAGTCGCCGACCCGACGATAGCAGCGGCGCAACCCCAGCAAGCCATCGGCCTGCCCGCCCACGGCGATGCGCAGAATGTTCCAGCCCAGGCCATCGAGTTTCTCCAGCAGCCGATCATTTTCGACGCTCTGGCTGGCAGGCCTGCACCACAGCAACGACGACTTGGCCGGACTCACGCACCAGCTATCCGGATAGCGCGACATCAGCCAGGCGCTGAGCGCCTCGACGGTGTGCCCAGGACCGTGCTCCGTGCCCAGTTCGAACAGGTATGGCACCCGCGTCATCTGCGGCTTGAGCCCCAGCTGTTGCGCCTCGTCGATCAGCCGTGGCGAACTGCCGGCCTCGCTGAGCAACAGCGCCAGCAAGTCATCGCAACGCTGGCGCCGCCATTGCTGCTCGGCCTGCTGGTTGCGCTGGCCCACCAGCATCTCGGCGGTCATGCGCACCAGTTCGGCGTAGGTGCGCAATTGCTCGGGTTCGCCGGTGATGCCCAGCACGCCGATCAGGCGCTGGTCGAGCATCAGCGGCAGGTTGATACCCGGCTGCACGCCCTTGAGATGGATCGCGGTCTGCGCATCGATCTCGACTACGCGACTGTTGGCCAGCACCAGTTGCGCGCCTTCATGCCGGGTGTTGACCCGCTCCGGTTCGCCGCTGCCGAGGATCAGGCCCTGGCTGTCCATGACGTTGACGTTGTACGGCAGGATGGCCATCGCCCGGTCGACGATGTCCTGGGCCAGGTCGTGATCGAGTTCGAACATAGCGGTAATCCTGAAAAGCGTGATGGGACAGGTAGTTCCAGAGAATCTCCCACATTTTTGCTGCACCGTGTTCGATAAATCAGTTTGATCCACAGGCGGGTTCTGGTATTTGTTTGAGCCCTTCCCTGCGGCAAAAGGATTTCCTCATGAGCTACCGCACACTGGGTCAGTCGGGTTTGCAGGTGTCCACCCTGACCCTGGGCACCATGATGTTCGGCGAACAGACCAGCACCGAGGATTCCCTGCGGATCATCGACAAGGCCTGGGACCAGGGCATCAACTTCATCGACACCGCCGACGTCTACACGGGTGGGCGCTCGGAAGAAATCGTCGGCGAAGCAATCGCCGGCAACCGCCACGAATGGGTGCTGGCGACCAAGGTCGGTTTCGGCCCGGCGGACGGTGTGCCGAACCGCAGCGGTTTGAGCCGCAAGCATGTGTTCAATGGCATCGACGCCAGCCTGACGCGGTTGGGCACTGACTATCTCGACATCTATTACCTGCACCGTGAGGACCACAACACGCCGCTGGAGGTTACGGTCTCAGCGATTGGCGACCTGATCCGCCAGGGCAAGATTCGCTATTGGGGGCTGTCGAACTATCGTGGCTGGCGCATCGCCGAAGTGATTCGCGTGGCCGACAAGCTCGGTGTCGACCGGCCGGTGATCAGCCAGCCGCTGTACAACATCGTCAACCGCCAGGCCGAAACCGAGCAGATCACTGCCGCGCAAAATTACGGTCTCGGGGTGGTGCCCTACAGCCCGCTGGCCCGCGGTGTGCTCAGCGGCAAATATGCGCCGCACGCCAAGCCCGACGCCAACAGCCGCGCAGGTCGTGCGGACAAACGCATCCTGGAAACCGAATGGCGCATGGAGTCCTTGCGCATCGCCCAGCAGATCCAGCAATACACCCAGGAACGCGGCGTGGGCATCGTCGAGTTTGCGATTGCCTGGGTGCTGAACAACAGCGCCGTGACCTCGGCCATCGTCGGGCCGCGCACCGAAGAACAGTGGGATGCCTACACCAAGGCGCAGGCGGTGAAGATTACGGCTGAGGATGAGGCGTTCATCGATTCGCTGGTGACGCCGGGGCATGCGTCGACGCCGGGGTTCAATGATGTGAGCCACTTCGTGTCCGGCCGTAAACCCCATAATTAAACACCCCTGTAGGAGCGAGCTTGCTCGCGATGGTGGTCAACGATAACGCGGGGAGACTGAATGCCCGCGGTGACCATTCGCTCATCGCGAGCAAGCTCGCTCCTACAGGGTCGTTGTAAATATTGATCATCCGGCCAATATTCAGCACAAAAACCACGTATCCTCCGCACCCCGTTTTACGTTCAACCTCGCGAGGACAGCTTGTCTAAAGGTATCGCTTTATCGGTGTCAGCCTCGGTGCTGTTTGCCGTCATGTATTACTACACTTCGTTGCTCAAGCCCTTGAGCGGCGTGGAGATTTTCGGCTGGCGCATGCTGTTGACGGTGCCGTGCATGACGGTGTTCATGCTCGTATCCGGGGAATGGCGGCGGGTGATCGACCTGCTGCGCAGGATTGGCGCGCACCCGAAGCTGATCGGCGGCCTGATACTGTCGGCAGCGCTGCTGGGTGTTCAACTCTGGCTGTTCATGTGGGCCCCGCTCAATGGCTACAGCCTCGATGTATCCCTGGGCTACTTCCTGTTGCCGCTGGCGATGGTCCTGACCGGGCGTATCGCCTACGGCGAACGGCTGTCCTACCTGCAAAAAGTCGCGGTGTTCTTCGCCAGCCTCGGCGTGGTCAACGAGCTGTATCAGGTCGGCGGATTCTCCTGGGCGACACTGGTGGTGGTCATCGGCTACCCCCTGTACTTCGTGCTGCGCAAGTGGCTGAAGGCCGACAACCTCGGCGGGCTCTGGGTGGACATGACCCTGATGCTGCCGATCGCCTACTGGTTCGTGCACGGTGGCGAGCAAGGCTTCGGCGTCTTCGATCAGCATCCGGCGCTGGCGTGGCTCATCCCGTTACTCGGCCTGATCAGTGCTTCGGCGCTGGTGGTCTACATCATCGCCAGTCGCTTGCTGCCGTTCAGCCTGTTCGGGCTGTTGAGTTATGTCGAGCCGGTGTTGTTGCTGGGGGTGGCGTTGTTGCTGGGGGAAAGTATCAAGCCCGGTGAATGGCTGACCTATATTCCGA
>Ga0247818_10003246_pt1 | contig 10511 bp, 9 predicted proteins | sample 13C_Glucose_Day1_FD_192424 | JGI IMG/M metagenome (GOLD analysis project Ga0247818, IMG submission 192424) | Soil microbial communities from agricultural site in Penn Yan, New York, United States - 13C_Glucose_Day1 | ecosystem: Environmental > Terrestrial > Soil > Agricultural land | place: USA...
TCAACGATGGAATAGACCAGTGCAAGGCCCAGACCGGTACCTTCACCCGGGTCCTTGGTGGTGAAGAAGGGTTCGAACAATCGGTCCATGATGCTCTGTGGAATTCCGCTGCCTTCGTCTTCCACGATCAGATCGACCGTGTGTTCGCCGGCTTCGCTTTTGACCCGCACCGCGCTGCCGGGGGGCGAGGCGTCGCGGGCGTTCGAGAGCAGGTTGATCAATACCTGGGCGAGCCGCTGCGGGTCGCCTTCGACCCAGTGGTCGGGATCGCACAGGTTGTAGAACTGCACTTCGAAATTGCGCCGGTTCAGGGCCAGCAGGCCGATGGCATCCTGCGCCACTTCCGCCAGGCAAACGGGTTCGTCGCTGTGCTGGTGGCTGCCGGCGTGGGCGAAGCTCATCAACGATTGCACGATGCGCGACACGCGCTTGGTCTGTTCGAGGATCTGCCCGCTGATTTCCTTGAGTTCGCCGTCTTCCTCGCGCTCTTCGCGCAGGTTCTGCGCCAGGCAGGCAATGCCGGTGATCGGGTTGCCGATTTCATGGGCCACGCCCGCAGCCAGGCGACCGATGCTGGCCAGGCGCTCGGAATGCACCAGTTTGTCTTCGAGCATCTGGGTTTCGGTCAAGTCTTCCACCAGTAGTACCAGGCCACTGTTGCCTGGTGCGAGCGGCTCGTCGATCGCCGCCTTGTGCAGGTTCAGCCAGCGGGTCTGGCCGTCGAGGGCCAGGTGCTGTTTGTGCAAGTGCTCATCCGGCACGTTGATGAAGCCTTGCAGCAGCGCTTTCCACGGGTCGGCAATGGTGCTCAGGCGCGAACCGACCACGCGCTGCGCGGCGATCCCGGTCAGTTCCTCCATGGCTTTGTTCCACATGAGGATTTCCTGGTCCTTGGCCAGCGAGCAGACGCCCATCGGCAACTCCTGCAGGGTCTGGCGATGATAACGGCGCAGGGCATCGAGTTCGGCGGCCAGGCCGGTCAGGCGCGAGTGGTAGTCCTCGAGGCGGCTTTCGATGAAGTGGATGTCTTCGGTGACATAGTTTTCACCGCCGGCCTTATAGGGCAGGAACGTCTCGACCATGTCCTGGGCCACGCTCGGTCCCATCAGGCCGGAGAGATTGGCTTCGATGCGGTCGCGCAAGCGGCGCAGGGCGTACGGCCGCCGTTCGTCGAAGGGCAGGTAGAGATCGCGCAGGGCCTGCTCGACTTCCTTCTGCGCGGCCTTGGCACCCAGCGGTTTGGCCAGCTGGGTGGCGAACTCCTGGGGCGAGGCGGCATGCAGCTCCCGGCGTTGCGGGCGGCGCACGTTGTCCACGGCGCAGGCTTCGGCGGCGCTGGCTTCTTCGGTGCTGGCATTGGTGAACAGCGAAATCAGGGTGAACATCAGCACGTTGGCGGCCAGGGAGGCGATCGCGGCCATGTGCCAACTGGTGTCGTCGAGCACGTAGATCATGTTCAACAACGGTATATAGAAGCCCTGCAGGTTGCCGACCAGCGGTAGCAGCATGGTCACCAGCCACACCAGGATCCCCGCCAGCAGCCCGGCAATGAAGCCGCGACGGTTGGCGGTCGGCCAATACAGCACAGACAGCACGCCAGGCAGGAACTGCAGGGTGGCGACGAAAGCGACGATGCCGAGGTTGGCCAGGTCCTGCTCGGCACCCAGCATCAGGTAGAAGCCGTAGCCAGCCATGATGATGGCGACGATCAGGGCCCGACGGGTCCACTTCAACCAGCGGTAGATGTTGCCTTCGGCCGGTGGCTGGTAGAGCGGCAGCACCAGGTGGTTCAGGGCCATGCCGGACAGGGCCAGGGTGGTGACGATGATCAGGCCGCTGGCGGCGGACAGGCCGCCGATATAGGCCAGCAATGCCAGGGCCTTGCTGTTGGCAGCGATGCCGATACCCAGGGTGAAGTATTCCGGGTTGGTGGTGGCGCCGAGTTTCAGGCCCGCCCAGAGAATCAGCGGTACCGCCAGGCTCATCAGCAACAGGAACAGCGGCAAGCCCCAGCTCGCGCTGACCAGCGAGCGCGGATTGAGGTTTTCGGTGAAGGTCATGTGGTACATGTGCGGCATGACGATCGCCGAGGCGAAGAACACCAGCAGCAGCGTGCGCCAAGGGCCTTCCTGCAATGGCGTGTGCAGCGCGGCGAGGGCGGTCTGGTTTTGCAGCAGCCACAGCTCCAGCTGTTGCGGGCCGTCGAATACACCATACAGCGCATAGAGGCCGACGCCGCCCAGGGCGATCAACTTGATCACCGACTCGAAGGCAATCGCGAACACCAGGCCTTCATGTTTTTCCCGGGTGGCGATGTGCCGGGAGCCGAAGAAAATCGTGAACAACGTGATCAGGGCACAGAAGCTCAGCGCCACGCGATGCTGTACCGGCTCGCGGGTGAGGATGCCGATGGAATCGGCGACCGCCTGGATTTGCAGCGCCAGCAGGGGCAGAACCCCGACCAGCATGAAAACCGTGGTCAGCGCGCCGGCCCAGGTGCTGCGAAAGCGGAACGCAAACAGGTCGGCCAGGGACGAGAGTTGATAGGTGCGGGTGATCTTCAGGATCGGATACAGCAGCACCGGCGCCAGCAGGAATGCGCCGGAAACGCCCAGGTAGCTGGACAGGAAGCCGTAGCCATACTGATAGGCCAGGCCCACGGTGCCATAAAAGGCCCAGGCACTGGCATAGACCCCCAGCGACAGGGTGTAGGTCAGCGGGTGGCGAATGATCGCCCGCGGGATCATGCCCCGTTCGCTGACCCAGGCCACGCCGAACAGCACCGCCAGGTAGGCGGCGCTGATCAGGATCATCTGGGTCAGGCTAAAGCTCATCGGCATCTTTTTGGCTCTGCAGGATGAAGGTCACGACGATCAGAATCAGCCAGAGCAGATAAGGGCGATACCAGGCGCCAGTGGCGTCGATCCACCAATCCATGATGGCCGGGGAAAACAGGTAAATCCCCACTACCAGGAGCAGGACCAAGCGATAGATGTACATCCCGGCCTCTCTTTTTTATGCCCGTGCCCGAAAACGTGCGGCGATGGTAACGGATGGGCGCGCCACTGCAAGTACGATCACTGTAGCTGTGCCTCAGGCAGGCTCAGTGTGCGCGGGATCAACAAGGCGTCCCAGTGGGCGATGCCCCAGTCCAGCACTTCCCGTGGCGTGGCGCAGGCCAGCTCGGTTCCCGGTTTCTGTCCCAGTGCGCGTAACGCCCGCAGCAACAGTGGCGTTGCCTGATCTTCGGTCAACGGCGGCGAACGGTAGGATTTACCGAGTTTGTTGCCGTCTGGCTGGGTAATCAGCGGGATATGCAGGTAACGGGGTTGAGGCAGGCCGAGCAGTTCTTGCAGGTAGAGTTGGCGGGGTGTGGAGTCCAGCAGGTCGGCACCGCGAACGATGTCGGTAATGCCCTGCCAGGCATCGTCCAGGACCACGGCCAATTGATAGGCGTAGAGCCCGTCGCGGCGGCGGATCACAAAATCGCCGACTTCGCGTCCCAGGTGTTGGCGGTATTGACCCTGCACCCGGTCGAGGAAGTGATATTCCAGTTCCGGTACGCGCAGGCGGATGGCCGCACCATCAGTGCCATGGCCGGCATTGCGGCACAGCCCCGGATAAATCCCGTGATACGGCTCCAGCTGTTTGCGCGAACAGGTACAGGCGTAGGCCAGGCCCTGATTGAACAGGCGATTGAGCACTTCGGCGTAGGCCTCGTGGCGATCGCTTTGGCGAACCAGGTCGCCATCCCACTCGAAGCCGTAGCTTTCCAAAGCCTTGAGTATGGCCGCCTGGGCGCCGGGTTCTTCACGGGGCGGATCCAGGTCTTCCATGCGCATCAGCCAGCGGCCACCCACTGAGCGGGCGTCCAGGTACGAAGCCAGTGCCGCGACCAGCGAACCGAAATGCAGGTGGCCACTGGGCGTGGGGGCAAAACGCCCGATATAGGCGGGGGAGGTGATGGCGGTCATGAATGCATTTAAAGCCAAAAAAACATCAGAAACAAAAACGGAGCGTTCGCACGCCCCGTTCTTCGTTCAAGTCGCGATTATTTGCCGACTTGCTTTTCCTTGATTTCTGCCAGTGTCTTGCAGTCGATGCACAAGTCAGCGGTAGGACGTGCCTCGAGGCGCTTGACGCCGATCTCGATGCCGCAGGACTCACACCAGCCGTACTCTTCGTCTTCGATCAGCTGAAGCGTCTTGTCGATCTTCTTGATCAACTTGCGTTCACGATCGCGGGCGCGAAGCTCGAGAGCGAACTCTTCTTCCTGGCTGGCACGGTCTGCCGGGTCCGGGAAGTTGGCCGCTTCGTCCTTCATGTGGTCCACAGTCTTGTCGACACCTTCCATCAGCTCTTTTTTCCACTGATTCAGAACCTTGGTGAAGTGCTTGCGCATGGGCTCGCCCATGTACTCTTCGCCAGCTTTCTGAACATAGGGCTCGAAGCCGCTGATCGTCTGATTCGCTTGTTGCTTTGCTTGGGTGGACATGAAATAGACCGCCTCTACTCTTGTAATCCATCTGCGCAGGATTGCTCCATCACCGGCACCTGCCGGCCCTGCGGCTGCAAGCGGGCGAACTTACCAGATCAAATCAGACCGCGCTACTCCCGGATGTCGAGGGCGCAGCCCGCGGTGCTTGCAAATGATGGCAAAGCGTTGCCTGGTGGCTCTGGAGTCCTGCTCAATTAATGATTTTAGTCAAACCTGGGGCACTCGCTCAGCTCGTTTGTGGCCTGGGTCATATGGCCTCTGACCGCTTTAGGTTCTCGCTCGTTCCTGCGCTTGGGTAGAATCGGTTCTTTTCCCTGTTGAAGGAAGGCCAATGGCTCAGTCCTACAGTGCCCGCAGCCGCGCGATCGAACCTTTCCATGTCATGGCGCTGCTGGCGCGGGCCAATGAGTTGCAGGCTGCCGGTCATGATGTGATCCACCTGGAAATCGGCGAACCGGACTTCACCACCGCCGAGCCGATCATCCGTGCCGGGCAGGCTGCGCTGGAAGGGGGCAAGACGCGTTACACCGCTGCCCGCGGCATTCCCGAGCTGCGTGAGGCCATTTCGGGCTTTTATCAGCAGCGTTATGGCTTGAACATCGACCCGCGCCGCATCCTTATCACGCCTGGGGGGTCTGGTGCGTTGCTGCTGGCCAGCGCCTTGCTGGTCGATCCTGGCAAACACTGGCTGCTGGCCGACCCGGGTTACCCGTGCAACCGGCATTTCCTGCGGCTGGTGGAAGGCGCCGCGCAGCTTGTCCCAGTTGGGCCCGACGTGCGTTATCAGCTGACGCCGGATCTGATCGCCCGGCATTGGGATCACGACAGCGTGGGTGCGCTGGTGGCATCCCCGGCCAACCCGACCGGTACGATCCTCACTCGCGACGAACTGGCGGGTCTCTCCCAGGCCATCAAGCAGCGCCATGGTCACTTGGTGGTGGACGAGATCTACCATGGCCTGACTTATGGCACCGATGCGGCCAGCGTGCTGGAAGTCGACGACAGCGCCTTTGTCCTGAATAGTTTTTCCAAGTATTTCGGCATGACCGGTTGGCGTCTGGGCTGGCTGGTAGCGCCGGACGCGGCGGTGAGTGAGTTGGAAAAGCTCGCTCAAAATCTTTACATCAGCGCGCCCAGCATGGCCCAGCATGCGGCGTTGGCCTGTTTTGAGCCGGCCACCATTGCGATCCTGGAAGAGCGTCGCGCCGAATTCGGTCGTCGTCGGGATTTCCTGCTGCCGGCCCTGAGAGAGCTCGGTTTCGGTATCGCCGTCGAACCGGAAGGTGCGTTCTACTTGTACGCCGATATCAGCAAGTTCGGCGGCGATGCCTTCGCGTTCTGCCGTCACTTCCTCGAAACCGAACATGTCGCGATTACCCCGGGGTTGGACTTCGGCCGCTATCAAGCCGGGCACCACGTACGGTTTGCCTACACCCAAAACCTCGAACGCTTACAGGAAGCGGTGGAGCGTATCGGTCGTGGCCTGCGGAGCTGGCAAGGCTGATGCGTTTTCATCCCCCTCTCGAAGAAGGTCGGCTGATTCGCCGTTACAAGCGTTTTCTCGCCGACATCGAAACCGTCGATGGCGAATTACTGACCATTCACTGCCCGAACACGGGCTCGATGCTCAATTGCCAGGTGGAAGGCGGGCAAGTGTGGTTCAGTCGCTCCAATGATCCCAAGCGCAAGTTGCCCGGCACTTGGGAAGTCGGCGAGACCCCGCACGGGCGCTTGTTCTGCGTGAATACCGGACGGGCCAATGGCCTGGTGGAAGAGGCGCTACGGGCGGGCGTCATCAGCGAGTTGAACGGCTTCACCGAGCTTAAGCGCGAAGTGGCGTACGGTCAGGAAAGCAGTCGCATCGATTTTCGCCTCGATTACCCGGGCGGGCCAGCGTACGTGGAAGTCAAAAGTGTCACGCTGGGCTATGACGGCACGCTCGTGGCGGCGTTTCCCGACGCGGTGACCCAGCGTGGGGCCAAGCATTTGCGCGAATTGGCGCATCTGGCCCGGGACGGGATTCGCGCGGTGCAATTGTATTGCGTCAATCTCACTGGCATCGAAGCCGTGCGTCCGGCTGAAGAAATCGATCCGGCCTACGCCCAGGCCCTGCGCGAGGCCGTGGCGTGCGGAGTGGAAGTGCTGGCCTACGGCGTAAGCCTGAGCCATGAAGAGATGGTGGTGGACCGGCGCCTGGACGTGTTGCTCGGGGGCTAGAGGCTGATCCAGATTCCCTGGGCGTCCTCGCGGCTATCGACACGGCTCAGCGATTGCCCCGCGCACGGGCCGGCGACACATTCGCCGTCCTCGATCAGGAACAGGGCGCCATGGGTCGCACACTGGATCAGGCTGTTGCTGGGATCCAGGAACTGGTCAGGGTTCCATTCCAGGCCGACCCCTCGGTGCGGGCAACGGTTGATGTAGACATAGACCTGGCCGCCCCGGCGCACGGCGAAAAGCTTCTGGCCGTCGATGTCGAAACCGCGGCTGCTGGCCTCGGCCAGTTCAATGCCGGTACACAAAAATTTCATGCTGGTCCTCAAATGACGCCCTTGCCCGGTGCGAGCAGTACTCAGGTGCTCAGGATACTTGGCGCAGCGCCGGATGACTTTTGCACAGGCAAAAAAAGACCCGGCAAGAGCCGGGTCAAATAACCGTGATTAGCCTGATGAGGAGATAATCTGAGAGTCCGAACCAAGGGCTTTCCAGAAAATCGACCAGTCTCGCGACCAGTTGTGATAATCATATCGATTCTCATTACCAAGTCAACAGGTGATTTCCCATTTGTTTGATTCGTGTCGCACGCACGTTCCAATTCCTTGTATTTACTGGGTTCTGCCTGTCGTTTTCAATGCCATCAGTTGTGTTACCTGTTTATTCAGCAAGTCGATTCTGCGGGCCATGCTCTCGATCAGGCTGCCGGCAATCTTCGGATTGCTCTGGGTGAGGCTCAAAAACTGATCCTTGGGTATGCGCATGATGGTGCTCGGTTCGGCGGTGATGACCGTGGTATTGCGTTTCTCGCCGGTAAACACCGCCATGGCGCCGAAAATCTCGTCCTTGGGCACGTCGCCCACTTTGAATCCATCGACGAACGCTTCGGCGTGACCCTCAATGATCACGAATACGTGGTCCGCCTCATCGCCCTGACGGATCAGCGTTTCGCCGCTGGCGACTCGCTGGAAGCCGTTGGTGGCGCGAAACTCTGGCTGCTTGAGTCGTGCCACGGCATCGGACAGCAGGGCGGTCTGGCCCGCCATGTACTGCAGGAACAGCTCCGAGCGGGCCGGGTCGGCATAGATATGCTGGAACACCTGGGATCGAAGGTAGGGCGTCAGCGCCAGGGGCGTCTTGCTGCACAAGCGACAGCGCGGCAGGCCAGCGTCCTGACGCAGGCCGATCAGGTCGCCCTGGCGCAGGTAGAACAGTGCGCGATCATCGATACAGCCGTGCAGCCGGCCGATATCCAGCACGTACAGTTGGTCGCTGGGCAGCGCGGCAGCGAGGTCGTCGATGGCGGGAAACTCGATGGCGGGCCCACTCGGTGCCAAACCCTGCAGCAGTCTGGCGGGAATGTTTTGCAGTCGATTGATCAGTGTTTCGGCGTAAGCCGGTTGTTCCCCAAGTAAGTACATGGCGAGCGGTACTCGTTCAATTCTTGTGGCGGGACGAGATGGCTTCGAGTTGTTTGTTCAGGGCTTCCTTGCGTTCGGCGGGAATGTCGTTCCAGTGCACGTCCATCAGCGCGCCTTCGATCGCGTACAACAACACCTTGGACGCCCGAAACCCGCGCGTGCGCACGGCCCGATAAGCATCCACCGCCCCCAGGCGACGCAAGTCCGAGGCGCTGTGGATGCCCACGGCATGCAGCCACTGCGCCGACGTCTTGCCAAGATTTTTCAGGTGTTGCAGTTCATCATTCATCAAGCCTCCTTGCGATGGCCGAATGGTGCGTGGGCAAGCTTCTGAGGAGTGTAGCCATCAGTAGGAAAAGCGTGATTCTTTGCTCGTTTTTGACGCAAATGCTTCTAAGCGGCGGCAGGCACGGGTGCTTCGAAATGCGCCGATAAGGAAGGGTCTGGCCATTAAAAATGCGAATTTCAGCGCGAAAAAGCCCGTAGTCAAGCGCGAGGCGAGGGCGCTGGACTTGTCAATTTAGACGGGTGCTCAGCGGGTGCGATAACGCAGGCGCGTACCGAAGTTCATCGACATCAGGATTTCGTCGGCGCTCAGCTCCGCCGGAAAGTAGGCGCCGGATATCTGAGCGTGGGCGAGGCTCGCACCTTCAAGCGAAGCATTGCGAAAATCAATGCCGCGCAAATCGGCTGAGCGAAAGTAGGCGTCTGTGAAGTCGATGCCGTCGGCATTCAACTCGCGCAGGTCCAACCCGCGAAAATCACCACCGACCATGTCGATAGGTCCTTGCTCGGGGCGCTCTTTGTTGAAGCCAGCGATGTCGTCTTTGTGCAGCAAGGCATAAAGCGGGGTATCGAGCAGTTTCGGCTGGCTCATGGCGTGTCACCTGTTGGATTTATGACGCCAGTATAGTGCCACTATTTGACAGCCGTGAAGCCGGAGCAGGCTCCACGGCTGAAATGCTTCCTTATAGTCCGGGCAGGCGCTGGCGAATCTGTTCCACTACTGTGTCAAGGGTTCCGCTTTCGTTGGTCTGCACGCGTTTGCTGCAGAGTATTTCTGCGGGCGTCAATGCCTCGCGGCTGGCTTGCTGGGCTTCGATCACGGCCAGAGTGGCGTCGGACGGATCCTTCTTGTCGGCCTGGCGCAGGGCCAGCCAGCTCTCGATCACCGCTTGCGGGGCATTGCAGTCAAGGATCAGGAACGGCGCGCCGGTGGCCTCGGCCACTTTCGCCGCGCTGTCGCGCTGCGAATGCTTGAGGTAAGTGGCATCGACCACCACCGGGAACCCGGCGTGCAGGATCACCGCGGCAATTTCGTGCAGGCGCTGGTAGGTTGCCGCGCTGGCATCAGCACTGTAAATGCCGGCCTGCAGGTCGTTGGTGACGGTTTGCTCGCCGAACAGGCGTTTGCGTTCCACGTCGGAGCGCAGGCGAATGGCCCCCAGGGCTTCCACCAGGCGCATGGCTACGTGGCTTTTGCCAACGGCGGAAACACCGTGGGTGATGGCCATGAAGCGCGAAGGGATGGTGCTGTAGCTTTCCGCCAGGTTGGCGTAGTTGCGGTATTGGCGCAGTGTCGTGGCGCGCTGTACCGGGGTCGCCTCGGCCGGCATGCTGAACAGGCTGACCTTGGCGCGAACCAGTGCGCGGTAGGCTTTATAGAAGTTCAGCAGCTCCAGGCCCTGGTAATCGCCGGTCAGCTCAAGGTATTGGCTGATGAATCGACGGGCCAGGCACTTCAGGCCGCGGTCTTCCAGGTCCATCGCCAGGAAGGCGGTGTCGGCGTATACGTCGGTGAAGCGGAACGGTTCGTTGAATTCGATGCAGTCGAAGATCACGACACGGCCGTCGATCACTGTTGCGTTGCCCAAGTGGATGTCACCGTGGCATTCGCGAATAAACCCTTCGGCCTTGCGTTGGGCGAACAGTGGCTTGAGGCGTTCGAAGCTGCTTTCGGCCCAGGCCAGCAACGCATCCAGCTGCAGCAGGTCGGCCTTGTCGCTGAGGAAGGGGCGAATCTGCTCGAAGTTTTGTCGCACCGGTGCCATGACACTGTCCGGGGTCCCGGCTTCGTGTTCTGCCGGCACTCGTGGTGCGTCAAGGTGGAAACGGGCGATCTGGTCAGCCAACTGGTCGATGTGCGCAGGCGTCAGTTCGCCGTTGGCTTGCAGTGTGCTGAGCAATCCGTCCTGCCCAAACTGGCGCATTTTCAGCGCGTACTCGATGACCGGGCCCTCACCGCCCAGTTGCGGCGCTTCGGCGCTACCGGTGATCGGCAACACTTCGAGGTAAAGATCCTGGGTCAGGCGCTGGTTCAGGCGCAGCTCTTCGGCGCAGAAATGCCCGCGAGCCTCAAGGGTGGTGAAGTCGAGGAA
>Ga0247818_10003249_pt1 | contig 10502 bp, 9 predicted proteins | sample 13C_Glucose_Day1_FD_192424 | JGI IMG/M metagenome (GOLD analysis project Ga0247818, IMG submission 192424) | Soil microbial communities from agricultural site in Penn Yan, New York, United States - 13C_Glucose_Day1 | ecosystem: Environmental > Terrestrial > Soil > Agricultural land | place: USA...
GCGTGGACCTGGTCGAGGTACTGGAGATCGGAGGAGGGATGGGATTCCAGGTCGTAGGCCCACCACGCCTCCCAGCTGAAGACCAAGGCGGCCTCGGCGTTCACGGTGGTGCCCCCGACCTCCGAAAGTCTTTCGAGGATCCCGCCGAGTTCGACGGCCTCCCGCCAGATGCGTGAATCGGTCCCGGCGTGGGGAAGCATCGCCGAGTGAAACTTTTCGCTGCCTTGGATGGAGGCGCGCCATTGGAAGAAGCAGAGCCCGTCGGCTCCGCGGGCGAGGTGGGCCAAAGAGTTCCTGTGCATTTCCCCGGGGCCCTTGGCGATGTTGCGGGGCTGCCAGTTCACGGCCGAGGTTGAGTGTTCCATCAGTATCCAGGGCCGGCCCTGGGCAAGCCCCCGGGTGGTGTCGGCGGCGAACGCAAGCTCGGTGGTGGGGGAGTCGAGGCGATGGTCGAGGTAGTGGTCGTTGGCAATGACATCCATGTGGGGGGCCCAGGACCAGTAGTCCTGGTTGCGGATGTGCGCGGTGACCATGAAGTTCGTGGTGACCGGGACCGCACTGTGCTGGCGCAGGACGTCAGTTTCAGATTGGTAGTAGCCCAGCAGCTCATCGGAACTGAAGCGGTGGAAGTCCAGCACCTGCGTTGGGTTGTTGGTGGAGACGGTCACGCGGGGAGGAAGGATCTGTTGCCAGTCAGAGTAGCGCTGGGACCAGAAGGTTGTGCCCCATGCCTCGTTGAGTGCATCGAGAGTGACGTACCGGTCGACAAGCCAGCTGCGGAAGGCCGACGCCGAGACATCGCAGTAGCAGAGGGCGTTGTGGCATCCGAGTTCATTGGAGACGTGCCACAGACGGACGGCCGGGTGGGAGCCATAGCGCCGGGACACCACGTCTACCAATCGCAGGGCATGTTTCCGGTAGTGGGGGGAACTGGGGCACCATGCCTGGCGTCCGCCCGGCCAGGCCCGGGTTCCCGAAGCTGACTGGTGGAGGATGTCGGGGTGCAGAGTGGTCAGCCACGCCGGGGTCGATGATGTTCCAGTGCCGAGGTTCACTCCGATGCCATTGGCGTGCAGCAGTTCAAGAATCTCGTCAAGCCGCTCGAAGGAGTACTTCCCGGGGGAGGGCTCGAGCTCTGCCCAGCCGAAGATGTTGACCGCTACAAGGTTGACGCCGGCTGTCTTCATGAGACGGACGTCTTCCTGCCACACGCCGCTGTCCCATTGTTCAGGGTTGTAATCGCAGCCATAGACGAGCTTTCCGTTTCCGGACAGCTCGGTGACTGGCGTTCTGCTGGGGCTCAACACTGCTCCTTCGGCTTGCCGCACGTGCAAGGCGAGGATCGACCCCCTGATCTTGGACGCTGTTGTCGCGTTCTGTGAACGCTCCCAGAGTTCCGGCATCTTGAGCGAAGGCGGTGTCTGGGAGCGTTCACACACTATCCATGCCGCCGTCGGACTGTCAATGACGGCATGCACGACGCCACACCCGCTGGCTCGGATACAGTTCAGATATGTCCCTGACACGCACGCGGGCCCGACGCGCCACAATCAACGACGTCGCGGACGCTGCCGGGCTGTCCCGGGGGACCGTATCCCGGGTTGTCAACGGGGAGAAATATGTTTCCGCGGAGGCCAAGCAGGCGGTCGAACTGGCTATCGCCCGGGTGGGTTATGTCCGCAACAGCGCCGCCCGGAACCTCGTCACCCAGGAGTCCCGGGCCATCGGGCTGATCATCCACGAGCCGCACTCGCTGCTGTTCGAGGACCCCAACATCGGCTCCATCCTGCTGGGGGCAAACGAGGCGCTTTCGAAGGCCGACTATCAGCTGGTTTCCCTCATTATTGACTCGGACCGGGACAGCCGGAGGGTGGCCGATTACCTGCGTGGCGGCCTGGTCGACGGCGCGGTCATCATCTCGGCGCGCGCCTCGGACCCGATTGCGGCGGCCATTGCCGAGATCGGGCTGCCCGCCGCCTTCGTCGGCCATCCCGACGGCACCCCGGATCTTCCGTACGCCGCAATCGACAACGTCGAGGCTGCCCGCAGCATCACCGGCAGGCTGCTGGCGACCGGGCGGCAGCGGGTTGGCATGATCGTCAGCGCCCTGGACCGCGACTCGGGCCAGGACCGGCTGGCCGGCTTTCGGGCCGCCATGGGGGAGCGGTTCGACCCGCGGATGGTCGTTGAATTTCCTCTGTACACTTATGCCGCCGGCCTGGAAGGAATGCAGCAGCTGCTCCGTCGCGCCCCGGACCTTGACGGTGTCTTCGCGGCCTCGGATGCCGTAGCGGCAGGAGCAATGACCGCGCTGCAAGAGGCGGGCAGGCGGGTGCCCGAGGACGTTGGTGTCGTCGGATTCGATGACAGCAGCTGGGCCTTGAGGTGCCGGCCCCAGCTCTCCACCGTCCGTCAGCCGGCGGACCTTTTGGGAAGCGCCGCCGCCGAACTCGTCCTGGCCCAGCTTCGGGGGCAGCCCAGCCCGCCACGGGTCCTGGCAACCGAAATCATGTGGCGCGGCTCCGCCTGAGACTTCCGGCCGGCACGCCGGGCATCGGCCGGCCTGGTCGAGTAGCAAATGCCTTACGTGAGCCCCAGGGGATGCCATTCCTCTGGCTTCTGGCGCCTTGGTCCAACAAAAAAGCCCGGACAGGCCGGTTAGTGGATTGCCCCTGAAGTAATCGTTTCTACCTGCCTATAGGTGCGCTGCAAAGCTACTTCTACTTCCGTGATTTTAACGCCGATAATCAACATTATGTCAAGTAGAATGAAACCCGGACACCAGCGGGCGAACCGGATTCTCCATGGAACTGCTCCTGTGGATGTTTATGAATCTTGTGAATCCTGTGTATTTCACAGTACAGCGCTTAGTGCCCTGCTCCCGGCTGAACCTGTCGGCTGGCGCTACTCGGCAGACGGTCGTTGTCGCTGCCGTTTAGTCGCCGACCGCTGTTCCTTTGCAACGAGGCGCCGGCGGTTCGAACCCCGGGTGGGTTTGGTCGCACGGCGTCGGGCAGGTTCGGGAGCGAGACCGCCTGCCACAAGGTCGGCGAGCTTGGCCAGGGCGATCTCCCGATTACGCAGCTGGGAGCGCCGTTCCGAGGCGGTCACGGTGATCACCCCTGCGACGAGACGTCGTCCGAGACGCGTGACCAGCATCATCCGCTGGTCTTCCGATAGCGCTGCAGACTCTACGACGCTCCACGACAGCTCAACGCGGCTGTCCGAAGTGTTGACGTGCTGACCGCCCGGCCCTGACGAACGGGAGAACCGCCAGCTGAGTTCCGACGAGGGAATCGTAAGCGCGGGTGACACCTCCAAATCCATACAACCAGCGTTGCACACTATGGGCGCCAACCAATCCCCCGCAGCTCCCCCGCAGCGCCCAGGCTCAAAGCACTGGCCCTCGTCCGCCGCATCCCTGGCGACTCTGCTTGGCGCCCTGATGAGCCTCAGGGGTTGTCCCTGATGACCGTGCGTGTGGGGCCATCCGGGTCGGCAAAACTTTGGGCCGGCTGGTCAGCGCCGCGACGAGGGTTCGCCCGGAACCCGGCCCAGAAAAACCTCGCGCATCCTCTGGCATGAGCGCCCGCCAGCAGATATGGTAAGCATACTGATGATTAGTTGACCTCTCGTCAGTCCCCAAATCCAGTCAAAGGAGACATCGTGAGCACCAAGGTTGAAAAGCGAATCCTGGTCAACGTTCCGGTGAGCGTGGCCTATAACCAGTGGACCCAGTTCGAGGAGTTTCCCCACTTTATGGGCGGCGTGAAGAGCGTTAAACAGCTCAGCGACGACCGGCTCGAGTGGATTGCAGAAATCGCCGGGGTGCGCCGGCAGTGGCAGGCCCGGATCCTCGAGCAGATTCCGGACCGGAAAGTAGCGTGGGCCGCCACAGAAGGCGCCACCAACGCAGGGTCGGTGTCCTTCGAGGACCTGGGCGGCGGGCAGACGTCGATACAGCTGTCCCTTGAATATGAACCCGAAGGTCTCGTGGAAAAGGTGGGCGACAAGCTCAATATCGTGGACAAGCAGGCAGAAAACGACCTCAACCGCTTCAAGGCCTTCATTGAAGATGAGGGTTACGCGACAGGCGCCTGGCGCGGAACGGTCAACGAAGGTACCTCTACGGGTACGCCGGGAGTTGACGCGGCGGCCGGCTCGCGGGGAGACAGCGGCAAGGCTGGCGTTTCCGGCAAAGTAGTCGCCGGAGTCGGGCTCGCCGCCGCTGCCGCCGCAGGCGTCGCGGCAGCAACGGGCCACAAAAATCCCGACGCCGACACGGCCGTAAAAGCTGCACCGCCCACAAGCGTGCCTCCCACCGGCACGACGGGCAGCGTCTTCCCGGGTGAGGGACTCCCCCATGACGCGGGCCGGGCAGCGAACGAGACGGTTGGCAGGTCCGACGCGAAGCCCTTCGACCAGACCAATGGTCTCGTTGACTTCGAGGGCGACTCCGACGGAACGGCGCAGAGCGACACCGCCAGCGCGGGCGAGCGCGAACGACGGCTAGGAGACCGGCCGGGCCCTGTCCCACCGGTCGGAGGAGGACTGGGGCAGCACTGACGCCCCGCCCGGAGGCCGGCCCGACCGTTCCACGGAACGGCCGGGCCGGCCTCATAACTCGACCTCATGTCCCGGAGTTTGACACCGGGGCAGCCCTTTGCCTCATTCACCGCCGCCGGGTTCGGTCCTGCCGCTGCGGATCCGGTCCACAACGGCGGTAGTGGAATGATCCGCTACGTAATCGAGGATTGCGACCCGGCCCCCGTAGTTCTCCACGGCGGCCGTTTCCGCCAGCATCCCAGGAGTGTAGTCTCCCCCTTTGGCGTAGATCTCAGGCCGGATCTTCTGGATCAAGGGAATAGGCGTGGGGGTGTCGAAGACGGTGACGTAGTCCACGCAACTCAGCGCGGCGATCACGGCGGCCCGGTCCGTGATGTCGTTGATGGGTCGTCCCGGGCCTTTGAGCCGCCGGACGGACTCGTCGCTGTTGAGCGCCACCACCAGAACATCACCCAGTTGCTTGGCCTGATTGAGGTACCGGGTGTGGCCCCGGTGCAGAACGTCGAAGCAGCCGTTCGTGAGGACAATCCGTTGTCCCTGCTCGCGGTGCCGGCCGATATGCGTTGCGAGTTCGCCGGCGTCGACGGCGTTATCCAGGAAGCCTTCCAGGTGCCGGCACAGGTCGTCTGTGCTGCACACGGAGGTCCCGGGACGGTGGACGGCAATATCTGCCGCGGCCTGGGCAAGGTCCACGCAGGTGGTCAGGGGCAACGAGGCGGTCCGGGCCAGCGTGAGTGCCGCTACGAAGGTGTCACCGGCCCCGGAGGCCTGCTTTTCCTGGACCGGCCGCGCCCAGGTCCGGTGGACGTCCCCAGACCTGGGAAGCAGGACAGATCCTTCGCGGTCCAGTGTGACAACCACGGCACCGGCACCGGCCGCTGCGAGCAGCTCCTGGCGATGGTCCACGACCACGGTCGCCCGCGCTGGTTCGGCATCGAACTTCAGCCCGAGCATGTTGGCCGCTTCCATTGCGTTCGGCGTGGCAAGGTCGGGTTTCACCCCGGCCCAGGTGTGAGGTTGGTGTGCGTCCACGACCACCAGCACTTCCGACCGTATCGGGAGAAGATCCACCAGCCTGCTCCGCACCGGTCCATCGAGCGTTCCGGCGCCGTAATCGCAGACCACGACGGCCTGCTGGTCCAGAAGTATCTCCTGGACGGACCGTGCCAGCGACTCCAGGGCCCCTGATGGTAGTCCGCGCTGGACATCGTCCACGCGGAAGAGCACCTGGCCGCTGCTGCTGATGCGGGTTTTGGTGGTGGTCGTTACGCCGGGCACCTGACGGACGTGGGCTGTGTCCACTCCTGCACCGCGCAACTGTCGTAACAGCTCGGCCGCGGCCTCATCGCATCCGGCGATTCCGGCGAGTCGTACCTTTGCCCCGAGGGCGGCGAGGTTCATGGCCGTGTTGGCCGCTCCCCCTGGCGCGAATTTTCGCTGGTTGATTTCCACCACCGGGGCCGGCGCTTCCCGGCACAGCCTTTCGATCGACCCGGACCACCACCCGTCCAGCATGACATCTCCGATGACGGCGATTGCTGGCCGAGTCGAGGCCAGCCGCCTGGGCAGCCATTCGGTCAGGCCCCGCTGCTCCGCCAGTGGAGGCCCCTGGAAGGGGTCGCGTCCCTGCCGCTGGGGCCGCTTCACTGCTTCTCTGCCTTCGAGCTGTTGCCGGTGTCCAGGGGCCGGAGCGGCGCCACTACGTCCACCGACGCAAAGACCATAGTGCGGACAATCGCTGACATGTTCGTCCCTCCCGTTGCGGGGTCCCAAGCCGTTAGTGGCAACGGGAGGCCCGCCGGCGCCCTTGCCGGTAGTTCAGGCCTCCCTAGGTAGTCCCGTACCCCGGTGCGGTGGCATTTACACCCCGCCCCGGGTCAATCCAGGTTCCGGTCTGCAAGCGGAAGCGCGGTGTCACTATGGCACGTGCCTGCTGGTGGCCAAACACGGCCGTCGGGTCTTAGGGTTGCCCAACGAGATGGGCACCGGACAGACAGGACCCCGCAGTGGAAGAGCTCAACGCGGCATTCGAAAGCGGCAGCCCCAACGGCTGCGGAGTGGGACCAGTGCTGGAAAAGTTCCCCGGCGTCTCAAGGATCGCGGTTCTGCGCGGAGGCGGCATGGGGGATCTCCTGTTTGCCTTGCCGGCCATATCCGCGCTGGCGGCGGCCTATCCCGGGGCCAGGATTACCCTGCTCGGCACCCCGGGCCACGCCGAGCTGCTGGCCAACACGCTCTCCCCGGTCAGCGAGGTGCGGGTTCTGCCAGTCTCGGAGGGCCTCAGGCCCGGAACGGCTGACCCGGCGGCGGTCGAGGAGTTCTTCGTGTCCATGGAGCATGAGGAATTCGATCTGGCCGTTCAGCTGCACGGCGGAGGACGATTCTCCAATCCTTTCCTGCTGCGCCTGGGAGCCCGTCACACTGTGGGCTCCCGGACAGAAGATGCTGCGCCGCTGGAGCGCACCATCCCCTACACCTACTACCAGCACGAGCCCCTTCGCGGCTTGGAAGTTGTCGGGCTGGCCGGCGCTCCCCCGGTCTGGCTGGAGGCGCGGCTGAGGCCGCTGGAGAGGCACGCTCCCGTCGTCGATGAGCTGCTTCAAAGCAACATCCACAGCCACGCGACACCTGTCGTGACCATACATCCGGGCGCTACCGATCCCCGCCGTCGCTGGCCTGCGGAACGTTTTGGCGAAGTCGCTGCGGCCTGCGCCGGCGATGGCTGCCGTGTGTTGGTGGTCGGCACCGCGGAGGAGCGGCAACTGGCGGGCGAGGTCGTGGCGGCCGCCAGTTCGGACGGAGTCGTTTCCGTGGCCGGCGAACTCGGCGTCGGAGCCCTGGCGGCGTTGTTGGAAAGATGCGACGTGCTGTTGGGCAACGACAGCGGACCCCGGCATCTGGCCCAGGCCCTGGGCACCCCCACGGTGGGCCTGTTCTGGGTGGGGAACCTTATCAACGCCGGCCCCTTGGGGCGCAGCCAGCACCGGATCCACCTGTCGTGGGCAACGCAATGTCCGGAATGCGGAGCCGACATCACCCAGGTGGGGTGGACTGCGGCCCGCTGCGAGCACGACACCTCCCTCCTGGCGGGAATCAATGCGGCGGACGTCTACCGGGATGTGCGGCTGTTCACGGCCACGAGTCCTCCTGCGCATGGCAGATGAGCAGTTCGCGGATCTCGCAGCCCTGAGGCTGCGAGAGAGCGAATATGACCGCCTGGGCCACCCTGGCCGGATCATTCAGGCGCGAATCATCCTGGGGCTTGTATTGCTCGGCGCGGTCATCGAAGAACCGCGTCTTCATCCCGCCCGGAATCAGCGTGGTCACCCCGATCTCCGTGCCGGTCTCCGCCGCGAGCGCTTGGCTGAACCCGATCACGCCGAACTTGGACGCGCAATAGGCTGATGCCTCCGGCAACGCCCGTTTGCCCAGTGTGGAGGCCACTGTGATCACGCGGCCACCGGAGGACTTGAGGTAGGGCAGGGCGGCCCGCACAAGGGAGACCGTTCCGAGAAGGTTGACGAAAATCACCCGTTCCCAGTCGTCTGCGGGGACGTCCTCGAGCTTCCCGCACCGGTCAATCCCTGCCGCCGTCACCACGGCGTCCAGCCCGCCCAGGGCCTCCGCCGCCTGTTTGACCGCCGCCGTCACCGCTGCGCGGTCCGCGACGTCCACCTCGATGGCCTTTGCCGCGGACACGTTCCGGACGTCGCGGTCGAGGACGAACGGCGTGCCGCCGGCCTCGAGGACGGCGTCGACGACTGCGGCGCCGAGTCCTGATCCCCCGCCGCTCACCAACACCCGTCCGGCACCGGAGAGGTCGGGAGACGTGAATTTCTTCATGATGTTCCTTTCTTTTTCCCGGCCAGAGTCCGGCCGGTTGACTTTCGGGACTTGTCGGTAGGCTGCTTTCGTTCAGCCCACCCGGGCCAGCGCGTCCGCGAGGAGGGACGTGGAGCGCACGGGGTGGTAGGGAACGACGAGGCAGCGGCCGCCCCAGCTCTCCACCAGCGCGGTTTCGGGCAGTTGGGTCACGTCATAGTCGCCGCCCTTCACCCAGATGTCCGGGCGGAGCCGGTCAAGCGTCTTTTCCGGGGTGTCCTCATCGAAGACCACGACGGCGTCGACGCTCTCCAGGGACAGCAGCAGTTCCGTCCGGTCCTGCTGGCCGATGATGGGGCGGGTGGCCCCCTTGATCCGGCGGGCAGAGGCATCGGAGTTCACACAGACGACCAGACAGTCCCCCAGGCTCCGGGCAGCCGCGAGGGTGCGGGCGTGCCCGGCGTGCAGGAGATCAAAGCACCCTCCCGTCGCCACCACGGTTCCGCCGACCGCCTGAATCCGGCGGACCAGGGTCAGCGCGTCGGTTCCGTTGAGCGAAAACGGCCGAAAAGGCGGCGCCGGAGGCAGGGCAGCGACGCCGCCCGCTGCCAGGAACGAGGCAGCTTCCTCGACCGCACGGCGGCAGGCCTCCTCAAGGTCGCTTCCTGTCATGAGATGGGCTGCGAGGCTGCCAGCCAGCCTGTCGCCCGCACCGCAGGCATCGGCGACGGCGGTGCTTGGCGCGGGGATCAGAACCGCTGCCGGTGCCGAAGCGCGGACAAGGGTCGCTCCGAGCCCGCCCTGCGTGACCAGGACCGCGTTGCTCCGCCAATGCCGCAGCAGCGTACCCGCCATGCCAGGCACACCGGGAGGCGGGATCGGCGCCCCGGCCGTGACGGCTGCCGCGGCGGCGCGGGCCTCGGCAAGGTTTGGTGTTACGACGGCGATACCGGGCACGGGATCGGCCCCGGCCGGGTGTGGGTCCCAGACGACAGGAACGTTCCGGGCGAGGCGCGCAATCATTGCGCGCAGCGCAGGGTCGAACGTCAGGCCCCGGCCGTAGTCCGCCACGATGAGGGCTTCGGCCCCCTCGACCGCCTCCAGCATGTCCTGCGTCACTTCGGGCGCGGGACGGCCCTGGCAGCCTTCATCGAATCGGGCCACGGGGTGGCCGTCCGCCCGGAGCCGGGTCTTGACCGGCGTTGGGGCCCCCGAGTGCCCTGCGACCACAGTGATGCCCGCCAGCTCCCCAAGGAGCCGGCGGCCCGGGTCGTCCCTGCCAAGTGCGGTCACAAGGCACACTTGGTGTCCGTCGCCTGCAAGCATCCGGGCCACGAGGCCGGCACCTCCAGCTCTCCCCCTTGCGTCCGCGACGTCGACGACCGGGACGGGTGCGTCCGGGCAGAGCCGGGTGGCCGTGCCGTCGAGGTCGACGTCGAGCAACACATCACCGACAACGACGATTTTCATGGCCGCGCCCCCTGCCGCACTCCCCGGAGGCTCAGGCGGCTGATCTCGGCGTCGAAAGCCCGGCAGATGGCATGCAGGGCAATCAAATGGCACTCCTGGGCGTTGGCGGCGGGCCCTTCGATGGCGATCGTCTCGTCGCAACTAAGGGACAGCGGGTTCGGACCCTGTCCGGTCAGCGCCCACGTGGTGACTCCCATCCGGGCCGCGGTTTTGGCGGCCCGCAGAAGATTGGGGCTCTTGCCGCTGGTGGAGAGCAGCAACAGGATGTCCCGGGGGCGGCCGTGCGCCCGGACCTGGCGTGAGTAGAGATCCTCAAATCCATAATCATTGGCGATGGCTGTCACGGCTGAGGTGTCGGCGTGCAGGGAAATGGCGGAGAACGGCGCCCTTTCGCCGTCGAAGCGGCCCACCAGCTCCGCCGTGAGGTGTTGGGCCTCTGCCGCCGATCCCCCGTTCCCGGCGGCGAGCAGGCGGTTCCCGGCCAGGAGGCGCCGGGCGAGTTCCGCGCCCCAGGAAGCCAGTTGCGGGGACTGGCTGCGCAGCGATTCCAGCGCCGGTAAAACATTACGCAGATGGGCCTCGACGGCGGCCGTGTGGTCCGGAACAGCCCAGCCATCGACGCTCGTGGCACGAGCCGGTTCCTT
>Ga0247818_10003256_pt1 | contig 10497 bp, 9 predicted proteins | sample 13C_Glucose_Day1_FD_192424 | JGI IMG/M metagenome (GOLD analysis project Ga0247818, IMG submission 192424) | Soil microbial communities from agricultural site in Penn Yan, New York, United States - 13C_Glucose_Day1 | ecosystem: Environmental > Terrestrial > Soil > Agricultural land | place: USA...
TGGCGTACCCAGTGCAAATCACGAGTGGAAATTTACAGGTACCAGGCAGAAGAGAGGGACATTCTCGCTGAATCTCTTAAGTGACGTAGGAACGAGGGTGCTGTCGACGCCACTTATTTCATTGCGAAATGAACTGTCTTTCAGATTTTACTACGGCTCAACAGGCGCCGATGCACCTTTGCCCCCTACAGTCGTTGATGTCCGTGTGGACGCCTGGGTCGGATATGACATGAGGCTCCTGTATTCAGATGGCTCCCCTGCGACTAACGTGCCTGTGACACTTCATGTACCAGAACAAGTACCACAGAACGGCACAACTGGCAGGGATGGTACTTTGAGGGGGAGAGCCTTTAAGTACAGCACGCCTGGCAGGCGTACATTGCGGGCAGTAGCAACGCCTCCAGGCTGGGGGGAGGTATCGGTAACGCTGCTGATAAACGTGCAGGAATAAATACTGATTGGTGGGGGCGACAAACACTTCTACTCTTGCAGTAATGTGGAACTTGGAACAGATTTATTATAGCAATTCGTTCTATGTGAACTGTCAATTATGACAGTTCATGGCGGGCTGATTTTGCTTGATAGTTAGTGTAAGCAACAGGCATAAGCCGTCTTGCGGTGATCCTGCTCCTGCGACACTACGAAAAAAAGAGGGATGGAAATGGGCGTTAATGCAGACAGTCCGTGGAAAGAGGCGAAGTTATTCGTCAACGACAGGGAAATAGCATGGGGCGAGCCAATTGCCTTGTTCCGGGGGGAGGAAAGCGAGGTCAGGGTAGAGGTTCCGTCAGGCATCGAGGGCGCATTGAGCCTGGGGTTGGTAAACGATGACGAGCTGACCGTCGGGGCTGATCCGGCGTTCAATGATTGGGTGCCGGGGGGCGATGGCAAGTTCACCTGGACGCTTACACTCGATGCTGGCAGGAGTGGTCGGGTGAAGTTGGTGGTGTTGAGCAGGGAGGTGGACGAATTCTGGGACCTGCCGTGCTGGGTCATTTCATCCAGTCTCGGGGATGAAGTGGAAGAGGTAGTGGTGGCGGATTACGATCCCCAGCTTCCCCCCTCTGCCAATGACATTTTCTTCAGGAATGAGCCAAGGTATGTCTCCGTTAGCTACAAACAAGACAGCCCCTTACGAGGTTATCCGCTGCAACTGATCGCCACCCCGCTTACCGGCGTGCAGCCCTCCAACCTGACTGTGGACCCGTCCCAGCCGACTACCGTTCATGCCTGGTGGATGACCGCCCATACCAACAGCGGCACCTTTAGTCTGGAGTTGAAGGGCGTGGGCATGAGCAGCGGTATCGAATTGCCCACATTCAAAGTGATGTCTCGCTACCTGAAAGACGAGGCCGAGTTCTTGATTGGCGGCAACGAAATCCCTGCCGAGGGTATCGACTTCGTCAACGGGAGTCTCCAGATCGTATCGCTCCGTCTTAAGCCCGGCAGCCCATTGGCGGGACATCCCGTTAAACTGAAGCACACACTCCTGGATCTCCGGCCAGAAGACCTGATCAGTGACCCTGATTTCGACAATTTTTTGACGGAATACCGCTGGTTCGTGAGAGGTTTGACGGGCGCTGGCAGGTTTCAACTGAGCCTGGAGGGCCAGAGCATGACCCAGTCTCTGGATTCGCCGGTTTGCAAGCTACTGCCTAATGACTTAACAGATGTCTTTAAACTTTATAATGGGAATGATTATCTGGGAGCCGTTCAACAAATCGTTTTGAGTCGTAATACCAGCTATAACATCAGATTTGGAGTCGGTTCTGCGGTGCCTTCTGCAGGTGCTTATTCGGCAAGGTTGGATTGGGCCGTTCCATCCGATGGGAATGTAGTAGAGAGTGATCCAGAGTTCGGGGTCGAAAGGTATAGGGCACAGGGTGGACAGTGGGAGTATGCAATGAAGTTCCTTGAAGTAGGCGAGTTTAAGACGAGGTTCTGGATAACTACGAATCCACTCACGGCGCCTTATATGACCTCAATTTTGACAATAATCGTGGAGTGATAACAACACTTCATCGCAATCTTGCGGTAAGCACCCTCTCCTGACTGCCCTCTGAAAAAGCGAAGATAGTGCCCTTCGTTTTTTCAGTGGACACTGTCTTGGAAATCGTTGTTTCAGCCCGTCGTCCCGGTCGCCGCTCCAGCTTCCCGTGAGCGACATGACCCGCCTTTTGAGATCGGCTTACCGACAATAGCGTTCAAGCGCAATCGTGGGTAAGCCCTGTTTCTTCCCAATATCAACGCCATGTTCAACAAACAATGATCAGGACAAAAATCCCCCGTCCACATTCAACGAAATCCCTGTCGTATAACTCGACGCATCACTGGCCAGATACAACACCGCCCCCGCCATCTCACCAGGATCCGCTACGCGCTTGAGCGGAATCTGCTGCAACGCTGTATTCAGGATTGCTTCGTTCTTCACCAGCGCCGAAGCGAATTTGGTATCGGTCAACCCCGGCAACAACGCGTTGCAACGAATGCCGAACTGCGCGCATTCCTTGGCAAACACCTTGGTCATATTGATCACGGCGGCCTTGGTCACCGAGTAGATGCCCTGGAAAATCCCCGGCGAGACGCCGTTGATTGAAGCCACGTTGATGATGCTGCCGCCGCCGTTTTCGCGCATCAGCTTGCCGGCTTCCACCGACATAAAGAAGTAGCCGCGGATGTTGACGTCCACGGTTTTCTGAAAGGCGCCGAGGTCAGTGTCCAGTACGTTGCAAAATTGCGGGTTGGTGGCGGCGTTGTTGACCAGGATGTCCAGGCGCCCGAACTGTTCCTTGATGCCGGCGAAGACCTGGCTGATCTGTTCCATTTCGCCGATATGGCAAGCGATCGCGGTGGCTTTGCCGCCGGCAGCGATGATGGCGTCGGCCACGTGTTGGCAGCCCTCGAGCTTGCGGCTCGAGACGATGACGTGGGCGCCTTGCTGGGCCAGCAACTTCGCGATGGCTTCACCAATGCCGCGGCTGGCACCGGAAACGAAAGCGATCTTGCCGTCGAGGTCGAACAACTGGGTCTTGGACATGGGTTTTCCTTGTTAGGGTGGCCTGATGTTTGTAGGAGCCAGGCTTGCCGGCGAAGGCGTACTTGAATTCGCTTCGCCGGCAAGCCTGGCTCCTACGAGTCCTATGTTGTTATCAGAGACTGGATTTCGAAATGACCTGCAAACTCATCTGTTCCAGCAATTTGTTCATGTGAATGAACTGTGCGAAGCGTTTGTCCTGGGTCTGACCATGGAAGAAGCGGTAGTAGATCTGCTGCACGATACCGGCCAGGCGGAACAGGCCGTAGGTATAGTAGAAATCGAAATTGTCGATTTCGATGCCTGAACGTTGAGCGTAGTAATCGACGAATTCGCGGCGAGTCAGCATGCCCGGAGCGTGGCTCGGTTGGCGACGCATCAATTGCACCGGTGCCGGGTCGTCGGCTTCGATCCAGTAGGCGAGAGTGTTGCCCAGGTCCATCAACGGGTCGCCAAGCGTGGTCAATTCCCAGTCGAGCACGCCGATGATCTGCATCGGATTGTTCGGGTCGAGGATCACGTTATCGAAGCGATAGTCGTTGTGCACGATGCTCGACGTTGGGTGATCGGCCGGCATTTTGTCGTTTAGCCAGGCCTTGACCGCTTGCCACTGCGGAGCGTCCGGGGTCAGGGCTTTTTCGTAGCGCTCGCCCCAGCCTTTGATCTGCCGCGCGACGTAACCTGCAGGTTTGCCGAGGTCGCCCAGGCCATAGGCGTTGTAATCGACCTGATGCAGTTCGACGAATTTGTCGATGAAGCTTTTGCACAGGGTTTCGGTCTTTGCCGAATCCAGGCCCAGCTCCGGCGGCAGTTCAGCGCGCAGAATGATGCCCTTGACCCGTTCCATCACATAGAACTCGGCGCCGATCACCGATTCATCGGTGCAGTGCACGTAGGCTTTAGGACAGTACGGAAAACCGTCCCGGAGCTGATTGAGGATCCGGAACTCACGGCCCATGTCGTGGGCAGACCTGGCCTTGTGGCCGAATGGCGGTCGACGCAGGACGAATTCCTGTTCAGGGTATTCCAGCAAGTAGGTGAGGTTGGACGCACCGCCGGGAAACTGGCTGATGGCAGGCTGGCCGCTGAGGCCAGGAATATGAGCCTTGAGGTACGGATCGATCAGGCTGGTATCGAGTTCTTCGCCGGAGCGGATACGGGTGGACTGGTCAGTAAGCGCCATGCTTATCCCTTCTGCTTATTCTGGAGGCCTGAAACTATTGGCTAATCTAATGCGCACACCCGACACCCACAACCACGAGCAGCCCTTATAGGTGAGCGTGTTGCCGGGCAATCATTGCTTTTGATACAACTGTTTGAATGATGGCCTAAAGCGCTGCCTTGGTCCGGGTAGCTGGCAGATCGATAGGGGTGAGCACCGGGTTTCCGGAAAAGAACGCCACCAGATTGCGCCCCACCAGCTCCACGGTTCCCTGGGTTGCCTCTGGCGACAAACCGGCGACGTGCGGTGTCAGGATCACGTTGGCCAACGCCTTGAAGGCATCCGGCACAAGGGGTTCGGCATCGAAGACATCCAGCGCAGCGCCAGCAATTCGTCGCTGTTCCAGCGCGCTGATCAGATCTGCGGTGACGATGACGCTGGCCCGGGCGATGTTGACGACAAAGCCTTTGGGGCCCAAGGCATCGAGCACTTGTTTGTTGATCAGGTGTTTGGTACCCAGGCCGCCGGGGGTGGCGACGATCAGAAAGTCCGACGCACGCGCCAGCTCGGTTGGCGTCGAGCAGAAGCTGTAGGGTACGTCGCTGCGATGCTGGCGGTTGTGGTAGCTCACCGTCATGTCGAAGCCATGCGCCGCGCGTTTCGCAATGGCCATTCCGACGGCGCCGAGGCCAAGGATGCCCAGGCGTTTGCCCGCCAGGGAAGGACGCATGATTTTTGGCCATTCGCCGCGGCGCACGGCGGCGTCGCAGCGAGGAATGTCGCGCACCAGTGCCAGGAGCATGGCCATGGCGTGGTCGGCCACCGATGACGCGTTGACCCCGGCGCCGTTGGTGACCGTCAGGCCCCGGTCGGCGGCGGCTTGCAGGTCGACCTGTTCGTAGCCGGCGCCGATCACGCAGATAATCTTGAGATTGGGCAGGGCGGCGATTTCATCGGCGTACAGCCCTAAAGGACCGCGAGTCAGCACCGCATCGATCTGGCCGCCGTGCCGGGTGATGGCTGCAGCACGTTCGGCGGGCGTCGGGGCCAGAATCAGGTGGAAGCCTTGATGCTCGAGAATCGGCAGGTAATCATTGATGGTTTCAACCAGTACCAGAACGGTTGCGGGCATTACGCGGCTCCTGTGATCGTGACGTGTCGACGTGAAAAACATTTTCAGAGTGCTGATTCCCAAGCGGATTGGCAATGGTCGCCAATCGCAGAGATGTTGTTTTTAGTCTGGACCGCTTCCTGAAAGAAGCAAACTCGTGGTTGAGGGCAGACGGAGCCGATGTCACGTCACTGGGCAGCACACTGCAAATACAGTGTGCTGCCGCAGCGTCACTGGGCAGTTCGCTGCTTTAGTACTCTGTCTCGTTCCGCCAGTGCAATAGCTTTGGCATCATAGGTCGGATAGAACTCGGTCTTGAAACTTCCCCATGCTGTTCTTTCGAATGCAAGATTTACTTCTATCAGGCGGGAGGCCGGGAAACGCAATGTGACGATTTGGCCGATACCCATCACGGTATTCCAACTGACGACCTCTACCCCCTCAGGTGGAAAGGCCTCATAGTATCCTTGCTTTTCAAGTTGGGTCTTCAGTTCAGGTAAAGATCGTGATTGATCGTGCTTTAAAAAGACGGTCAGCATGATGGCATTATCTGACGTGGCGACGGCATTCTTTACCGGGGAGGGCGTGGTGGTTTGCGCGTTGGCAACGGAGAAAGTCGAGGCGATCAGTAGCGTAGATAGCAGTAACGTTTTGAGGGTTTTTTGCATGTTGAAACTCCATATTCTATGGATGGCAAGATATATTTAAACGCCAACACTGCGTTGGAAGTGATGAGTTGAATGGTGGGTGCCGTTCAGCCTGAATAGTTTCAGTGGGTATCGGAATCTGGTTTGATGGCGGATTTTGTAACTACTGTGCCGGTGTAGGGGGCATGAACGACATAGATGCGCACCAGAGGGTTGTTGTTTACCATATCGCGGGGCACTTCGCGAGAATAGGTAAATTCATTGGTATTCAACGTTTCCAATCGTCTGGCCATGGCTTTGGTTGGCCCGACATCGGGCACTAAAACGTGGGTTTTTTTATCGCCCGTGACAAAAAAGTATCCGCCACCTCCATTGTTGTATTTTGATTCTCCCGTGTCGGTGTAAAAGAACTCATAGCGATTGCGTTCGGGGTCCCAGGTCGATATTCCGACCACCCCGGGATATTTATCTTTTACATCCGTTTGTGGAGCGCCCTCTATATACACCTTGGTGGTCAGCCACCGAGGAGAGGAGGCCAGGTCCCGAGCATCGCCAGTGGCAGGGGCTTGTTGCGCAAAGCTGCCGAGGGGGCACAACAATGCCGCGGCAAGCAGGAGTGTGGACGTAATATTATTTTTTTGCATACGGATAACTCCATGGTTAATGGGGGAGTCGCGCGCTACTAATCATTCAGATTCAATGCTGGAAAAATATAATCTGGAAATGTGAGTTGTTCAATGGTGGGTAGTTGCTTGTAACAATTCAGACTTCTAATGTTTAAGAAACAGTTTGTCGTACTTGTTTATCGATGTGTTGTCTGTAGGAGTTTTCCTGTTTACAGATATTGCATGAGGAGCAATATCGATTTTCAGTGACCACTCCTGTCCGCTAAAACAGGCATGCGCAGATCAGATGGCGAACTGGGCAACGCCGTTTCCAAACGACCAGTTCTCTTTTTTCACTTCTACCAGATTGATGAACCAGTCGAACCGCCAGTTGCGTATGCAAACTGTCAACAATGGTTTTACAGAGCAGCTTTTTCTGTTCGACGGTGCGACCTTCGCTCAGCATGATTTGAATCACCACCAGGTTGTCGGTGCGGATTGTCTGATCCGCACCACCGCTCCTCAGCTAAGTCTTTGCTTCTGTTGATTAATCCCGGACAATCGCGCCCCTGTTTCGGTCAGGGCGCTGCCTGTCGGTTTTTTCCGACTCGTCCTGACCGGGTAGCAAATGACCGGAATGCGGAGATCCCACCGGATGAATGATCAGGCCAATAGCGTCGACGAACGCTATGTAGCGGCGACACCAGCAAGCCTTACCCGCTGGAATCGCCATGACACCACCTGGATGCTGGGCCTGTTTGGCACGGCCATCGGGGCTGGCACGCTGTTTTTGCCGATCAATGCAGGGCTGGGCGGCTTCTGGCCGTTGCTGATCCTGGCAGTGTTGGCGTTCCCGATGACGTTTTACGCGCACCGTGGCCTGACCCGCTTCGTGCTGTCCGGCCGCGAAGGCGCGGACATTACCGAAGTGGTTGAAGAGCACTTCGGAATCAAGGCCGGCGCATTGATCACCTTGCTCTATTTCTTTGCGATCTTCCCGATACTGCTGATCTACAGTGTGGCGCTGACCAACACCGTGGGCAGTTTCCTCGAGCATCAACTGCACATCATGCCGCCACCGCGCGCCGTACTGTCGCTGGTGCTGATCCTCGGCCTGCTGGCCGTGGTGCGCTGCGGCGAGCAAGCGATCATCAAGGCCATGAGCCTGATGGTCTATCCGTTCATCGTGGCGCTGCTGTTTCTCGCGGTGTTCCTGATTCCGCACTGGAACGGCGGCATCCTGGCCACCGCGTCCACGCTGCCTGAACCCTCGGCATTACTGCACACCTTGTGGCTGGCGATTCCGGTGATGGTGTTTTCGTTCAACCACTCGCCGATCATTTCGGCGTTTGCTGTGGACCAGAAACGTCGTTACGGCGACCACGCCCAGGAGCGCAGCTCGCAGATCCTGTCCCGGGCCCACGCCTTGATGGTGGTGATGGTGCTGTTCTTCGTCTTCAGCTGCGTGCTGACCCTGTCGCCGGCGCAACTGGCCGAGGCCAAGGCGCAGAACCTGTCGATCCTGTCCTACCTGGCTAACCACTTCAGCAATCCGACCATCGCCTTTGCGGCGCCGTTGATTGCGTTCGTGGCGATTTCAAAGTCGTTCCTCGGTCACTACATTGGTGCCAGCGAAGGCTTGAAGGGGCTCATCGTCAAGAGCGGCAAGCGTCCGGCACCGAAGACGCTGGACCGCATGACGGCGGCCTTCATGCTGGTGGTGTGCTGGATTGTTGCTACCCTGAACCCGAGCATTCTCGGGATGATCGAAACCCTGGGTGGCCCGATCATTGCGGCGATTCTGTTTTTGATGCCGATGTATGCGATTCGCAAGGTGCCAGCGATGGCGCGTTATCGGGGGCAGGCTTCCAACGTCTTCGTGACGGCAGTAGGCCTGGTGGCGATTTCAGCGTTGATCTATTCGCTGAGTGCTTGAGAGACCCGTAGGAGCGAGGCTTGCCCGCGAAGGCCGTCACGCGGACAAACGGCTGGACCGCGTTATCGTTCTTCGCGGGCAAGCCTCGCTCCTACAGGGCTCATAAAAAAACGCCGCTCATCTCACGATGGGCGGCGTTTTTTATTGCGTTACAGCGTTAGGCTTGAACGACCGGGATGTTGGCGTTCGCAGCCGCTTCACGGAACTCGGCGATCTGGTCGAAGGACAGGTAGCGGTAGACATCGGCCGCCATGCTGTCGATCTTGCCCGCGTATTCCATGTATTCCTCGACGGTCGGCAGGCGACCCAGGATGGAAGCCACGGACGCCAACTCGGCCGAAGCCAGGTAAACGTTCGCGCCGTCACCCAGACGGTTCGGGAAGTTACGGGTCGAAGTCGACACCACAGTCGAATTCGGCTCTACGCGTGCCTGGTTACCCATGCACAGCGAGCAACCCGGCATTTCCATGCGAGCGCCAGCCTTGCCGTAGATGCCGTAGTAGCCTTCCTCGGTCAGCTGGTGAGCGTCCATCTTGGTCGGCGGCGACAGCCACAGACGGGTTGGCAGCTGACCCTTGACCTGTTCCAGCAACTTGCCGGCCGCGCGGAAGTGACCGATGTTGGTCATGCACGAACCGATGAACACTTCGTCGATCTTCTCGCCAGCAACGCTGGACAGCAGACGGGCGTCGTCCGGATCGTTCGGCGCGCAGAGCACAGGCTCCTTGATGTCGGCCAGGTCGATTTCGATGATTTCCGCGTATTCGGCGTCAGCATCGGCAACCATCAACTCAGGGTTGGCGATCCAGGCTTCCATCGCTTGCGCACGACGTTCCAGGGTGCGCACATCGCCGTAGCCTTCACCGATCATCCAGCGCAGCAGGGTGATGTTGGAGCTCAGGTACTCGGTGATCGACTCTTTCGACAGCTTGATGGTGCAACCGGCAGCCGAACGTTCGGCCGAAGCGTCGGACAGCTCGAAAGCTTGCTCGATGCTCAGGTTGTCCAGGCCTTCGATTTCCAGGATGCGGCCGGAGAAGGCGTTTTTCTTGCCTTTCTTCTCGACGGTCAGCAGGCCAGCCTGAATCGCGAAGTAAGGAATGGCGTGAACCAGGTCACGCAGGGTGACGCCCGGTTGCATCTTGCCTTTGAAGCGCACCAGGATCGATTCCGGCATGTCCAGCGGCATCACGCCGGTGGCAGCAGCGAACGCGACCAGGCCGGAACCGGCCGGGAACGAAATGCCCATCGGGAAACGAGTGTGGGAGTCACCACCGGTACCAACGGTGTCCGGCAGCAGCATGCGGTTCAGCCAGCTGTGGATGATGCCGTCGCCCGGACGCAGGGAAACGCCGCCGCGGGTCATCATGAAGTCTGGCAGGGTGTGGTGGGTGGTCACGTCGATCGGCTTTGGATAAGCCGCGGTGTGGCAGAACGACTGCATTACCAGGTCGGCGGAGAAGCCCAGGCACGCCAGGTCTTTCAGTTCGTCGCGGGTCATCGGACCGGTGGTGTCCTGGGAACCGACGGTGGTCATCTTCGGTTCGCAGTAGGTGCCTGGACGCACACCGGCTACGCCGCACGCCTTGCCGACCATTTTCTGCGCCAGGGTGAAACCCTTGGTGCTTTCGACCGGGACATCCGGTTTCTTGAACAGGTCGAACGCTGGCAGGCCCAGTTCGGCGCGAGCCTTGTCGGTCAGGCCACGGCCGATGATCAGCGGAATACGACCGCCGGCACGGACTTCGTCCAACAGTACAGGGGTCTTCATTTCGAAGGTGGTGATGACTTCGTCGGTACCGTGCTTGCAGACTTTGCCGGCGTGCGGGTACAGGTCGATCACGTCGCCCATGTTGATGTTGGTTACATCGAATTCGATCGGCAGTGCGCCGGCGTCTTCCATGGTGTTGTAGAAGATCGGAGCGATCTTGCTGCCGAAGCAGAAGCCGCCAGCGCGCTTGTTCGGCACGAAAGGAACGTCGTCGCCGAAGAACCACAGCAC
>Ga0247818_10003257_pt1 | contig 10493 bp, 6 predicted proteins | sample 13C_Glucose_Day1_FD_192424 | JGI IMG/M metagenome (GOLD analysis project Ga0247818, IMG submission 192424) | Soil microbial communities from agricultural site in Penn Yan, New York, United States - 13C_Glucose_Day1 | ecosystem: Environmental > Terrestrial > Soil > Agricultural land | place: USA...
CCGGGGTGTTGTTGGTTGGTATGGAGCCGATGTTACGCCGGAGATTTTTTATGAGAACTTCATTGCCGTGATGGTGAACATCGATGCCGATGATGGTTGCCGGAACCCGCAGATCAGAGCCTCACAGCACCTTCACCGCGCGCCCGATCGCCTGAATCGGCCCGGTCGGTTTGCCGATCGGCGAGCCATTGGTACCCTCAAGTGTCAGCTCGAACAACTGATTGGGTTGCAGCGGCGGCAACTTGTCCAGCGGCACCGACAAGGCCTGCCCGGGTTTGACCAGTCCCAGCGAAACCGGCCCTTGCCAGCCGTCAGCCTTGGTCCAGAATTCCAGTGCCTTGTCCGCTGGCACCTCAACCACACCGAGCGGGATGAGCTGAATCTCGCGAGAGTTGCTCGCTTGAATCACCCAGCCCGGCGCCTTGTCCTGTGGCGCGACCAGCACCACCAGAAAGTTTGGTTTCGGCGTGGTCTGGGTCAACAGGATCGAACCCAAAATCAACGTGGCGGCCAATCCGATAGCACTCAACCCGCGCCAGAGTGGCAGCAGGTTCCACCATGAAGTTGACGGCGCTTTTGTCGTGAGTCGGTCGAGGCTGCGTTCGATGCGCGGCCACAACAGCGCCGACGGTTGCTGCGAGGGGGCAAGATCGGTCAACTCCAGCAGACGCCGTTCCCAGGCGTCCACCGCTGCTCGCAATTCGGGATCATTCGGCAAGCGTCGTTGCACCTCGCTACGCTGTTCAAAAGAAAGCGTGCCGAGCACATATTCGCCGGCCAGTTCATCGCGGTCTTGCGCTGATTCGCTGGTCATCCCATGCACTCCCGCAAGGCGTTTAGGCTGCGTTTGATCCACGCTTTGACCGTGCCCAGCGGCGTGTCGAGGCGCGCGGCAATCTGCGCGTGGCTGTAGCCGTCGACATAGGCGTGCAGGACGCAACTACGCCGTTGTGGCTCCAGTTGTTCAAGACAATGGTAGATGCGCGCCGAATGCGCGTGGGCGTCGAAGCTGTCGTCCGCAGCGGTTTCGTGGGCCTCGCTGAACGGTGTTTCCCGGCCGTGATCACGCAGCAGATTCAGCGCCAGATGCCGGGTCACGCTGAACATCCAGCCACGCGCCGAACCGCGCGCCGGATCAAACCCCGCTGCGCCGTTCCAGATCTTGATAAACGCCTCATGGACAACGTCCTCCGCCAGCGCCGTGTCGCGCACCAGGCGCTTGGCCACACCGAGCAGACGCGGGCCTTCCTGCACATACAAATCGCGCAGGGCCGACCGCTCGCCACGGGCACAGGCAGCGAGGCGGGCTTCGTAATCGAACGCGGATTCGGCTAAAGGCATGTCGTGCAATCTAGCTCACATTCCCCAAACATCCAGAACACATAATTCCCCTTGTAGGAGTGAGCCTGCTCGCGATGGCGTCGTGTCAGCCAACACTCACGTCACTGGGATACCGCTATCGCGAGCAGGCTCACTCCTACAGGGGATTTGTGGTGGTCCGGAGATCAGTTCGCCGCCCAGAAGATGTAATCGGCCTGATATTTCACCACTTCCTGCTTGCCCTTGTTCGCCGCCGTGCATTCGCTGCCCGGCGCGACGCCACCCTTGAGCGCGACCCGCTGGATGTAACTCACGCCGCTCATCGCGCCTTTACCCTCGGCCGGATTGGCCTTGACCAATTGATAGGGCAGGTTACCCGGGCTCGACGGTGCCACGGCCAATTGCGTGCCGGTGACTTTCGAACCGTCCTTGGCCTGCCAGGTAGCCGGCGGGCCGAAGTAGGTGCCGACCTGCTTGCCGCTGCGATCATTGAGCACCGCTTTCGGGCCGACGAAGGTCCACTCGGTCTGCCCCGGCATATTGGCTTTGTCGCGGCATTCGTAAGTGATCTCGCCGACGCCGGTGGTTTCCATGGCGATCTTGTGGCCATCAGGGACTTTGATCGCGTCGGGGTAACTGGTTTGGGCGAAGCTAGTCGAGGACAGGGCGAGCAAACCGGTGAGGCCAATCAGCTGGGTGATGTTCATCAGTGTTATCTCCGAAAAGGGTAAACCGCTGACAGCCGAAGAGGGCTGTTACAGGGACTACCCGTGACGGAGGCGTTTGGATGCAGTGGCCATGAAAAATATTTCAATGACCCACCCCAATCCCTTGTAGGAGTGAGCCTGCTCGCGATGGCGGTGGGTCAGGCAGCACTCATGTCACTGGAATACCGCTATCGCGAGCAGGCTCACTCCTACAGGGATTTGTGTCGGGCTTGAGGCCGGAGGCTTTCAGCAGTTCCTGGGTGTAGGGGTGTTTGGGCGCGGCGAAAATCTCCCGCGACGAACCCTGCTCAACCACCTTGCCATCCTTGATCACCATCAAGTCATGCGCCAACGCATGCACCACCGCCAGATCATGGCTGATAAACAGATACGTCAGCCCATGCCTGATCTGCAATTGCCGCAACAACTCCACCACCTGCTTCTGCACCGTACGATCCAGCGCCGAAGTCGGTTCATCGAGCAGAATCAGCGCCGGTTCCAGCACCAGCGCCCGGGCGATGGAAATACGCTGGCGCTGGCCGCCGGAAAATTCATGGGGATAACGATGCCTGCTCTGCGGATCCAGACCGACTTCCTCCAGCACCCGTATCACTGCCGCTTCTCGCTCGGCCTCGTTACCGATACCGTGAGTCAACAAGCCCTCGGCAATGATCTGCTGCACCGACATCCGTGGGCTGAGGCTGCCGAACGGATCCTGGAACACCACTTGAATCTGCCGGCGCAGCGGCCGCATCAAGCGCTGATTGAGCAGACTCAGTTGCTTGTTGCCGAAGCGGATATTGCCCTCGGACTCGACCAATCGCAGGATCGCCTGACCCAGGGTCGATTTACCCGAACCCGACTCACCGACAATCCCCAAAGTCTTGCCGCGCTGCAGAGTGAAACTCACGCCGTCCACCGCTTTGATGTAATCCTGCTGCCGGCTGAACAACGCCTTGGGCAACGGGAACCACACCTTCAGATCATCGACTTCAAGCAGGTTGTGATCGTACTCACTCGGCACCGGCGCACCACTCGGTTCAGCCTCGATCAACAGTCGACTGTAAGGATGCTGCGGCGCACCGAACAACGCTTCGCAATCCGCCTGCTCAACGATCTCACCGTGACGCATCACGCACACCCGTTGCGCAATGCGCCGCACCAGATTGAGGTCATGGCTGATCAGCAACAGCGACATGCCAAGGCGTTGCTGCAACTCGATCAGCAACTCGAGAATCTTCTGCTGCACCGTGACATCCAGCGCTGTAGTCGGCTCGTCGGCGATCAACAATTCCGGTTCGTTGGCCAATGCCATGGCGATCATCACCCGTTGCCGCTGGCCTCCGGAGAGCTGATGCGGATAGGCTTTCAAACGCTGCAAAGGCTGGCGAATGCCGACCAGCTCCAGCAGCTCCAACGTCCGTTCGCGAGCAGCACGGCCCTTGAGACCTTTATGAATCTCCAGCACTTCGCTGACTTGCTTTTCCACCGTGTGCAGGGGATTCAGCGAGGTCATCGGCTCCTGGAAAATCATCGCAATGCGGTTGCCACGCAAGCCGCGCATCTGCTGCTCGCTGGCGTGCAATAAATCCACGCCGTTATAGCGAATCGCGCCGCTGCTGCTGACGTTCTTGCCCGGCAACAAACGCAGAATCGAATGCGCCGTCACTGACTTGCCCGAGCCGGATTCACCGACCAGTGCCAGACATTCGCCACGGCGAATATCCAGGTTCAAACCGTGCACCACTTCCTGTCCGGCGAAGGCGACGTGCAGGTCGCGAATCTCGATCAAATTGTCGTTCATCTCAGCTCCGGGGATCGAATGCATCACGGCAAGCCTCACCAATAAAAACCAACAAGGACAGAATCAGCGCCAAGGCAAAAAACGCCGTCAGCCCTAGCCACGGCGCTTGCAGGTTGCGCTTGGCCTGACCGATCAGTTCGCCCAGCGATGCGGTGCCTGCGGGCATGCCGAAACCAAGAAAATCCAGCGCAGTCAGGGTGGCGATGGCGCCGGTGAGAATGAACGGCAGGTAGGTGAGGGTGGAGGTCATCGCGTTGGGCAGGATGTGCCGGCACATCAGCTCGTTGTCGGTCAGGCCCAGCGCCCGCGCCGCTTTGACGTACTCGAGATTGCGTCCACGCAGAAACTCGGCGCGCACCACATCGACCAATGCCAGCCAGGAAAACAGCGCCATGATCCCCAGTAACCACCAGAAACTCGGCGAGACAAACCCGGACAAAATGATCAGCAGATACAGCACCGGCAACCCTGACCAGATCTCCAGCACCCGCTGCCCGAGCAAGTCGACCCAGCCGCCGTAATAACCCTGCAATGCCCCGGCAACGATGCCGATCAACGCACTGATGCCGGTGAGGATCAGCGCAAACAGAATCGAAATTCGCGTGCCGAAAATCACCCGCGCCAACACGTCGCGCGCCTGATCATCGGTACCCAGCCAGTTGCTCGAGGACGGCGGACTCGGCGCCGGTTCGCTGAGGTCGTAATTGACCGTGTCATAGCTGAACGGGATCGGCGGAAACAGCATCCAGCCGCCCTGATCCTCAATCAACTTGTGTACGTAGCTGCTGGCGTAATCCGGTTGAAACGGCAGCTCGCCGCCAAAGTCGGTTTCCAGGTAATCGCTGAGGATCGGAAAGTAGAAAGCGTCGTGATAACGAATCACCAGTGGCTTGTCGTTGGCGATCAGCTCACCGCCCAGACAAATCAGGCACAGGCCGACAAACAGCCACAGCGACCAGCGTCCGCGCCGGTTGGCCTTGAACTGCGCAACGCGACGTTGACCAAGAGGGGAAAGAGTGAACATCAGGCAGTCCTCGCCGAGAAGTCGATGCGCGGGTCGAGCAGGGTGTAGCAGAGATCGCCGATCAGTTTGATCAGCAAACCGAACAGGGTGAACAGAAACAGCGCGCCGAACACCACCGGGTAATCCCGCGACACCGCCGCCTCGTAGCTCATGCGCCCGAGGCCGTCGAGGTTGAAAATGGTTTCGATCAGCAAGGAACCGGCGAAAAACACCTCGATCAGCGCCGACGGCACACCGGCAACGACCAAGAGCATGGCGTTGCGAAACACGTGGCCATAGAGCACGCGGCGCTCGGTCAGACCCTTGGCCCGCGCAGTGATCACATATTGGCGGCTGATCTCGTTGAGGAAGCTGTTTTTGGTCAGGATCGTCAGCGTGGCGAAACCGCCGATCACCAGCGCCGTCACCGGCAACACCAGGTGCCAGAGGTAGTCGCCGACCTTGCCCAGCGCGCTGAGGCTGTCGAAGTTGTCCGAAACCAGCCCCTGCACCGGAAACCAGTTGACGTAGCTGCCACCGGCGAACACCACGATCAGCAGAATCGCGAACAGAAACGCCGGCATCGCATAACCGACGATGATCGCCGTGCTGCTCCAGACATCAAACGCGCTGCCGTTCCTGATCGCTTTGCGAATGCCCAGCGGGATCGAAATCAGGTAGGTGATCAACGTCGCCCACAAGCCCAGCGACAGCGACACCGGCAGCTTCTGCACGATCAGATCGGTGACCTTGGCGCCGCGAAAGAAGCTGCTGCCCAGATCCAGCTGCGCGTAGTTTTTCAGCATCAGCCACAGGCGTTCGTGCATCGGCTTGTCGAAGCCGTAATGGTGTTTGATCTCCTCGATCAACGCCGGATCTAGGCCACGGCTGCTGCGGCCCGCGCCGCCAACCGCAGTAACCTCGCCACCACCGCCCATGCTGTGCCCGCCGAAGCCTTGCAAGCGGGCGATGGCTTGCTCCACCGGCCCACCTGGCGCGGCCTGCACAATCAGAAAATTCACCACCAGAATGCACAACAGCGTGGGGATGATCAGCAGCAAACGTCGACTCAGATAACGCAACATGTCACTGGCCCCCCGCAAGCTGAGTGTGCATCTGTTGCGTGGTCAGCGCCTTGGCCGATACTTCCCACCAAGTGTTGAGGCCTTCGTCGTAGGCCGGTTGCACCGGCGGCATGCCAAAGCGGTTCTGATACACCGTCGGCGTGCCTTTGGAGTAGTAGTTGGGAATCATGTAGTAACCCCATTGCAGCACCCGGTCGAGGGCACGGGCGTAATGCACCATGGCTTCGCGGGTGTTGGCCTGGACCAGCCCGTCGATCAGTTGATCGACCGCCGGATTGGCCAGCACCATCGAATTGGAACTGCCGACCTGCGTGGCACTTTGCGAGGCATACAGGCTGTACAACTCGCGGCCGGGAGAGACGATCGGATCGCCGCTGCGCGGGAAAGCGACGACGATCATGTCGTAGTCGCGGGCGTTGAGGCGGTTGATGTATTGCGCCGAATCGATCCGGCGCAAATTGAGGGTGATGCCGATCTGCGCGAGGGTGCGTTTGAACGGCAACAGCATGCGATCGAAGCCGCCCTGACCGTCGAGAAAGGTGAACTCCAGCGGCTCGCCAGCAGCGTTGACCAGACGATTGTGTTGCGGGGTCCAGCCGGCTTCGGCGAGCAGCTTCAGTGCTTGCAGTTGTTTGTCGCGGATGTAGCCGCTGCCATCGGTTTTCGGCGCCTGATAAACCTCGGTGAAGACCTCGTCGGGGATCTGCCCGCGTAGCGGTTCGAGAATCTTCAATTCTTCAGCGTCGGGCAGGGCGGTGGCAGCCATCTCGCTCTTCGGCCAGAAGCTGTTCTGACGCACGTAGAAGCCGCGCATCATCTGTTTGTTGGTCCACTCGAAATCCCACAGCAGGCTGATCGCCTGACGCACGCGGCGATCCTTGAAGAACGGGTTCTGCAGGTTGAACACGAAGCCCTGAGCAGCGGTGGGTTTGTCCGGGGCGAGGATCGACTGCTGCAAGCGGCCGTCGCGCAATGCCGGGCTGTCATAGCCGACTACATAACCGGACGAGGAGAACTCGCGGTTGTAGTCGAACGCGCCGGCCTGCAACAGCTGCCGGGCGACGTCGGTGTCGCCGTAGAAATTCACCGTGAGGGTGTCGAAGTTGTACATCCCGCGACTGACCGGCAGGTCTTTGCCCCACCAGTCCGGATCACGTTGGAAACTGATGCTGCGCCCGGCGTCGACCTTGCTCACCCGATACGGGCCGCTGCCCAGCGGTGGCTCGAAACCGCCGCCATTGGCGAAGTCGCGGGTTTTCCACCAGTGTTCGGGGACCACGCGCATCGTCGCCAGGTCCAGCGCCAAGGTGCGGTTGAGATTGTTCTTGAAGGTGAAGCGCACCTGCCGTGGGCCTTCGATCAGCACGTCCTGCACGTCGGCGTACTGCTGGCGATAGCTCAGGCTGCCCTTGGTCATCAGCAGGTTGAAGGTGTAGCGCACGTCTTCGGCGGTGATTGGCGTGCCGTCGGCGAAGCGTGCTTTTGGATTGAGGGTGAAACGTACCCACATACCTTCGGGATCGCGCTCGATCTGTTGCGCGACCAATGCGTAAACGGTGTAGGGCTCGTCGAGCGAACGAAACGCCAATGGCGAGTACACCCAGTCGTTGACCTGCACCACGGAAATGCCCTGATCGGCATACGGGCTGATGTAGTTGTACTGGCCGATTTCCATCGACGCGCGACTGAGCGAACCGCCCTTGGGCGCCTTGGGATCAACGAAATCAAAGTGCTGGAAGTTGGCCGGATACTTCGGCGCCTCGCCGTACACCGTCAGCGCATAACTGCCAGCGGCCAGCGCCGATGCCCCGGAGCACAGCAGCGCACTGCCCAGAAGCAGGCCAGCCATGTTGCGCAAAAAACTCATGAAGTCACTCCTAAATTCCTGAACGCACACAGATCAAAACTGTAGGAGTGAGCCTGCTCGCGATGAGGCCAAGTCAGACCCTGCAAGGTTGACTGAAAAAACGCTATCGCGAGCAGGCTCACTCCTACAGGAGTTGCGGTGCTCTCGGTTAGAAGTGGTAAGTCATGCGCGCAAACAAGGTACGCCCCAGCGGATCGGTGTAGCGCGGGTCATAGCCGCTCTGGAAGTTGTAGGCCTGGTTGGAGAACGGCGGGTTGCGGTCAAACACGTTCTTCATCCCGGCATCGACATCCAGCACCTTGTTGAAGGTGTAGCCGGCCGACAGGTCCCACACCGAATACGACGCCACGCGCGCGTGGGTGTCGCGGTCGTAGTCGTTGTAGCCCGTGGTGAAGCGGTTGGTCAGTGCCGCCCGGGCCGCGCCGAAGGTCCAGCTGCCGGTGAGGTTATGCTTCCAGCGGGCGATCACGCCGTCACCCTGAAAGTCGCCGACCTTGTCGGTGAACGGGCCTTTGATGGTGCTCTGGAAGTCGTACTCGTCGACGTAAGTACCTTGCAGCCCCAGACCGAACTGACCGTAAGGCGTATTCGGGAAGCGATAATCCAGCGACACATCGACACCGTTGGTTTCGACGATGCCAAGGTTGGCGTTGCCGGTGACGATGTAGTTGAGCGTGCCGTCGGCGTTGCGCACGAAGCGGTCCGGGTAGGAACCGGCCTGATCAAACACGGTGGATTCCGGGAACGGCTGGATCTGGTTGGAGATGTGAATCCACCAGAAATCCAGACCCACCGAGAGGTTGTTGATCGGCTGATAGACGAAGCCCAGCGTCACGTTGCGCGCCTTCTCCGGGGCCAGGTCTTCGTTGCCGCCGATCTGGTTGAGGAACTGCTGACCGCAATCGCGGCCGCCGTTGCCGCCCGGTTGCACCACACCGCCGGTACACAGCACCGGGTCGTTGTAGTAGCCCTGAGTGAAGGTGATGCTGCGCGGCGAATACAGCTCGTACAGCGACGGCGCACGGAAACCTTCGCTATAGGCGCCACGTACCACCAGCTCTTTCAACGGCTGATAACGGAACGAGTATTTCGGGTTGGTGGTGCTGCCGAAGTCGCTGTATTTGTCGTGGCGTACGGCGGCGGACAGTTCGAGGCTGTCGAGCACCGGCACGTTGATTTCCGCGTAGGCGGCTTTCACGCTGCGATCGCCCTCGACACTGCCGGCCGGGTCGATGCCGAGGCTCTGGATGTCGCCGGCGAACGACTCGAAGTCCTGATGGAATTTCTCTTTGCGGTATTCGCCGCCCAGGGCCAGGCCGGACGGGCCGGCACCAAACCAGTCGCCGATTTCGCGGCTGATACGTCCATCAAAACCGGCCACGCGGCCAACGGCGGTGGAGTAGGCGCCGTGGTACGCCGCGTCGTCGATGTACTGCTGACCGGCCGCAGATTGCGGGCCGAACGGGTTGAGCAGACCGCTGGCCAGACCGGCAATCATCGCCTGATCGCTGACAAAGCCATTGGTGACGCTGGAGACGATTTTGTTCTGGTTGTACGAGGCGCCGACGTTGTAATCCCAGCCGGCGACCAGACCATCGAAACTGAGCAGGAAGCGCTGGCTGGTGTTCTGGTCTTTCGATTCACGCGGGCCGGCCGCGGTTTCACGCCAGTTGACGTCCACCGGTTGGGTCGGATCGAGGGCGAAATCGGTGGGCGCCGGGGTGATGCCGTTGCCGGGATAGTAGGGCGACGAAGAATCGAGGCTCAGACCGGTCAGTGGCGCCGGGCCGATCGCCGTGGCGTTGTTGTTGCGCGACCAGAAGTATTCGAGATTGACGTTGTGATCGTCGCCGAGTTTGCCGGTGGTCTTGCCGAAGAACGAGGTCTTCTCGGTTTGCGGCACCAGGTCGATGTATTCACGGGTGCTGAAACGGCACAAGCCGTCGCGCGCGACCAGGTTCGGCCCGTTGCAATTGCTGTTGGCCAGCGGGTTGGTGGCGTTGCCGTTCTGGCTGTAGTTGCCGGGGAACGCGGTGCCCGAGGTCTGATCGAGACCGCGACCGGGGGCATAGTCAGTGGCAAAAGAGCGATCGTTGGCGTCGAGGTTCTGCTGTTTGTTGTAGTTGAACACGCCGAGGACGTTGAAGCGGTCTTCTTGCAGATCGCCGTAGCCCCAACTGGCGCTCATGTCTTTGGTTTGGCCGCCGCCGCTGTGGGTCGGGGTTTCGCCGCCGAGGGTCAACTGGCCGTCGGTCAGGGATTTCTTGGTGATGAAGTTGATCACGCCGCCGATGGCGTCGGTGCCGTACAGGGCCGAGGCGCCGTCACGCAGCACTTCGACGCGCTCGATGGCGGCAAACGGGATCATGTTCAGATCCACCGCGCCGCCGGCCGAGTTGGTGCCGGACAAGGCGTTGTTGGCCAGGCGTCGACCGTTGAGCAACACCAGCGTCTTGTTCGCGCCGATGCCGCGCATGTCGGCGAACGAGGCGCCGCCCGTCGCTGCACCCACGGAGCCTGCGCTGTTGTTGATCGACTGGCTGCCGGTGATGCGCTGCACCAGTTCGGCGGTGGTGGTCACGCCCTGTTTGCGCAGCTCATCGGCCTTGAGAATGGTGATCGGCACCGCCGTTTCCGCATCGACCCGGCGAATCGCCGAACCGGTCACTTCCACCCGTTGCAGTTGCGTGGTCGGCGCCACCACCGC
>Ga0247818_10003259_pt1 | contig 10491 bp, 7 predicted proteins | sample 13C_Glucose_Day1_FD_192424 | JGI IMG/M metagenome (GOLD analysis project Ga0247818, IMG submission 192424) | Soil microbial communities from agricultural site in Penn Yan, New York, United States - 13C_Glucose_Day1 | ecosystem: Environmental > Terrestrial > Soil > Agricultural land | place: USA...
AGGATGGCTGCAAGGCCCATGGTGACGCGACTGTTCATGACGGCTCTCCCTTTCCTGCTGCACTACCCACTGCACTTGCTTACGAGAGAAGTTCCCAATCCGGCAGCTATGAACATGCAACTATTTCGCTATTTCCACGCTAGCTGATCCAAGCCAAAACGCCATTAGTGACAGGAAAATAACCCACTAAAGTATGAGTCTTGGCCAATTAACTGCAGCCATCGACAATTTCGCGATGTGATTAATCCTTTGTGATTAATCCGTTCTTACAGTTGTTGGGTGGGGGTTTGTTGACAATGCTCAAATGGCACGGTGGAACCTTGCCGCTGTAGTGCGACATCGGCGCCAGAGGCGCGAAGGAGTGGATGTATGTTCCAGATGATTATTGATTACTTGATGGCCCGAGTCCGTCTGTTGTGCCGAAACGAGGAGGCAGCGTCGGCTATCGAGTACGCGATCGTGGTGGCGATGGTGGCCGTGGTGGTTGTGGCATTCGTGACCCCTCTCGGTAACCGGGTGCTGTTCTACTTCAACAGCATATTGACCGGACTTGGCGGCGGAACCGTGACCAGGTGACAATCGAGGAGAACCGCGATGCTCTTTGAATACCTGATGATTCGTGCCCGCAGTTTCCTGGCCAATACCGAAGCTGCCTCGGCCATCGAGTATGCGATTGTGGTGGCGATGGTGGCGGTGGTGGTCATCGTGTTTGTCACGCCGGTAGGTGGCCGGGTGTTGATCATGTTCGATAATCTGTTGGTGGCGTTGGGCGGCGCGACGGTACAGGCGCCACCCGCGACACCCTGATCGGGATGTAGCTCAATGCCCGGCGAATGTCGGGCTACACTCGGGTTCACTTTCAGTTTTCAGGGATTGCCCATGACTGCTTCCTCGCTGCCACGCCAACAGTTGCTTCTGGTTGACGATGAAGAGGACGCGTTGCTGGAGTTGGCGGAGTTGCTGGAGGGGGAGGGGTTTACCTGTCATACGGCGACGTCGGTGAAACTGGCGTTGCATCATTTGACTCGCCACCCCGATATCGCGTTGGTGATTACTGATTTGCGTATGCCGGAGGAGTCCGGGATGTCGTTGATCAAGCGGTTGCGTGAGCATACTTCGCGCCAGCATTTGCCGGTGATTGTGATGTCGGGGCATGCGGATATGGAAGATGTCAGTGATCTGTTGCGGTTGCAGGTGGTGGATCTGTTTCGCAAGCCGATTTATTACGTCAGGTTGTTGGAGACTCTGGATAATTTGTTTCCCAAGCCTAAGGTTCAGGTTGGCTGAGGTTGAACTCGGCGGCCTTTGGGCCGACCGTGCTTTGGGTGTTTTGGGTGAATATCCGTTTTTTGGGTGTTGCGGCTGGCGGTTTCGCCCTTACGGCGAGGCACTTTTTCCAGACGCCGAAAAAGTACCCAAAAAGGCTTGCTCCTGCGTGCGGCCCGCTCGCTAAAGCTCGGGGTTCCTTCGCTCCGGGATCGATCCGGGCGCAGCGCCTACGGTTTGCTTCGCTGCACCTCCTCTCGCTGTGTTTGGCTTCGCCAAACGGTCGCTGCGCTCCCACGCCCGGATCAATCCCGGAACGAAGCCTTCCGACGTCGCCCGTGGATCAAGATCAAGATCAAGAGCTGCAGCCGAGCTAACGCTCATCCTGTTGAGTGGTGAGAGGCAGAGGTGATGCGGGGTTTGGTGCACTGCTTCACTGCTTCACTGCTTCACTGCTTCACTGCTTCACTGCTTCACTGCTTCACTGCTCTTGCTCTTCTGTAGGAGTGAGCCTGCTCGCGATGGCGGCCTGACTGTCGACCATTTTCTGTCAGATCCTGTGGGAGCAGGCCTGCCAGCAATGACGATTCGACTGTTGGTTGGGTTCTTGAGAAGTTGACGCCATCTCTTTGACTTTTTGGTGGTATCAAAATGATGGCTCCTGTAGATTTCCCGCGCCCGAACCAGGCCATCTGGTGGGCCGGTAGGGATGCCTGAACGACTATGTGAACCCTGCTGAAACTGTTTTTCATGTTTTGGAAGGGATTTTCCTTTGATGACCTCTCGCTTGCGCCATTCGTTACTGGCGCTGTCTGTTGCCGCCGCCACCCTGCATGCCGGTTCCGCCACTGCCGATTACAATTTCGACATCAGCAGTGCACCGCTCGATAGCACTCTGCTGAACACGACCAATCTGGTCGACTTGCATGGCAATTTGAACGCCACGCCGGTAGCGGCGCCCGGGCTGACGTTCGGTGCACAGTTCATGGGGCTGAGGGCGTGGCAGTTGCGCAACAACGACAGCATCCGTATTGACGGCGCCACCCATGGCGTGGGGATCAACATCGGCGCCTCCGGTGCAGTGGCGACCAACATTACGTTCGGCTTGATCAACAGCGGCTCGATTGCGGTTCACGGGTTGACGGGGACTGGCAGTTCCACGGGGATTTCCGATGTTGGGAGCACATTCGGTAACTTCGTCATGAACGATGGCAGTATCGAAGTCAGTGGCGCCAATGCCAGCGGCGTGATGCTGGTCCACACCAATACCAGCGGATTCAGTAACCGCGGCACCGTCAGCGCCAGCGGTACGGATGCCGTGGGGGTGTTGCTCGACGGTGCCACTGTCCAGAGCGGGATCAGCAACGACGGCACTATTCGCGCCACCGGTAGCGATGCCGAGGCGCTCGTGCTGGAGGGGGTCACCTTCAATAGCTCGCCGAGCCAGAGTCTTTCCCTGCTGAACAACAGGGGCACGATTTCTGGTGAGTCCATCGGTGTGCACGTGAGTGGCCAGGTGGTGGGTGGCAAACCGTTCGGCATCTACCAATTGAACGGTCTGATCGAAGGTGGCAAAGCGGCCATTCAGGTAGATGATGGCGAAAGTTATTTTGACTTCCAGGGCGGTACCGTGAGGGGCGATCTGCTGGGGCTGTCCGGTGTGAAAATCGACGGCGAAGCGATCTTTGATGGTTCGGTTATCAAGTCCGGTTACGTCACGATCCAGGAGGGCACGTTGACCCTGGTGCGCCCGCACACCACGATCATCGGCGACTTCGACATGGAGGAAGCCAACTCGGTATTGGAGATGTACCTGGGCAACGACACCGATCCAGCGTTGCCGGTATTGAAGGTCACCGGCACCACCGATATTGCCCCGGGCGCGCAACTGCGATTGCTGGCGCGCTCCAGTGATTTCCGCGTCACGCCCGGCGGCACGCGCTACACCTTGATCAGCTCGGGCACTCTGCTCGGTGGCAGTAACCTGACCGTAACCTCCTCTTCTGCATTGCTGGATGTGAAGAGCTTCGGCGTACAAGGCAACGACATCATCAGCGTGGTAACGGCCAAGTCCGATCAGACGCTGGCCGACAACACGCTGGCGGTCGGCGGCAGTCGCAATGCGGCGACTTCGGTGGGGCGCCTGTCGGCGCTGATGTCGCGTCTCGACGAGCATGATCCGGTGTTCCAGGCGTTTGCCAATGCCAGCACCGACACGCAACTGGCGCGGCTGGCCGAGACGCTGAGCCCGGACGTCAGTCGGGGTGTGCTGCACGCGGCGACCAACAGTCAGACGCTGGTGTCGGGCGTGATCAACGACCGCGCCAATCGCGCACGTACGACCACCGGCACTCCGGAAAAAGGCGTCTGGCTGCAAGCCCTCGGCAGCGATGCCGATCAGGACGGACGGCGCGGCGTCGCCGGTTATGACGCCGACAGTCACGGGGTTGCCGTCGGTGCCGACGGCCAGTTGAACGCCGAGACATCGATTGGTCTGGCTTACAGCTACCTCGACACCGACGTGAAATCCGACCTCGGCAGCAAAACCAAAGTCACCGGTCACGCGCTGACGGCCTACAGCAACTGGACGCATGACAACTGGTTCGTCGACTCCTCGCTGATGTACGGCTGGAATGACAACGAGTCCAAGCGCTACATCGCCGGCACCCGTGCCAAGGGCGATTACGACAGCGATGTGTTCGGTGTCAGCGCCCTGGCCGGTTATACCCTGCACCTGACCCCGGGCGTGGTGCTGGAACCGCAGGTCGGTGCGCGTTACGCCAGCGTCGGCATGGACTCCTATCGTGAGAAGGGCAGTTCGGCTTCGCTGAATGTCGGCAGCCAGCGCTACGAAGTCGGTGAGATGGGCGTGGGCGCGCGCCTTGCGGCAGCCTTTGCTGTCGGCACGGGCAGTCTTGAGCCGGAAGCGAAACTGATGGCCTGGCACGACTTCATCGGTGACAAGGTCGGCACCACGTCGTCGTTTGTACTGGGCGGCGATTCGTTCACCAGCCGCGGCACCACGCCGGTGCGCGACAGCTATGAACTGGGCCTGGGCGCCAACTATCGGATGGGCGCGTGGAGCGTCGGCGGTTCGTACAACTACGTGACGGCCAGCGGTTTTGATTCCAACGGCTTTAGCGCGAAGGTGCGTTACGCGTTCTGATCCGCACCACGCAAAACCTGTGGGAGCGAGCTTGCTCGCGAAGACGGTGTGTCAGTCAACATAACGGTTGGCTGATCCAGCGCTTTCGCGAGCAGGCTCGCTCCCACAGTTGTGTTGACTCAAGGCTGACGTGTAAGCCCTACAACTGATAACTGAAGCTGATGCTGTAGCGGGGCTTGCGATTGAACGTGTCCAGGGCTTCATCCGACATTGCCTTCGCCGCCTCCAGCGCAATGTTGTAGTACTTGGCATCGCCAAACCGTAGCCCGATCGCCGCCGATGACAGATTGTTGGCCTGCACTGGCAATTCGTTGAACCAACTGCGCGAGCGATCAAGCACGACATACGGTTGCAGGATGCGCACCCAGTTGCCGTCGCGGTTGAAGCTGTAGTTGACCTCGTACGCCACCCCCCAGCCCTTGTCGCCGGACGCTTGATCGTCGGGATAGCCGCGACCGAAATTCTGCCCGCCGAACACCGCGCGTTCGCTGTCGGGCAGGGTGTCGTCACTCCAGTACAGCGCGGCGGACAGTACGCCTTGCCAGTTGTCGAAGAACTTGTCGCTCTGCACGCCAGACAGCCGCACGCGGAAGAAGTCCAGGTCGATAGCGTCGTTGTTGGTTTTCGCGCCCATGCTGTCGACGCCTTGGTACACACCGCCGCTGAGGATTCGCAGTTGCCGGGCGTTGGCTTTGCGCCAGTCGCTCTCGAAGGCGAGGGCGCGGATGTCGGTGCGTTCTTCGACGCTCAGCGGGTAGCCGATCACGTTGTAGCGGGTCTTGTCGTTGACCGCGTAAAGCCTTGAGCCGGCCGTCAGCAGTTCGTTGGAGGCGGCAATCAGCGGCAATGTGATGCCGATGGAGTAGCGATCGTTTTCGCGGTGCGGTTTGAGTTGCAGACCATTGTCGAGCAGCACATTGGTGCCGGGGTCGGCACGGTAGCGTGAAGCCGACAAGGCCAGTTGCGCACCTTCGTCATTGACGAACTGGTTGTAGTCCAGGCGGTAATAATGTTCGTGATCGTCACCCGGCGGAAACAGGCCGCTGAGCGCCAGTTGCTCACCCATCGAGGTTTGCGAATTGCTGCTGACGCCGAGCAAGGCCTGGGTGCCGTTGCGGTTGTCTTCGGTGGTGCTCAGCGTGCTGCTGAAGGGTTTGCGACTGGCCTGGGCGACCAGCGTTGTCGCGCCGTCGGTGGTACCGGGCGGTGGCACCTGGGCCTGGATCGTCACGCCGGGAATGCGCGTCATCAGGGTGGTGTAGCGTTCGAAGGTCTTGCGGGTCAGCGGCCGTTCGGTCTGGATTTTCGCCGCCAGTTTGTCGAGCAGAGCTTTGACCCGACCCACATCGCCCTGGATCTGGATATCCCGCACGTAGCCTTCCACCAGCACCACCCGCGCTACGCCGTCATTGAAATTTTGCTGCGGCAAGAACGCGTAGGACAGCAGATATCCGTCCTGCTGATAGCGCCGAGTGATGCTGCGCGTGGCTTCGATCAGGTCGGCGAGCGTGGCTTGCCGGCCGATCAGGGGTTTATAGATTTCAGCGAGTTCGTTGAGCGGGTAGAGGGTTCCGCCTTCGATCTGCACGGTTTGCAGATTGATTTTGGTGTCCATCAGCAGTGGCTGCGCGGCGGCTGCACCGGCGTCCGGCACTTGCACCGGTGTGGCACTCGGTCGATAAGCGTCGGCCGGCAGGTTCGGCACCGGCAGGTTGCGGATGGTTTCATTGCTGTTGAGAAAGCTCGGCAGGGTGTCGGCGAGGGCGGCGGAACTGAGACTGAGGAACAGCAGGGATGCCATTACGCGCATAGGACACTCCATGGTCAGATCACAGCGCAGGGCTGATTTCTCCTAAGAAAAAAGGCGGAAGATTCGTGGGAATCTTCCGCCCTCAACCAAGCGTAGGCGCTGTAGGTGAGGCCGTCGAATCGGCCAGGTGCAATTTAGCGTGTGGTGCCTCCCAGGGCGCCGGTTAGACCGCCGAGTACGCCGCCCAGACTGCCTCCGGTGGTGCCCCCGCTGGTACCGCCGTTGACCAGTCCGCCGACAGCGGCAACGGTGCCGCCGACGTTAGTGACCAGACCACCGACTGCGGTGGTGACCGGGTTGTTGGTGGCGGCAATGCTGCCGCCGATACTGCTGACCGCACCGCCAACCTGGCTGGTGAGACCTGCAACAGGTGAGCCGATACCGGTAGCCGCGCCGACTTGTTGGGTCACGTTGGTAACAGCACTGGTAACCGGGTTCAGGCCTGCCCCCAGGGTTCCGCCAACCGTGGCCAGAGGTGAGGTGGTTGCGGTGATCGGAGTGCCGGATCCGCCGAGTACAGTGTTAAGCGAAGCCACCGTGTTGCCAGCCGCTGCGAGGACGTTGCCAGGCGCTGCGAGAGTGCCGTTGCCAGCCGCCAGGCCTGAGCCGACATTGACCACCGCGCCGCCAACCGTTTGCAGCAGGCCAGTCCCACCGAGGCCACCGCCCACGCCGCCAGTGCCTGAACCGGTGCCGTTGGACACCAGACCACCGGCCTTGGCGACCGCGGTGCCGGTATCGCTCAACGCGCCGCCAAGCGTATTGGTCAAGGCGTTGCCGTTACCCGCATCGGTAACATTGCTGCCCAATGTGTTCACCGCGCCACCGACTTGCGCCACCACGCCTTTGAGCGGGTCGCCCAGACCGGTCGCATCGCCGACTTTGTCAGTGGTGCTTTCAACCATCGCAATCACTGGCACCAGGCTACTGCCGAGTTTGTTCGTCAGTTGACTGGTCGGGCCGCTGGTCAGCGTGGTGTCGAGGGTATTGCCGAGCATGGTGACTTTCTCACCGACCCCATCAACCAACGGCGCGACTTTGGTGACGACTCCGCCCACCACCGGCACGCTGCTGGTGGCGGTTGCCAGTTTGCCGCTGAGGTCGGAGACACCGTTGCCGACATCGGTGACCACGCCGCCGACCGAAGCGACAGTGGTGGTCAGGCCGTTCGGGTCAGTGGCCAGTTTGCCGATGCCCTCGCTCACGCCATCACCTAGCGTAGTGACGACATTGCCGGCGGTTCTCGCCGCACTCTGGACCACGCCACCTACCACCGGAACGCTGCTCAGGGAGTCGCCGATCTGGCCAACGCCATCGCCGGCGCCGGCCACGGTGGTGCCGACATCCTGCACCAGTGTCGTGGTCACCAACGGCGTAGGGGTTGGATTGGTCGGGTTGGTCGGGTCCGTTGGATCGGTCGGGTTGCTCGGATCGGTGCCACCGGTTCCGCCAGTACCGCCCGTGCCACCGGTCCCACCAGCGCCTGCGGTATCACCGCTGCCACCCGTACCACCCGTGCCGCCAGTACCCGAAGTGCCGCCAGCCCCCGCGGTACCATCCGCCGAAGAACTGCCGGAACTGCTTTTATGACCGCCACCACCGCTGCTGCACCCGGTGAGGCCAAGGGAGAGAATCAATGCCAGAGCGATTGCCGATTTGCACCACACGCTTTGAGTTTTCATGATTGAGATTCCTTGCACCTGTCACAACGTTCGTTGACTTCGATGGCTCGCCGATCTGTCGTCGGTGATGCCTTCGACCGTTGTGCTCAATCTCAGTCCAGGGGCAGGTTTCAGCCATTCTCAAGTTGGTATTAACGCCTTTATATACAAGGCGAAATTCAGTGCCTAAGGACTAATACCCAGGTGATAGCCGCGCAAAAAAAGGCCTTGATAATCAAGGCCCGGGGTTTTTCGGCGGAAGGGGACAGGCTGAGGAAAACTTAAGTTATATACACACAATTAACGGTGTCCCGCGTGCTCAAGCAATGGGTTGCCAGTGCCCGACCATGTGTTCCAGCTCTTGTGCCCCGATCAGGCGCAACTCACCACTGGACCCCGCCGCACTCGCCAGCAGCGTCACTTCACTGGGCAGGCGCACCGGTTTGCGAAAGTGCACGGCGATCTCGAGGTTAGCCTTGGGCAAATGATCACCCAGCGCCGCCAGGGTCCGAGCCTTGTTCCACAAACCATGGGCGATGGCTGTTGGAAAGCCAAACAGCCTGGCACTCGCCGCACTCAAGTGAATCGGGTTGTAGTCTCCGGACACTTTGGCGTATTGCCGACCGATATCGGCCGGAGCTTTCCAGTGCGCCACCTCCACCAGCGCTTGCGACGGCTCCCAAGTCTGCTCGACAGGCTCGCCCTCAAGTTTCACGCCGCGACAGAGCATCTGGCTTTCGGCTTCCCACAACGGCCCGAGTTGATCATCCAGCGTGGTCAGCAGATCGAACGTCGCACCTTTGGGATGCGCTTGCAGATTCGTCACGCGCACGCTCACCTGTGCCCGACCGATCCCGCCCATCGGTCGCAACACGCGAATGCGGTTGCGCAGATGAATCAACCCCAACAGCGGGAACGGAAATGCTTTGGCGGTGAGCAATTGCATCTGCAAGGCAAAGGCGAGGATATGCGGATACGTCGGTGGCAGCAGACCGTCATCGACGAATCCGCAGACCTTGCGATAGGCCGCCAAGCGTTTGCCATCGACATCGACCCAACAGCGCAAACCGCTGTCGGGCAATTGTGTGCCGGTGATTTTGCGGCGCGTCGCCGCCCGTGCGTACAGCCCGGGCAGACTCGGTTCGCGATCCAGCGTGTGCCATTCGATGCTCATGCCTAAGCCCCCAGAACACTTTGTCCACAGACGCGCAGCGCTTGCCCGGTAAACGCGCCGGTGCCCGGTTGCGCCAGCCACGCGACCGCTTCGGCGACGTCTTGCGGCAAGCCGCCCTGCCCCAGCGAACTCATGCGCCGCCCGGCCTCACGCAGGCCGAACGGAATGTGCGCGGTCATCTGCGTTTCGATGAAACCGGGAGCGACGGCGTTGATGCTGATGCCACGTTCCAGCAGCGTGGGCGCCCATGCCTGCGCCAGACCGATCAGCCCGGCCTTGCTCGCGGCGTAGTTGGTTTGCCCACGGTTGCCGGCAATGCCGCTGATCGAAGCCAGCAGCACGATCCGCGCATCATCGTGCAATGTGCCGCTGTCGAGCAGCGCTTGAGTCAGCACTTGCGGCGCGTTGAGGTTGACCGCCAGCACCGCGTCCCAGAACTCCGGAGTCATGTTGGCCAGGGTTTTGTCGCGAGTGATGCCGGCGTTGTGCACCAGAATGTCGAGGCCGTCAGGCAGCTGTTCGACCAGCTGCGCGGCGGCGTCGGTGGCGCAGATATCCAGGGTAATGGCGCGGCCACCGAGGCGAGCGGCGAGGGCTTCCAGATCGGTCTTCGCCGGTGGGACGTCGAGCAAAATGACCTCGGCGCCATCGCGAGCCAGGGTTTCGGCAATCGACGCACCGATGCCGCGTGCAGCGCCGGTGACCAGCGCCTTGCGCCCGGCCAGCGGCCGTGTCCAGTCATTGACTGGCGTCGCACAAGCGGTCAGGCGAATCACTTGTCCGGACACGAACGCGCTTTTTGGCGAGAGGAAAAACCGCAGCGGACCTTCCAGTTGATCTTCAGCGCCTTCGCCGACGTAGATCAGTTGCAGCGTGCCGCCGCTGCGCAGCTCCTTGGCCAGCGAACGGGAAAACCCTTCCAGCGCTCGTTGCGCACTGGCGGCAAACGGATCGCTGAGGGTTTCCGGCGCGCGGCCAAGAATCACCAGGTGTGCGCTGTGCTCAAGGTTTTTCATCAATGGCTGGAAGAATTCGCGCAGCTGTTTGAGCTGGTCGGTGTGCAGCAATTCGCTGGCGTCGAACACCACGGCTTTGAGTTTCGGGCCGTGGCCGGGAATCCATTCAGTCGCGGTCGTCGGTTGCTCGCCGTAGCGGTAAATACTCTCGGTCAAACGGTTGGCGAAAGCGCTGACGCGTTCGGCCAGCGGCCCGCCGCCGATCAGCAGCGCACCTTCCACCGGCCGCAGGCGCCCGGCCTGCCAGCGTTCCAGTCGCACCGGCGACGGTAGGCCCAGCGCCCCGACCAGACGATGGCCGATGGACGAGTTGGCGAAGTCGATATAGCGGTCAGACATGGAACGCTCTCCAGAAGTTGGGGTTCAAAGTGTGGACTGTCGATGGCAAACAATCGTTC
>Ga0247818_10003261_pt1 | contig 10483 bp, 7 predicted proteins | sample 13C_Glucose_Day1_FD_192424 | JGI IMG/M metagenome (GOLD analysis project Ga0247818, IMG submission 192424) | Soil microbial communities from agricultural site in Penn Yan, New York, United States - 13C_Glucose_Day1 | ecosystem: Environmental > Terrestrial > Soil > Agricultural land | place: USA...
CGGAATCATTTTGGCCGGCGGTACCGGCTCAAGGCTCCATCCGATTACCCTCGGCGTCAGCAAACAGCTGATGCCGGTCTTCGACAAGCCGATGATCTACTACCCGCTCTCCACGCTGATCCTGGCCGGCATCCGTGACATCCTCATCATCACGACGCCGCATGACGCCGAGCAGTTCCAGCGCCTCCTGGGAGACGGCTCGCAGTTCGGTGTGAACCTCACCTACCTGCAGCAGCCCTCCCCCGATGGCCTCGCGCAGGCTTTCGTGCTTGGAGCCGAGCACATCGGCAATGAGCCCGTGGCGCTGGTTCTTGGTGACAACATCTTCTACGGCCCCGGGATGGGTACCCAGCTGCGCCGGTTCGAGAACATCGACGGCGGCGCCGTCTTCGGATACTGGGTGTCCGACCCGAAGTCGTACGGCGTGGTCGAGTTCGACGCCAGCGGCAAGGCGATTTCCCTCGAGGAGAAGCCGGCCAAGCCCAAGAGCCACTACGCCGTGCCCGGCCTCTACTTCTACGACAACGACGTCGTTGAGATTGCCCGGGACCTCAAGCCCTCCCCGCGGGGCGAGCTGGAGATCACGGACGTCAACCGGACATACCTCGAACGCGAGAAACTGCACGTCGAAATCCTGCCGCGCGGAACCGCCTGGCTCGATACCGGAACGTTCAACGACCTGAACGACGCCTCCAACTTCGTCCGGACCACGGAAAACCGCCAGGGACTGAAGATCGGCGCCCCCGAAGAGATTTCCTGGCGCCTGGGCTTCCTGAGCGACGACGAGCTCCGCGAACGTGCCGAACCGCTGATGAAGAGCGGGTACGGAAGCTACCTCCTCGGTCTGCTGGAAAACGGTCGTTGATCCAGGCGCCGGCGCGCCGACAGGACCTTGACGGCGCAGGCGAGGAACGCCCGGCAGACCGCGCGGCAGGGGCCGGCCGGCGTCGAACCTTCTGGTGGGCCTTCCTGGTCCTGATGGGCCTTTCCAGCGCCTGGACCTTTGCCACCCCCCTGATGGGGGTGCCGGACGAACCCGCTCACGTCATCAAGGCCGCCGCCGTGGTCCGCGGAGAGCTGACCGGCCGTGAAATGCCCGACGGCGGCGCGTTCCAGCTCGTGACAGTGCCGGCAGGCATCGGCTATTACGACACGTTCGGCTGCTTCGCCCAGAAGAAAGACACTCCCCCTTCCTGCGTACCGCCGTTCAGCGGCGACCAGAGCGGGCTGGTGGACGCCCGGACGTCCGCCGGAAACTACAACCCGCTCTACTATGCGGTGGTGGGGCTGCCGTCCCTGGTGGACAACGGCGCTGCTGCCGTCTACGGGATGCGCCTCGTCAGCGCCCTGTTCAGCTGCCTGTTCCTCGCCTCTGCCTTTTCGGCGCTCTCCCAACTGCGGCGCCGGAAATGGGCCGTGGCTGCGACAGCCGCCGCGATGACACCGATGGTTCTGTTCCTCAACGGGGCCGTGAACCCGAACTCCCTGGAATACGCCACGTCGGCCGCGCTGCTGGCCAACCTGGTGCTGCTGCTGGAGCGTTCCGCCGACCCGGGAGCCTACCGGCGTTATGTCCCCGTCATCACGGCGGCGGCCTGCGTGCTGGCCAACAGCAAGGGTTTGTCCCTGCTCTGGCTGGCCCTGATGGCCGCCACCGCCGTCATTCTTGGCACCTGGCCGCAGATCAGGGCGTTGAGCCGCAATGCCTGGGTGTGGGCGGGGTCTGCCGCGATCGGGGTGTCCTGCGCCTTCGCCCTCTATTGGATCACCCGGCATGACAGCCTTTCCAGCAATCCGTTCGAGGCAGCAGGATCCTCCCCGCTCACCGGAGCCGAGATCATGCTTGACCGGACCTTTGACTATGCCACCGGATACGTCGGACAGTTTGGCTGGCTGGAGGTGCCGGCACCGATGGGCGCGTTTGTGCTCTGGCTCGGGCTCGGCACGGCACTCGTGATGGCCGCGCTCGTGCTGGCCAGGGGCCGCGGCCGGACCGCCACGGTCTTCCTGCTCGCCTCCCTGCTGCTGCTTCCGCCGCTGCTCCAGGCACAGGCTGTGGGGACGATCGGGATCGTCTGGCAGGGCCGGTACATCCTGGCCGTCTTCGTCCCGCTGCTGATGGTGTGCGGCCTCGCCCTGGACCGCATGGACGCGCGCGGGTTCTCGCCGCAGGCCGCGGCGATCCTCAACGCGACGGCGGTCCTCGCCGCGGTTTTCCATTTCTGGACCTTCGCGCACACCCTGCGGCGCTATGTGACCGGGTGGGCCGTGGACCGCCGCTGGTTCGAGCTGGTCACTGACCCCTCATGGCAGCCGCCGGGCGGCGCGCTGCTGTGCCTTGCCGGCTTCGCCGTGATGCTGGTTCTGGCGCTCCGGCTGCTGCGCCGTGCGGTCCGCGCGGAGACCCGCCGGGAGCCTGTGGCCTGAGGCCCCTCCGCCTTGCGCGGCGTGATACGGCGGGTCCGGTGGATCCGCCTGGCCTCAGCGGACGGCGTAGATGTAGGCGGGTTTCCCCTCCCACTGGAGTTCAGAGTCCAGGGTCAGGCACGGCGCTTCGAGCGGCTGTGAGGAGACGATCTTGTCCAGATTCTGCCAGGCGCCCTTGAGTGTGCAGGGATCTATCCCCACCCCGACGGCATCGAAGTCGTTGGTGATGTACGACGTCGGGTGGCCGGGGGTCCAGGCGAAGAAGATGTAGCCTCCCCCGCGGTTCCACTTGTTGGCGAAGGCCGACCCGGGGTCCAGCTTCTGCCACGCCGCCACGTCCGGGCCCGAGCGCTGAAGCCCGGAGAGGGACGGCATCCCGTTGGTCAGCAGCAGGGTGTTCAGCGACGGGGTGTCCGCGGCCCAGACCTTTCCCTCGGACCTCGCCGCGGGCGCCTGGGCCGCCACCGCCTTGGCGGTGTCCGACGCCCGCAGATCGCCCAGGCCGGCGAGCACCGGCTTCGCCCGGGCCACTGGCAGCGCTGCCAGGACAATGCAGAGCGCCAGGGGCCACAGCCGCTGGGGATACTTCGTGACGGCGGCAACCGCCACACCGACCGCGGCCGACACCAGGAGAATGAGCAGGGGTGTCAGCGCGGGCAGGTCAGCTGCCATCAGCAGCGACGCGGCGTACCCCGTGGCCAGGCCGCACGCCGCACCGGCCAGGAGCGGTACCCGCCAGGAGGCAGGCGGCGACCACCGGCTGAGCAGCAGCCCCAGGAGGATCACCGCGAGCACGCCGACCACCTGGCCCGCCCGCGGCGGCGTGACGAGATTGAGCAGCGGGAACTTCTGGCTCATGGGGCCCAGGTCCAGGGTGATCCAGACGATCCACAAGGCGGACCAGGTTCCGAACGTCCATTCGACGACGTTGTCCCGGAAGGTGAGCCGCCATTGTGCGGCCAGGACGATGACGAGGATCCACACGAAGAACACGGTGAACGAGGATGACAACTCGCTCGCGTTGACGCCGACAGGTTCGCTGTACTGCAGCGGCCCGAGGGCCGGCGCCCCGAGAAGGCGGCCCAGGGGCTGGGGGTCCGACTCCACCCGCCGCGAGCCCGGGTAGACCGTGTTGAACAGCGCCTGGAGCCCTTCCCTGTTCTCCAGCAGCGTTCCCACGCCAAAGACCACGGCCGTGCCGCCTGTGATGAGGATGGCTTTCAGCCGGGGCGCCCAGCCGCCGCCCCGCAGCAGGATCCACAACGTGGAGGCAATCAGGACCGGGAGGCCGAGCAGCAGGGACCACGGCGCATAGAAGCTGGGAAGGCCCGCGATCAGGATGCCGCCGAGGACCGCCATCGCCACCGGGGCGAACCGCTGCCCTTTCTGGAAGCGCTGGAAGGCGGCGATCATCAGCACGCAGCCGCCGAGCGTGTAGGCGATCAGCGCCACCGGCATCAGGGACCACCACGCGCTCGACGGCGACAGCACGATCAGGATCGCAGCGAACCAGCCGAACCGGCGGGACCGTCCGAGCTGGTGGAACCAGGTTGGCATGGCCAGCAGCAGGATCAGCGACGGGAGCCACCAGTGCGCGGCAAACAGCATGTGCTCGGGAATGACTGCGGCGGCCCGGAGCATGGTCGAGTCGAAAAAGACGAACTGTTCGAAGAAGCCGTCGGTCGGGAACCGGTGCACCAGATCGGCCCGGGCGGCCAGCGGACTGAGGCTCGGGGCGCCGTGAGTGGCCAGGATGGAGATGACAATGGCCGAAAAAGCGTGGATCTCATCTGAACGGATGGGCCGGGACTTGCCGAACTGCCAGCCCAACGGGTTGGCGGGATCCTGCCGAAGTTCTGAAATGCCGACAGACGACGTCGTGATGCCGAACAGCACGAGGACCACGAAGACCAGCACCGTGATCAGGCGCGCCGCACGGTCATTGACACAAACCCAACGGTGGAATCTGCGGCCTGCCTCGACAGCAGGCGCGGGAAATCGCATTTTCAACTAAGTTCCTCCATGCGCTCCACACCATCGCGTGCACGTCCACCCGGACATGGTGCTGGGAGGCTGTTTGTCAGATCGATTCCGGAAACTAATCAGTGTGCCGCGGTGACTGCCACTTTGCCGGAGTCGACGGGGCCGCCGGCGCGTTCCGGCCCGCGTTGCCGGCCGTCGACGACAAGGCCTCAACCTTGCGTTCGAGCTCTTCAAGCCGTACGCGCCCGATGGCGGTTTCCTCGGACAGGGTGCGCGCTTCTTCTTCGAGGACGGACACTTCCCACGAAAGGTGCAGGGCGACACCGGTCAGGAAAATAATGCCCATGGCGAAAAGCAGGTTGGACGGGACCTGAACACCGATCAGTGAGGTGACCCCCCGCAGCATGCCCGGGATCGCCGTCAGGACGAGGCAGGCGATGCCGACAAGCAGCCACAGGAACGCGTACTTTTCGCGCAGGCCCTTGCCGCGCAGCAGGAAGACGACGCTGCCCAGGACAAGCAGGGAGAAGATCAGGGCTGCAATGCTTTCCACGGTCAGATGTCGCTTTCGTGAGTTGTGCGGGCTTTGCCCCGGGTCATGGCAAACAGGAGCGCCAACAGCGACCGGACCAGGTAGATTGCCGACTTCGCCGGGTTGTGGCTGGGCTGCCCGCCCTGGCGGGCACGCATCTCGACTCCGGTCTGGGAGACCACACACCCTGACCGGATGGCCACAACGAGCGAGTCGATGGTGTCGCCCAGGTATTCCGCGGGATAGTGCTTCAGGTACTGGGAAATAGCGCGGACGTTGCCGGCGCGGAACCCCGAGGTCACATCCGTGAGTTCTGTTCCCGCGATCCGGGAAATCACGGCTGCCAGCAGGCGCATGGCCCATTTCCTGGGGCCGCTGACGGTGTACTGGCCCTTGTCCGCGAACCGGGCACCGATCGAAATGTCCGAGTGTTCCAGGCCGGCAATCACCGCTGGAATGTCCTTGGGGTCGTGCTGCCCGTCGGCGTCCACCTGGACGACGGCGTCATAGCCCATCCGGTGCGCGTACTTGAACCCCGCCCGCATGGCACCGCCCACACCGAGGTTGAAGGGCAGCCGAAGGACATGCGCCCCGGCGGCCTCGGCGAGTTCCGGGGTGCCGTCTTCCGAGCCGTCGTCGACGACGAGGACGTCGTAGTTCCGTCCGAGGTCGATGACTTCCCGGACGGTGTTGCCAATACAGGCCCGCTCGTTCCACGCCGGCATGATCACCAGGACCCTGGTTGCGGCTGGAAAACGCACTTTGTTCGCGACTTCTGTCATGTTGCTACTTCGTCCCCTCGTGTACTGCTTCCGGCTGCACTTCTTCCGGCTGTACCGTTTCCGCCTGTACATGTCCCGGCTGTTCCGACGGATCCCGGCGTGCACGCCGCAGGGCCACCAGGCTCCACCCCAGCATGCCGACCACAGCCACGGCCCAGACGGGAATGCCGATCCGCCAGCCGGGCGGCTCGAAGCTGATGGTGATGAGCTTGCCCTGGGCATCCGCCGGGACCTCCAGGCCGAGCAGGTAGCCGCCGACGGGGCGTTCCATCAATTCTGCCCCTTCCACGGTGTAGCCCGGCCAGGGCAGCCGGCTCAGGGCGGCCCGGCCGCCTCCTGCCGGAACCTCATCGACCTTCAGCACAATCTTGGCGTCGTCGCGCGAGACCTCGGTCAGGCGTGTTCCGGGCTGGCTCCAGCTCACGCCGCCGGCCGGGCCAAGCGGGACGTCCCGGCTCCAGAGCACGGTTCCTTCAGTTTCCGCGGCAACGTGCCAGCCGGCAGGAACAGCGGGGATCTCCAGTTCTTCGTCCCGGGTCACGTAGTTGTTGGACGCCTTGGCTACCTGCGGCTTGTTGAACGACTCTTTCAGGATCTGCACATTGTCGATCCGCATTTCGTCAACGAGCATCAGGCCGGTCTCTGCCCGGCGGTTGAAGAGCCGTTCTGCCAGCTCCGGGCAGGTGCCGCCCAGGTAGCGCAGGCAGAGCAGCTCGTTGAACTTCGAGAAACCCACGAGCTGGTAGCGGTTCATGACGCTGGCGTCGCTGAGATACCAGGCATTGGCCATGAGGGTCTGCTCCCACGTCTCCTGCTCCTGGGGGTAGTCCAGGGCGTCGCCAACGACCAGCACGTCGTTCTGTACGCCCTGGAGCACACCCTTGTACGTGGACACATCGGCCGGCTGGTTGGCGATGGAGAGCCCGCTTTTGTTGGACGTCCGGTGCTGCAGGAGCGTCGTCGCTGTCGTTGCCAGCAGCACACCGATGGCAATCAGCGACAGCGCGCTCAGTCCGGGTTTGTTCCACCGGTGCTCCTGCGCTTCGGGATGGTTCAGGAGCCACCACAGCGCGACGAGCGCTGCGGCGACGACCACGGCGGCGGCAAGAATGGTGAAGGAGCGCGACGGGACCTGCGCCCAGCCAAGATACGAGCCGAGCACCACCAGGCCGAGCGCGAAGTACAGCGAGGGGCGCCCGATGTGCGGCCGGCGTGCGCGTGCCAGTGCGACGATCACCAGCAGCACCGCCCCGGTTGCCACGTACGGCATGAACCGTGCGGGGTAGCGGAGGGGCCCGATTGTCGTCGGCAGCAGGACGAAGGCGAGGGCGGCGGCCAGGAAGAAGAAGAGGTCGCGCAGCTCGGGGCTCAGCTTTTTGAAACGGCTCCAGCTCACGAAGGCGATGGCCGGCAGGAACCATGCGATGTAGGCCGCGGGGCTGGTGGCGCCCGTCCCGTCCCACCACCAGGACAGGAGTTGGGGGTAGGCGGTGGCAATCGGTGCCATCAGCAGGCTGTTGAAATCGATGCTCATGTAGTCGTCGTTCCAGATGCCCGTGGTCCCGCGCGTTGTCACCGCCGCGGTCAGCACACCGGGCAGAAACACAACCACCGCCACGAGGCCCATCGACACGCCGGTCACCGCAATGCGGATGGCAGGCCGCCATGCCTTGCGGATCAGCGTCTCAATGCCGACCGCCAGCAGGATGAATCCGACCGCCACGGTACCGGCCACGTAGCCCACGGTGACGATCAGGTACCCGGTGATAAAGGCCCAGAACGGGTTTCTCTTCCCGGCCATGAGTTGCCGCAGTTCGGCCCAGAAGAAGGGGAAGATGGCCCACACGAGCGCGCCGGTCACCCACGAGGGTGCATCAAAGTACATCGTGAAACCGTTTAGCGGCACGGCAATACCGGCGATGAAGGCCCACTCCGGGGACAGCGAATAGCTCCGCGCCAGAACGAACGTTCCCACGCCGGCGGCCACCAGCATCGCGACCTTCAGGGCAGTGGTCAGGACCACCGCATTCGGGCTGATGTAGGCGAGCACGCCGAACAGCATGACCAGCGGGTTCCAGGTCCCCCATTGCCCCTCGGCAATGTAATTGCCGCTGGACCAGACGGAAGGGTTGAGGACCGGCACCTGTCCCTGGAAAAGGCTTTCGCCGAGGTGATACCAGACGCCGTAAGCCCCGTTTTCGGTATCGTCCTGGAAATAGAAGCGGCCGTAGAATACCAGCGGAAGCAGGCTCAGAACCAGGACTGATCCTGCGGTCAGCAATAGCCATTTCCTGTTGCGCGACGAGGACGATAGGGAAGGCTGCAATTCACGATCCGTTCAGTTTGGGCATGCGTCCACCGCAGGACGGCGCGCGAGGGACAGGTTCATATTACCCGAGTGGCCTTTGCCGGGCTCCAAACAACGGCCCCGGCACGGCGCGGACCGGCCCGGCCGCAGGGCCCCTGCGACAATGGTGATGACAGGAGCCGGTAGAATCTCCTGATATGACACTCGCTCAACCAGAGACCAACTCGACGCCCCATCGCATATCCGTGGTCATCCCCGTATACCAAGGCGAGAAGACTCTGGTTGGAGTGGTCAACGAACTTCTCCCCTACCGGGACGTGTCCACCACCAAGGGCGGGCACGACTACGTGATCTCGGAAGTCCTGCTGGTCTTCGATCACGGGCCCGACAATTCAGCCGCCGTCATCCGGTCCCTCACGACGTCCATCGACATCGTCCGCGGCGTCTGGCTGAGCCGGAACTTCGGGCAGCATGCCGCGACCCTGGCCGGGATGGCCTCCGCGGGCGGCGACTGGGTTGTCACCATGGATGAGGACGGACAGCATGATCCCGCGGCCATCGGGGATCTGCTGGACACGGCCATGGCCGAGAACGCGTCCGTCACGTACGCGATGCCCAGCAACCCTGCCCCGCACGGGTTCCTCCGGAACATGGCGTCCAAGAGTGCCAAGCGCACGGTTCGTTTCCTGCTCTCCAGCGACGATGCCACCAGCTACCAGAGCTTCCGCCTGGTGACCGGCGAAGTCGCCCGCTCGGTTGCTGCCTACGCCGGCCACGGCGTCTACCTCGACGTCGCCATGGGCTGGATCGCCGACAAGACCGCGACGTGCCCGGTGATGCTGCGCGAGGAGGGCGACCGCCGCTCCGGTTACCGCCTGCGGTCGTTGCTCTCCCACTTCTGGCGCATGGTGATCTCCAGCGGGACACGGGGACTCCGCCTGGTCAGCCTGATCGGGGCTGTCTTCGCACTCGCGGGCATCGGGCTCGCCATCTACTTCGTGATCGCTTACCTGACCGGCCACGGAGCCGGACAGCAGGGCTGGACGTCGACCATGGTGGTCCTTCTTGTCAGCACCGGGGCCATCCTGTTCGCCCTCGGTGTCATCGCGGAATATGTGGGCGTTAACGTCAATATGGCCATGGGCAAGCCCGCGTACCTGATTGTGAGCGACCCGGCACTGGGCCCGCTCGGCAAGACTGTGCACAAGGCGCCGGCGACGTTGCCCTCCGGCCCGGTGGCCGATGCAGGCTAGGCCCACATGGGTGATCGGCGCCGGTGGACTCCTCGGCAAGGCCGTCGTCAGAGAACTCCAGTCCCGCGGCGGTGCTGTACTGACCAGCACGATCCCCTGGTCCGATCCGGAAACTGCGCTCAAGGCGTTCCGGGAGGGTGCCGAAAATCTCCGTGAAGCTGCGGCTTCAGGGCCCTGGACGGTTGCGTGGTGCGCCGGCGCAGGTGTGACCGGGACGTCGCCTGAGGCGCTTGAAGCGGAGCTCTCCCTGTTTGCCGGAGCGCTTGAAGTGTTCGAAGAAGTACTCTGCGACCATGACGGGGATAACGGGGCAATGTTCCTCGCGTCCTCCGCCGGCGGGGTCTACGCCGGGTCCAGCACCCCCCCGTTCACCGAGCACAGCCCGGTGCAGCCCCTGGCTCCTTACGGCTTCGCCAAACTCCGGGCTGAAGCGACTGTCGCTGACTTCGCGCGGCGCACCGGGGTACGGACCCTGGTGGGCAGGGTCAGCAATTTGTACGGCCCGGGCCAAAACCTGCAGAAGCCGCAGGGGCTTATCTCGGTGTTTGCCAAGGCACACCTCACGGGTGCGCCGGTTTCGGTCTACGTGTCATTGGACACCCTGCGGGACTACCTTTTCGTCGACGACGCAAGCCGGCTGGTCGCGGACGGGTTGGAACGCCTGCTCCTCCCCGACGTCCACCCGGGAGAGACCGTCGTGAAGATTCTGGCCTCCCAGCGGGCCGACACCATCGGCAACCTCATTGGTGCCTGCCGTGCGATCTTCAAGCGCCGCCCGCTGATCATTCTGGGCGCCTCGCCGTTCGCGAAGGCCCAGGCGCACGACCTTCGGCTGAAGTCCGTCGTCTGGCCGGAACTCGACGCGCACCCTGTGACACCGCTTGCGGTGGGCATCAACACCACGGTGCAGGAGGTCCAGCGGCTGGCCCTTTCGGGCCAGCTCTGAGCCCGCCCGGAACGGCTCCCGAACGCCCGGCCGGACCGCCCCGTTGTGACGGTGTTGCCGCACTTCGGTAGTCTAGGGTGTGTGTTTGCCGGTTGTCGGCCCCAAGAGTCTGCCGGTTGCCGGCCCCGAGTGATCAAGGAACAGGTGCGTACCATGAAGCAGCCAGAAACGCCCGGGGAGGCCGTCCCCGAGGAGGCTGTCAAGGGTATCCACAATGGCCCCCCCGGTCCACTGCTGCGGATCATCAAGGAC
>Ga0247818_10003262_pt1 | contig 10482 bp, 7 predicted proteins | sample 13C_Glucose_Day1_FD_192424 | JGI IMG/M metagenome (GOLD analysis project Ga0247818, IMG submission 192424) | Soil microbial communities from agricultural site in Penn Yan, New York, United States - 13C_Glucose_Day1 | ecosystem: Environmental > Terrestrial > Soil > Agricultural land | place: USA...
CTCCTGGTATGCCGGTCGGCCGGCTGTCGTGGTCGACGGCCGGTGGTGTGGGGCGAGGCTACCGTGCCGCCCCCGCGGCCCGGTCGAGCTCAGTCGAGTCTCGAGCTGGTGAGCACGCCGAGCAGGTGGCCGCCCGCGGTGACGAGGGCCAGCGGGACCATGAGCAGCATCAGCACCTGGGTGCCGACGAGGTCGCCGCTGATGACGTCGACGACGCCGGCGACCAGCACCAGCAGCGAGGCCTCGATCGCCACGAAGGCCCGGAAGATCGGCAGGTAGCCCAGCGCCCGTCGAACCGCGGCCAGCCCGGAGACCTTGGAGCGGGTCGTCTCGGCGACGTCCTCCAGGGGCGGCCGGCCGGTCTTGGCACGAGCCACGTGGACGAGGTCGGTGAAGGCCTTGTTGAGCAGGACGACGACGGCCACGAAGAGCCCCAGGACGGTCCAGCCGCCGACGTCGAGGGGGTCGGCCAGGGTGTAGCCGTCGGCGCGCAGGCCCACGGCAGCCGGGATGGCCGCCTCGGTCACGTAGTGCCCGATCCGGTCGAGGTAGATCCCGGCCGGCGAGAAGCGCTGGCGCCACCGGGCCACCTCCCCGTCGCTGCAGTCGAGGAGGATCTGCACCTGCATCGCGAGGGCGCACAGGACGGGGCCGACCAGGCCGGGCAGCGGGGTCGCGAGGGCGCCGAGGAGGCCGACGAGGATCATCAGCCACGTCACGCCGTTGGGGCTGATGCCGGTGGGCAGCAGCGCCCGGGTCGCGTAGATGCTGAGGTGGCGGATGTAGAGCGCCCCTGCCCAGTGCTCGGCGTTGTAGCGGCCGATGTGCGAGGCGGGCTGGGCCACGGCCCGCAGCTCGTCCAGGCTGGGGTGGTTGTCAGCCGGGTCGTGCGTGAGGGTCATGCGCCTGCTCCTGTCGGGGACGGGCTGGTCTGTGCGGCGATCCACGTCCGCCAGCCGACGGCGGACTCCCCCAGGTAGAGCAGGCCGAGAGCCACGGCGGCCACCCACAGCACCGGCACCAGCGCACCGGGCGCCAGCGCGGCGACCGCCAGGAGCACGACGAGGCGGCCGTCCACGCCCAGGCCGGCCACCGAGAGCCACCGCGGGGGTGCCGCACCGGTGTCGCGCTGGCGGTAGAGCACGTCGTAGCGGTGGTAGGCCACGGCGCAGAGGTAGGCGAAGCCGGCCGCCGACATCGCCTCGACGGTGTGGTGCACCAGGAGCCCCACGGTGAGCGCCTCGGCCGCCCACAGCGCCGCCGGCGCCTGCCAGTCGAGGGGGTGGTGCAGTGGTGGCCGCCAGCCCGCGCCGACGACCAGCGACGTGACCACCGCCGCTGCGAGCGCGAGGCCGGGCCGGTCGAGCCACAGGGCGGCGGAGGGCCCCGCCAGCAGCAGCAGCGCGCCGGCCAGGCCGGTGAGGAACGAGCCGCGTCCCATCGCCGAGGCTGCCCTGGCCAGCGGGCCGAGGTCGAGCTGCTCGTCGACGTGTCCGGGGCCGTTGCCCCGGGGCACTGCGGCCCACGAGGGATCGCGTCCGATGATCACCAGGGCCACCCGGCCGCCCTGGGTCCAGGCGACCGCGATGACCGTGGCCACCAGCAGCACCCAGAGCACGAGCATCGGCTGGCGGGTCAGGAGGGTCAGCGAGATCAGCAGGTACCGCTCAGCGATGGGCAGGTGGATGACCTTCTTGGTCCAGAACACGACGACCTGGCGCCGGCTGGGCGGCGGCGCGAGGACGGTCCGGGCGCCCTCCGGCCCCAGGTCGCGGGGCGCGTCGACCGGCAACAGGTCGGGGGTGCTTGCCCGGGAGAACGAGATCCGGTGCTCGTAGGTGTCGTTCTCGAGGTGGCGGACCGTGACCGCGGCCATCGCGGCGATGGCCACCGGCCAGCCGGGCTCGCCCTCGCGCACGGCGACGGCGGCGACCGCCGCCAGCACGGCATACTCCTTGACCCTGTCGCCCACCGCGTCGAGGAAGGCACCGAGCGGGCTGAACCGGCGCGTGAAGCGGGCGATCTCGCCGTCGACGCAGTCGACCGCCAGCGCGAGCAGCAGCAGCACCGCGGCGAGCACCCACGCCCACCAGAACCCGGTCGCGACGAGGATCGCCGCCAGCACCCCCATGGCCAGGGAGGCGACCGTCACGGCGTTGGGCCGCCAGTCCCGGCGCAGCCCGATGGCGGTGATGCGCCGCGACACCGGCCGCACGGCATAGGTCGAGAAGAACCCGTCGCCACCGCGGGAGGCTCCGCGCAGACGCTGGCGCCAGGGGTCACCGGCGGCGCCCCGGCCGCCGGCGGCGCCGTGGGACCAGCGGAACGGGCCGAGCGGGACGGCGCCCACGCGCAGGCCCCCACGCACCAGCGCGAGGACCGCGAGCGCGACGGCGTCCTGCCCCCAGGCGTCGGTGGCCACCGCTGCGGCCTCGCGCCACAGGCGGGCGGCCTGGAGCCGGTCCTCGGGGGCCACGCGCAGGGCGCCGAGCAGGGCGTGGGTCGGCGCGGACACGGCGTGGCCCGCGGTGCCCACGGACTCGACAGCGCGCCCGTCGCGGCCCACCCGCACCAGGCTCGCCTCGTCGTGGCCGTGGTCGATGCCCTCGCGGGGCACGACCGTGGTGGCCGTGCGCACACCGGGCCGGTCGAGCAGGTCGAGGAGGGCGGGCAGGTCGGTGTCGAGGCAGGCGGCAGCCACGACCAGCGGGGCGGCGGAGGAAGCCTGCGCCGCATCGGCGAGGGCCGTGAGGGTGGCCGAAGGCCCACCGGCGACGTCGCGCAGGCGGGCAGGAGCACAGATCTCCTCGAGGACGCCGCGGAGCCCGGCATCGGTCCCGGTCGCGGCGCCGACGAGCAGCACGTCCGCACCCGACGACAGGCCGCGCAGGGCACGCGAGGAGGCGCTGCCGACGGTGGTCGCCGGCCCGCTCACCTCGTGGCGTCCAGGTCGGCGTTGTAGCGCTCGAGCACCTCGGCCATGGGCCCGTCCATCATGAGCGAGCCGCGCTGGAGGTAGAGCCCGCGGGTGCTGAACCGCTTGAGGTCGTTCTCGGAGTGGGAGACGAGGAAGAGGGTGCGCCCAGCCTCGAGGAGCGACTCCATGCGCTGGTAGCACTTCTCGCGGAACTTGCGGTCGCCGACCGCGAGCACCTCGTCGACCAGGATGATCGGCTCGTCGAGGGTGGTGATGACGGCGAAGCCGAGGCGCACCTTCATGCCGGAGCTGAAGTGGCGGTAGGGCATGTCGAGCCCGGAGCGGACCTCCGGGCCGGCGAACTCGACGATGTCGTCGAAGTGCGTGTCGACCTGCTCCTTCGACAGGCCGTGAAGCCCCGCCGTGAGGTAGATGTTGTCGCGCGCGGTGAGCTCGCCGACGAAACCGCCGGTCAGCTCGATGAGCGGGGCCACGCCGCCCTCCACCGTCACGGAGCCCTCGTCCGGCAGCAGGACGCCGGCGATCATCTTCAGCAGCGTGCTCTTGCCGCCGCCGTTGCCGCCGACGAGGCCGACGGCCTCCCCCGCCCGGATGTCGAAGGAGATGTTGCGCAGCGCCCAGAAGGTCTCCTTCGGCGCCCCGCTGCGGCCGTGGAACAGCATCTCGCGCAGCTGCAGGCGCCGCCGCCGCGAGCGGTAGAACTCGATGCCGAGGTCCTGCACCGAGATGACCGGCCCGGGTGCCGTGGTCTGCGAGATCGCCATCGGCTCAGATCTCCTTCAGGACCGCGCGCTCGAGGCGCCCGAAGACGGTGTTGCCGATCAGCAGCAGGGCCACCGACACGACAGCACTGGTGACGATGGCGCCCCAGAGGATCGGGAGGCGGTCGTGGGCGAAGAACCCGGCGCGCATGAGCTCGAGCACCCCGGTCATCGGGTTGAGCCACATGATCTTGTCGAAGGGCTCCGGCACGAGGTCGACGGCGTAGATGACCGGGGTCCCGTAGAACAGCATCCGCATGAAGATCCGGATCACCCGCTGCGTGTCGGTGACCAGCGCCGTGATGGGCGCGAGCAGCAGGCCGATCCCCACCGAGGCGATGAACTGCAGCAGGACCCCGAACGGGAAGAGCACGAGCCAGCCGTTGAGGTGGGCCTGACCGCGCACCATGTAGAACACCACGAACGCGACGAGCACCGGCAGGGACAGCAGGTACTCCACGCCCTTGGAGAGCACGACCCGCAGCACCCAGACCTCGCGGGGGAGGTTGGTCGAGCGGACCAGCTTCGCCTCCTGCACGATCGCCCGCGAGGTGTCGGTCAGGCAGCCCGAGAACCACTGCCACGAGAGCAGCCCGACGAGGAGGAACAGGAAGTAGGGCACGTGGCCGAGGTCGCCGCGGTCGAAGATGCCCACGAAGACCAGGAAGTAGATCAGCGACATCAGCAGCGGGTCGAGGATCGTCCACACGTATCCGAGGACGCTCTGCGAGTAGCGGACACGCAGGTCGCGGACCACCAGCGTCCACAGCACGCTACGCCGGGCCACGACGGCCTGGGTCCGGGAGATCAGCCTCATACGTCCTTGCCTGTCCTGTGCCGTGCAGCGGCACCCCGCGGCGCCTCACGGCATCCTTGCGCGTTCATTCGGCGACCGAGCGTACGCCACACCGCGTAGCCGCCCGGATCCCCGGTGGCGTCGGACAGGTGCGGGCCATGTGCACCCGAGATCCCAGCTCTCGGCCCATGGGGAGGCCCCTTCCCCCGAGAGCCGGGATCTCGGGGTTCGGCTCTTGGGCTGCGGAGCTCGGCGCCGCCCGGCGACACCTTCCCGGTCCGTTATCCTCAACGGCGTCGCGCCGCCCTCCCCCGCGGGTGACGCAGACCGACGCCCCTCTCCCAGGATGGACCCATGCACCGACTCGCCAGGCTTGCGCGCAGCGACATGGGGACCCTCGCGCTGTGGGCCCTGACGGCAGCCCTGGCCGTGGTCTCCGCCCTCGCCGGTTGGGGCCTGGCCCTGGGCCTCGCGCTCGTCGTCAACTATGTGGCCGACGCCCGGCTCTTCCTGGTTGACGAGCGGGCCCTGCAGTGGCTCAACAAGCGGCAGCTGGCCTCAGCCCAGCGGGCCTTCCTCCGGCAGGCGTCCGCGGTGCTCGGTTGGGCGGTCATCACCGGCCCGGAGCCCTGGCTCGCCCTGCTCGTCGTCGGCGGCGTCCTGCTCACGCACCTGACCCACGCGGCATACCGGGTCCTGTCCGGGCGCAACCGGCGGCTGCGCCGCGGGCGGCTCGGCTGGGCCAACCTCGACGTGGACGGGCGGATGTCAGGCCCCGAGATCCTGCCGCCCACCCTTCCGCCGGTCGCCACCGTCACCGGCCCCCGGCTGGCGCTGCACATCGACGTCCCCCTCGTGCTGGGGCTCTGGGCGGGCTGGACCCTCGGCTCGACCGTGCCGGTGCTCGCCGGGCTGGCGCTCCTCGTGGCCGGCGCCGCGTTCGTGGGGGCCAAGGTGGTGGCCCGCCGACGCACCATCCTCCGGCTCCCCTCGCCGACCGAGGACAACGCCCGGCTGCTGGCCGCCGTCGAGCGCCTGGCCCCCGAGGTCGCGGTGTACTTCAGTGGTGGCCCCGACACGACCTACCAGCTCAACGTCTGGCTCGAGACGGTGGACCGCCTGCACCGCCCCACCGTCATCATCCTGCGCGAGGCCCTCCACCTCGAGGCGCTGCTGCCGACCCGCACGCCGGTGCTGCTGCTGCCCAGGGCCCGCGACGTCGAGGCCATGCAGGTGCCGTCGCTGCGGGTGGCGCTCTACCCGACCACGGTCATCAAGAACAACCACATGATCCGGCTGCGCGGCATCCGCCACGTCTTCATCAACCACGGCGACGGCGACAAGTCCGTGACCTACAGCCCCCTCCACCGGGTCTTCGACGAGATCTGGGTGGCCGGCCAGGCGGCCTGCGACCGCTACCTGCGCCGCGGCGAGGGCGTGCGCCCCGAGCAGCTCGTCACCGTCGGGCGCCCGCAGCTGGCGCACATCACCCCGAGGACGGGCCCGGCCGGTGACGGCGGAGGCGACCGCCCGGTCACCGTGCTCTACGCCCCCACCTGGGAGGGCAACTTCGACGGCGTCGACTACTCGTCGGTGGCCCCGATGGGCGAGCGCATCATCGACACGCTCCTCGCCTCGGACGTGCCCGTGCGCGTCCTGTTCAAGGCCCACCCCGCCACCGGCACGCGGCTGCCCGGGGCAGCGGCGGCGCGGGAGGCGATCGAGCACCGGCTGCGCGCAAGCGGCGGCCGCCACGAGGTTGTCGGCACCGCCCCCGACGCCCTGTACACCGCGTTCAACGAGGCAGACCTGCTCATCGCCGACATCTCCAGCGTGGTGGCCGACTTCCTGGCCTCGCGCAAGCCCTACCTGGTCACCAACCCGCGCGACCTCGACGTGGCGGGGTACCACCGCGACTTCCCCTCGACGGCGGCTGCTGGGCTGATCTCGCGCGACTGCTCCAACCTGGCCTCGGCGCTCGCCGACGCGGTCGGGGCGGACACCAACCGCGACCGCCGCGAGGAGCTGGCGACCTACTTCCTCGGCGCCCCGGTCGCTGACCCCATCGAGCACTTCGCCGTCGAGGTCGACCGCGCCTGCGAGCGCGCCGACGAGGCGCTCGAGCGCAGTGCCCTGCGCGCGCAGGAGAACGCGACCGAGGAGTCCACCCGATGAGGAAGCACCTTCCCCCCGTCGCCGTGCTGGGCGTCGCGTTCGCGCTGAGCGCCGTTGCCATTCCCTTCGCAGAGTCGGCGCCCGTGCTCGCGGCGGTGCTGTTCGGCGTCGGCGCGGCTCTCGGCGCGGCCGCCGAGAGCTGGCTCGTCCGGGTCCCCCGGCTGTTCGCTGCGCTCGAGCGGTTCCAGCTCGGGCACACCGTGCGCTCCGGGCTGCGCGGTCTGCTCCTGCTGGGCCTCGTCGCCCACTGGTCCGCCACGGACCCGGCTCTCTTCGGCACCGTGGTCCTGACGCTGGCCACGGTCTGGGTCACCCGCCTGGTCCTCGTCCTCGTGCAGGCCGACACCGACAGCCGGCGGCTCCAGCCGGTGTCCTGGCGCAACCTCGAGGTGCCGGGGGTGGTGCGGGTCCCGCCGCTGGCACCCTCGGTGCTCTCGCACGGCGGCCACTGGAACTCGGTCGCCGGCAACGTCCTCGTCGTGGGCGTCGTCGCCCACCTGGCCGGCGCCCCGGCCGGGGTGACCCGTGCCGCCGCGGCGCTGGCCACTGCCCTGGCCCTGGCCGTCCTCGGCCTGGCCGTGATCGACGCCCTGCGCGCCCGACGCGACACCCCTGCCGAGGAGTCGGTCGAGCTGCTGGCCGCCGCTCTGCGCGCCAGGGCGCCCGAGGTGCTCTTCTACTACAGCCGGCCCGAGCCGATCGGCTACATCGCCAACGTCTGGATGCCCACCCTCGAGCAGGTGGGCCGCAACACCGTCGTGCTCGTGCGCGAGCCCCACAACGAGCCCCTCGTCGAGACCGACACGATCCCGGTCGTGCGCGTCACGCGGGCGACCGACATCGAGGTGGTGGTCCCGGAGTCGGTGCGCATCGCCCTCTACCCCTCCAACGTGGCGAAGAACAACCACCTGCTGCGCCTGCCCGGCATCGTCGACGTCTTCGTCGGCCACGGCGACAGCGACAAGGGCGGCAGCGCCACCGTCCTCACCCGCATCTTCGACGAGGCCTGGGTGAGCGGTCCCGCAGCGCGCGACCGCTACCGGGTCGCCGACGTCGGCGTGCGCGACGAGCAGATCCGCGAGATCGGCCGCCCGCAGCTCGCGGAGATCACCCAGGTCGCCGCACCGCTCGCCGAGGACCACCACGGCCAGGACGCCTCGGGCTCCTGGGAGTACACCGTCCTCTACGCCCCGACCCGTGAGGGCTTCTTCGCCGAGTGGGAGTACTCCTCGGTGCTGGCCCAGGGAGCGGTCATCCTGCGCACCCTGCTGGACATGCCCGGTGTGCGGGTCCTGTTCAAGCCCCACCCCGGCACCGGCACCGACGACCCCGAGTTCGGCGAGGAGGTCGAGCGCCTCAAGGCGATGGTCGAGGCCGTGGGTCCCCCGCACGAGGTCGTGACCGGCGCCGAGGGCCTCTACTCGGCCTTCAACCGCGCCGACCTGCTGGTCAGCGACATCTCCAGCGTCATCACCGACTTCCTGGCCTCGGGCAAGCCCTACGTGGTGACCAGCTCCAGCGGCGAGGACCCGCGGCGCTTCCGCGCCACCTTCCCCTCGGCCGCCGGTGCGTACATCCTCGGGGGCGACGGCAGCGACATCGCCCGCTTCGTCGAGGATGCCCGCACCGTCGACACCTATGCCGCCGAGCGCGACCGCACGGCCCGCTACCTGCTCGGCGACTTCGAGTCCGACCTCGTCTCGCGGTTCGACCGGGCCATCGACGAGGCCGTCGAGGCGGCCGCTGCCCGCGCAGCGGCGCAGCACATCGCCTGACCGCAGCCGCCGCTGGAAAGCGGCCGGCACGGCATACCCACTGCCGGGTATGCCGTGCCGAGGCTCTCGCGCGCGGGGCGCGGGGCGCGCGCCCCGATCAGCCCCGAGTGGAGCGCAGGCGCTGGTAGAGCCCCTTCACCGAGGCCGGGGTCCGGCGGCGCAGCGTCGCCCGGAGGGTGGCCTTGGTGCCGCTGGCCACCGGAGGGGTCCACTTCTTGAGCTTCTGGCCGACGTCGAGCGTGAGGTTGCCCTTGTCCGTCGCGTAGGGCAGCACGGGCAGGCGCCGGTCGCCGAGGCGCCGGGGCAGCTCGCGGACGCGGACCCGGGGGCCGACCGCCACACGGGCGGTGCGGGTCAGGCCCCACGCGGTGATCCGTACGGACACATCCCAGGAGCCGCGGGCCAGGGCCTCCCCACCGGCCATGCTCAGGGGCTCGAAGGTCAGGCGGCCGCTGAACTCGAGCTGGTGGCGCTTGTCCGAGGCGCCCTTGACCTTGACCAGGCGCGGCTCGAGGGTGTGCTCGACCGGCCAGTCGATGGACGTGGCGCGGTCGCGCACGATCACGTCGATGCGGGCGCCCTTGAGCACATCCTCCGCGGAGGAGCCCAGCACGATCGGGTCGGCCGGTCCGAGGGCCTGCGTGAAGACGCGGTCGACGACGAAGCTCCCGCCCTCCTCCACCACGGCCCAGGGCTGGCCGGACAGCTGGAGGCTCGCGGTGATGTCAGTCGCCAGGGTGCTGCCGCTCCATGCGGCGCGCGTCGCGACGGCGCGCGCCTTGAGGTCGGAGGCGCGCTGCGCGAGCTCGATGAGGCCGTCGGTGCGGCCTTCGCGCAGCAGCTCGGCCCGTGCCCGGACCACCGGGGCGAGGGCCTGGCGCGTCGACTCGGAGAACAGCGCGTCGGCGGCGCGGCGCGACCCGTCGACCAGCTGGTCCAGGAAGTCGCCGGGAGTCCTCAGGATGTTCGGCTCGCTGAGCCGGCGCAGCACCTCGGAGCGGTAGAAGCGCTCGAGCAGGGCGTCACGGCGCGGGCCGGCGGGGACGTGCTGGTCGACCACGGCGACGACCTCGGCCAGGTTGTCGAAGTACGAGTCGGGCTCGATCCGCTGGAACGAGGTGTTCTTCCCGTCGGTGCGCTTCGTGTAGTAGTAGCAGGGGTAGTCGGCCACGATGCAGACCGCCGAGGCCGCGACGTAGCACTCCATCACGAAGACGAAGTCCTCGAGCCGCCGCTTCCCCTCGGGGAAGGCGATCTGGTGGTCGAGGAGGAACTGGCGGCGGAACATCTTGTGCGGGGTGAGCGACGCGACGAGGTCGGTGTCGAAGAGCGTGGCGTCGGTGCGGTTGCGCTTGAACAGGGCCGTGGGCGTCCAGCGCCCGACCCCGACCATCTTGCCGACGACGACGTCGGCCTTGGCCTTGCTGCCCATGGCGTACATGCGCTCGAGCGCCTCGGGCCCGATGTAGTCGTCCTGGTCGACGTACTGGACGTACTCGCCGGTGGCGGCGGCCGTCCCCACGTTGCGGGGCTTGCCGGGCCACCCGGAGTTCTCCATGGGGATGACCCTGACGTGCTCGTGCTGGTCGGCCACAGCGCTCAGCGTGGCCAGCGAGTCATCCGTGGAGCCGTCGTCGACGAAGATGACCTCGTACTCGCCTGCGGGCAGGGACTGCCCGAGCAGCGACTCGATGCATGGCTGGATGTACTCCCCCGCGTTGTAGACGGGGACGACCACGCTGACCTTGACGCCCATGTGGGCTCCTCCTTCGATGGGTGCGCTGCGAGTCTAGGTGGCTCGGGCGCCCGCGTGGCGCGCCGAGCCTCGTGTCAGGGCCGCCGGACGCGGATGCTGGCGTTGCCAGCGGCTGTCTCGTAGAGCTCGGCCCGCCCGCCCGCCGCCTCCCTCTCGGCCGCCGACGCCTCGCCGGCCAGGCGTGCGGTGAGGGTGCGGCCGACCAGACCACGGTCCACCCTCAGGAAGAGGTCCCAGGTCCCCTCGCCCAGAGGCGCGCCGCCCGCCTGCTCGGGGTCCAC
>Ga0247818_10003263_pt1 | contig 10482 bp, 8 predicted proteins | sample 13C_Glucose_Day1_FD_192424 | JGI IMG/M metagenome (GOLD analysis project Ga0247818, IMG submission 192424) | Soil microbial communities from agricultural site in Penn Yan, New York, United States - 13C_Glucose_Day1 | ecosystem: Environmental > Terrestrial > Soil > Agricultural land | place: USA...
CGCCTGGGCAGCAATCGTGGACACCTCTGGCCAAAGGCACGGCAAAGAGCATCACCAGCGGAGCGCTCAGCCTGCGTGTGGACGGTTCTGTTGGCTCATTGCGGGTGACATTCACCGGCTTGACTGGTGGCGCTGACGCCGTGTTGTGGGTCGATACGAACCCAACGCCGCAAGGTCTGTTCAACGGCCTGGCAGCTGCCACCCAACAGGGCTACGTTGAAGCCAACGTGAAGAACGGGGTGCAGTTCTACATTCAGCATTCGATTCCCACGCTGGCTGCAGGTGGGACGCACAACATCGTCTTTAGCACCGGGGCTAAACCTGTGCTGATTAAGGCACGGGAGATGTACGCGCTCGGGCAGCTGGTGAGCCTGCAGGTGTTCAAGCAGCCAACCTTCACTGCTGGAACCGGCACCCCTGTAACGGTGCAGAACTTCAACGACGTGTCGCCGGTTGCAAGTACTGTCGCGGTGCGCAGTGGCGCCACGGTAACAGCGAACGGCACGCCATGGGGCGACCCTCAGCGCATCTTCGGTGCATCCATCACCGGCCAGCGTACGGGATCAGGTTTGGCGCCTGGCGGTGATCGAGTGTTGAAGGCGAATAGCGTGTACCTGATCCAGATAAAAAACCTCGACGCGGGCGGCGGCGCCGCTGCCGAGGCTGATTATTTCCTTTCGTGGTACGAGGGCGACACGGATATCCCGCTTTAACGCACCCCGATAGTCCCGAGCATCTTGTACGCCTCGCGCTCGTAGTAGGCGTAGTCGATGTCATCCGGCAGCGTGCTTGGCAAACGCATGCAAGGCACGCTGCCCATACTTCCCGCCACCATGTTGCCTTGCGTCTGACCGTTGCGCAGCTTGCTGGACCTGATCGCGTGGGTTGAGTTCTTGCCGTAATACCAGCGGACCGTCTTGCCCAGTATCTCGCCCGAGCCTTCCCAGTACCCGCCCCCGGCACACGTGGCCACCGTGAGGAATCGGCGGATATCGGTACAGCTGCGAATCGTGGTGTACAGCGGCGTGCCGTGTGCAAGGTACGCAATCACTGCGTCAGAGCAGATGTCAATGTCTGGGTTTTTTCCGGTCGGGCTGGCCTTTGGGCTTACCCCCGATTCGCCGAAGCACCCTTTGGCTTTCCACTTACCATCAGGTTTGAAGGCTATGTAATTGTTCACGTCACGACTGAATACTGCGGTGTATTTCGTTTCCTCAGTTTCAAGACCGGTGGCCGCTTCCCATGCTCGCAGGATGGCGTCGCGCATTGGCTCAAGCCCTGCAGGTGTCTTGACGATAATGCCGTCAGTGTTGGCCGACACGACTGGTATGCCCGCCAGTTCCATATCCTCAATGAGCATGAGCAGCGCAAGTTGGCCGGTGATGGTGGTGCGGATAAGCAGCTCGGGGGCGAATAGGATTGAGTATTTAGAGCCGAGTTTACCGAACGCGCCGTTAAGCACAATTTTCAAACTGTCGGCGATTGTTTTCCAGCGCTCAGCCTCAACCTTGTTACCTGCTTTTTCGTTAGAGCTCGCTATGTTTTTGGCGTGCAAGCGCTCGGTGTATACGCGGCGGTAAATCTCAATGAACGCCTCGCCGATTGCACCCGGATACATGTTCATCAAAAGGATGAGGGACGGGTAGTAACTCGCAACGTCGTGGTCTGACAACGACCATTTCCCGGGCTCGGTCAAATGAAAAACCGATTTTTCCTGGCTGTGCAACCCACCAATGCCGAACTTGTAGACACTGCTGCCCATCGACACCCGTAACGCCGCAACAGCTGGCGGAATGATGATACCGGTCTTGATCTTGCGACCATCAGCGTCAAGCACCTCATCTGTGTCACCTGGCATTTTGAGTTGGTCAACGTCATTCACCATGAACGCGTGAGTCAACACCGTGGCCAACACGTCTCTCATTTGCTGCGTTTTGAACTTGATGAACGGCGGGGCTTGGTAGTGGAACTGGTAGCCGTGCGGATAGCTCACCTTCTGAGGGCGGTAGCCGAGCTTTGCAATGATCGTCGATTCACTGATTTGGGCGTCTGACTTGCTCATAACGTCAACGCCGAGGTCTGCGCTGATTTGGCGCCGCAGGTCCAACCGCCCTTTGATGGTCTCCTTCAGCTCTTGGGTGCCGGACAAGTCATTGCCGCAGTAGTTTTCAGTGATATCCATTTCATCGATGGTCAGATTTGCGCTCGGTTCAACCGGCAAGTCTTGGATGGTTTCAGAGTGCATGCGCCCCATGTACATCTTGAGGCCGATGCCCACGCCGGGGGCAACCTCAAACAGGTCGATGTGCTTGAGCCAGGTCAGCTCAGGGATATTGTTCTGTTTGTAGAACTGCCAACCGCGTACACGCCCAACAATGATGCTGTCGCTATACGCCTTCAGCGCCGCGCACAGGTCACGTGGTGTGATGTTCGGGTTACAGGTGATCAGGTGTAGGCACGCGGCAATCATAGGCTCATCGTAATTCTTGCCGTTAAACGTGATGATTTCGTGCGAGGCGAGAAAGAAGCGCAGCGCCATTACGTTTGGCAGCTGCCAGTGCGGACGAACCTCGAAGCTGTAGCCAGGTGATTTGATCAGGAAGTAATTGCGGTAGCATTCAACGTCGGTCGGTGCCTGGGAGTAATTGCCCATGTTGGCGCCCTCAAAGAAAACCCCGGGCTTGCCGGGGTTTGGTGGTTAGGAAGGTTGTTAGGCGACGGTCATCATGCCTGCAGCGATCAAGCTTTGGTCGGTCTGGCCGGATGCGTGCCACTGTTCGCGGGTGTAGCCCTGGGCAGCCGGGGTCATGGTGTAGGTTGGAGCAACTGCAGCTTGAGTGAACTGAGCATTCGGCTGTGCAACGGTCATTACAGGAACAGGCTGCGGCGCTGGTTGCTGGACGATAGGTGCTTGCATCTGTGGCTGAGCGCCCATGGCTGGCATCTGGATCGCTGGCGCAGCCGCCGGGGCGCTGACAGTCATATAGCCTGCAGCAATCAGTTGGTCATCGGTCTGGCCGGCGGCGTGCCACTGCTCGCGGGTGTAGCCCTGGGCAGCCGGGGTCATGGTGTAGGTTGGGGCAGCCGGTTGCGGCGCTGGTTGACCTGGCATCTGCATTGCAGGTTGCTGCGGCGCTGGCGTTGGGGCCATTTGAGGCTGTGGCGCTGGCTGCCCAGGCATCTGCATTTGTGGCGCTGGCTGCCCAGGCATCGCGATAGCAGCCACTGGCGCGGTGGTAGACATGCCTGGTGGGATGTAGCCCGCAACCGGCTCGGCGAACATGGTTGCTGCATCAGGACCGCTGCTGATCTTGGCACCGTGGCCAACGAGCTGAACACCATCAGGGTTGACGAAAATCCCCGGCTTGCTGTTGCCCTGGCCCGTCCACCCGTTCGATTTGATGTCGAGCGAAACGCGAACGAACTTGCCGGTGTGGATTTGTTCCAGTTCGGTGATTGGGGCGTTGTTCGCCAGGCCGTCATAGCAACGAGGTTGCGCCGCGTAGGTGCTGATTTGCAGGATGTAGCAACCGCCCCATCCTTCCTTGTTAGCGTGCGGCTTGCCGTTAAGGTCCATGCCGTCGCCGTCTTTGATCTTGAAGGCGAAGTCGGGGCGCACGCAGCCTTCGTTCGCTGCGTTAGGGTTCCAGCCTTGCGGGAAGAGTTGCGGGAACGCTGCTGCAGCATCCTGCTTGATGGCGCAGATCATTGGCCATACTGCTGGGTCGCGCTTGTCGAACGCGACGTTAAACCAGTAGTTGAAGGATGGCTGACCGTCCTTCCCGATTTTCTGGGTCTTGCCGTCGTCTTCCATCACCGCCGATTTGAACAGCGGATTGCCTTGAACGATACGGCCAACAGGGGAAAGCATTTTGATAGGCATTGTCATTTATTCCTGATTGAAAAGTTTATCTGCGTGGTTGTCTGCCAGGCGCCGCAATTTAAGCGTGCCTGGTTTACGTGTCATGAACGCGTCAAGCACGTTGCCTGGTATTTTCGCCCTGGCCTGGGTAGGCGTCAAAGCTTGTTGCGGTTTTTCGATGTTGTGCCCGAGAACCTTCGCCAAAGCGATAGCCTGCGGAGCCTTGCCTTCCAACCAAACGAGTTTGCCGTTGCCGCCGCTCACCTCAAAATTGCGGTGCACGTAGTTTTCGGAACGGATCCCATATTCTAGCTTACCCTCAAGACCCGCTTGCCTGGCTTCCATCACCTTGATAGCACGATCAAGCCTGCGCAGCTCTGCCGCAGCCTGGTCGTAGGTCAGCTCAAGAGCACCGTGGTCACCTGACACGTCAATCAGCTGCAGCGATGCATTCTGCAAGGTTGCACAGTTGTGTTTCGCCGAGCAGTTCTCGCAGTGTGGGCCGGCGGTGAACGCACCGTTCTCACTGCCTACCACCATGTCAAACTTGCCATCACGGTAGGCGATTGCATGCTCTGCAGCAACGCGCAGACGGTGCATGTACGGGATCAGTTTTTGACTGTTGACCCGCCAGGTTTTAACGACATCGTGACCGTAACCCCGTGGCTGTACGATGATCATCTCAACCATAAAGTGCTCGGTGAACTGCCCGTAAACCGCCTGCAGATAATCCAGCACACCGCGAACGTAGGCAAGTAGCTGCCACAGTTCGAACGGGTCAACAGGTCTGTAACCGAACTTCAAATCCGCAACACGCAAGATGCGTTTAACCGCATCCCATGACCACGCGTCGACGGTGCCCCCGCACTCTTTGTGAATGCTCGGGATGGCGACCTGTGATTCCATGTAGACCGGCGAGCCCCACGAGCGCAGCACCGCCAGATACTCGGCCACTCCATCAAGGATTTCTTCGGTGATTTCAACACCGTTCGGTGCCGTGGTGCCTTCAGGTACTGGACGGTTGTTGCCGATTTCGTACGCCGCCCAGTGTGCTGCCGTGCCCTCTTCGCGTACCTCGTTGTCGCCTGGGAGTTCGGGAAAGCGAGCTGCCAAGGTGGCATAGCCCGCGCACCGAACCCACAGCCCAGCGGCGCTTGGGCGCAGTGTGAACTGTGGGGTTTCCATGGTTACACCGTTGCAGCGATTTGAGCGGTGAAGGCCTGGTACAGCCACGCCACGGCGTCAGGGCGGTTGGCAACGAGCGCGAACTCGCCTTCACCCTGGGCGTTGACGATGTTGCACTGTTTGCAGAAGTGCGCCACGTGCTCGCGCTTCAGCTTACCGCCGGACTCTTCCAGATTCGGAGCCAGCCAGACGGCCAGGTCATTGAAAGTGGTCGGTGCTGCAGCAGGCTGAGGGGCCGGAACAGGCATTGGGGCAACTTGCGGGGCCAGGGTTGGCGCTTCACCCATCGGCATTGGTGCGATGTTGGGCGCGAGCGTTGGGGCAGGGGCCGAGGTCTGAATCACCGTAGAACCAACCGGAGCCGTCGCAGAGCCTGCAATCGGTTGAGCAATGAACGCGTTTGGGTCGTTTGGGAGCGGCACAGCCTCCTGATGCGGCACGTTGACTGGATTACCCAGTACGCCGCCGGCTGGCAGACCAGCCGGCGGTGCAGCGTGACCAACTTGAGCGGCCATCAGGTTCTGCAGTTCTTTGGTGACATTGGAAACGGTCAGGTCGTCGACGCCTTTGCGTTTGGCCCATACGCCTGCGGCAGTCTTCTTGTGCTGACCGTTCTCGTCGACGCCGCCGGAGTGGATGCGCACGTCCCACGGGATGCCGTTTTTATCCAGCTCGACACCGGCAGGGGTAGCAGTGGCAGGGGTAGCCGATGCCGCCTGAGTAGGGACAGTCGTAGGGTTTGGGAATTCAGCGACCTGCGCAGGTGCTGCAGCATCCGATGATTGGTTGACCGTCGAACTTGCAGCCGCGAGCTGTACAGCGGCCTGCGTTTGTGCACCCAAGACAGGCATATTGATGCCCGTTTGGGCGCTTACGACGTTTGGGGAACTCTTAACGCCGTAAACTGCATCGACGACGCGGGATACGTCAACATGGTTGTCTTCGGCGGGGCTGAAGGTAAGGGAGATTTGCATCGTTTGTGTTCCTGTTGGGGTTGTGATGTGGGGCAAGACTAAGCATAATTAACGCCGGTTGCAAATACTTTTTCATGGGGATTTCAAAGGATGGCAAATTTACGGGGCTTCCAGCAGGAAGCGAACGATAAGGTTGACCGCGCTTGGGAAACGATGCCGCGAGGCGAGCGCAACGTAATGCTCGTGATCCCCACGGGTGGTGGCAAAACCGTCTGTATGGGTGACAAGGCCCGCAAGCATGACGGGTGGGGCGTATCGATGGCGCACCGAAAGGAACTGGTCGGGCAAATCTCAAAAGCCTTTGCGCGTGAGGGGATTGTGCATTCTGTGGCGGCACCCAAAGCCACGGTGAGTGACATTCAGACCGAGCACTATGAGGAATTCGGCCGCAGCTTTATCAACCAGAACAAAGCGGATTGGACCATCGCCAGCGTGGACACCGTAAAGTCCAAAAATTCGGATTGGGGCGACCGATTCAAGCGCGCAACGATGGGGGTGATTGACGAAGGGCACCACGCGCTAAAGAGCAACAAGTGGGGCCAGGTGTTCGGTAACTTCAGCCCAGACTGCAAAGGACTGCTGTTGACCGCTACACCTTGCCGAGCAGACGGCAAGGGGCTCGGTCGAGAATTTGACGGTATCGTTGACGCGATGATCGAAGGGCCCGGCATGCGCTGGTGCATCGACAACGGTTACCTGACCGACTATGACTACCGGGGCTTCAAGGTTCGCGATCTGGACTTGAGCAAGGTCAAGAAGACCACCACCGGGGAGCTGAGCAAAGAGGAAGCGGCGGCGCTTATGCGCAGCTCGAAATACTTCGTCGGTGAAGTCGTCGGCACCTACGTCAGCGAGGCCATGGGAAAGCTCGGCGTGTGCTTTGCGCAGAACATTGAAGAGGCGCAGAAGCTCACCGACAAATTCAACGCGTCTGGCGTACCCGCCGCCCTGGTAACCGCCGAAACGCCGAGCGCCGAGCGCCGCAATATCCTGCGCAGGTTCCGTGCTCGTGAGCTGCTGATGCTGGTCAACGTCGACCTGTTCGGCGAGGGCTTCGACCTGCCGGCTATCGAAATCGTAATCATGGCCAGGGCAACCGCGTCGTTCTCGCTGTACGCCCAGCAGTGGGGCCGTGTGCTGCGTCTGATGATCAGCCCAATCCTCGCCGCCGCTTGGGACACCTACACACCGTTGCAGCGCCTTATGCTGATCAGCCAGTCTGACAAGCCGCGCGGTATCATCCATGACCACGTGGGTAACTTGATCCGCCATGAGGGGCCACCAGACCGTCACCGCCTTTGGACCCTCGCCAGCCGTAGCCGCAGCATGGGTGCCGATGACTCAATCCCACTGCGTACCTGTGATCGCAAGTTTGCTGACGACGGTGTTACGCGCCAGGTGTGCGCCAAGCACTTTGAACGCATCAAGCACACCTGCCCGCACTGCGGGAAGCGCCAAGATCCACCAGACATTTCAGGGCCGCGACCGCCTGAGTTTGTTGACGGCGACATCTACCTTTACAGCGACGAAGAGTTAGCCAGGCTGCGCGGTGATGCCAACAAGATCGACCGCCCAATGTTCGTGCCGCAGCACCTGCAGGGGACGCCAGCCGGTCGCAACGTCGCCAACAATCAGGCAGCCATTCAGCGCGAGCAGCGAAACTTGCGGCACGTCATGAACTGTTGGGCGGGGATGTTTACCGAGGACCAAGAAAGTCTGACGATGCGGTTCTTTCACACCTTCAAGCTGGATGTGTTGGCCGCTATGTGCTTGAACGCTGCAGACGCCCGTGAGCTGCGTGAACGCATAACGGCAAAAATGCTGCTTGCGTCGTACGTTATTAATGACCTACCATTCCCGGACACCAACCAACAGCAGGAATACGCAGCATGATCACTCAAGAAATTTTCAAAGGTCTTTCAGAAAACTGGCGTTGGGCGAGCTGCAGCGCAAACGGGACTGCTCGGGTTCACACTGAGAAGCCGCACATCAGCTCCGACAACGTTGTTGTATTTAAACGGGGCAGTCTGCGCCCAGAGTTCAACGAAACTGAGCTGCCACCTGAAGGCCTGACAGCTCAGGTCATTGAACGCACAGACGCATGGGTGCTGCCCTATAAAACCAACGGAAAGGGTGAGCCTTTGTGCCCAGAGCCAGAATGCGTGCCCGTAAATGGTGCAACGCTACCGCAGGCAATCTTTAATGGTTTCGGCGCCAACTGGACGTGGGCATCAATTGATAAGTTCGGGAAAGCTTGGGTGCACACTTACGAACCAAATACAGCGCAGCGTCGAAATGACTCAACGTTGAAAAACGTTGAGGCGCCGGCTTTTGACCGTTCGCAAGTGTTTGATGCACGTGTCAACGTCAAGCGCACCAACTTCAGCAATGGCCCTGCGTTCCACACCGACGAATACGGTATTGCGTTGACACCGCCTGCGCCAGCAGCCAAAGCCACTACCTTGACAACCGATGAGGCAGAAGCCGGCGGCCTGTGGGATTTTGCCCGCTCGACCGAAAATCACGCGATGGTCAATCAGTACGGTGTCGTGTGGTTCAACACCCATAAAGACGGCCCCGAGCCCCGCCGTTCGTATGCGGTGCAGGTGACTGGCGTAACGCACACGATTGAGCACACCCGCAGTCAGCCGGTGCCAACGTGCAACGCGGTTTGCTGTGAGGCTGATGCGCTACCGGGATCGATGCGCTGCGCCGAGCACGCTGAGCCTGGGCAATACCGTTCGCGTCCAGCACCGTCGTTCCCTGAGGCTGGTGTGCCTGCGCATTTATTGCGCGATATTGGTGCGGGCGAAGAGGTTTTAAGTGTTGACTACCCGGCGCCGGGTCTGCGCGATGATGGGAACGATGAGTCGCACGGCTGGACCAACGAGCTTGACGAAGCCAAAGCACGCGCCCAACGTCTGCTCAGAGTGTACGTTCTCGATGGCATCAACGAACGCCCAGCACTGAACGAACTGCAGTACATGGCGATCTTTGGCGAGCCCTCCGAATGATCCTGCGTACCTGGGCGGCGAGACATGGGGTGCCCTTCGGGGCAGTCCTTGAGCTTGAAACACTGATGGGCGTATCGCACGCGCCCCCGGTTGAAGTTGACGGCGAGCTGGGCAGCGAGGGGCGCCAGCAGTCGCTGGTGCTGCTTGAAGCCGCGCAGAAGGACATCATGCTCTTTCGCAACAACGTGGGTGCCCTGCAGGACAAGACAGGGCGGTACGTGCGATACGGCCTGGCCAACGAATCGAAGAAGCAAAACGAATTGATCAAGTCAGCCGACCTAATCGGTTGGGAGCCCCTGGTTATTCAGCCGTGGATGGTCGGCTACAAGGTTGCCAGGTTCCTCAGCGTCGAAATGAAACACGAGGGTTGGCAGCCTACCGGCGATGATCATTACGAAGCCCAGCAAGCGTGGGCGGACCTGGTGACAGCCGGCGGGGGTAGGGCGTTATTTGCAACTGGTCCCGGTAAACTGTAGAGTGCCACGTTAATAACGCCTTAGGAGGTTGCGCTATGCAACGCGACACGAAACAAGAATTATTGGACAAGGGGCATGAGCTTGCCCTGAAACACGGCCTCGGTCACCTGACAAGCTCAGTAATGGCCGAGGCCACCGGCTTCTATCGCTACTCGGTGACCAATCACTTTGGGGGCATTTCCGCGTTTCGCGAGGCGGTCAAAGCGCTGGGTGTTAAGAAGGGCACAATGAAGGTCAACGATGTTGTGCGGTGTCCACGCTTGAGTCCCGGCGAGCGGCAGGCTGAGATTCTGGAAGAGGCGTACGCCCAGGCAGCGGCCACAGGGCTCAGCCAGGTAACCCGCGCCAGCGTGGCCAACGCGCTTGGTATCAGTGACGGGCTGATCAGCCGCTACTTCGGCACGGTGCTCGGGCTGCGTGACGCGGTGCTGGCCAAAGCAGTGACAAAGGAGAACGCCGACATTGTTGCCGACGCGCTTGAGCTGCAGATGAACACCCATCACGTACCGCCGCCCCTTGTCGACAATGCTCGCAAAATCCTAGCCGCGTAAAAGCGGCTTTTTATTGACAGGCCGTTATTAGTGTTCTATCTTCTGCGGACTGAAACGTAATTCAAGGGGATGACAATGCGAACCTTCAAACCAGAAACCAATCCTAACCCGCAGGCACAGTCGTCGATGCAACGTGTTGAAGTCAATCGCTATCCGCCCATGCCTGGGGTGTCACATCGTGAGCAGGAAAGCCGCGACATTGAACGTCAGTGCGGCGTGCCGGTAGAACATCGTGAACCCATTCACGCACCAATCATGCACACCACTGGCCCGCGCTGGTCGCAGTGCGCCAAGTGCCGCAAAGTGTTTGGCCTGTCCGTTGGGTTCGGCGAAGGCTCGCATCTGGTGTGCGGTGGGTGCGGTCAAAACTTGCTGCTCAAGAATATGACGCATGCTGAGTTCGTTGAGCTGCTCAAACAA
>Ga0247818_10003265_pt1 | contig 10479 bp, 11 predicted proteins | sample 13C_Glucose_Day1_FD_192424 | JGI IMG/M metagenome (GOLD analysis project Ga0247818, IMG submission 192424) | Soil microbial communities from agricultural site in Penn Yan, New York, United States - 13C_Glucose_Day1 | ecosystem: Environmental > Terrestrial > Soil > Agricultural land | place...
CGGTGAGGCCGGCCCCAGGATTCCGCCATAACCGCCGCGGAGGAGTTCGCGGCCCGGCTCCGTGCGGCAGGTGCCGGGGCCGGCCTCACCGTGGCGGCCGGCGTCGAACGCTCACCCGGCGCGTCCCAAGCCGCCGCCCCAGCCCTGGCTGCCGTCCAATCGGCCACCGTGGCTGAGCAGGTGAACCTGATGCTGCAGGTATCTGACAACTACCTTGCCGAAACCATGGGCCGGATGGCCGCGGTGGCCACCGGCCGGCCCGGAAGCAATGACGGTGCCACGGCCGTGGTCGCGGCCGAACTCGCGGCAGCGGGCATCCCCTCTGACGCCGTGAAGCTGGTGGATGTGTGCGGGCTGGCCATGGGCAACCAGGTTGCGGCCCGCCAGTTCACTGACGTGGTGCGGGCCATCACCACCGGCGCCGACACCAGGCTGCGGGCCGCCCTGGACGGCTTTCCGGTTGGTGGCCTGTCAGGAACCCTGGACACCCGCTACGGGGATGCCACCACGTCCGGCGGTGCCGGCCTGGTTCGCGCCAAGACCGGGACACTGAACACCGTTCTGGCGCTGAGCGGATATGTGGTGGACTCCGACGGGCGGCTCCTGGTCTTCTCCTTCATCGGCAACGGCCTGACCCCGGGCGCGGCCGGCAACAAGGAAGCCCTGGACCGGGCCGCCACGGCGCTGGCGGGCTGCGGCTGCCGCTAGCACGGCTGCCATTGGTACTCCATGAGGGGGATTCTTCCGGCACTTCCAACGTGCCGGCCTGGACTGGGACGGCGCTTCTGGCCTCCTGTGCCGGGGCTGTGCAAGTTCGCCGGTCAGCGAACTTAAGGACGATCCCCAGCCTGCTGTGTTCTGATGGGAACCATGGAGTCCACTGCGCGCGAATCCGCATCGACGTTGTCCCCAACAGCCCAGTCCCTGATCAACTGGGACCTCGCTGCGTCTGCCGCAGCGCGGCTGGCTCCCGCCGGGCCGGAGCTCGATGAAAAGGCCATCGGGGAAGCGGTGGACAGCCTTCGACGGCTGGCGGACGCTTCCGTTCCGCACGTGCACGACATCACCGGCCTGGAGGCGGCGCGCGACCTTCGCGATTCCTCGGTGCTGGTGGTGGACCGCGCGTCCTGGGCCAAAGCCAACACGCAGAGTTTCGCGGTGATGCTCAAACCCGCAATGCAGAAGATGCTGGACAGCCGCCGCGGAAGCCTCAGCCCCGCTGCCGCCCAGGTCAGCGGCGCCATCACCGGCAGCCAGTTGGGCGCCGTGCTTGCCTTCCTGTCCAGCAAGGTCCTGGGCCAGTACGATCCCTTCGCGGCGCTGGCAGAAAACTCCACGGCTCCCGCGGCCGGCCGGCTCCTGCTGGTGGCCCCCAACATCGTGTCGGTGGAACGGGAACTCAACGTCACGCCCGAGGACTTCCGGCTCTGGGTCTGCCTGCACGAGCAAACCCACCGTGTCCAGTTCGCGGCCGCCCCCTGGCTGCGGCACCACATGCTGGAACAAATCGACGAACTCAGCGGCCACCTGCTGGGCAACGTCGACACCCTGATGGAGCGCGCCACCGCTGCTGCCCGCTCCCTGAAGGACCGCTCCGCCACCGGAAACACTCCCGGCCGCGGCGCCATCCTGGACCTGCTGCAGGATCCGGAGGAAAAGGCCGCCATCTCGCACCTCACCGCCGTCATGAGCCTCCTCGAAGGGCACGCCAACGTGGTGATGGACGCCGTCGACGCCAGCATCGTCCCGTCCGTGAAGACCATCCGGCAGCGGTTCAACGACCGCGGCAAGGACCGGGGCGTGATCGAGAAGTTCATCCGCAGCCTCCTGGGCCTGGACGCCAAGATGCGCCAGTACTCCGACGGCGCCCGCTTCGTCCGGGCCGTGGTGGACGTGGCCGGAATGGACGGCTTCAACAAAGTCTGGGAGTCCGTGGACCACCTGCCTACCGAGCCCGAAATCCACGACGCCAAGCTGTGGCTTGAGCGGATGGGTCACTGATTGACGGACACACCTGTACCCGGGACTGAGTGGCCTGCCGGCACCGCCGGGCCACGCAGCGGACGGCGCCGGCCCGGAAGGCTCGCGCCCGTCGTCGGGACTGCGCGCAGGATGCTGCAAAACGCGCTCGCCGATGCCGGATATCCCGGCCACGTCGTCGTGGCGTGCAGCGGAGGCCCCGATTCCCTGGCGCTGGCCGCCGTCGCTGCGTACTTTGCCCGGCGCGGGCATGTGGACGGACGCCCGCTGACCGTGGGAGCCGTGGTGGTGGACCACCAGCTGCAGGAGGGGTCCGGCGACATTGCCGCGCGCACCGCCAAGACCCTGGAGGAGCTGGGCCTTTCACCGGTTGAGATCCGCACGGTCACGGTGGCTGGTGCCGGTATGGGCCCAGAGGCCGCCGCACGCGAAGCCCGGCACGCCGCGCTCGAAGCCGCCGCGGCGGGACAGGGCGCCGGCGCCATCCTGCTGGGCCACACGCTCGACGACCAGGCGGAGCAGGTACTGCTGGGCCTGGCCCGGGGCTCCGGCTCCCGCTCGCTCGCGGGCATGCGGCCGTCCCGGGCAGGCGCCGGAAACAGTGTCCTGCTGCGCCCGTTCCTCGGCCTGCGCAGGGCGGACACCGAGGAGATCTGCGCGGTGGAGGACCTGGATCCCTGGCACGATCCCACCAACGCCGATCCCGCCTTTGCACGCTCCCGGACCCGCGTGGAGGTCCTTCCGCACCTCGAGGAGAACCTGGGCCCCGGGGTTGCCGAATCCCTGGCCCGGACCGCCGCCATCCTGCAGCTTGACGCCGACTACCTGGAGGCTGTGGCGGAAAGCACCTTCGCCTCCCTGGTGGAGCGGGACGGCGGCACACTGGCGCTGCCCGAGGAGGCGTTGCGTGCCCTGGCCCCGGCCATCAGGTTCCGTGTGATCGCCAAGGCAGCGGCCGACGTCGGCGGCCAGCAGCCCAGCTACCAGCGCCTTTTGGCGGCGGAAGCGCTGCTGCGGCGCCAGGGTTCGGCGGGTCCGGTGGAGCTTCCCGGCGGCGTCAGCGTGTACCGGCTGTCGCTGGCACAGCTGGAGGGATCAAAGGACGCCGGCGTGCCGGGTGCCCAGGGCGGCCCCGGTTCTGTTCCCCGCGAACGGGCGCGCTGTGGGAAGCTAGTATTCCGGTCCCAAAAACCGCCCGCAAAATAGTCGCACCCCGCATCTAAACAGGAGCCATTGGTGGATTCAAACGACGTCCAGGCAGATCTCAAGCACGTTCTCTACACCAAGGAGCAGATCCAGCAGCGGATCACCGAGCTCGCTGCGCAGATCGACAAGGACTACGAAGGGCGCGAGATCCTCCTGGTGGGCGTGCTCAAGGGCGCCGTCATGGTCATGGCTGACCTTGCCCGCGCACTCCACAGCCACATCTCCATGGACTGGATGGCAGTGTCCTCCTACGGTTCGGGCACCCAGTCCTCCGGCGTGGTACGCATCCTGAAGGATCTGGACACCGACCTGATGGGCAAGGACGTGCTGATCGTCGAGGACATCATCGACTCCGGCCTCACCCTGTCCTGGCTCAAGACCAATCTGGAGTCCCGCGGCACCGCGTCCGTGGAGATCTGCACGGCGTTCCGCAAACCCACAGCCGCCAAGGTGGAAATCGACGTCAAGTACGTCGGTTATGACATCCCCAACGAGTTCGTGGTGGGTTACGGCCTGGACTACGCCGAAAAGTACCGCAACCTTGACTTCGTGGGCACCCTGGCCCCGCACGTCTACGAGTAAGCGGCGCCGCACACTCCGCCGCCGTACTCCGGTAAAACCGCGCCATGTGGGCAACTCCTGGGCTGTCCCGGCACTGCTACGCCCACAGGGAACTTTTGCTTTTCGCTATGCGTGATGTACTCCGGACGGTGTATAGCTAGAAGCTGACGCAGCACCATCACGCGCGCAGACTACTCGCCGTGAAGCACTACCGGAAGGGACGGGGCCAGCCCCCGAACAGATGAAAGCTAAGAACTTCTTCAAAGGCCCGGGCATCTGGATCGTCGTTGTGGTCGGTCTGCTCCTGGTGGCCTTTGCAACGCTCGCCCCCGGCGGTGCCGCCCGCATCGATACGGACAAGGGCCTGGAACTGCTCTCCGGCAACAAGGTGGAGCAGGCCAAGATCTTCGACGGCGAGAACCGCGTTGACCTCACGCTGAAGGACAACCTGCAGGTGGACGGGCAGGACAAAGGCAAGAGCGTCCAGTTCTTCTTCGTTGACGCCCGCGCACAGGACGTGGTGAAGGCTGTCACCGACGCCAAGCCGGCCCAGGGCTTCACCGACCAGCCGATTGAAAGCAACTGGTTCTCCGGCCTGCTCTCCCTCCTGATCCCCGTCATCCTGCTGGGTGCCCTCTTCTGGTTCCTGATGACCCGGATGCAGGGCGGCGGCTCCAAGATCATGCAGTTCGGCAAGTCCAAGGCCAAGATGGTCAGCAAGGACATGCCGCAGGTGACCTTCGCCGACGTCGCAGGCGCGGACGAGGCCGTCGAGGAACTGCAGGAGATCAAGGAATTCCTGCAGGAGCCTGCCAAGTTCCAGGCCGTTGGCGCCAAGATCCCCAAGGGCGTGCTGCTGTACGGCCCGCCCGGCACCGGCAAGACGCTGCTGGCCCGCGCAGTGGCCGGTGAGGCCGGCGTCCCCTTCTTCTCCATCTCGGGCTCGGACTTCGTGGAAATGTTCGTCGGCGTCGGCGCATCCCGCGTCCGCGACCTCTTTGAACAGGCCAAGGCCAACTCGCCCGCCATCATCTTCGTGGACGAGATCGACGCCGTTGGCCGCCACCGCGGTGCAGGCATCGGCGGCGGCAACGACGAACGCGAGCAGACCCTCAACCAGTTGCTGGTGGAGATGGACGGCTTCGACGTCAAAACCAACGTGATCCTCATCGCCGCCACCAACCGGCCCGACGTCCTGGACCCGGCACTGCTGCGCCCCGGCCGTTTCGACCGCCAGGTTTCGGTGGAGGCGCCGGACCTCATTGGCCGCGACCAGATCCTGCAGGTGCACGCCAAGGGCAAACCGATGGCGCCCGGCGTCGACCTGAAGGGTGTGGCGAAGAAGACGCCCGGCTACACCGGCGCAGACCTCGCCAACGTCCTCAACGAGGCCGCACTGCTCACCGCGCGCTCCAACGCCAACCTGATTGACGACCGCGCCCTGGACGAGGCCATTGACCGAGTCATGGCCGGCCCGCAGAAGCGCAGCCGCGTCATGAAGGAACACGAGCGCAAGATCACCGCCTACCACGAAGGCGGCCACGCCCTGGTGGCGGCAGCCCTGCGGAACTCGGCTCCGGTCACCAAGATCACCATCCTTCCGCGCGGCCGGGCCCTGGGCTACACCATGGTGGTCCCCGAAAACGACAAATACTCCATCACCCGCAACGAACTCCTCGACCAGATGGCCTACGCCATGGGCGGGCGCGTTGCCGAGGAGATCGTGTTCCACGACCCCTCCACCGGCGCCTCCAACGACATCGAGAAGGCCTCCGGCACTGCCCGCAAGATGGTCACCGAGTACGGCATGAGCGAACGCGTCGGCGCTGTCCGCCTGGGCCAGGGCGGCGGCGAACCCTTCCTGGGCCGCGACGCCGGCCACGAGCGCAACTACTCGGACCAGATCGCCTACGTGGTGGACGAGGAAGTGCGCCGGCTGATCGAGCAGGCCCACGACGAGGCTTACGAGATCCTTACCGAGAACCGCGACATCCTGGACATCCTGGCCCTTGAGCTGCTGGAGCGCGAAACCCTCAACCAGTCCGAGATTGCCGACATCTTCCGCGACGTGCGCAAGCGCGACTTCCGCGAAGTGTGGCTGTCCAAGGAAACCCGTCCTGTCCAGATGGCAGGCCCCGTGGAGTCCCGCCAGGAAAGGGCGGAACGCGAGGCACAGGAAGAGGCAAAGAAGGCCCGGCTGGACGAGCCTTTGGACGCCCAGCCGCCGCACTCGCAGGGCGTTCCGGAGGACGCTCCGTTTCACGGAGGCACCTCCGACTCGGGGCCTGACACCCTTCGCGGCTAAGCTTTCCCTGTGACTTCTTTCGACGACGACGACGTTCCCGCCTCCGCCGTACACCTGGCGGAGGACGGATCCCACCATTCGAAACGCGAAAAGGTGGACCGGCCGAGGATCGAGGCGGCCGTCCGCGAGATCCTCCTTGCCATTGGCGAGGACCCGGACCGCGGCGGCCTGCGCGACACCCCGAAGCGGGTTGCGAAGGCGTACGCCGAGGTCTTCGCGGGACTGCACCACGATCCTGCTGACGTGCTGTCCACCACCTTCGACCTGGACCATGAGGAACTGGTCCTGGTCAAGGACATCCCGTTCTACTCCACCTGCGAGCACCACCTGGTGCCGTTCCACGGGGTGGCCCACGTGGGGTACATTCCGTCCCACGACGGCAAGGTCACCGGGCTGAGCAAGCTGGCCCGCCTGGTGGACATCTACGCCCGCCGCCCGCAGGTGCAGGAGCGCCTCACCACTGAAATCGTCGAAGCGATGGTCCGCTACCTCAAGCCCCGTGGCGCCATCGTGGTCGTTGAATGCGAACACATGTGCATGTCGATGCGCGGTATCCGCAAGCCCGGAGCGAAGACCGTCACCAGTGCGGTCCGCGGGCAGCTTCATGACCCGGCCACCCGTGCCGAAGCCATGAGCCTCATCCTCGGAAGGTAACTACAGACCATGGATTCACTCGCTGCAGCCCCTGGAACGGGGCCCGCAACCTCCCCGCTGCCCATCCTGCGCAAGCCCCGCCCGGCCGCGCGCTTCGAAGGCCTGCCCACCGACCGCACCCTGGTCATGGGAATCCTCAACGTCACCCCCGATTCCTTCAGCGACGGCGGGAAGCACGCCACGGCGGACACCGCCATCGCCGCCGGCCTGCGGATGTTTTACGCGGGTGCGGACATCATCGACGTCGGCGGCGAATCCACCCGGCCCGGCGCTGACGACGTCAGCCCGGAAGAAGAACAGCGCCGCGTCCTGCCGGTGATCGAGGCCCTGGTGAAGGCCGGCGCACTGGTCAGCATCGACACAACGCATGCCTCGACGGCGGCAGCGGCGGTAAAAGCCGGCGCAGCCATCATCAACGACATCTCCGGCCTGAGCATCGAGCCCGAAATGGCCGAGTTCGTGGCGGCCTCCAAGGTGCCGTACGTCCTCACCCACCGCCGTGGGGACGCCCGCACCATGAACTCCCTCGCCGAGTACACGGACGTTGCCGGTGAAGTGGTGGCCGAGCTGGCAGGAGTCCGCGACAAGCTCTACGCCGCCGGTGTCAGCCAGGAACAGATCATCATCGACCCCGGCCTGGGGTTCGCCAAGAATGACGCCCAGAACTGGGAACTGCTGCAGAACCTGGACCAGCTGGACAGCCTGGGCCACAAGGTCCTGGTGGGCGCTTCCCGCAAGCGCTTCCTCGGCACCCTGCTCACGGTGGCCGGCAAGTCCGCCGCCCCGGAGGAACGGGACGGGGCCACAGCGGCGATCACAGCCATCAGCGCCTACCGCGGGGCCTGGGCCGTCCGCGTGCACGAGGTGGGGTCCAGCCTTGACGCCGTCAAGGTGGCTGCACGCATGGCCGCAGCATCCACGGCACAAGCCGTACCCAAAAACCAATAGGGCCGGGGGACCCATGGACAGGATTACGCTGACCGGAGTGACCGCCGTCGGCCATCACGGCGTCTTTGATTTCGAACGCCGGGAGGGCCAGCCTTTCGTGGTGGACGCAGTGCTCCACCTGGACTTCACCGAAGCGGCAAAGTCCGACGATGTGCGGGACACCGCGCACTACGGCGAGGTGGCGCAGCGTATCACCGACTGGATCACCGGCGAACCACTCAACCTCATCGAGGCACTCGCGGTGCGGATCGCCGACAGCCTCCTGTCCGAATTCAAGCTCCAGGCCGTGGACATCACCGTGCACAAGCCACAGGCTCCCATCGCGGTTCCTTTCGGGGACGTGGCTGTCACCGTCCACCGGGCACTGGTCCCCGCTGGCCAGGACGGCTCCGGGGTGCAGACGTGAACGGGACCTATACCAAGGCCGTGCTGGCCCTGGGCAGCAACCTTGGTGAACGGAACGAGACCTTGACCGAGGCCGTGGGGGACCTGGTGGATCCGCCGGAGGTCCGGCTCCTTGCCGTTTCACCCATAGTCCAGACCAAAGCCGTAGGCGGCCCGGCCGGGCAGCCGGACTTCCTGAACATGGTCATCACGGTGGAAACCAGCCTGAGCCCGCAGGAACTGCTGGAACACTGCCAGGCGGTGGAGAACAAGCACCACCGCGTCCGCGAGGTCCACTGGGGGCCGCGGACGCTCGACGTCGACATCATCACCTACGGTGACCTCCGCAGCGATGATCCTGCGCTGACCCTGCCGCACCCGCGCGCCGCGTCGCGGGCTTTCGTCCTCTACCCCTGGTCGCTTATCGAACCAGCCGCCACGCTGGACGGCGAACGGATCAGCGCCCTGGCAGCCCGGGCAGAGGATTTCAAGGACCTGTCGCCGTTCGACGGGTTCGGCGACTTTGACGGCATGCCCACGGCGGGAGCGGTGGAGGAGCGATGAAGCCGATCAACCCGCTGCGCCTCCTGCTGATCTGCGTGATCCTCGCCGTGGCGGGCTGGTCAGCCACGGTAGTCACCAGCCGGTACAGCATGGCCACGCCTGTCCTGCCCGCCACAGCGCTGGCCACCATGGGCGTCATCGTTGCCATCACGCTGATTCTGGGTATCCGGGTGCTGCGGTGGCGCAACAGCCTCCAGCCCAACAGCACGGCCAGGAAGACTCAGCTGGACCCCCTTCTCGCCGCGCGGACGCTGATTCTGGCACAGGCGTGCGCCTACGCTGGAACGGTGCTCCTGGGCTGGCACGTGGGCATCTTCCTGGACCAGCTGCGGATCTGGAGCCTGCGCAGCGACCAGGGCATCACCTGGCTGGCCCTGGCCATGGCCGGCGGCGGCCTGGTGATGATCGTGGTGGGGCTCCTCGTGGAGCGCTTCTGCAAGATCCCCCCGGAGGACGGCGACGCCAACAGCCTCGACGGGAAGAAGGGCCGCCCTGCCCGCGGGGAAGCCGCCGGGGAAGGCGAATATGCATACCGAGGCGATTGACCCGCCGGGTATCGCCTGGCAGCGGGTTTCACCGAAATACATCACAGTCCGCCTGGTGGAATGGGCCGTGGCCAACCTTGTCACCGTAGTGGTCCTGGCCGCTCCGCTGCTGTTTGTCCTCCTGGGCTGGTGGCGGTGGCCGCCGCTGTGGCTCGCCATCACTGTTCCGTCCGCCACGCTCCTGGCTGCCCTGTGGCGGCTGGTGCTCATTCCGCGGCAGGTCAGGGCCATCGGCTACGCCGAGCGCGACGAGGACCTGCTGATCCGGGGCGGGATCTTCTTCCAGCGCACCATGGCCGTCCCCTACGGCCGCATGCAGTACGTGGACATCGGCGTCGGACCCGTGGAACGCGCGCTGGGCCTGTGCACCGTGAAGCTGCACACCGCGTCACCCGGAACGAACGCACGCATCCCGGGCCTGCCGGCAGCGGAGGGCGCACGGCTCCGGGAACAGCTGGCCGCCCGCGGCGAAGCCAGGCTGGCAGGGCTGTGACCACTGACGGCCAGCTGCCCGGGCAGGCAGCGGTTCCGCCTGCTGCGGCCGGGCCGCAAACCAACGGAACGCCCGACGGCGAATGGCTGCGCGTACATCCCGCCTCGCCGTTCGTCCGCGGCTGGGTTGCCCTGGCAGCCATCACGTTCTTCTTCGGCCGGGACCTCTTCGAGCGGACACTGCAGGGCCAGCCCGTGTTCGAGGAGGGGTTCGCCAGGCGCGCCCCATGGCTGCTGGGCGGCGGGGCCGTGGTGCTGGCCGTGGCGGTGCTGGGATTCGTGCTTACCTGGTACTTCACCAAGTACCAGGTATCCGGTGGCTACGTCCGGGTCAACAGCGGGCTCATCTTCCGCCAGCACCGGCAGGCACGGCTGGACCGGGTGCAGGCCATTGACATCGTGCAGCCCCTGCTGGCCCGGATCTTCGGACTGGCCGAACTCAAATTCGAGGTGGCCGACGCCGGCGAATCAGCGGTGCGCCTGGCCTACCTGAAGATCGATGACGCCCGCCAGCTTCGTGCCACCATCCTGGCGCAGGCTTCCGGAGCAGTCTCCGGCGCCGGTTCCCATACCGGTGCCGGCGCTGGTTCCGCCCCGGATGGTTTTTCCGGGGATACTAAGGGGCCGGGACGCTTTCCCCAACCCGCACCCGAGGCGCCGGAAATCACTGTCCTCGCCGTGCCGCCGTCGCGCCTTCTCGGATCGCTGATCCTCAGCGAGCAAAGCGTCTTCATTGTGGTGGGCGGCATTGCGTCGGTGGTTCTGTCGGCACTGACGGACAACCGCGCGTTCTACTTCTACCTGGTGCCGGCGGCCCTGGGCCTTGCCGCCGGCTACTGG
>Ga0247818_10003266_pt1 | contig 10479 bp, 8 predicted proteins | sample 13C_Glucose_Day1_FD_192424 | JGI IMG/M metagenome (GOLD analysis project Ga0247818, IMG submission 192424) | Soil microbial communities from agricultural site in Penn Yan, New York, United States - 13C_Glucose_Day1 | ecosystem: Environmental > Terrestrial > Soil > Agricultural land | place: USA...
TTCGAAATCCGTTGTACCTTCACCGGTACCTAGGGTTCGAATCCCTATCTCTCCGCCATTACATAGAAAAAGCCCCGTAGATGAAAATCTACGGGGCTTTTTCGTTTCTGCGAATCCGGATTCGTGGCGATAGCGGAGGCGCTGAAGCGCGTCTTGCGCGGTGAGGTCGTTGGGCGCGAGGCAATTTAAGTAAATACAGCCTCTGCCGACATTAGAGATACGACGCTCACAGGACTCGCCGGCCCATTTAAAGCAGCGTTCGCAGAGTAGAGGGCTGTCATTATTGGCGAGCGATCGGCCGCCAGATCACACCTGTCATCGTTTATCCTCTGCCCAGCCATCAGGCCAGCGCTCTCACTAAAGTGGATACTTGCTCACCTCGCCGTGAAAGGCGCATCCAGCGAGTTCCAGCCTCGCTCCCTATTTGAATTGGTTTGAATATGATAATTCCACCATCAGCCCAAGGTGCTCACCGCGTATCTGAACTTCAGTCCGTCAAGTCAGCCAGCGGCGCCGTTTCCCAGGTCGAAGAGTGCGAAGTGCTGGTTGCGCAGTTGCCAGCATTCGAGGATGGCGAGCCGCCAGTCGGCGTGGTCATCCATGCGTTTTACCCCGAAGTGCTGAAAGGTATTCTGCGCCGTTTGATTAAACTTTCTGAACGCCTGCATCTCTACGTGACCTGCGTAGCCGGTTGTGAAGATGAGATCTGTGCTCAGCTGACGGCCAGCACATTGAGTTTTTCGCTATATCGGGTGCCGAACCACGGCAGGGACGTTTTGCCGTTTCTGCGGGTGTTGCCGTTCTTGCGTGCCGATAACATCCGCACGCTGGTCAAGCTGCACACCAAGCGTTCGCTGCACTTGGGCGGGGAGATCGATTGGGGCGTTGAACTATTCGATGATCTGCTGGGCCCGGTACGATTCAGTCGAGCGCTGGAACACCTTGCCGACCCGGTGCACGTTCCAATGCTGGGTCCTCAGCGATACCTGGTGCCAGTCACCCGATTCCTCAGCGAAAGCAACCGTGCGTTGCTTGTCACCTTGGCCGAGCGTGGCGGCATTGATCCGCAAGGCATCAATGAAGCGGATTATTTTGCCGGCACCATGTTCTTTGCGCGCATTGAAGTGTTTACGCCTCTGGAGCGGATTCAACTGACGGGCAGCGATTTCGAAGTCGAATGTGGCCAGCTCGACGGTACTCTGGCACACACGTTAGAGCGGTATTTCGGCGTTCTGGCGAATGTTGGCCGTCAGCAGCGCAATATCGACCTTTATCAGCGCTGGCTGGCGAGTCGGCAACTGGCTGCCGTCGAGGTCGAAGGTTTGCCCGCGCGACTGGCGAGCTGGCCGCGGCAACCGGATGTGTTGTTGGTGTTGACCGACACGACGGGTGATATCGGACTGTTGCGTTCCAGCCTGGAAAGCATCGACCGCCAGCTTTATCGGGCGGCGGCCATCGTGGTGCTGTCCAATGCCGAACCTGTAGGCGTGACGCCAGCCGATAATCTGGTCTGGCTGCCGTTGGCCGAATCCTGGCCGAGCCAGCTCAATGAACTGTTGCAGGAGATCGACGTTGACTGGTGGTATCTGTTGCGCGGAGGAGACGAACTGGATCCCCATGCGCTGCTTTTGCTCGCCGAAGGCATCGCTCTCAATCCCGGTGTCAGCGCTTGCTACAGCGATGAAGATTCACTGACCGCGGAAGGCTGCCAGAGTCCGGTATTCAAGCCGGATTTGAATCTGGATATGTTGCGCAGTTATCCGTATGTCGGCCGCGCACTGGCTTTCAGTCGCGAGGCCGCGCTGTCTGCTGACGGCTTTGATCCCGCCTTCAGCGAACTGGCGCCCCATGATTTGCTTTTCCGGCTGATTGAAAATCACGGTCTGGGCACTGTCGGGCATCTCGCGGATGTGCTGGTGCACCAGGCCATCAATTTCCCCCAGTGGCTCGGTGAACCCCAAGTCATCGCGAACTCGGCTGCCATCGTCGGGGCGCACTTGCAGCGCCTGGGCGTGGCTCATGAGCTGCAGGCCGGACCTTTGCCAATGGCCAACCGTGTGGTCTACCAACATGCGGAACAACCGCTGGTCTCGATCCTGATTCCCACCAAGGACTGCCTGCCGATGCTGCTGCGCTGCATCGAAAGCATCATGGAGAAAACCAGCTATACGAATTACGAACTGATCATCGTCGACAACAACAGCGAAACCGACGAAGCCCGGGACTGGTTCAGCGGTATGGAGCTGTTGAACAATCCCAAGGTGCGCATTCTGCGTTATCCGCATCCGTTCAACTATTCGGCGATCAATAATTTTGCCGTCAACCATGCCCGCGGCGATTACCTGGTGCTGCTCAACAATGACACGGTGGTCATTGATGGCGACTGGCTTGGTGCGATGCTCCATCACGCCCAGCGGCCAGAAGTGGGGGTAGTCGGCGCCAAGCTGTTGTTCCTCGACGGGACTGTTCAGCATGCAGGCGTGGTACTCGGGTTGCGTGGCGTTGCAGACCACCCGTTTATCGGCGATTCAATGCAGTCCAACGGCTACCTTCACCGCTTGCATCTTGATCAAAACTACAGCGCGGTCACCGCCGCCTGCCTGATGATCAGCACCGAGCTGTACCAGCAAGTGGGTGGAATGGACGAGGTCGACCTGGCCGTTTCCTATAACGATGTGGATCTGTGCCTGAAAGTCGGCCAGGCCGGGCGGTTGATTGTCTGGACGCCTTATGCGCTGCTCGTTCACGAAGCCAGTGTGAGCCAGAACAACGTCGACACGACCAAGGAAGAAGCCAAGCGTAAAAGGTTCAAGGGCGAACAGTCGGTGATGTACCAGCGCTGGCTTGGGCAAATCGCCAACGATCCGGCCTACAACCGCAACCTGACCCTGGAGGGCAGCGGCTTCTCCTCCAAATACCGCACCGATACCGACTGGCACCCGTTTGCCAGTCGTGAGTTGCCTCATGTGCTGTGTCATCCCGTCGACTCTTTCGGCAGTGGGCACTACCGCGTGCGTCAGCCTTTCGCTGCCCTGAAAGCCGCGCAGCTGATCGGCGGAACGGTGAGCGACGAGGGGCTGCAACCGACAGAACTGGAGCGCATTGCGCCGGACACGATTATTTTCCAGGGGCAGCACACAACGCCTCATCTGGAGTACATGCAGGACACCAAGGCATTCTCCAGGGCGTTCAAGGTTTACGAGCTGGATGACTATATTCTTGACGTGCCCGCTGGCAACTTGAACCACGAATTGCTTCCCAAAGACATCACCAAGCGCTTGAAGAAAGCCGTAGGGCTGTGCGATCGGTTGGTGGTGTCGACCGAGCCGCTGGCCAATGCGCTGAAGGGTTTCAACGCCGACATCCGGGTGATGGAAAACCGCCTGCCGAGCCATTGGTGGAGCGACCTGACCAGCCGTCGCCAACAAGGTCGCAAGCCTCGGGTTGGCTGGGCCGGCGGCTCGAGTCACAGCGCCGATCTGCAAGTCCTTGCCGAAGTGGTTCGTGCGCTGGAAGGGGAGGTTGAATGGGTGTTCATGGGGATGTGCCCACCAGCACTGCGGCCTTATGTCCATGAGTTCCATAGGGGGGTGAGTATTGAAAAGTACCCGCAAAGACTGGCCGGCCTGAACCTGGACCTGGCTTTGGCACCTCTGAAAGACAACTTTTTCAACGCCTGCAAAAGCAATTTGCGCTTGTTAGAATATGGCGCTTGTGGTTTCCCCGTGATCTGCTCGGACATCCTTTGTTATCGTGGTGATTTCCCGGTGACGAGAGTCAGGAACCGTTCGCAAGACTGGATTGCCGCTATTCGCGAACATCTTGCTGAGCACGATGCCAGCGCCAAGACTGGAGACGCCCTGCGCAGCGTTGTACTCGATCACTGGATGCTCAAGGACGAACATCTGTTGGCGTGGCGAAACGCCTGGCTGGCGGACTGAACAAGAGGCCAGCGTTGCGCGCTGCTTCTTCAATGTCTTTCGATACCGTCCCGAAAAAAAGCCTCACAGCCTTGAAACTGTGGGGCTTTTTCATATCTGCAGGATCGTGCTGAGCGGTTAGATCTCCTTGATCGGAGTCTCCCCCTGCACAGCCTTGATCAACCCGATCACGTGCAAACAATCCGCCTTGTTCACATACGACTCGCCGCTGGCGATGGTCTCGTGGTTACCCGCCCGCAATCTCCAGCGCCATTGCCCTTTGCCGGTGCTCGGGGTGCCTCTGGATTGCCTGTAAATCTCGAAATACATTCGTTTCGCTCCATGCGATTCATTTGTGCGACAGCCTGTGTGGCGCATGCTCGCAAGCCTAGCGCAGACGGTTTTTTTGGCTATCGGACATTTGTTTCCAATCGTTCGCGGATGTTTCTGAAGGGCGCGGGCTAGAGCGCAGCAATAGGCCTGTGGATTGGCCAAAATGACGCCGTCTGCGCCTTGCAACACCGTCGACGCTGCTGCTTAATACGGGACGGCTCATGGCGTCGAATATCGTTCGACGACCGACAAACACTATAAAAAGAGCATTCCTTTTGACTGAGCACGGAACGCAACAGCACAGGCAGGTGACGTTATCGCTGGTGGTCCCCGTTTTTAACGAGGAGGACAGCCTCGACACGTTTTTGCGGCGCATCAATGAAGTCTTCAAGACGCAGACGTTGATCGATCTTGAGTTGGTGTTCGTCAACGACGGCAGCACCGATGCCACGCTCGAACGCCTGCTCGAACATCAGCGACACGATGCACGCCTGCGCATCGTCGACCTGAGCCGCAACTTCGGCAAGGAAGCGGCGTTGTCCGCTGGTTTGCAGACCGCGACCGGGCAGATCGTGGTCCCGATCGATGCTGACCTGCAGGACCCGCCCGAAGTCATTCTGCAGATGATCGAGCGCTGGCGAGAAGGCTTTGAGGTGGTGCTCGGTCATCGCATCAGCCGTCGCAGCGACACCTGGGCCAAGCAGACGTCGGCCCACTGGTTCTATCGCTTGCACAACAAAATTGCCGAACAACCTTTACCTGAAAACGTCGGCGATTTTCGTCTGATGGATCGCTGCGTCGTCGATGCGTTGCTGACGCTGCCCGAATCCCGGCGCTTTATGAAAGGCTTGTTCGCCTGGGTCGGGTTTCGCACCACCCACGTCGATTACGAACGCCCGGAGCGGGTGGCGGGGCAGAGCAAGTTCAACGGCTGGCGCCTGTGGAATTTTGCGTTGGAAGGCATCACCAGTTTCAGCACCGAGCCGCTGCGGATCTGGACGTATGTCGGCGCGCTGGTGTCGCTGGTGTCTTTTGCTTTCGCCATGTTCATTGTGGTGCGCACGCTGATTCACGGTGTCGACATGCCCGGTTACGCCTCGCTGATGGTGGCCGTGACCTTTCTCGGCGGGTTGCAATTGATCGGCATCGGGGTACTCGGTGAGTACCTGGGCCGCACGTATATCGAATCCAAACGCCGACCGGTTTTTCTGGTGCGTCGCGTCTACGACTCCAAGGACTGATTCATGGATCTCAAGGAAACCGACATCCTCGGCGACAGCATCAACGAGCATTGGTATTACTGCTCGAAAGCCGCGGCCACCCGGCGTTTGCTGGGAGATGCAGCCATCGGCCGAATCCTCGATGTCGGCGCCGGCTCGGGGTTTTTCTCCCACCACTTGCTGACGCATACCGATGCACGCGAAGCGTGGTGCGTGGATATCAGCTATAGCGCCGACTCCAGCGCCACCACCGCCGGCAAACCCGTGCATTACCGTCGCGCAATTGAAACCATCGATGCCGATCTGGTGCTGTTGATGGACGTGCTGGAGCATGTCGATGACGACCTCGGTCTGCTCAAGATGTATGTCGATAAGGTGCCATCGGGCAGCCGCTTTCTGATGACCGTGCCGGCGTTCCAGTTCTTGTGGAGCGGGCACGATGATTTTCTCGAGCACAAGCGCCGCTACACCCTGGCGCAGTTCGAAACACTGGCGCGCGCTGCCGGTTTGTCGGTGCAGCGCGGTGCGTATTATTTCGGCGCGGTGTTTCCGATTGCGGCGGCGTTGCGCTTGTTGCCGCAAGGCGCACAAACCCAGCCATCGCGTTCGCAACTCAAGCGCCATCATCCGCTGGTGAATACGTTGCTCAAGACACTTTGCAGCCTTGAATTACCGTTGATGGGTATGAACCGTCTGGCAGGTTTGAGCGTTTTTGTGCTGGCGCAAAAACCGTGACCTCAGCTGAAAAATCAGCGTTGATCCAGCGGGGTTTGCGTTTTGCCGTGACCGGTGTGTTCGTCACCGCTTTGCATGCGTTGGTCGCGGTGCTGTTTATCCATTTCATCAGTGCGCCGCCGCCCCTCGCCAACGGTGTGGCGTTCGCCGTGGCGACAGTGGTGTCGTATGTGATCAACACCACCTGGAGCTTCTCGGCCCGCTTGCATGGGCGGACCCTGGTGCGGTTTCTGCTGGTTTCGGTCTGTGGTTTTTTTCTGGCGATGTTTGTCGCCTGGGCTGCGCAAATGGCCGGCCTCCACTATTTGCTGGGCATCGGCGCGGTGGCGCTGACGATCCCGGCATTCACCTTCGTACTGCACAACTTCTGGACGTACCGATGAGGGCATTGAACAAGCATCCGGCCCTCGCGCTGCTGCCATTGTTGCTCGGTGTGCTGGCGTTTTTTCTGGTGATCGGCCCGCGCGCCCTGGATCCGCAGAACATCGCTTGGCTGAAGGACGGTGACCCGGCGACGCATTACTTGGGCTGGGTGTATTTCCGGCACTCGCCCTGGACGTTTCCACTCGGACTCAACCCGTCTTATGGACTGGAGTTGGGCAGTGCGATCATTTTTTCTGACTCCAATCCACTGCTGGCACTGTTGTTCAAACCGTTCAATGGCTGGTTACCGGAAACGTTCCAGTATTTCGGCTTTTGGTTGCTGGCCTGTTTTGTCCTGCAAGCGTGGTTTGCCTGGAAGCTGCTCGGACTCATCAGCGACAACCCCGTGCTGCGCCTGTTGGGCACCGGTCTGCTGGTGTTTTCGCCGCCGATGTTTGTGCGTACCGGTGGGCATCTTTCTCTGGCCGGCCACTTTCTGATCCTGGCTGCTCTGTATCTGGCCCTGCATCCGGCGCTGACGCGACGGCGACTGGCATGGGGGGCCTTGCTTGCAGCCACCGCGCTGGTGCATGCCTACCTGTTGGTCATGGTGGCTTTGATCTGGATAGCCGATCTGTTTGGCAAAGTCATGCTCGGCACTCTGACTCGTCGGCAGGGGCTGACAGAGTTCGGCAGTCTGTTTGCCCTGGTCAGCGTATGTTGCTGGCAGGCGGGTTATTTCAGCATTGTCGACGGCGCCGGTGGTGGCGGTTTCGGTTGGTATCGGATGAATCTGATATCCCTGTTCGACGCTGAGGGGTGGTCATACGTACTGCCAAGCTTCGCGACGGGCGGCGGCGACTACGAGGGCTTCAACTATTTGGGCCTTGGGGTGCTGCTGCTGGTACCCGCCGCGGGTTTTGCCATGCTGCGCAGCGATATTCGCGTCAAGGCGTTGCTGAGCCGTTGGCCATGGCTAATGTTGGCGATGCTCGGGCTGACGGTATTTGCCTTGTCCAATCAAATTGGCCTGGGCGCTCACACGTTCAGTTATCCGCTGCCGAAAACCGTTGAGGGGCTGGCGAGTATCTTCCGTGCTTCGGGCCGGATGTTCTGGCCGGTGTTCTATGCCATCGTTTTACTGGTTACGTTTCTGGTGGTGCGTGGCTATCGACCGGCGTTCGCCATGGGGCTGCTGGCGCTGGCGCTGACGACCCAGATCGTCGACACGCGAATTGCCTGGGCGGGGTTGAGAGCGACAAAAATGGTCCCGCAAACTTCGGCCTGGGCCAGCCCGATGCACGATCCGTTCTGGAACAGTGCGGCCGCTCACTACAAGAATATCCGTGCGTTGATCCCCAAAAACCAGTCGGATCAGTGGCAGGTCCTAGCCGATTTTGCCGCGGCTCATGGTTTGAAGACCGATGCAGTTTATATGGGGCGCATGAGCCCCAAGGCGCTCGAAGAGGCTCAGCGTGACGCGCAACGCCGGCTGAGTGCCGGACAATACGAAGCCGATTCGCTGTACATCCTCGACGATGATTCGCTGGACCTGGCCATCCAGAATGTTCATAGCGATACCGATCTGCTGACCCGGGTCGATGACTTTGTCGTATTGGCCCCAGGCTGGAAGCGCTGTGATCAATGTGTGGCGATGGTCGATGAGGGGCGCTCGATGTCAGCTGTTCCGTTGAGCCAGCCCGGCCTGGTGCAAGCGTTCAATCGCAAGAGCCGGCAGTTGGTCAAAGGCTGGGCCGCTCCGGAAACCTGGGGCACCTGGAGTGAAGGGCAAGACGCCGAAATCGCGCTGCGTGTGGCGCCAGATACCCGCTCGATTGTCATCGACGTGCTGGCTTTCGTCATGCCGCCCAAACTGACTCAACGGGTCATCGTCAGTGTCAATGGCGTTGAAGTCTTGTCGACTCGCCTGACGCAGGTTCAGGGCAATCTGCTGGAAATTCCGCTCAACCCGGCTGTCCGCGAAACGCTGGTCGATGGCCGGGTCGTGACGATCCAGGTGCATTTGCCCGATGCCACCAGTCCACGCAATCTGGGGTTGAACGATGATGCTCGGGTGATGGGGCTGGGGCTGAAATCGCTGACCGTTCGCTGAGGCTCGGCCGGCCGTGCAAAGGTTGATGGACGCCGGGCCCAAGGCCTTTCTACACTGCCCGTATTCCGGGGAGCAGGGGGCAATGGATGAACCGCAATGAACTACGCAAAGCCGACATCAACCTGATGGTGGTGTTCGAAACCTTGATGCTGGAACGCAATGTGACCCGGGCGGCCGAGAAGCTGTTTCTCGGCCAGCCGACCATCAGCTCGGCGCTCAACCGCTTGCGGACGATGCTCAACGATCCGCTGTTCATCCGCGTCGGCCATCGCATGGAACCGACGGCCCGTGCCGAAGATATCTTTCGCCATCTCAAGCCGGCGCTGGATTCGCTATCCGTGGCGCTGAGCCTGACCCGCGATTTCGATCCAGCGGTCAGTACCATGACTTTCCGTATCGGTCTGTCCGATGACGTCGAGTTCGGCCTGTTGCCGCCGCTATTGCGTGCACTGCGTCAGGAGGCACCGAACGTGGTGTTCGTGGTGCAACACGTCGATTACTGGCGGATTCCCGATCTGCTCGCCGCTGGCGACATTACTGTCGGCATCAGCCAGACCCGAGGTCTGCCGGCCAATGCCAAGCGCAAACTGCTGCGGCATATTCAGCCAAGCATCCTGCGTGCCGACGCCAGCGATACGCCGCTGACGCTGGATGAATATTGCGCACGTCCGCATGTGCTGGTTTCGCACACGGCCAACGTCAGTGGTTTCGCCGATGAGTGGCTGGCCGAACTCGGTCGTACTCGCCAGGTGGTGCTGTCGGTGCCGCAATACAGCGCGTTGCCGGCGCTGTTGGCGGGTACGGACCTGATCGCCAGTCTGCCGGATTACACGGCGGCAGCCATGGCCACTTCCGGATTACTGTTCAAGGAACCGTTTCCGTTCAAGACGCCAACGCTGGATTTGTCGATGGTCTGGCTCAGTCATGTGGACAGCGATCCGGCTGAGCGCTGGTTGCGTTCGCGGCTGGAGCAATTCATGAGTGAACGGCCATTGACCGCAGCCTGAGCCATGACACCGTGTAGGAGCTGCGGCACGCTGCGATCTTTTGATCTTCAAATCTCACGATCAAAAGATCGCAGCCTCGTTTCACTCGACAGCTCCTACAGGGATTGGTGATGAGCCGCATGTGCTATATGTACGACCTTTCTGCCAACTGACTGGGGATATGCAATGCCACACCTGCACATGGAATACACCGCCAACCTGCCACAGTTGAACGCCGACGTCGCGTTGATCCGCCTCAACAACACGCTGGTGGGCTCCGGTCAGTTCGCGGCGGAGTTCGATATCAAAAGTCGTGCGGTCAAAGTCGAGACCTTCAAGGTCGGTACCGCCATGGCCGAACGCGCCTTCGTCTATGTGAAGCTGGCGCTGCTCAGCGGGCGTTCGCCACAGATCAAGAAGCAGTTGTCAGAGAGCCTGTTGGCAGTCTTGCAGGACCTGTGCGAATGGCCGGCCGGTGTCGAGGTGCAGCTGTGCGTTGAGCTGGTCGACATGGATCGCGAGTCCTACAGCAAAACCGCGATTGGCATGTAGGAATCAGGCCGCTTCGAGTTCGCTGCACACCTTGACCACCTGCTCGCGCAACCACAGATTGGCGCTGTCCTGATCCACGCTCTGGCTCCACTGCATGTCGAGGGTAAAGCCCGGCAAGCCGTTTGGCGCCTCACAGTGATTGAACACCGCCTCGTTGGTCAGCAAGCGCTGGATGCGGCGGGGCAGGGTGAGGATGAAGTCGGTCCCGGTGATCATTTTCAATGCCGCGCTGTAGCTGTTCGAGCGCGCGACGATCT
>Ga0247818_10003267_pt1 | contig 10477 bp, 11 predicted proteins | sample 13C_Glucose_Day1_FD_192424 | JGI IMG/M metagenome (GOLD analysis project Ga0247818, IMG submission 192424) | Soil microbial communities from agricultural site in Penn Yan, New York, United States - 13C_Glucose_Day1 | ecosystem: Environmental > Terrestrial > Soil > Agricultural land | place...
AAGTAAAGGCGTCGATGCATTGTCACTGCTTGAGCTGTTCACTAGCCCCGGTTGCCTCCCCAGCTTCCGGGGCTTTTCTTTGTCTGTCATTTGTGTTCTATTGCGGTTGTCGAACCTTTTGGTGTGTTCGAAAATTCCATCAACCTTGCAAGGTGAAAAATCATGAATAAAGTTTACCGCTGTATCGGTGCCGCACTTGGCGCAGCTCTCGCCGTCTGTTCGCTGATCGCGTACCCCGTTCTCCGCTTCATGGCCGACGCCTGTGACCGTGCAGCCTGCGGTATCAAACGCCTGGATCTGGAACTCGCGCACAAGTTCGCCGACAAAGTGACACTCAGCGATGAAATCCTGTCGAACCTGCAGCGCGAGTCGCACGGTTTCCGCCAAAGCTCGGCGGTTGAGCCTGAAGGTCACCCGACCTGGCGCACAGCGTAAATTCGAAGCCTGGAAGCAATTAAAAAAGCCCCGCACCCTCGGGGCTTTTTGTTGGGCGTCATTTGTGTTCTACTGCCAGCGCCAAGTTCAAATCAATCAGTAAAAAGCCCGTAACACTCTGGGCCGGGGGACTGACCCCGGTGAGCTTGGCAGCCATCCAGAGTGTTACGGGCTTTTTCGTTAATAAGGCAAATGACAATGCTTGCAACTGCTTTGGCGGGGATGACCGCCATCAATCAATGGTTCGTGTGGCGCCTCGCCCCCGATCCGAAAAAACCGGGGAAATACCTGAAGGTGCCAGCGCACCCTGACGGTCGAATTGAGTTTGATGAGAACGGAAAGCTGAAAGGGCCCGACGTTCAAAAACCGTATGCCTGGTCATCGTTTGAGGTGGCCACGCGGCAGATGCAACAGCACTATGGGAGGCTCGACGGCTATGTCTACACGCTTGGCTTTATGGTTACTGCTGATTCTGGGTATTGGTTCCTTGACGTTGATGGTTGTGTTGGTACTGATGGTCAGCTCACACCCTGGGCATCGTGGTTCTACCAAAACTTGCCTGGCGCCTTTTTTGAGTACAGCTCATCCGGTAAGGGCGTCCATTTCATAGGTCGTGGTGCACCGCCAGCAGGCCACCGTACGCGACCGACGCAAGCCTGGGCAGCTGAGCACCCAGGTAACGATCTTGAGTTTTACACCAGCGGGCGCGGCATCGCTTTCGGGCTGAATGGGCAGGCGTGGGGATCCGCCGACACTCACCTGGGCGCGCAAGCACAGTTCATCGTCGACAACATCTTCAAACCCGAGCAATCGCTTGCTGTGGTGCTTGGCGATGGGCCACGGGCTGACTGGAACGGTCCGACCGATGACAATGAGCTGATCCGACGTGCCATGCAGTCGCGCAGCGCCGGGGCCATGTTCGGCGGCAAGGCGACCTTTGCGGACCTGTGGACCTGCAACGTGCCTGTGCTCGCGCAGTACTACCCGGACGAGGGGCGTAGCGACGGGCGACCGTACGGCGGCACCGAGGTTGACTTTGCACTGGCAAGTCACCTGGCGTTCTGGACCGGTTGCGATGCCGAACGAATGGTACGGCTTATGTGGCGCTCAGGCTTGGTGCGAGAGAAGTGGACCGAGCACCGAACGTATCTGGCTGAGCTGACCGTCGACCGTGCCTGTAAGCAGACGCGCAACGTGTGCCAGGACAAGGAAACCGTGGCCAAGCTGGATGCCACTGTGACCTTGGAAGCGGGTGTAAGCCGGCAAGAGTATTTTGACCGGGTGATGGCCTGCAACGATGACGCCGAGCTACGCAACGAGGTGGTGCCGCTGATCGCAGGCGACCGATCTATTCAGCCGCTCGACCGTGACTGGTTGGCTGCAGCGATCAAGAAGCGCATGAGCGATTGGGGGTTCCCGGTCAGCATCAGCGATTGCAAGGCCATGGTGCGCCTGCAGGTGGTTGAGGACGAAGATGGGGGCGTTATCCCTGAGTGGGCCAACCGACACGTGTACGTCATGGCGACGGACTGTTTCTTTGACCTGATCACCGCAACCACGATGAGCCGTACCGCGTTCAACGCCCAGTACGAGCGCATGATGCCGCAGAAGCCGAACGGTGACCGCGAGGACGCTGCCAAATGGTGCCTGCAGCGGTGGAACACGGCCACCGTTGGCGACACCATGTACCTGCCCGGGAAAGAGCCCATCTTCAACCACGAAGGGCGCTGGTACGCCAATCTGTACAGTCCAAGCACGGTGCCGGAAATCGCCCTCGGCTACACGCAAGGCGGGATCGACGCCATCCAAGCCTTTCTGCGCCACCTGCAGGTGCTGTGCGGCAACCGCACTGAGGTTTACATGAACCTGTTGGACTGGATGGCCTGGTGTGCGCAGAACCCCGGCAAGAAGTGCCGGTACGCGCCGATCATCAAAGGCATGCCCGGTGACGGTAAGTCTCTGATCATCAACGTGATGCAGGCGGTGATGGGATTTGCGAACGCGACCAGTGTTGGCGCCAAGCTGGTGTGCTCCGACTTCGGCGACTGGCAAGAGGGTTCGTGCGTCACAGCGTTTGAAGAGTTGATGATTACCGGCGCCAAGCGTTATGCCGTGGCCAACGCCATCAAAGAGCCGATTACCAACAACACGCTGAAGATCAACCGCAAGGGTCGGCCCGCTGGTGCATCCATCATCAACGTGACCAACTACATCGCCTTCACCAACTTTGTGGACGCGGTGCCGCTTGAGGACAACGACCGGCGGTGGTGGGTGATCTTCTCGCCGTTCAGTGCGCTACGTGACCTGGCTGCAGCGCTCAGCCTCACGGAAGACGGGCTGGGTAAACACTACGATCAGATTTTCGACAGCCTCAAAGACACACGACGCGGTGAGTGGCGCAAGTTCCTCATTGAGCACCCGGTGAGCGCAAATTTCAAACCGAACAGCAAAGCACCGCACACCGACGAAAAGGGTGAGATGCAAGCGGGCGGGGAAGACGTTCACGAGGCCGTGGCGCGTCAATGTGTTGAAACTGGGGCCATCGGTGTAGGGCAGTTCGTTTTAAGCTCCAGCGCGCTAACAGCGGCTATGAGGACTATATGCGTGCAGGATGGTATCGACGTTCCTAAAACCTCAGCCCTTAACCACGTGTTGACGCGGATGGGGTTTTCGCCGAAAGGTTTTGTGAAGTGGGACGGTAAAGCACACCGGGTCTGGTGGAAGCGGGGCAGCGTTGCGAACGATGACAACGAAACGCTGCGCTCAATGCTTGAACTCACAAAAATTCAGCATTTTGAAAAACTGGTTAAAAATTGATCAAGTCACAAGGTCACAAGAGGGTCACTAGATTTTTGACCACTTGTGACCCGCTGGAAGCCCCGGTTTATAAGGGTTTACTACTCTTTAGGTCACAAGTTACAAGATAAAAAGATTTTGCCATGGAAAATGAACGTATGAATTCGTATAGGTGGTCATCATTATGTGTGTGTCATATGTCTCGTATTTATGTGTATTTAGATTTTTTCCACTTGTGACCCGTGACCTTTTCGCTGGAGGCCCCGGTTTATAAGGGCTGTAGAGGTCACCAGCTTGTGACCTGGGCTTGTGACCTTTCTTGAATTTGGAGCTGAGAATATGAAAAAGCGGAAAATCTCAAAAGCTGAGGCTGAATTTGCCCGAAAATACGTCGAGTGTGGCAAACCTGGCGAATCTTATAAATTTGCGTTCGACGTAAAAGGTCTCACGAATTCTCAAATCTCGTCCAAAGGCTACGGTGTTAAGAACCGCAAGCAAGTCAAAGAGCTAATTGAGAGCCTGCAAAAAAAGGTGAGCAAAGAAGCTGAATTTGGAATTCAGCAAATTTTGGAAATCTGGCAGGACATCGCAACGGCTGATCCGAACGAGCTGAGCAGCAATTTACGACGCTGCTGCCGTCATTGTTACGGGCGTGGTCATCATTATCAGTGGAAGGACAAGGCTGAATTTGCCTACGTGCTCGGCCAGGCGCTTAAATCCAAGCCTGCGAAGGGTGAAAAACCACAGCCGTTGCCGAGCGATGAGGGCGGGTATGGATTCAATTTCACGTTCCGCCCGCACCCTGAGTGCACCGAGTGCCGAGGCGAAGGGCACCTTGACACCTTCTTTGCTGACACTCGTTCGTTGAGTCGCAAGGGGCGCCGGCTATTCGCCGGGATCAAACAGACACAGAGCGGCATGCAGGTGTTGACGCGCGATCAGGACGCCGCGCTCGCCAACCTGGCGAAGTTCTACGGAATGACGCCTGACAATCTTCGCGTCACGGGGGCTAACGGTGAGCCGTTAATAAGTGCTACCATCTCGCTGCCGGCTGATCCGGCTGAGGCTGCGGCAACGTACGCCGAATTCATCAAGAAGAACGCAAGGGGATGACAATGCAAAAGTATTACGTGGTTCCGCAAATGATGGGTAAGAGTGAGCACGCAGGCGAGGCGGTTGTTTATTTCGCGAACGAGGTTGATCGTGAATTTGAAAGCCTTCGAATTGATCGAGACCTTAACGCCCTGGCTGCACAACAAGCCGGCGACGATGCCATCAAACGCGCAAACGAACGCGACGTTCTGCGCAGCACCCTGGAAGCGCTGGCACCTGACCTGAAAGTAATGGCGATCCTGTACCAGCAGCAAGGCAACTTCGAACGCGCCCAGGCGCTGATGAAAATTCGCGAATCGCTGGGGTTGGAAAAATGAGCAAAAAGCTCCCTAAAGCCGTGAGGGTGTACGACCCTGAAGGTGGGAAAACGCACTACGAGCCAGACAGTCATAGCGGTAACGTAACTCTCTGCGGGCAAACTGACTGGCTTGGGCAGAAAGAGCGCGGCACGGAAACCAATAAACCGGTTGACTGCTACGCCTGTCTTTCAATAGTTGAATACGTCAGAGAGCATAAATTTGAGGACTGACCATGAGCCAACATGACGTTGAATTCCCAGGCCAGTACGGCAGCGCGACCCAGGTGCGCACCTGCGTAAAGGACAGGTTCGGAAACTGGTCGATTGATGGTCGGCCAATGCCTGAGCCCAAGCAGGTTGGCGAGCGCCTGGTTTGTGGGCCCGTTACATACAACCTTGAATGGAAAGAGCGCGATTGCCAAAATTTGTGCAAAGGTTGCGGTTGCAATCTTGATTTTGTCCAGTGCTGGTGCGCGCTTGATGCTTATGAGGTTGTGCAACAACCAATCAAAACGAACAGCGTGGGTATCACCGAACGCTGTGAACTCGGTGAGGGTTGCCGATGCGTTAAGGGTGATGAGCCTGGGTGCTGGAACTGGGCTTCGAGGGTTGAAATATGAGCAGCTTTTGCATGTTCGGGACTTGTCAGAAATGCGGACTCACGCAGTACATGCAGGGTCAGCCGTGCCGGGTCTGCGGCGGTAAGGTCGAGCAGGGAGGCAAGAAGTCGTGAGCGGGCGAGTAGCCAAAAAGCTGCTTGCGCTTTTGAACGCTTCGTTTCCTGAGCGCAACGGCTTACCGATTGAGTGGCTTGAAAATGATATGCATCCGGCTAAAGGCGCTTGGCGTAAAAAGTCCATGGACGTTTGGAGCTGGCAGGCTTACGCGCAGTACAAAGACAATAGCTGCATTGCATATGCTGTAGGGAGTTACGCGACAATGACTGAGCTGATCAAGTTTAAAAAGCTTGAAATGGTTGGGGACGAAATTTACGGCGTTAAGGAAACCTGATGGATTGGAAGAACCCCGACTATCGGGGCATCCTGCAAGAGCGCCTGGACAACCTAGCCAACATCCGCAAGACGCCTCAAATCCTCCCCGCGCTCAAGATGCACTATCGCGAGAACCCTGCTGACTTTATCAATGACTGGGGCGTCACCTACGACCCCCGGCTCATTGAGCGCGGGTTGTCACCCATCGTGCCAATGATCCTGTTCCCCAAGCAGCAAGACTTCATAGAGTGGGTGCTTGAACGCTGGCGGTCCGGTGAGTCAGGGGTTGCCCCAAAGTCTCGGGACATGGGTCTGTCGGTGGTCTGTCAGCAGCTGGCCGCCACGCTGTGCCTGTTCCGGAACAACATGAACATCGGGTTCGGCTCGCGCAAGGAGGACTTGGTAGACCGCGTAGGCGATCCCGACACCCTCTTCTATAAAGGTCGACAGTTCCTTGAGTTGCTGCCCGTTGAGTTTCGCGGCGGGTTCGATCCAGGCAACAAGGACCACAGCAGCCACCTGAAAATTTACATCCCCGAAACTAAGAGCATCATCAAAGGCGAGGCCGGTGACAACATCGGTCGGGGTGGGCGAACCGCGCTGTACTTCGACGACGAGTCGGCCTTCCAGCCTCGCCCACTGAAAATCGACGCGTCCCTGTCCAACACCACCAACTGCCGGATATCGGTAAGCTCTGCCAACGGCACCGACAACCCTTTTGCTGACAAAGTGCAGAACTGGCCAGAGCACCGCGTCTTCTGGTTTCACTGGCGCGACGACCCGCGCAAGGATGACGCCTGGTACAAGAAGAAATGCGAGGACATCGACAACCCGCTGATCGTCGCTCAGGAAATCGACCTCAACTTCAAAGCCTCGAAAGCCGGCATCCTCATACCAAGCGAGTGGGTGCAGGCTGCGATTGACGCGCATGTCAAACTTGGGTTTAAGGCGACTGGTGAGCGACGCGGTGCGCTTGACGTTGCTGACGAAGGTATCGACCTTAACTGCTGGGGCTGCCGCCACGGCGTGGTCATGGAATTCATCGAAGCTTGGTCGGGCAAAGGTTCTGACACGTTTGCCACGACGGCGTACGCGTTTAAGCTTGCCGACGACAACGATATAGACGATTGGGATTTTGACAGTGATGGCCTTGGTGTTGGTGTCAGGGGTGATGCCAGGGTTCTCAACGAGTCACGCCAAAAGAACAAACAGAAGGTTAACCCGTTCCGTGGTTCGGGCGAAGTGATCGAAAAAGACAAGGAGGTTTTCAAAGGTGAGCAGGGGCGCAAGGGGCGCAAAAACGAGGACTTCTTTGCGAACCGCAAAGCTCAAGAATGGTGGCGTCTGATGGAACGCTTTAAGATGACGTACCGCGCCGTCGTTGAGGGCTTGGCGTACGACCCTGACGAGATAATCAGCCTCGACAGCAGCAAGATACCAAAGAAGGCGTTGAGCAAATTGACCCAGGAACTGAGCCAGCCAACGTGGTCGCAGAACGGCACCGGCAAAATCCTAATCGACAAGGCGCCGCAGGGTTCCCGCTCGCCAAACTATGCTGACCAATGCATGATGTTGTATTCCAAGCGCGCACGCCGCTCAGGCTTCTAAGAGGGTTCACCATGTTCAAACGTTTCTTCAACTGGTTGTTGGGGCCGAAGGGTGACCCGATCCCGGCGGCGGATCAGGATCCACCAAAGCCGCGTTCATCTGGCATGTTCTCAATCGATCAGGCCGAGGGGCGTGCCCCAGAGGATCGGCTTTCGGTGACTGACCGATTATGCAATCTGCTGCAGGTGGCACCAAAGGCCATTGTGCCAACGCACGCACAGGATGAGGGTCTGGGCATCAGCAGCGAGGAAGGCGCGAATGGCTTCGTCAAGCAAGGCTATGGCGTGGGCATCAGTGAGGCAGGCGCACCGCCGGCTATCGTTGACTGGTTCATCAGTCAGACGTTCATCGGCCACCAGCTGGCCGGCATGCTCGCGCAGCACTGGTTAATCGACAAGTGCTGTCTGATCCCTGCACGCGATGCGGTGCGCCACGGGTTCGACATTCACGCCCCAGACGGCGGTGACCTTGAAGCACCTGATGTGCTCAACATGATAAAGCGCTTGGACAAGCGCTTTAAGCTGCACAAAAATCTTGTCGAGCTGATCTACAAGGGTAAGATTTTTGGTATTCGCATCGCGTTCTTTCAGATTGAAAGCACCGACCCGCTGTTCTATGAGCTGCCGTTCAACATCGACAGCGTGACGCCTGGCAGTTACAAGGGGATTGTGCAGGTCGACCCGTACTGGTGTATCCCCGAGCTAGATCAGGCCGGTAGCAGCGCGCCGAACTCAATGCACTTTTACGAGCCGAAGTTTTGGGTCATTAATGGCAAACGCTATCACCGCTCCCACCTGATCATTTATCGCGAAGGCGACGTGATCGACATCCTCAAGCCGTCCTATCTGTACGGCGGTATCCCGGTTCCGCAGAAGATCTTCGAACGCGTCTATGCGTCGGAGCGCACCGCCAACGAGGCGCCACAGCTGGCCCTCACCAAGCGCACAATCATCCTGCAGACTGAGTTGGAAGAGGGAATCGCCCTCGGTCCGAAATACGGCCAGCGTTTGGCCGAGCAATCAGAACTGCAGAACAACTACGCAGTGACCATCGGCGATACGGCCGACAAGTACAGCCAGTTCGATACGAGCTTGGCAGACCTTGACGCCGTGATCATGACCAACTTCCAGCTGTGCGCGTCGATTGCCAACGTACCTGGCACCAAGCTGTTGATGACCCAGCCTAAGGGATTCAACGCGACTGGTGAATACGATGAGGCCAGCTATCACGAAGAGCTTGAATCGATCCAGGCGGGCGCGCCGACCGAGCTTGTTGAACGTCACCATGAGCTGGTGATGGTAAGCGTGGTGCTGCCGTACATGCGCAAGCGTGATGTGGCTTGGGAACCGCTTGAAACCGTAATCAGCTGGGCGCCGCTCGACAGCCCAACGGCCAAAGAGTACGCAGAAATCAACCTCATCAAAGCGCAGACAGGTCAGCAGCTTGTCACGTCCGGCGCGATTGATGGCTACGATGAGCGCGACCGTATCCGCGCCGACAAGGACAGCGGGTACACAGGTATCGCCGAGGCGCTGCGCCCAGATGAGGACGCGGACGGCGAACCTGACGCACCTAAAGTTGGGCAACCGCCTGCGCCAGCACAGCCAGGTTTCGACGCCGGGGTTGACGAACCACAACTGATCACCAACCAAATTCGCCTTGACCCCGAGATTGTTGAGGGTAAGCGCGGCGCTAAGGACTACACGGTGCAAGTCTCCCCAGTCATCATGGACGTTGTGACCGGCAAGCAATACCGCGTGGTCATTGACGGCCATCATTCGCTTGAGGCTGCGCGCCTGGACGGCGTAGCACCCGAGCTGGTTGAAGGCGGTTATGGTGAGTCCGACTATTTCGACGCCGACACCGGTTCGCCGCTGTGACCAAAAAGAAAGTGCGCCTTGTGCGCCGACCTTCACCGGGCACCGAGACGAAGCGGGCACAGACCCTCAAGCCCTCGGTGAGTGTCGGCGCGGCGTACGCTCGCGAGCTGATGGCGCTCACCGACGAAATGTACAGCGAGGCAGCCAAGGCAGTTTTAGCTGAATATCAAGAAACTGCCGCAGCAGACGCCGAAAAGGATTTCTGGTCCCGGCTTGCTGAGCGGCTTGCGTCCAAGTTCGCGGCAAAGGCTACTGTGTTGGCCACGGGGTTCCTAACTCGCGTTGAGCGCAACGCGACCACCAACCTTGAGCGGTCTTTGAGGTCCACCAGCGAAGACCTCACGCTCAATATGAAGAATACCCCGGCGGTCACTAAGGACATCAAAAAGCGCATTGCCTACAACGTTGACCTGATCACCCGCATCCCGATGGAATATTTGGACAAGGTGAAAAAAGACGTCAACGAATCGCTGAGCAAGGGTAAGGGTTTGGCGGACCTGCAGCCTGCGCTGGAAGAGCGATACGGTGAAGCGAAGCGCCACGCTCAGCTTGTGGCGTTGGACCAGACGCGCAAAGCATACACCGCAATCAACACTGCCAAGATGCGCCAAAACGGAATCACCAAGTTTGAGTGGGTGCACAGCGGTGGGAGTCAAGAGCCACGCCCTTATCACTTGCACTCGCCGGCTCAGGGTGGTTTGAATGGCGGGATTTTCGATATCAACGATCCGCCCATCATCGACAAGAAAACTGGCGAACGCGGGTTGCCTGGTGACGATTACAACTGCAGGTGTACAATGCGGCCAATTGTAACTTTTGACGATGATGAGGCCGAGGAATGACGCACCGCATTGAGGACTTTAACGGATGGTTCGAAGTTGCGCGCAATCCAATTAGTAAGGCGGGAGTATACCCTTACTTAGGGTCTAGTCTTGGTGAGGATATTATCAAGGCGCACAACATTGACCCCGAAAAAGTTTACATGGTGCTGCGCCCACCTGAAGAACTGGCAAAGCCTGAGTTCCTTTTCAGCTGCTCGCTGTTGCCGTGGATCAACGATCACGAAATGTTGGGCGGCGAGGAAACCGGCTACACTCGCCCCGAAGAAAAAGGGATTGGTGGTGTTACCGGCGAACAAGTTGTGTTTGATGAAACTGACGATACTGTCTATTCAAACATCAAGCTGTTTTCCGAAGCCCACCGAAATGCAGTAGAGAACGGAAAGGAACCATTGTCTTTGGGTTACCGGTGTGCATACAAATGGGCGCCAGGTGAGTACAAAGGCGAGAAGTATGATTTAATACAAGTGAACCTGCGTGGCAATCACCTAGCGTCAGTTGATGACGGGCGGATGG
>Ga0247818_10003268_pt1 | contig 10470 bp, 9 predicted proteins | sample 13C_Glucose_Day1_FD_192424 | JGI IMG/M metagenome (GOLD analysis project Ga0247818, IMG submission 192424) | Soil microbial communities from agricultural site in Penn Yan, New York, United States - 13C_Glucose_Day1 | ecosystem: Environmental > Terrestrial > Soil > Agricultural land | place: USA...
GACGGGGGCCGGCGCGGCCGGGACGGCGGCGGGCGCCGGGGCCGTCGGTGCCGCCTGGGTGCGCGGCTCTGCCACCGGCTGCACGGTCCGCCCGTGCACCTGGGCGGCCCGCAGCGCGTACTCGACGTCGGCCCGCAGGATCAGCCCGTCCGGCCCGGAGCCGTGCAGCTCCCGCAGGTCCAGGCCGTTCTGGCGGGCGAGGCGGCGCACCAGTGGGGAGATGACCGGCACGGGTCCCTCCGCCACTTCCCTGGCGACGGCGTCCCCGTTGGCGGACACCGGCTCCCCCGGCCGCACCCTTCTGCGGCGCGCGGGTGCCTCGGAGGTGCCGTAGCCCACCAGGACGTTCCCGGAGCCCTCGCTCTCGCCGTCGCCGGCCGGCGCGCCGACGGCCACCGTGATCAGCGGCGCCCCGACGGGCAGTTCGGTGCCCTCCTCGCCGAAGCGGGCCGTGACGACGCCGCCGTAGGGGCAGGGGACCTCGACCATCGCCTTGGCCGTCTCGACCTCGACGACCGGCTGGTCGATCGCGACGACGTCGCCGACCTGGACCAGCCAGCGCACGATCTCCGCCTCGGTGAGCCCCTCCCCGAGGTCGGGGAGCTTGAACTCGAGCACCTGTGCCATCAGCTCTCGGCCTCCCACTGCAGACGCCCCACGGCGTCCAGGATCCGGTCCACGCCGGGCAGGTGGTGACGCTCCACCATCGGCGGCGGATAGGGGATGTCGAACCCGGCCACACGCAGCACCGGCGCTTCCAGGTGGTGGAAGCAGCGCTCCGTGATCCGGGCCGCGATCTCCCCTCCCGGTCCGCCGAACCCGCCCGACTCGTGCACGACGACCGCCCGTCCGGTCCGCCGTACGGAGGCGGTGACCGTGTCGTCGTCGAACGGCACCAGCGAGCGCAGGTCGACGACCTCCAGGTCCCAGCCCTCCTCCCGCGCCGCCTCGGCGGCTTCGAGGCAGACGGGCACGGACGGACCGTACGTGATGAGCGTGGCGCTCCGGCCGGAGCGCCGCACCACCGCACGGCCGATCGGTTCAACGGTCTGCGGGTCCTCGGGGTTCCAGGAGTCCTTCGACCAGTACAGACGCTTGGGCTCCAGGAAGACGACCGGGTCGTCGGAGGCGATGGAGGCGCGCAGCAGGCCGTAGGCGTCGGCGACGGTCGCGGGCGTGACGACATGGAGCCCCGGAGTCGCCATGTAGTACGCCTCGGACGAGTCGCTGTGGTGCTCGACGCCGCCGATGCCGCCGCCGTAGGGGACCCGGATGGTGATCGGGAGCGGCATCCTGCCGCGGGTGCGGTTGCGCATACGCGCGACGTGCGAGATCAGCTGCTCGAACGCCGGGTAGGCGAAGGCGTCGAACTGCATCTCGACGACCGGGCGCAGCCCGTACATGGCCATGCCCACGGCCGTGCCGAGGATGCCCGCCTCGGCCAGCGGGGTGTCGGTGCAGCGGTCCTCGCCGAACTCCTTGGCGAGTCCGTCGGTGACGCGGAAGACGCCACCGAGGGTGCCGACGTCCTCGCCCATGACGTGCACGGACGGGTCGGCGGCCATGGCGTCGCGCAGCGCGCGCGTGAGGGCCTGCGCCATGGTGGCCGGCTTGACGGCGACGGTGGTCATCGGTGCGACCCCTCGGACTCGGCGTGCAGCTCCGCCTGCAACTGGGCGCGCTGCTCGCGCAGTTGCGGGGTGGGCTCGGCGTAGACGTGGTCGAACAGGTCCATCGGGTCGAGCGCCGGGTCCTGGTTCATGCGTTCGCGCAGGTCGGCGGCCATGGCCTCGGCGGCGTCGCGGGCGGCCTGCTTGCCGGCGTCATCGAGCAGACCCCGCTCGGTCAGCTCGTGCTCCAGGAGCGCGATCGGGTCGTGCCCGCGCCAGGTCTCGACCTCGGAGTCGCCGCGGTAGCGGGTCGCGTCGTCGGCGTTGGTGTGGGCGTCGATGCGGTAGGTGATCGCCTCGATCAGGGTGGGACCGCCGCCCGCGCGGGCCTGCCGTACGGCGTCGGCGAGCACCTCGTGCACGGCGGCCGCGTCGTTGCCGTCGACCAGGCGGCCGGGCATGCCGTAGCCGACGGCCTTGTGGGCCAGCGACGGGGCCGCGGTCTGCTTGGCGAGCGGGACGGAGATGGCGAAGCCGTTGTTCTGGACCAGGAAGACGACCGGGGCCTGCCACACGGCGGCGAAGTTCAGCGCCTCGTGGAAGTCGCCCTCGCTGGTGCCGCCGTCGCCGACCAGGGCGAGCGCGACCACGTCGTCGCCCTTGAGGCGGGCGGCGTGGGCGAGGCCGACGGCGTGCGGAAGCTGGGTGGCGAGCGGCGTGCACAGGGGGGCCACGCGGTGCTCGTGCGGGTCGTAGCCGGTGTGCCAGTCGCCGCGCAGCAGGGTCAGGGCCTCGACGGGGTCCACGCCGCGTGCGACGGCCGCCAGGGTGTCGCGGTAGCTCGGGAAGAGCCAGTCGCGCTCCTGAAGAGCCAGTGCGGCGGCGACCTCGCAGGCCTCCTGGCCGGTGCTGGACGGGTAGACGGCGAGGCGGCCCTGCTTGGTGAGCGCGGTCGCCTGCACGTTGTACCTGCGGCCCCGCACCAGCTCGGCGTAGAGCCGGCGCAGCAGGTCCGGATCGGCCTTCGCGGCCGCCTCCGTCCCGAGGACGCGGTAGGGCTCTGCGTCGGGCAGCAGCGGCGCGGGGTCCATACGGGGCTGCCAGGCGGGCGGCGGCGATGGCCGATACGCGCCTCGCTGCTCCATGACCGTCATGACGGCACCTCCTCGTGGGAGTGGCTACGGGAGGCGCAGCTCCTGTGACGCGCCCCACCTACCGATTGTTCGGTCGTCGGCACATTTTGGCTACAGGCCCCCCGAGGCTGTGGACAAACGGTTCTCCACAGCCTCCAATGAACGCAGTACGTCCACGGAGGGAAGGTGGGGGGACATGGCGCCTGAACAAATGGCCGAAAGCCCGGACGACGGAATCCCCTTGCCGCCGGCCCGGCCGCTCGACGCCATAGATCAGGACATCCTCCAGATGCTCCAGGCGGACGGCCGCGCGTCCATACGCTCGGTGGCCGAGCGGGTCCACGTCTCGCGCGCCAATGCCTACGCCCGCATCAACCGCCTCATCGAGGACGGCGTCATCCGCGGTTTCGGCGCCCGCGTCAACCATGAACGCGCAGGACAGGGCACATCCGCGTACATCACACTGAAGATCGTCCAGAACTCCTGGCGCACGGTCCGCGAGCAGCTGCGCCAACTGCCCGGCGCCTCGCACATCGCCCTGGTGGGCGGCGACTTCGACGTCCTGCTCCTGGTGCACACCCCGGACAACCGCTCCCTGCGCGAACTGGTCCTCACCCGCCTCCAGGGGATCCCCGAGGTCCTCAGCTCACGCACCCTGCTGGTCTTCGAGGAGGAGGACCTGGAACCCCAGGGCTGAGCCGACCGCGGCCGCTCAGGCGGAGGCCATCACCAGGCCGATCAGCAGCATCAGCGCCAGCGGGAGCAGCACGCAGACGAGCCCCGTCACAGCCGCCGTCAGACGCGCGGTCCGCAGGGATCGGCGGTGCGGCAGCAGCCAGGCGAGCACGAGCAGACCGAACCCCCAGTGGACCACGCCGCCGAGGAACCCCAGGGCGTCCTCGGCCCCCAGGAAGACGTAGTCCCACACCAGGATCGGCAACGCGGGCACCGTCGCCACGAGCGGTGCCCTCCACCAGGTCGGATGGTGTCCGTCGCCCCGCACATCATCGGCCGTCATGCGCCCCACCCCACCACCGGCCGGCCGACCATGGCATCCGCGGCCGTACTCATCACCGCCACGCGCGCGTACTCAGGCCCAAGGCGCCGCGGGCGGGGTTCAGCTCGCCTCGCGCAGGCCTCCGAAGACCAGGCGCACCACCGTCTCGGCGACCTCGCGTTCGTTCATGCCGCGGCCGTCCGGGCGGTACCACTCCACGATGGAGTTGACCATGCCGAAGACGAGCCGCGTGGCCAGGCGGACCTCGACGTCACCGCGGACCTCGCCCTCGGCGGCGGCGGCCTTCAGCAGTGCGGCCACCTGGTGGTCGAAGTCGCGGCGCCGCTCAAGCGCCCAGCGCTCGGTGTCGGTGTTGCCGCGCACCCGCAGCAGCAGCGTCACGTACGGCAGCTCGGCTATCAGGACCTCGACCATGCGCCGGACGACGTACTCCAGGCGGTCCGCGGCGTGCCCCACGCGTGCGTGCTCCTCGTCGAGGATGCCGAAGAGCCCGTCCAGGGCACGGCTGACAGCGCGGCGCAGCAGCTCCTCCTTGCCCGTGACGTGGTGGTAGATCGACGACTTGGAGATGCCGGCCGCCCGGGACAGGTGCTCCATGGAGGTGCCGTCGTAGCCGCGTTCGTTGAAGACCTGCACGGCGACGGAGAGCAGCGTCTCCGGGGTGTACGTGTCGCGCTTGGCGGTGGTCATGAGGTGCTGCCCTCCCGCTTGTCGGAGGCGTACGCGTGGCGGTAGAGCGCGAGGGACGGCGCGTAGCGGCCGGAGGGCTCGCGCACGTGCAGTTCGTCCAGGAGGTCGTAGGCCCAGCCGCGGCCCAGGCGGCGGCTCCATTCGAAGGGCCCCATGGGGTAGTTCACGCCGAGCCGCATCGCGGTGTCGATGTCCTCCACGGTGGCCACGCCCTTGGCGACGGCGTCGTGCGCCAGGTCGACGATCCGGGCGACCGTGCGGGCGACGATCATGCCGGGGACGTCGCCGATGACGCTGACGTCCTTGCCGAGCGCCTGGAAGAGGCCGATGGCCTCGGTGAGGGTCTGCGGCGCGGTGTCCTGCGAGGCGGACAGCGCGATCCGGGTGGCGCGGCGGTAGTCGACGGCGAGGTCGAAGTAGACGACGTCCCGGAACTCCACCGACGTCTGGCCGTCGGCGAGCGCCAGCTGGCCGCCGCTCGGCAGCACCAGACGCGTGCCGTGGTCCTCTTCCTCCTCGCGCACCGGGATGCCCGCCTCGCGGATCAGCGAAAGCAGCTCGGAGGCGGGGCCCAGGTCGCCCTCGGCGACGACGTAGGCGGGCTGCTGCCGCTTCTCGGCGGTGTGCGGCTCGTCCCGCTCGGCGTCCTCGGCGTAGTCGTACCAGCCGTGCCCGCTCTTGCGGCCGAGCCGGCCCGACTCGACCAGGCGGCGCTGGGCGAGCGAGGGCGTGAAGCGCACGTCGTGGAAGAAGGCCTGCCACACGGAGTGCGTGACGGATTCGTTGACGTCCTGCCCGATCAGGTCGGTGAGCTCGAAGGCGCCCATCTTGAAGCCGCCGCACTCGCGCAGCACCGCGTCGATGGTGGCCGGATCCGCTCCTTGCGCCTCGTAGACCGCGAAGGCCTCGGCGTAGAAGGGCCGGGCGATGCGGTTGACGATGAAGCCGGGGGTGTCGGCGCAGGCCACCGGCGTCTTGCCCCAGGCCCGTGCCGTCTCGTACGCGCGCGTGGCCGACGTGACGTCGGTGGCGAACCCGGAGACGACCTCGACCAGCGGCAGCAGCGGCGCGGGGTTGAAGAAGTGCAGGCCGACGAAGCGGCCCGGGTTCGCGAGGGCACCGCCGATGGCCGTGACCGACAGGGACGAGGTGTTGGTGGCGAGCAGGCAGTCCTCGTCGACGACGCCCTCCAGCTCGCGCAGCAGCTCCTGTTTGACGTCGAGGCGCTCAAGGACGGCCTCGACGACCAGGGCGCAGTCCGCGAGCTCGGCGAGGGACTCGGCGGGCAGCAGCCGGGCACGGGCCGCGTCGCGGTCGGCGCCGGTGAGGCGGTCCTTGGCGACGAGCCGGTCCAGGCGGGCGCCGATCGCGTCCGCCGCCGCCTGCGCGCGCCCGGGAGCGGTGTCGTACAGCCGTACCGGGTGGCCGGCGACCAACGCGACCTGGGCGATGCCCTGGCCCATGGTGCCGGTGCCGACGACGGCCACGGGGCTGCTGAGGTCGAGAGCTGTCATGTGCGCGATCCTCCCGCACGGGGTTTTCCACAGATGCGGCGGACCCCCTTGAACCGACCGATCGTTCGGTTACTCTAACTCTGTCTGGCTGTTCCTGCCCATGTTTCTGCCCAGGTCATGAGCTCGACGGAGAGCTCTGGAATCGAGGAGTTGGTCCCGCATGGCCGCCGAACTGACCGCCCACGAGCTGATCGCCAAGCACCGGCCCACCCTCGACCAGGCGCTGGAAGCAATCCGTACCCGCGCGTACTGGTCACCGCACCCCGAGCACCCCAAGGCCTACGGCGAGAACGGCAGCCTGGACGCGGCGGCGGGCAAGGCGGCCTTCGACGCCCTCCTGGGCGGCCGCCTCGACCTCGGCCAGCCCGGCACCGACGACTGGGTGGGCGGCGAGACGTCCCCGTACGGCATCGAGCTGGGCGTCGAGTACCCGCACGCCGACATCGACACGCTGCTGCCCGCCATGCAGGCCGGCCGGCGCGCGTGGCGCGACGCGGGCGCGGAGATGCGCGCGGTGGTGTGTGTGGAGATCCTCAAGCGGATCAGCGACCGGACGCACGAGTTCGCGCACGCGGTCATGCACACCTCCGGCCAGGCGTTCATGATGGCGTTCCAGGCGGGCGGCCCGCACGCGCAGGACCGCGGCCTCGAGGCGGTGGCGTACGCCTACGTCGAGCAGGTCCGCACCCCCGACACCGCGGAGTGGACCAAGCCGCAGGGCAAGCGCGACCCGCTCGCGCTGACCAAGCAGTTCACGCCGGTCCCGCGCGGGACCGCCCTGCTCATCGGCTGCAACACCTTCCCGACCTGGAACGGCTACCCGGGCCTGTTCGCCTCCCTCGCCACCGGCAACCCGGTCCTGGTCAAGCCGCACCCGCGCGCGGTGCTGCCGCTCGCGCTCACCGTGCAGGTAGCGCGCGAGGTCCTCGCCGAGGCGGGCTTCGACGCGAACCTCGTCGCGCTGGCCGCCGAGCGGCCCGGCGAGGGCATCGCCAAGACCCTGGCGACCCGCCCCGAGATCCGGATCATCGATTACACCGGCTCGACCGTGTTCGGCGACTGGCTGGAGGCCAACGCCCGCCAGGCGCAGGTCTACACGGAGAAGGCCGGCGTCAACACGGTGATCGTCGACTCCACCGACGACTACAAGGGGATGCTCTCCAACCTGGCCTTCTCGCTGTCCCTGTACAGCGGCCAGATGTGCACCACCCCGCAGAACCTGCTGGTGCCGCGCGACGGCATCCGCACCGACGAGGGCCCCAAGACCTACGACGAGGTCGTCGCCGACCTCGCCCGCGCGGTCGACGGCCTGCTCGGCGACGACGCCCGCGCGAACGCGCTGCTCGGCGCGATCGTCAACCCCGACGTCAAGGCCCGCCTGGAGGCGGCTGCCGGGCTCGGCGAAGTCGCCCTCGCCTCACGGGAGATCGCCAACCCCGAGTTCCCGGACGCGGTGGTGCGCACGCCGGTGATCGTGAAGCTGGACGGCGCCAAGCCGGACGACGAGGCCGCGTACATGAGCGAGTGCTTCGGGCCGGTGTCGTTCGCCGTGGCGATGGACTCGGCCGCCGACGCGGTGGAGCTGCTGCGGCGCACGGTGCGCGAGAAGGGCGCGATGACCGTCGGCGCGTACACCACCGACGACGAGGTCGAGGGCGCGATCCAGGAGGTGTGCCTGGAGGAGGCGGCCCAGCTGTCGCTGAACCTCACGGGCGGCGTGTACGTCAACCAGACGGCCGCGTTCTCCGACTTCCACGGGTCGGGCGGCAACCCGGCGGCCAACTCCGCGCTGTGCGACGGGGCGTTCGTCGCCAACCGGTTCCGCGTCGTCGAGGTGCGCCGGGAGGCCTAGGCCCGCGCCGCGCCCCCGGTGAGACTCCAGTGGTACAGCGTCATCGCGACGCTCGTCGCCAGGTTGTAGCTGGAGACCTGGGGGCGCATCGGCAGGGACAGCAAGTGGTCGGTGCGCGCACGCAGTTCGGCCGACAGGCCGCTGCGCTCCGACCCGAAGGCGAGGACGGCGTCGTCCGGGAGCTTCACGCCCCGGATGTCGTCGCCCTCGGGGTCGAGCGCGAACAGCGGGCCCGGGGGCAGCTCGGGCACCGTCAGCCGCTCCACGACCGTCGCGAAGTGCAGTCCCGCACCGCCGCGCACGACCGTGGGGTGCCAGGGGTCGAGGGTGCCGGTGGTGACCACGCCGGTCACGCCGAACCCGGCGGCCAGCCGGATCACGGCGCCCGCGTTGCCGAGGTTGCGGGGGTTGTCGAGGACCACGACCGGGGCGGTGCGCGGGGTGTGCGCCAGCCTGCCGAGGCCGGCGGCGCGTGACGGCCGTACCGCCAGGGCGGCCACCGCCGTGGGGTGCGGGCGCGGCACCAGGGACCGGTACGTCGACTCCGGGACCTCGGTCAGGAGCGCGTTCAGGGCGTCCCGTACGTCCGGTGCCAGCTCGTCGGCGAGCGCCAGCGCCGCCTCCCGGTCCACGGCGACCGCGACCGGGACCTCGGCGCCGAAGCGTACGGCGTGCTTGAGGGCGTGGAAGCCGTCGAGCAGGACGGAGGTCTCGGCGAGCCGGTTCCAGGAGGCCAGGGTCATGCCGAAGAGCCTACGTGCGCATGCTCGGGGTTCTCCGGGCTGCGCGGGGCCGGGGGCTTCACCGGGTAGTCGCCGCGCCGCACCAGCCCGGCCAGCCGGCCACGCGCGCGTGCGGCCAGGTCGCCGAGCCGGCGCAGGAACGACGTCGGCAGGAACACCGCGTCCGCCGCGATCATCGCCAGGGAGAAGAACGGCAGGCCGAGCACGACCGCGATCACGGCGTGCTCGGTGATCATCGCCGCGAGCAGGACGTTCTTGACCCGCCGGTTGAACAGGGTGAACGGGAAGGCGACCTGCACGACGACCGTGCCGTAGGTGATCAGCATGACCATGGTGCCGCTGGACGACAGCACGTCGGCGAGTGCGGGCCAGGGCGAGAAGTAGTCGAGGTGCAGCGGGTAGTAGACGGCGGTGCCGTCCTGCCAGCGCGAACCCTGGATCTTGTACCAGCCGGCGGTGGCGTAGATCAGACACGCCTCGGCCATGATCACCAGCAGGGCGCCGTTGTGCACGACGTTGCCGATGACGTCCAGCAGGATGCGGGGCTCGGCGGTCCGCGCGCGGCGGCCGACGATCCACCACACGGCCGGGGCCAGCCAGCTGATCCACAGGATCAACGGCACGGTCAGGTCGCCGTCGAGCCGGCCCGCCGCGGTCACCGCGACCAGCACGAACCCGGACACGCTCCACAGGGCCGGACCCACCCGGTCCGGCGCCACGCGCTCACCACGCGCGTGTGCCTCACGCGCGCGCCGTGCCCGGCGCTCGTCCAGCGACCAGACCTGACCGCAGCGCGTGAAGACGAGGTAGACGCACATCAGGTGCAGGACGTTGTCGCCGCCGTCGCCCATGAAGATCGACCGGTTCTGGAGCGAGAGCACGCCCACCATGAACAGCACGGACATCGCCCGGGTGCGCCAGCCGACCAGCAGCAGCACAGCCGTCAGGACGGCGAAGAGGTACACCGTCTCGAACCAGATCCCGCCGCGGAACCACATCAGCGCGGTGAAGGAGCCGTTCGTCCCGATCAGCTGCTGGGCGAGGTCGAAGTCCCAGGGCCCGTCGGGGCCGTACAGCTCCTGGCGGTGCGGGAACTCGCGCAGCAGGAACAGCAGCCAGGTCGCGCTGAAGCCGATGCGGATCACGGCCGTCTGATACGGGCCGAGGGCGGACTCCGTCACGCGGGCGATGGCGGAGGAGACCGCGAGGGTGAAGCGGTTCACCGGGTGCCTCCCGCGCCGATACCGGTGGCGGCGTCGGCGGCGGCGGCCCGGTCCTCCGGCACCGACCACCACGGCAGCACTCGGTAGCTCGGTTTGTCCGAGATCTGCTCCTCGCTCCACTTCGGCGGGGGCACGTTGGTGGTGCGCGAGCGGACCTGAACTCGCTCGACGACGCCGCCCTCGCCTGCCGCGTCCGCGCGGTCGAGCCGCAGCTCCACTATGCGCCGCAGATACGTCTCGGACAGGGCGCCCCGAAGGCCCACCGGCCGGTTCTCGGTGTCGTGCGTGGCGACGAAGAAGTCCCAGGCCCGGCGCAGCTCGTTCTGCTGGGTGTGGCTGGGCAGCAGATTGCCGTCGATGGCCTTGCCGTCCCGGGCGGACAGGTCGTACCAGCCGGTCGTGCGCGTGCCGCCGCCTGTGCCGACCTGGGCCCTGACCTGCACCGCGATGTTCTGCTGGAGCGGGTTGGGGGCGAACAGCTTCCAGTTCTGCTCGAACTCCGGGTATATCCAGTCGTCGATCGCCCGGCTGTGCTTCTTGGTGACCGTGTTCGGCGGCGCGACGTGCAGAAAGACCATCCCCGTGTGGACACAGACGACGATCGCCACCACCGCGACGGCGAGCGCGGCGACGATCTGGTACCGCAGCGAGAGCGCGGCCACACCCGTGCGCGCCTCGGGTTCGGAC
>Ga0247818_10003271_pt1 | contig 10467 bp, 9 predicted proteins | sample 13C_Glucose_Day1_FD_192424 | JGI IMG/M metagenome (GOLD analysis project Ga0247818, IMG submission 192424) | Soil microbial communities from agricultural site in Penn Yan, New York, United States - 13C_Glucose_Day1 | ecosystem: Environmental > Terrestrial > Soil > Agricultural land | place: USA...
TCCGGCTACACGATTTCATTCACCGTTGCGCAGTCAGCGGATAAACCGACTCCCATCCGCCACCCAGCGCCTTATACAAGCCGACCGCTGCCAGTGACACACCGGTGGAACTCTCCACCCATTGCTCCTGGGTCGCCAGCAATGCGCTTTGCACGGTGAGTACGTTGACGAAGTCCACCACGCCTTCGACGTATTGCTGTTGCGCGGTTTGCAGGGCGATCCGGTTCTGGCGCACGGCTTCGGCGAGGCTGTCTCGGCGCAGTTGGCTGGCGTTGTAGGCGCTCAATTGGTCGTCGATTTCATGCCATGCGCGCAGCACGGTTTGCTGGTAGGCGATGGCTGCTTCCTGTTGCTGGGCCTCGCGCAAATCCAGCACACCGCGCAGCCGGCCGCCGTCGAACAGTGGCAGGCTGAATTGCGGGCCGATGCCGAACGCGCGTGATCCCCAAGAGCCGAAATCGCTCAATTGCATGGCTTGCGAACCGACACTGCCCGACAGGGTAATGCGCGGATAAAAATCACCCTTGGCCACGCCGATACTGGCGGTCGCGGCATGCAGGCGGGCTTCGGCCTGGCGGATGTCCGGGCGGCGCTCGGCCAGTTGCGACGGCAAGCCGATGGCGACCTGGCGCGGGGTCTGCGGCACCGGTGCGTCGGTGGACAGCTCGGCCGTCAGCGCCTGTGGTGGCTCGCCCATCAACAAGCTCAGGGCGTTGATCAATTGCGCCTGGCGTTGCTCCAGGGCTGGCAGGCGCGACTCGATGGCCGCGACCTGGGCGGCCGCTTCGGCGACATCGAGGTCGGTTGCGACGCCGTCGGCCAGGCGCAGTTGCGACAGCTTGAGGCTGTGCCGGGCGACGTCGAGGTTCTGTTCGGTGACGGCCCGGGTGTTCTGCACGCCGCGCAGTTGAATGTAGTCCTGGGCGGTTTCGGCAAGCACCGACAACAGCACGCCGCGACGGTCGTTTTCCGCGACTTCCAGGGTGGCATCGGCGGCTTCGGTTTCGCGGCGCACCCTGCCCCAGAAATCCAGCTCCCACGAGGCGGAGAACCCGGCATCCCAAAGGTTGAACGCGGAGTTACCGTCATGCCCCGACGGGTCGCTCAGGCCTTCACCGCTGTTGCGTTTACGGGCGTAACTGCCGCCAACGGCGCTGCTGGGATAACGATCGGCCGTCACCACCTGGCGCACCGCACGGCTTTGTTGCAAGCGGCTGCTGGCGAGCTTGAGGTCGAGGTTGTCGGTCAAGGCACGTTGAGTGAGGGCCGAGAGTTGCGGATCGTTGAACACCTGCCACCAACGTTCGTTCATGGTCTCGGCTATGGCTTGGCTGGTGGCGGCTTTTGATGGTTTCGCCCACTCGGTGACTTGCTGTGCCTGAGGTTTCTGGAAGTCCGGACCTACGGTGCAGGCGCCGAGGCTCATTACGAGCAAGGCGCAAAAGGTGAGTCGAGGCTGATGGCCTCTTCGCGAGCAGGCTCGCTCCCCCAGGGGATCGTATTCAACGAAAATCTTCATCGCTGAACAACCTCATTAGCCTTGACGCTTGCCGTATCGATACTCGCCTCCACCGACATCCCCACCCGCAACCGCTGGGCCAGTGCCTGCCCCGGTTCCAGCACTATCTTCACCGGTATCCGTTGCACCACCTTCGTGAAGTTGCCCGTTGCGTTATCCGGTTTGACTGATGCAAAGGTCACCCCCGTGGCCGGTGCGATGCTCTCGACCCGCCCGTTCAACGTTGCGCCGCCAAAGGTGTCGACATGCACCTGCACGTCCTGCCCCGGCTGCACATTCGTCAGTTGGGTTTCCTGGAAATTGGCCACCACGTAGGCCTGCGCCAGCGGCACCACCGCGAGCAGTTTGCTGCCCGGCGTGACATAAGCCCCAACACGTACCGCGCGCTCACCGACCATGCCGTCCTGCGGCGCGGTGATCCGTGTGTAAGACAGCTCGTAGCTGGCGATTTCCAGCTTGGCCTGCGCCCGTTTCAAACCACCTTCGGCCCCGTCGCGCTGGGCGGCGAGTATGTCCACCTGCTTGCGTTCCGCCGCCAGTACCGCCGTCACATTGGTCAACCGGGCACTGGCCTGGTCGATGCGCGTGCGCGCTTGCTGTGCGTTCTGCACCGTGCCGGCCCCCACCCCGGCCAAATGGTCGTAGCGGTCCAGTTCATGTTGAGCGAAAGCCAGTTCAGCCTTGGCGGACACCACCTGCGCCTGTGCCTGAGCAATCACCGAAGCCTGACGCTCAAGTGTCGCTCGCGCATTTTGCAGTTGCGCCTGGGCCACCACTGCTTCGGCGGCAGCGGCTTCGGCGGCGGCGCGCAGGTCGCGGTCATCGATCAGGGCCAGCAACTGCCCCGCCTTGACCTGTTGGTTGTCTTCCACCAGTACTTGCTTGATGAACCCGGCAACGCGGGGCACCACCAGCGTGTAGTCTGCCGAGACATAGGCATCATTGGTGCTCTGCTGCGTGCGCTGGCCGAACAGGCCGGGCGCCAGCAGATAAATCAGTACGCCCGTCGCGATCACGACACAGACGCCCACGGCTACTTTTTGCTTGGATTGAGTCGTCATGAAAAACCTTCTGTTTCAGTGATGCATTCAGGTCGGCGCACGGGGCGGATAGATCCGCGTCGGCAGCCAGAAAATCAGCAGGATCAGCGCCAAAGCGACGCCGGCCATGCACAGGTAAAGGTCCGCCGCAGCCAGCACCACGGCCTGCTCATGCAAGCGGTGGGCGAGGCCCGGGGTGTCGCTGTCGACCAGGGGCGAATTGCCGAGGCGGTCCACCAGCATGCTCGAGTGAAAGTGCAGGCGATGCGTGGTCAGGGTTTCCAGCACGCCGGTAGCGATCACCGCCGCCAGGCCTTTCACGGTGTTGAACCAGGACGACGCGAAGGGGCCGTCCATGGGGCTGATGCTGCCGGTCGAGAGCATCAGCAACGGCAAGACCGACATGGGTTGACCGAAGATCTGCAGCAGTTGCAGGGCATAGAATTCGTCGCGAATCCACACCGAGGTCAGCTGCGAACCGCCGATGCAGGACAACACCAGCATGCTCAGGCCGATCCCCAACACCCACCGGCAATCAACCCATCGCAAGTTGCACAGCGCCGCCACCAAGGGCAGCGCTATCAACTGCGGGAGCGCCGCCAACAGGGTGATGGGCGCGGTCTGCACCGGGCGATAACCCTGGACCTGCGCCAGATAGCTGGACGGAATGATCACTACCGCCAGCAACACCACCAGCACGCCGGCCAGGGTGATCAGGGCGAACGCCAGGTTGCGGATGCCGAGCATCTGTATCTTGAAAAACGGAATCGGCTGCGACCACTCGTTGATCAGGAACAGCACCAGCAACAGCGTACCGCCCACCAGCAAGACACTGATCAGGCTCGACTCGAACCAGTCCAGGCGATTGCCCTGCAGGATACCGATCACCAGCATGCAGATCGCCGGAAAACCCAACAGCAGACCACGCCAGTTGAACTGTTTGAAGCGTTCCAGGCGTAGCGGGTCCTGGGGGATGCCGTAGGCCACGGCGAGCATGGCAATCAGGCACGGTACGACGATCTGCCAGAAGGTCCACTGCCAGCCGACATACTCGCTCCAGAGCCCGGCCAGCGGCGTGCCCAGCCCCGGTCCGAAGGTGGCGGTGAGGGCATAACCGGCCAGGCCGTAGAGCTTGACGTTGGCTGGCAGAAAACGCAGGGCGACGGTCATCAGCATCGGCGGCAGCGCGCCACCGGCCAGGCCTTGCAACGTGCGCAGGACCAGAAGGCTTTCGTAGTTCGGCGCCAACGGGCACAACACCCCCAGCAGGGTGAAGGCACTGATGGCGCAAAGGGTGAAGCGCCGCAGCGAGAACGTGACGCCACACCAGGGCGCAAATGCCATGGCCGCCACCGAGGTCGCGGCGTAGCTGGCGACCAGCCAGGTGCCTTCGTCGTAGCCGATGGCCAAGGCGCCTCGAATATCGGCCAGGGCCACCTTGGTCACCATCTCGTTCAGGCCCGATACCAACACCGCGAGCAATACGCCCACCAGGCCGATGATGATCCGCGGGCCGAAGACCGGTGGTGCGGCGGCTGTCGGGCTGGCCGCGGCGAGAGGGGCCGTGACCGTGAGGGAAGACATTACTGCGAGCTCCGGGATTTAAACATCGGAGCATTCTATGAAGCGCGGTACCTGACGAAAACTGACTTATCGACAGGTTATAAGTGTGCCAGACGCAACGATATGGAATGTGTGGGAGCGGGCTTGCTCGCGAAGAGGGCGGGTCAGACAACAATGAAGTCGCCTGACACCGCTTTCGCGAGCAAGCCCGCTCCCACAGGGGATAGTCGCTCAACCCAAGACTGGTTGGGCCGCCAGCCATGTCTCGTCACAGCAGGTTTTCAGGGTTTCACGAAGCCAGCGGTGAGCGGGGTCATTGTCGAAGCGAGGGTGCCAGGCCTGGCTGAGCACGATGGTCGGCAACGGAATCGGCAGAGTAAACGAGCGCAACTTCAGCCCCAGCCGGCGAACGCTCAACAGCGTCTCCCTGGGTACCGGCAGAATCAGGTCGGAATCGGGCAAGGCGAACATCGCCGCATGGAAACTCGGCGCGATCACCGCTACTCGCCGCTCCAGGCCCAAGGCGTTGAGTGCGGCATCGATCGGCCCGCGCGCGATGCCGCGACGGGACATGCTGATATGGGAGTAGCCTGCAAAGCGTTCAGCGGTGATCTCTTGATCGAGCAAGGGATGATCCTCGCGCACCAGGCCGACAAACTGCGTTGAAAACAGGTTTTGTACCTTTACTTCCGGCATCAGCGGCCGGTTGTTGCTGACGCTCAGGTCGATGCGACCCTCGCGCAAGGCCTCATCATCGCCATCGCCCTCTGGCGCAAAACGCAATTCGCAATGCGGGGCCTGACGCTCCATGGTGTCGAACAGCTTGCCGCCGTAGATGCCGATGAAAAAGTCATTGGCGCGGATACTGAAGCGCCGCCGCAAGCTGCCCAGATCCACCACCCTGGCCGAGTGGAACAGCTGCGCGGCCTGCTCCACCAGGTCACGTACCTGCTCGCGCAACTCCAGTGCCTTTGGCGTCGGTACCAGACCACGGCCAGCACGCACCAGGATCGGATCGCCAATAGCCTCGCGGATGCGCGTCAACGTGCGACTCATGGCCGCCGGGCTGAGGTTCATCCGCCGCGCCGCGCCCACTACGCTGCCCTCGTCGAGAAGGGCGTCGAGGGCGACCAAGAGGTTCATGTCTGGTAGTTGCATGGCGAGCACTCGTGGCTGGTCAGGGTTGATTTAGGCGCAATGCTAGCAGATCAAAAGATCGAAGCCTCCGGCAGCTCCACAGGCTGGCGTACACGCCTGTACTCCTAGCAGTTCTGATAGTTCTCGACTGAGGTCGTGAGGTGTACAACTAAAGCCCTCGACCATACTTCGGCGAAGCCAGCGGCATGACCCAGTCAAAACCCGTTGATCAGAAGACTTCCACTTCGCAACGCACGACGTTGTTGTTATTGGCAACGGATAACAGCCGTTCAATCATCGGCGAAATCGTCGATGGCAAAACCAACGCCATCGCCTATTCCGCTTACGGCCAACAGTCCGGGCAACAGGAGGTCACAACACGTTTGGGCTTCAATGGCCAATTGCGTGAGATGCAAACCAGTTGGTATGTGTTGGGTAATGGCTACCGTGTCTACAACCCGCGATTGATGCGGTTTCATAGTCCGGACAGTTGGAGTCCATTTGGGCGGGGTTGGTTGAATCCTTATATGTATTGCGCAGGGGATCCGGTAAATCGGGGGGATCCATCCGGGCATGGCCCTTGGGAGGTGATTAAACTCTTCATTCGGGAAAATCTGTCATTTGGGAGCTCTCAAGCGACGCTGAATGCAAGAGTCGCCGCGCGTAATGCACGATCAATCGCGAGACAAACGATAGCGAATAGCTTTATTGGTAGTAGCGCGCCGCAGTTTGTCGATACTACTGCGTCATCTTTTTTGCCTCGAGTGGGCGAACATTTGGATTCGCTTCCAAAATGGCGTCCTCGCCCAAACACGGCAAGCCTCCCTGAACAATCGGGGCATGGTGTCGGAGGCGTGTGGCCAACCGCAATGAGTGCCCCCCAATCCAGTGCGCGACGTGGCAACAGCTCACTCAACACTTCAAGTCGGGGGCGTAGCAGTGGTCACCAACCTGACACGTCAGAAAGCTCAAAACTTTCGCCCCCCAAACAAACACCGACAGCTTCCGATCAACCCTCCAACAAACGAACTTCACTACCCAATTATGCCGACGCCATGCCGCCTGGTTACAAGGAAGCACAAAATGCTGTAGTAAAAGCACAGGAGCTTGTCTTGTATACAAGTCAATTTCGCAGTCGTTAAATTCAGTTGATTTGGTTAGTGCATGCCAGTCTTTTATGCCTTCACGCTAATACCGACCCACTCTACCGCTGCATCCCCCACCGCTTCACCGTCACCCTTTCCAACGAATCAAACACCAAATTCTCCACCAGCAACCCGATCAGAATCACCACCGCCAACCCGGCAAACACCTTGTCGGTATAAAGCTCATTGCGGTTCTGGAAGATGTACCAGCCCAACCCGCCCTTGCCACTGGTTGCACCGAACACCAACTCGGCGGCGATCAACGTGCGCCAGGCGAAGGCCCAGCCGATTTTCAGTCCGGCGAGGATCGACGGCAGTGCCGCGGGGATCAGGATGAACAGCACGAAGCGCATGCCCTTGAGGCCGTAATTGCGGCCGGCCATGCGCAGGGTTTCCGAGACGCCTAGAAAACCTGCGTACGTATTGAGCGCCAAGGCCCAGAGCACCGAATGCACCAGCACGAAGATCAGGCTGTTCTGCCCCAGGCCGAACCACAGCAGCGCCAGCGGCAGTAGCGCGATGGCCGGTAATGGGTTGAACATCGAGGTCAGGGTACTGAGCAGGTCGCGACCCAATTGCGTCGACACCGCCAAGGTGGTCAGGGCAAACGCCAGGACGATGCCGATCAGGTAGCCCTTGAGCAGCACCACCAGGGAAATCCACACCTTGCCCAGCAACTCGCCGCTGAGCAGGCCGTCGTACAGCGCGCTGGCGGTTTGCACAAAGCTCGGCAACAGCAAGTCGTTGTTCGTATAACGCGCAGTGGCTTCCCAGAGTAGCGCCAGCAAGAACAGGATAAGGCTCTTGCGCAGCCAGCCCTGTTGCCACAGGCGTTGGCCAAGCGGTAGTTCACGTTCCAGCGCAACGCTGGTCAGTGGCTGCAAAATGGTTTCGAATTCTTCACGCGGGGATGATAAATGGCTCATCGGGCCCTCCTCTCAAACGGCTCAATAAGCGATGCGGATGTCGGCGAAATCCAGCTCGCGCTCGGTCTCCGGCGACTGGCCTTCATCGAACAACAAGCGATGGATGCGCCGCGCCGACTCCTGGAATGCCACGCCGCCAAGGCTGTGCAAGTCGTACTGATGGCTGTGGACTTCCGCCCGCACCCGACCCGGGTGTGGCGACAGCAACAGGATACGATTGCCCACCACCAACGCCTCTTCGATGGAGTGCGTGACGAACAGCAGCGTGAAACGCACCTCCTCCCAGAGCAGCAGCAATTCTTCCTGCATCTTGCGTCGGGTCAGGGCGTCGAGCGCGGCGAAGGGTTCATCCATCAGAAGGATTTTCGGCTGCATCGCCAACGCCCGGGCGATGGCGACGCGCGCCTTCATGCCGCCCGACAACGTATGTGGATAGGCGTCGGCAAACGCCGCCAGGCCGACCTTTTCCAGGTAGTGCAGCGCCCGCTCCTCGGCCTCTTTACGCTTTAGGGTGTTCGAGGCCAGCAGCGGAAACATCACGTTCTGCTTGACGGTTTTCCACGGCGGCAGTTGATCGAATTCCTGAAACACGACAATGCGGTCCGGCCCTGGCGCATCGACGCGCTGACCTTGCAGGCGGATCTCACCCTCGACTGGCTGGATAAATCCCGCAGCGGCCTTGAGCAAGGTCGACTTGCCGCACCCGGACGGCCCGAGCAGGACGAAGCGATCCGCCGGATCCACCTCGAAACTGACCTGGTGGGTGGCACGCACCACCCGCTGGGGTGTGCGGTATTCCAGGCTGACGCTGTCGACCGAGAGCAGCGACTGGGCGGCGGCGATCAGTTTGCTGACCGTGTGGCCTTGCAACGGGGCGTTCATGTCGGTCAGCTCCCTTGCAGCGGTTTGGCGTCCTGGAAGAAGTAGTCCTTCCATGAGTCCGGTTTGTGCTTGATCGCGCCCACACGGTAGAGGAACTCGGCCAACGGGTAGGTGTTTTTGGGCGTGACGCTGAATTCGAACTGCGGGTTGTCGATGATTTTCAACAGCTCGGCGCGGTCGATCTTGGCCTTGGTGACGCGGATGTAAGTGTCCGCCGCCGCGCCTTTATCGTTTTGCGCGAATTGCGCCGCTTCTGTCAGCGCATCGACGAAGGCCTTGTAGGTCTTCGGGTTTTCATCGCGGAATTTCCCGGTGGCAAACAGCACCGTCGGCGAGTTCGGCCCGAGCAGGTCGTAGGTGTTGAGCACCACGTGCACGTTTGGATTGGACAGCGCCTGATCCTGGAATGGCGGGTTGGAAAAGTGCCCGCTCAACTCGGTGCCACCGGCGATCAACGCGGCCGTGGCATCAGGATGCGGCACGGCGATGGTGTACTTGTCGAGGCGATTGAATTCCTTGTCGCCCCACTGCTTGGCGGCCGCATATTGCAGGAAGCGAGACTGCACCGACACACCTACGGCCGGCACCGCGATGCGGTCCTTCTCGGTGAAGTCGGCGATGGTCTTGACCTTGGGATTGTTGCTCACCAGGTAGTACGGAAAGTTGCCCAAGGACGCCACGGCCTTGACGTTCTGCTTGCCGTGGGTGCGATCCCAGATGGTCAGCAGCGGACCAACGCCGGCACCGGCAATGTCGATCGAGCCGGAGAGCAGCGCATCGTTGACCGCCGCGCCACCGGAGAGCTGGGTCCAGTCGACCTTGATGTCGATGCCTTCCTGCTTGCCGTACTTCTCGATCAGGTTCTGGTCGCGCACCACATTAAGCAGCAGGTAAACAATGCCGAACTGTTCGGCGATGCGGATTTCACCTTCGGCCCGGGCCACGGTCGGGGCCACCAGGCTGCCGGCGATCAGGCTGAAACCCAGGCCGATGGCCGCGGCCAGCGGTGCAAAGGGTAGACGTTTGGACATGGTCGAATCTCCGGCAAATCAGAAAGGCGCGTCGCCCTGGATGGTGGTGCGATACAGCTTGCGGCGCAGATGGCTGGGGCATCCGGCGGCGAGATGGATCAGCGAACGGTTGTCCCAGAACACCAGGTCATGGGGCTGCCACTGATGGCGGTAGATGTTTTGCGGCAACACGCTGTGGGCGTAGAGCTCGTCGAGCAATTGCTTGCTCTCGTCTTGCGGCAAGCCAACGATGCGGGTGGTGAAACCCTCGCTGACGAACAACGCCTTGCGGCCGTTTTCCGGGTGGGTGCGCACGACCGGGTGGATGACTTCGGCGACTTGCGCCAGTTGTTCCGGGGTCAGGGTCGGGCGCCAGTTGCCTTCGAACTTGGTTTCGCTGTAGCGCGCCGTGTAGGAGTGCGCGGCCGAGCGACCTTCGACGGCTTTGCGCAGCGCCTCGGGCAGGTTGTCCCAGGCTTTGTGCATGTCGGCGAACAGGGTGTCGCCGCCTTCGGACGGCAGGTCCTGGGCATGCAGCATCGAGCCCAGGCTTGGCAGTTCTTTGTAGGAAAGGTCGGAGTGCCAGAACTTGCCAGCGTCACCCAGGCCGATGGATTGGCCATTCTCGATGATGTTGGAAACGATGAGGATTTCCGGGTGCCCGGCCAGCAGGAATTGCTTGAGCACATGGATCTGCAACACGCCAAAACGACGGCTGAAATCGATTTGCTGCTCGGGGGTGATGCGTTGGTCGCGGAACACCACCACATGATGATCCAGGTGCGCACGGTGAATGCGCGCGAAGTCCTGGTCATTGACCGGGCGGGACAAATCGAGACCGACGATCTCGGCACCCACCGCCCCGCTGAACGGGCGGACTTCGAAAAATTGTGGCGCGATGCTTGGCGATGCTGAAGCTGCAGACATAAATCACTCCCACGCACGGCACGCTCAAGGGCGCGCGCGTCGATCAGAAACTCACGGAGGTTCCGTGTTGGTTCGTGTCGTGCGGCGCGCCGATTGGTCGGCAGGTACGCAGGGGTGTAACTTTATAGATATAAGAAATTAAATTTAAATACCGTTAATGAATAACGATATGAATTTTGCTGTGCTCCACACAGCTGATCACGAAATTGATCTCAATCGTGACGCCACAAAGTAACCCGCTCGTACACGTCGATAGCTCGCCAGTAATAATCGTTCATTAACAGATTAAAGGCGCCAATAAAATGACTAACTTTCGCC
>Ga0247818_10003272_pt1 | contig 10465 bp, 8 predicted proteins | sample 13C_Glucose_Day1_FD_192424 | JGI IMG/M metagenome (GOLD analysis project Ga0247818, IMG submission 192424) | Soil microbial communities from agricultural site in Penn Yan, New York, United States - 13C_Glucose_Day1 | ecosystem: Environmental > Terrestrial > Soil > Agricultural land | place: USA...
CTGCAGCTCCCCGGCGCGGAACGCGTCAAAGAGCCTCTGCCGTACCTTGACGGAGGTATCGCCCTTGATCACCGGTGCCTGCAGCCGCTCGCCCAGATCGTCCAGCTGGTCAATGTACTGGCCTATCACCAGCAGCTGCTCGCCGGCGTGCAGCGCCACCAGCTGCTCCACCACCTGTGTCTTGGATTCGGAGGTGGCGCACAGCCGGTATTTGTCCGCGTCGTCGGCCATGGCGTAGGCCACGCGTTCGTCCTTTGGCAGGTCGACGCGGACCTCCACGCAGTCGGCCGGCGCGATGTAGCCCTGGGACTCGATGTCCTTCCAGGGTGCGTCATACCGCTTGGGTCCGATCAGGCTGAACACCTCGCCCTCGCGCCCGTCCTCCCGGACCAGGGTGGCGGTCAGCCCAAGGCGGCGGCGGGCCTGCAGGTCGGCCGTCATCCTGAAGATCGGTGCGGGCAGGAGATGGACCTCGTCGTAGATGATGAGTCCCCAGTCGTGGCCGTCCACCAGTTCCAGGTGGGGGTAGATGCCGCCGCGCTTGGTGGTGAGCACCTGGTAGGTGGCGATGGTCACCGGCCGGACCTCTTTCAGGGCGCCGGAGTATTCGCCCACTTCCTCCTCTGTAAGGGAGGTGCGCCTGAGCAGTTCGTCCTTCCACTGCCGGGCGGCCACGGTGTTGGTGACCAGGATCAGTGTGGTGGTGGAACCGGTGGCCATGGCCGCGGCCCCCACCAGGGTTTTGCCGGCGCCGCAGGGCAGCACCACCACCCCGCTGCCGCCCGCCCAGAAGTTTTCGCTGGCCAGGCGCTGGTAGGGCCGCAGTTTCCACCCGTCCTCGTTGAGGGAGATCAGGTGCGGCGTGCCGTCCACGTAACCGGCCAGGTCCTCCGCCGGCCAGCCGAGTTTCAGCAGCAGCTGCTTGAGCTGCCCACGCTGGGAGGCATGCACCACCACCGTCTCGCCATCGATCCTTGGACCCAGCAGCGGTGCGATCTTTTTGGCCCGGATCACTTCCTCCAGCACGGGGTAGTCATCGGTCCGCATGACCAGTCCGTGGCGCGGGTCCTTTTCGAGGCGGAGGCGTCCATACCGGGACATGGTCTCCTCGACGTCGATCAGCAGCGAATGCGGAACCGGGAAACGCGAGTACTTCAGCAGCGCATCCAGCACCTTCTCCGCATCCAGCCCGGCGGCCCGGGCGTTCCACAGCCCCAACGGGGTCAGCCGGTAGCTGTGCATGTGCTCGGGCGCCCGCTCCAGTTCGGCGAACGGCGCAATGGCGTGCCGGGCCTCGGTGGCCAGCTCATGGTCCACCTCGAGGAGGATGGTTTTATCGCTTTGGACGATCAGGGGTCCGTCGGTCACGCGGGGAATCCTTTACTGGCGCAGTTCCTCTGCGGCCTCAATGTCGATGATGCGATGGACGGACAGGACCCGCTCGGTGTCCTTGGCAGGATCGAACACGCGGACCCGGCCCCCGCTCACAGAAAGCGGAACAACAATTTCCAGGCTTGCATTCCCCAGATTGTCCACCACGTTCATGTGGATCCGCTGCTTCAGCCGGATGGCCCGTTGCAGTGCCTCAAGCCCCAGCTGGGTTGCTGCCTCGCCGCCGGCGGCGGTACCGGGGTGGTGTCCGACGGCGGGGCCCGGCCGCCGCAGGACGTCCAGCTGGGCGTCAACCTCCTCCGCCGCGGGCGCCATCCGCGGGGCGGTATAGACGGGACGCAGGCTTTCCTGCGGTACGGAAGACCGGCGGACGTGGGCGGCGGGTTCGACGCCGTCCACAGAAGGGGACAGGCCCAGGCTCCGAAGTGCGGCGGCGAGTTCGCGGGGCGGTGCCGACGACGTGAGGACCGTGGGGGAAAGGCGGGCCAGGCCGAGCTGCGCCGCTTTGGGCCCCGCCAGCAACTCGCGGAGTGCGGCTTCATCATCGCTCTGGACAAAGCTTGCGGCCTGGCCCACCCGGAGCTGGCCGTGCCGGGAGGCCGTGTCCTCCACCAGGTACTCCAGCGGCTGGGGGACAGCGGTGGCGGAGTGTTCCCGGAGAAACGCCAGCAGGCCTGCGGCGTCGTAGCCCTCATCGAGTGCCCGTTTGATGGACGTCGCCGAGAAGCGGTAGATGGTGGCCGGGCCCTGCCCCTCGGCGTCCGCCATGACCAGGAGCTTTTCGGTCAGGGCGGGAGCGAGGTAGCCGGGGGCAACGGCGGTCAGGTCTGCCTGCAACAGCACATGGTTCAGGGCTGCCGGCAGGTGCTCGCCAAGGATGGCAAGGGCAGCATCGGGCTGGTCTTCGGCGAACGCGCTTCCGAGTTGGCTCAGCGCACCTGAGCCCACCAGGCCCAGCATCTCCGCCTCGGCGAGGACTCCCCGGATGAGGGAACTGAACCGCCGGGCCATCCGCGGCTGGGACCATTCCGCACGCTGCAGGACCGCGGCGGCATCCAGCACGGGCACGGTGCCGTCCGGTCCTGCAGCTTCGAGCGTGAGTTCGTGCAGGATCTCCAGGATGCGCTTGCGGACCACCGGGGCGTCAGGCCGCTGCGCACCGGCGGACAACGCCGGGATGGTGGCTCCTGACGGTCCCCGGGATGGTGCTGCCGCTGCCGTGTTCATGGGCTGGCCCACCATAGATGGCACGCGCTCGCTGGCCAGCCAGGCGTTGACCAGCCACAGCCATTGTTCCTGCCTCGGCAGTACCAGCCATTCCAGCTGCGGCGGCTGCACCCATGAGGACGAGTCGACGTCGAGGCGGATCAGGCCCGCCAGGCCGCACAGCTCCAGCAGCCGGCCCGTCACGCCCTGGTCGACGCGCAGCTGGTCGGACAGGCGGCGCATCTCGCGTATCCCCACGCCTCCGCTGCGCAGCGTGGCCAGCGGGTTCTCCCTGACGGCATGCAGCAGTTCGGAGACCAGCCGCAGGGTTTCAGAGATGGCGCTGAGCGCTGCATTCCTGCGCAGCGCCGCGGTGGTCCGGCCAAGCTCCGGGACCGGCGGGGACAGGGTGAAGTCGTCGATGATCGCCCCGCCGCGCAGGGCCAGCCCCACGCTGTGCGGCAACTCCACGTGGGCGGCATCCAGCGGAACCAGCAGCCCGCGCGCAAGGAGCCAGTCCACGGGCCCGACGTCGGCACCCTCCGTGGTGACCGACGCTTTCCGTTGCGCCTGGGGGACGGCACCCATGGCCCAGTTGCGGAACCTGGCGAGCAACGCCGTCGTCCGTTCCGGGGCGTTGGCGAGGATGTCCCGCAGTGCCTCGGGGGAGGAGGTCCAATGCTGGAGCGCCAGCGCCGCCTCCATGGGCGTGCTGGCATCGTGGATCGCGAATCCACCGCGGTGCAGTTCGGAGACCAGCTGGACAACCCGCTGGGCGAAGGCCGGCTGCAGGCGGACCAGCTCCGTGTAGCTGCGGCCCAGCCCGGCGGGATAGATTCCCACCACATCCTTGAGGGAGCCGACAGGGAGGTAGTAGTGGTGCCCGGCAGCCTGGGCGTGGGCGCCATGCGGGGGGACCGCAGGATGCGCCAAAGCGAGTTCCTGCAGGGTGTCCATGATCTGTTCGATGACGGCCAGGGATGAACCCCGGATCAACTGGTGCAGGCCCTCCGCCGAGGCGCTGTGCCCGGTGTCCGTGTTGGTGCACAGATGGAGGGTCTCAAGCACCTGCATCTGCGGCCGGGTGAGGCGCTCCAGCGCACGCTGGACGCTGACCCGTGAACTGGCACGCGCCGCCAGCGCGGCGAAGTCCGGAACAGAGGGGGAAATGAGGTCCGGCCGCGCGGCGAACAACGCGCGCAACGAGTCGTCGCTGCGCGCCTCCAGGTCCTTGCCGAGCGCTCGAATGAGGGACATCAGTCCAACGTTACCGCGGCTCCCGCTTCCCCGCCCGCCGCCGGGCGGCAACGCCGTCCAGGACCACCAGGAGCATCAGGATGAAGGCCGCCGGCAGGCCGTAAAGGGCCGAGTAGGTGACCCAGGCGGGGGCGACCGTGTTGGCGAAGGCAAGCGCCATCACAGTTCCCACAGCAATGAGGGACAGCACGGCTATAACAGCGGCGAGGACCATCAGCGGCCGCCGGTAACGCAAGGGAGTCATGGACGTAACGCTACAGCGGCAGCAGCGCCGCAAGTGAAAGCACCGGGAGCTTGCGCCCGGGGCGGAACGGTGCGGCCGGAAGCGTGATTAGGGCACGCGGCAGGATAACCTTGAAGGATACAGACCAACACGGTTTGCGCTGGCCATACCTTGAACCCGCACAACAATGCGGACGCGGTGGCAGCCGGCCGTGTCTCATGACAGCAGAACGAAGAAGGTTGATTACGTGCCTACCGGCAAGGTCAAGTGGTATGACAAGGACAAGGGCTTTGGGTTCCTCGCGGGCGAAGACGGCCAGGAGGTCTTCCTGCCCAAGTCGTCGCTGCCCGAGGGCGTGACGGAACTGAAAGCGGGCACCCGGGTGGAGTTCGGGGTTGCGGACGGCCGCAAGGGCGCCCAGGCCCTGGGCTTGCGGGTGCTGGACAAGACCCCGTCCATCGCCAAGGCCAAGCGCCCCAGCGCGAAGGACCTCGCCCCGCTGGTTCAGGACCTGGTGACCGTCCTGGACAACCTGTCCGGAACCTTGTCCAAGGGCAAGTACCCGGACGGCAACAAGGGCAAGGCCATTGCTGCCGCCCTGCGTAAGGTTGCCGACGAGCTGGACGTTTAGGCTGCCCATGGACCCCCAACCTGATCAGCCGGGCACGCCAGTGCAGGAGCAGGCTGCCAAGACCCAGCCCAAGCGCAAGGCAGGCGTGCCCGTGTGGCGCACGGGCAAGCCCGATGCTTTCCTGGCCGCGGCGGTGGACACCGCCCGGGCTGCAGTGGAGGGCATCACCCCGGCCGGCACCATCGGGCCGCACCTGGCAGCCAAGAGCGAGGGCGACCGGCTGGTCACGCACCTGTTCGAATCCCGGCTGCCCGGCTATGTGGGCTGGCAGTGGTATGCGGTACTGACCCGTAACTCGCGCTCCAAGGTGGTCACGGTCAACGAGTTGGGCCTGCTGCCGTCCGGGGACTCCGTCCTGGCCCCGGAGTGGGTGCCGTGGGCCGAACGCGTCCGTCCCGAGGACGAACAGCAGCAGGAGCCGGAACAGCAGGAACCGGAACAGCAGGAGCCCGGGCAGGGGACCCCGGATGGGCTTCCGGCAGCGGAGCGGGAACCCGGGGATGAAGGGCCGGCCGACGACGGCGCGGAGCCTGACGCCGAAACAAGGACTTCCTGACCACAAACAAACGGCGCCGTCCGGGGAAACCCGGGCGGCGCCGTCGTGCTTTAACTGTGGTTACTTGCGCAGCTCGGGTTACTTGCGCAGCTCGCCCACCACGTAGTCGATGCTGGCCAGCAGGGCGGAGACGTCGCTGGGCTCGATGGCCACGAAGGTGGCGATGCGCAGCTGGTTGCGGCCCAGCTTCCGGTAAGGCTCGGTGTCCACGATGCCGTTGGCGCGCAGGACCTTGGCCACGGTGGCGGCATCAATCGATTCGTCGAAGTCGATCGTGGCGATCACGTTGGAGCGTTCCTCGGGCTTGGCCACGAACGGGGTGGCGAAGCCGGACGCTTCCGCCCAGCTGTAGATGCGGCCGGCTGAATCGGCCGTCCGTGCAGCCGCGAAGTCCAGGCCGCCGTTGGAGTTCAGCCACTGGACCTGGGCATTCAGCGTCACCAGCGTGGACAGCGACGGGGTGTTGTAGGTCTGGTTCAGGCGGGAGTTATCGATGGCGGTCTGCAGGTCCAGGAAATCCGGGATCCAGCGGCCGCTGGCCTTGATGCGCGCGGCGCGTTCCAGCGCTGCGGGGGAGAACAGGCCAAGCCAGAGGCCGCCGTCGGAGGCAAAGTTCTTCTGCGGGGCGAAGTAGTAGACATCGCTCTCGGCAACGTCCACGTCCAATCCGCCGGCCGCCGACGTGGCGTCCACGAGGACCAGTGATCCCTCGTCGGCTCCGGCTACCCGCTTGACGGGGGCGGCGACGCCGGTGGAGGTCTCGTTCTGCGGCCAGGCGTAGACGTCCACGCCGGCCTCGGCCTTGGCTGCGGGCCGGGTGCCGGGCTCGGACTTGATGATGGAGGAGGCTTCCAGGAAGGGCGCCTTGTTGGTGGCGGCGGCGAACTTGGACCCGAACTCACCGAAGGACAGGTGCTGGGCCTTCTTCTCCACGAGGCCGAAGCTCGCGATGTCCCAGAAAGCCGTGGAGCCGCCGACGCCGAGGACCACCTCGTAGCCCTCCGGGGCGCGGAAGAACTGGCTCAGCCCTTCACGGACCGCTCCGACCAGGTTCTTGACCGGGGCCTGCCGGTGCGATGTGCCAAGGATCGTCTTGGAAGCTGCTGCCAGCGCGTCGATCTGCTCCTGCCGGACCTTTGACGGGCCGGCTCCGAACCGCCCGTCCTGGGGCAGGAGGTCGGCGGGGATCGTGATGCTGGTGTCGCTCACAGGTGCTCCAATTCGGCGGGGACAAAAGTTTGGTCCGGAAGGGCGGGCGGTCGGTGGCCGGCAGCGCCGGTGGCTGCGCTGCGGGCCATTCCCATTCTGCCTGAACCGCCGCCGGGGGCGGGAGCCAGGCCCGTCATAGTCCGGACAGTGAGACGTGCCGTCCCCGTGGAGCCCCGCGGGGCGCGGCTATTCGGACAAAGTCAAAATAGGCTAAGCTTTCCCCCGGACTACTTTGCGCGAAGAGGCGATACGGTGGGACAACGCAAGGTACTGCGCTCGAGGAGCTGAGCTGGATGACGGATCTGATCGACACTACGGAGATGTACCTCAGGACCATTCTGGAGCTTGAGGAAGAAAACATCGTTGCCCTTCGGGCCCGTATCGCCGAGCGTCTGCGCCACTCCGGTCCCACCGTTTCCCAGACCATCGGCCGCATGGAGCGGGACGGGCTGGTGGTCGTGTCCGGCGACCGGCACCTGGAACTCACGGACACGGGCCGCAAGCGCGCCACGGAGGTCATGCGGAAGCACCGGCTGGCCGAACGCCTGCTGGCAGACGTCATTGGCCTGGACTGGGCCTACGTCCACGACGAAGCCTGCCGCTGGGAACATGTCATGAGCGAGCGCGTTGAGCGCCGCATCTACGAGATGCTGGACCACCCCACCGAGTCGCCGTACGGCAACCCCATCCCTGGCCTTGCGGCGCTGGGCGGCCAGGCGGGGCCCGGCTTTGCCGACGGCGCCATCAGCCTGGTGGAAGCGATGAAGAATTACGGGCCCGCCTCCGGAGTGACCATCAGCCGCCTGGCGGAGCCGATCCAGGTGGAACCGGAACTGCTGGCGCAGCTGGACGAGGGCGGTATCCGGCCGGGTGCCGCCGTGGCGCTGGAACGCGTGGGCGAATACATCTCCGTGCGGGTCCCCGGAATCGAAGGCGCATTGGAGCTGCCGCCCGAGGTTGCCGCCCACGTCTTCGTGGCCATCAGCCAGCCCTGATCGGGTCGCCCATACCCCACAGAGGGGCAACCACGCAAAGGTAACGGAATTGTTACCTAGGGTCTTAAGCCCCTATAGTGGAACCAAGCGTTGATACATAAGCGTTACCTGATCCGGAGCCGAGCTCTGCCAGCGGGCCAGGTGCACGAGTCGTTACTGGCAGAGGCGGGGGAACCACAAGCGGCAGCGGGGGACTGCCTTGGGGTGAAGTCCGTCAGCAGCAAGCCTCTCCAGTGAAGGATTCTTCCGGGAATACCCCCTGTGCAGAAGCTTGCCTAAGGCGGACCGGGTCTTTGATCTCTCTGACCCGAATCCGACAGCTAACTCCGCAGGCTTCTTCCAGAGAGGAACCCTTCTTGACCATGCAGACCTCCCGGGGCCGCCGCCGCGCGGCCGGCCCCCCTTCGGCACCCCGGGTTGCCGAAGTTGTCGCAGCGGAGCGCCCCCGCGACCTGCATCGTGACGCGCGCCGCCGCCGGGGTCCCTTCCGGCAGATGACGGAGTTTGCCGCCGCCAGCGGTATTGGCCAAAAAGCCGGCATTGCCCTTGCCGCCACAGGCCTGGTGCTGACGGTCACGGTGCCCGCCACGAGTCCCGTCATGGCCACGGATGCCGCCGGCAGTGCCCCCATGGCCGCGTCCGCCGTCAGCCCCCAGCCCCAGATCTCGGCCGATGTCGGAGCACAGATCGACTTCAGCCGGTCGGCCGTGGTGACCCAGGCCGACCCGGACGGGAAGCTGAAGCAACTCCTGAGCGCCCAGTCCGCCGGCTCCGTCACGCGTGCCGCTTCGGCCGGCACCCTGGCTGCACCCCTCGCCTCCCTCACCACCGCTTCCCCCTTCGGCTACCGGGTCAGTCCCATCACCGGAGGCTCCGGAGACTTCCACCGGGGCCAGGACTTCGTGGCGCAGTGCGGGACCTCGGTCCTGGCCGCCGCGACAGGTACCGTGACCTTTGCCGGCTGGCACCAGTTCGGTGGCGGAAACCGCGTGGTCATTGACCACGGCAACGGGCTGGAGACCACCTACAACCATCTCTCGTCCTTCAACGTCAAGGTGGGCCAGACCGTCTCCCGCGGGGACGTGGTGGCACTGAGCGGTACCACGGGCGCATCCACCGGCTGCCACCTCCACTTCGAGGTGCAGGTCAATGGCGAAGTTGTCGATCCCATGGGCTGGCTGTAACCAAATGGTTGCCCGCTCTCACATGTCCGCGACGCGCCGTGACCTGAATGTGACATTGAAGCAAAACTGCTGTACCGTCTAACTCGCGTCAACTTTTCCGAAGTTGACGCTCTTGAGTGGATTGCCTAACTCTGCCACCGCTCAAGGTCCGTTCGCATTTCATCGTCTGGCAGGGGCGGGGGAACCAATTTTGGCCTTCATGTTCAGAAGGCCTTGGGGTTAAGTCACAAGCTTCCCAGGAAGCAGCGTGGCCGGGTGACTCCCATCCGAATCCGACAGCTCACCTCGCAGGCATTGGGAGAGGCTACCTTCGTGTCTTCACGCCATCATTCTGCGCGCCACCGTGCGCAAACGGTTCGCACCAACCCCCTGGACGCCATGTCCAAGGCCGTCAGTGCAAATGCCGGGACCGTAGGCCGCCAGGCTGCCGTTGTGGCAGCGGCTTCCGGCCTCATCCTGAGCATGGGCCTGCCCGCCACGGCAGCTGACACCACGGCCGGTGTCTCTGCCTCCACCGAGTCCGGCTCGTCCCAGGCAGCCCTCGCTGTCACGGCCGCACCCACGGCCACGGTGTCCTTCGAGCGTCCGGTCGTCAAGACCACCGCTGCTCCGAAGGTGGAAGCGGTGCGTACCCAGTCCACGGCATCGGCGAACCGCGCCACCACCACAGGCCAGGAGGCGTCTCCGGCCGCCAAGACGGCGGAGACCGTATCCGCTGCGGCAACCTCGGGCATCGCTGCCATCGCCTACACCGGCATCGGCCACTCCTACGTGTGGGGCGGCACCAGCCCGGTCACCGGCTGGGACTGCTCCGGGTTCGTGCAGTGGGTTTACGCCCAGGCCGGAATCAGCATCCCCCGCACCAATGCGTGGAGCATCATGACTCCCACCTCCACCCCGCAGCCGGGTGACCTGGTTGTCCAGAACGGTGGCGCGCACGTCGGCATCTACGTCGGCAACGGCATGATGATCAGCGCACTCAACCCCTCCCAGGGCACGCTGCTCCACTCGCCTGCAGCCACTGGCACCTCCTCGTACTACCACTACGGCAACTAGTTCTTGGGCTTAACGCTCCAAGGGCTATTTCTTTGCCCAAGGCTTTTTCGCTAGAAACCACATCCCCGTTCGGGACGCGCCGACGTACCCCCAAGATGCCGGCGCGTCCAACAACCTTCGCCTGCCTACAAGCGGTTTGAGGGAAAAACGAAAGAGAGAACTGATGACGACTCGTGCCACCGCACGGCATCGCGCCGAGGTCACCAAAACCAACTCGATCGCTGTTATTGCAAAGGCCGTCAGCGACAACGCAGGCGGCATGGGCCGCCAGGCTGCGGTTATCGCTGCCGCTTCCGGCCTGGTCCTGACCAGCGGCATCGCGGCCAACGCTGCCGACGCCAACGTCAAGCGTGATTCCGCTCCGGCGTCCGCACTGGAAGTTGAATCCGCAATCGACGCCCCGATTTCCGCGGCTTCCACCATCGCCATCAGCTACGAGAAGCCCGCTGTCACCACCACGCCGGCTCCCGTCGCCGAGCCTGAGCCCCAGGTCGAGGTGCAGGAAGCTGCTCCTGCCGCCGAGCCCGTTGCGGCTCCCAAGGTCACCGCCAAGGTTGCCACCGCTGCTGCTCCGGCCGCTCCCGCTGCCCAGGCTTCCGCCAGCGGCAAGGGCGCTGCAATCCTCTCGGCCGCCTACGCCCAGCTCGGCGTTATGCAGGACTGCACCATGCTGGTCACCAACTCGCTGGCCGCCGTCGGCATCCACTTCCATGACTGGCCCGCCGGCTACCTGTCCCTTGGCCGCACCGTGAGTGC